>Ga0187855_10000158_pt1 | contig 59418 bp, 57 predicted proteins | sample June2016WEW_8_10_2_FD_132969 | JGI IMG/M metagenome (GOLD analysis project Ga0187855, IMG submission 132969) | Peatland microbial communities from SPRUCE experiment site at the Marcell Experimental Forest, Minnesota, USA - June2016WEW_8_10 | ecosystem: Environmental > Terrestrial > Soil >... | reverse complement strand
CGAATCAACCCAAGCTGCGCCGTAAGGCAAAACTGGCAATCGACCGCGCAACCCGCTTGCGTCGAAATACAGATCGTTTGCCGGCCTTCGCTGGGCATGAACACGGCTTCCACCGAAGCCGGCCGGACCGGCCGAGCTTTCTCTGCGGACTCTGCGCCCTCTGTGGTGAATTCTTCTTTCTTCGACGTTTCCGAGCCCGGCAGCGCAAACAAATAGCGCACCGATCCATCCTGCGACACATACCGCTGCCGCACGATTGGCAAGGTGATCCGCGCCTCGTTCGCCAAACGCTCGCGTAAAGCCGCGGGCAGAGTCGACATCTGTGCAAGGTCGAAGATTCGTTCCACATAAAGCGCATGATAAAGCTGCGCGCCGCGATACGCGGGCTCGCCGAGTTCCACGCACAGTGCTCTCAGTTCGTCCTTCGATTTGCCCAGGAGTTCGATAGCCATGAGAATTGGCGGCGCCAGAAAAACCGCGCCAGTCTTCAATAATAGCACGCACGCAGAGCTCGACCTCGTTGCAGTGGCCGTATTCCTTTACCTCCTTTGCTTCCTCAAGCTCCGCTACTTCCCTGGAAACCGCGCTATAATTCCTTGGCAATCCCCTTAATTTCCGGATTGCCCTCGGAGGTGCTTCGTGCAGAAGCAAACAACCACGGAAACGATGGCCATCGCCGACTGGGTGAAAGGCCTCGCGGCCATTTCAGAGCGTGAGTTCACGCTGCAGAATGTGCAGGACTACATTCTTTCGCACGCCGTTCGTCCTGAAACGCTCGACAAGTACCTGTTCTTCTCCAAGGGCAACTACACGCGCAATCTGATTTTCAAGAACGATATGTTCGAGTGCATGACCATCTGCTGGGAGATTGGCCAATCCAGCCGGGTACACAATCATCGCGGCCAGAATTGCTGGATGTCTGCGCCCATCGGCCGGCTGCGGGTGCAGAATTTTCGCGTCAACGAACGTGACGCGGCCCTTGGCACGTGTCACATTATGCCGACGGACATCTACGACATGGACGCCGCGCATCCCGCCTACGTCAACCCGCTGGAACCGGTGCACCAGGTGCTGAATCTGCCCGAATTCAACCAGCGGGCGGTGAGCATCCACATCTATTCCAAGCCGTTCGACACCTGCGAAGTCTACCAGCGCGAAAAGGGCACTTATGCCGACGTTCCGCTGCATTACACCAGCGAATACGGCAAGCTGCATCCCGACGAGAAGCTGATCTAGGGTCGCGCCGAGCCCGCAAGTACTATTCTTCTCAAGTGGTTACCGTCACTTTTGCTTCTATTTCTTCTTTCCGCCCGCCTGTGTCACAATTGTACGGTGGCGACCGAAGCGCGCGACATCCAGAAACGTGTTCTGCCGAACGGCTTGGTGGTCTTGACCGAGACTATGTCGCACGTACGCTCGGTTTCCGTGGGCGTGTGGATTCGCAACGGCTCGCGGCGTGAAGTGCAGGAAGAGAATGGCCTGGCGCACTTCATGGAGCATATGGTCTTCAAGGGCACCGAGCGGCGCTCTGCGGAAGCGATTGCGCGCGAGATGGACTCGGTTGGCGGAATGCTCGACGCCTTCACCTCCAAGGAACAAATCTGCTTCAACGCCAAAGTGCTCGACGAGCACATGCCGATCGCGTTCGACGTAATTGCAGATTTGGTTTTGCGACCGAAGTTCGATTCCGAAGACGTCAAGAAAGAGCGCCAAGTTGTCCTGGAAGAAATCAAGATGGACCTGGACAACCCGGAATATCTGCTGCACGAGATTTTCACGCGCGGTTTTTGGCCGGAGCATCCGCTGGGCCGGCCGATTCTAGGCACGCCGGAAACGGTGAAGAAATTCAATCGCGACGCCTTGCGGCAGAGGTTTCAGCATTGGTTTGCGCCGGACCGGCTGGTGCTCTCCGCGGCAGGTAATGTGAAGCACGAGCAGGTGCTGGAGCTGGTGGAACGGGAATTCGGCGGCTTGCAGCCAAGCGGCGAACCGGAAGAGCACGACGCGCCTTCAACGCACGCGCCCATTCACATCGAATCGAAGCGCGATCTCGAACAGGTGCATGTGTGCATCGGCGTGCCATCGGTGCCGCTGGCCGACGAGCGGCGCTTTGCGGTGGCGGTGATGAACAATCTGTTGGGTGGTGGGATGTCTTCGCGGCTGTTCCAGAACATTCGCGAAAAGCAAGGTTTGGCCTACGCGGTGTTCAGCGAGCTGACGCCGTATTCCGATGCGGGGATGATGACCGTTTACGCCGGGACCGCCAAGGAGACCGTCGGGCAGGTTATCGATCTGGTCGTCAAGGAATTCCGCGAGCTGAAAGAATCGCTGGTTACCGAGGAAGAACTGCTGCGCGCCAAGAATCACTTGAAGGGCTCGCTTATGCTTTCACTGGAGTCCACCAGTGCGCGGATGTCCAACCTGGCGCGGCAGGAACTGTATTTCCGGCGATTCTATTCCCTGGACGAAATTCTTGCCGGAATCGAAGCGGTGACCCGCGAAGAAATCCAGGCGGTCGCGCGCGAATTCTTCCGCTCCGAGCAAATCGCCGTTACGGCTCTAGGCCCCCTCAACGGCTTCACCCTCGACCGCTCGCGCCTCGCCTGCTAGCGCAGATTTCGACAACTTTTCACATTCTGCATTGACGCTCTGTTGCCGCTCTGCCATGATGCAGAAATTCGGTGCGCGTTGTGCTGCACTGGGCTGCCTCACTGAGGGGGAAGCGATCGGCTTGCGGGTTTCCATTCTGGCGTCGGGCAGCTCGGGGAACATCACCTTACTCGAGACTGAGCATACCCGCCTCCTGATTGACGCGGGACTCGGCAAACGCGAAACGCTGGCGCGGCTGGCGGCCGTCGAGAAAGAAGTTGACCACCTCGACGGAATTCTGATTACCCACGAACATAGCGACCATTGCAACGGGTTGCCGCAGATGCTGGGCATGTGGAAAGCGCCGCTGTATGTCACCGAGCCGACCATGGACGCGCTGCATCGCGCGCTGCCCGACCGGCTGGGCAAACGCCTGCGCGGCGTCGAGACCATTCATGCGGGGCAGCGGTTTTGTGTTGGAGATATTGAGGTTCATGCATTTGCGATTCCTCACGATGCTGCCGACCCGATTGGGTTCACGTTTCGCACCTGCGGTGTGAAGATGGCGCTGGTGACCGATCTCGGGTACATGCCACAGCTGGTCAAAGTTCATCTGCGCGACGCCGATTGCCTGATGCTGGAATCGAATCACGATCTCGACATGCTGAAGGTTGGCCCGTATCCCTGGGTCGTGAAGCAGCGCGTGCTAAGCCGGACCGGGCATTTGTCGAACCACGCGGTCAGCGAGTATTTGTGCGATCCCGATGGATTTGACGCGCGGGCGCGCTATCTCGTGCTCGCGCATCTTTCGCTGGAGAACAACAATCCCGACGTGGCGCGGATTTCGGCTGAAGAAGCGCTGCGCCGGCGCCCCGCCGAATGCGCGTTTACCGGCGAGTTGCTGATCGCTACCCAGGAAGCGCCGCTAGGAACATTGCAGCTGTAAAAACTCCGGCAATTCTTCAAAGTCTCAGTATTCCCAACCTTTCCGCCATATGAACGCGGTCGCCTTTTCCCTGTACGCTTGACGCCACTGCCGTAGTGGTGTATCCTAACAGTGATACACTTGACTCAGAATGTTTTTCAAACTCAATCCTGCGACGGGCCAGCCACTCTACCTGCAACTGATGCAGCAGATTCGACATGCCGCCGAAACGGGAGCGTTACGCGATGGCGATCAATTGCCGGGGATCCGGACGCTGGCCGAGGAGTTGGTAGTCAGCCCAAACACCATAGCGAAAGCGTATTCCGAGTTGGAGCACGAAGGACTGCTGGAACTACGGCAAGGTTCGGGAGCGTTTCTCTGCGTGAAGCGAAGGACGCGCTCGCTTGCGGACCACGTGCACGGCGCGCGACGGCGAATACGCGAGTTGATCGAGCGGTTGCGGGATGACGGATTGCTGGATGAGGAAATCCGCCGAGCGTTCGAGGCCGAGCTACTGCACCCGACGGAAATCGTGAGGAAACCATGACTAATGCGCCCGCGATCGAAACGCACGGCCTCGTGAAGTCGTACGGTCGCGTGGAGGCCGTGCGGGCGCTGAATCTTTGCGTTGAGCCAAACTGCATCACGGCATTTCTGGGCTGCAATGGCGCGGGAAAGAGCACGACAATCAAAATGCTGCTCGGAATGATCGCGCCGTCAGCCGGCGAAGGCACAGTGCTGGGGAAGCGCATTGGCGATCCGAACGAAAGCCGCGAAGCGCGGGGGAAGATTTCATACGTTGCCGAGAACAAGCCGCTCTACGGCTACATGAGCGTCGAGCAGACGATACGTTTCGCGGGTTCGTTTTACCGCGATTGGCGCGACGAGACGGCAAAGGAGTTGCTGTACAGGTATGGATTGCCGCTCGAACGAAAAGTCAGGCTGCTCTCCAAAGGGATGCGCACAAAACTGGCATTGCTACTGGCATTTGCTCGCCGGCCGGAACTGCTGATTCTCGATGAGCCAAGCGAAGGGCTCGACCCCGTCGGAATCGAGGAGTTACTGCAGACATTGGTGGGGCAGTGCGCGGAGGGAACAACGGTGTTTTTCTCTTCTCACCAGATTGCGGAGGTAGAGCGCATCGCGGACCGCGTCTGCATTCTTGATAAAGGCCGTCTTATGGTGGACGCTTCGCTGGATCATCTGCGCGAGTCGTACCGGCGCATTGACTTGGTTTTTCCCACTACGCCGTGCGAGCCCGACTTTCGGATGAACGGAATCGAAAGCGTGCGAGGAGCCGGCTGCCAGCTGAGTGTGTTTGCAAGCGGTAATGTGGAAGCCGTAATCGAACGCGCGCACGATCTCCGCGCCACTTCGATCGAGGTTGCGCCGGTAGGTTTGCGCGACATTTTTCTCGAAACTGTGAAGGAGAACTGAACGTGCTTTGGTACAAGGCGTGGCTCGAGACACGAACGCGATTTCTCGTTTCGCTTGGCTTTCTGGTGATCATCCTCACATTCTTCGTTCACCACGCCGAGAGCATTCTGCCGCGCGAGCCGAAAGCCAGCACTTACGAATTGATGTTTTTCGCTCACTCTTATCTCGCGGGGCTCTGGATGCTTTGCGTCATCCTGCTGGGCATGGGAGGATTGCTGCGGGAGAGGGCGGCCGGAGTCTCCTCGTTCACACTGGCGCTGCCCGTCAGCCGGGCGCGGCTCGCGGCAGTGCGCATCACCGTTGGCGTTATGCAATCGATCGCTCTGGCCATTGTGCCTTGGGCCGCAATCCTATTTGTTTCGGCGATAGCCGGTCGGCCGTTTTTTGTTTCGCAAGCTTCCTTCTACGTTCTGCTGCTCGTCACCGGCGGAATGGTGTATTTCGCGCTGGCGATTCTTGTTTCCTCGATTGTGGACGGAGAATATACGGCGCCCGCCGTCGCGTATGGAGCAGCCATCCTGGTCGGAATCATATGTGGCAGCGTTAGCAAGCTGCGACCATTTCTCGATCTCTGGCGCTTCATCACTGGCGATAACCATTACAACAAAACCACCCATCTTCTTTCCGGGCCGATCCCGTGGTTCGGGATCTTTGCCTGCCTATGCGTTGCGGCGCTGATGTTTCTTGCGTCGGTGCGGGTCATCCAAAGGCGGGAGTTCTGATGGCCGCTCTTCGAACACTCGTTGACACTTCGTCACCCGCTGAACTAAACTCTTTTTGTTCTTGGTAGAGGTGCGGAGGCCATCAGTAGCCGGGCTTGTTGTTCCGATCAGCTTCGGAAGCTTGGGTGAAAGGGGCCGCTGGTAGTCGATTGGTTGCTGGTTGAGCCGAATCGATTGCTAGCCACCGGTTGTCCGCCGAAATCGTTGCGGTAGTTGAAACCGCGGCGGTTGGGGGTCAGGTCTAAGGCCTGCCCACTGTCATCCGGTTATTGGATGAAGCGCTATCGAGAGGCAGCAGCCCGAGTGGTTTCCTCGCGGTTCCTTCCTTTCTTTTCGCTTCTTCCCACAAAATCTTGAACGGGCGGAAATTTTGCGTCTATGAATCTTTTTGAGCTTACACGCGCGCTGGTAGACATCGAGTCGGTGACCAACAACGAGGGACCGGTTGGCGACTTTTTGTTCACGCACCTGTCTGCGCTGGCATCGCGCTACGACGGGCGGCTGGAACGCATTCCGGTGGCGCCGCAGCGCGACAATATTTTCGTCGGTTGGGGCGAGCCGGTCGTGACGCTGTCCACGCACATGGATACCGTACCGCCATTTTTTGGCTCGAACGAGGACGAGGATTTCCTGTGGGGTCGCGGGTCGTGCGACGCGAAGGGGATTATCGCGGCGATGATCGCAGCCGCCGAGAAATTATTGGCTGCGGGAACGCGAAATTTCGGGTTGTTGTTTGTGGTAGGCGAGGAGCGCAACTCCGCCGGAGCGAAAGCGGCGGCGGCAACGCCGCGCGGCTCGCGGTTTCTGATCAATGGCGAGCCCACCGACAATCGCGTCGCGCTGGGGTCAAAAGGGGCGCTGCGATTTGAGGTTACGGCACGGGGCAAGCTTGCGCACTCGGCGTATCCGGAGCTGGGGCATTCCGCGATTCACACGCTGCTCGATGTTCTGCAGGACATCCGGCGAATCCCTTTGCCGCAGGACGAATTGCTGGGTCCCAGCACGCTGAACGTTGGCACGATTTCCGGCGGGCGGGCGCCCAATGTTGTAGCGGATGAGGCGCGGGCGGAGATCATGTTTCGCACCGTCGGCGATCCCACACCGCTGCGTGAAGCGGTAGCGGCTGTAGTGGCGGGTCGCGTGATGGCCCGCGAGGTTTTGCACACGCCCGCGATCCGGTTGACGGGTTTCGACGGCTTGCCGACCACTGCGGTGGCGTTTACGACGGACATTCCTGCGTTGAGTGGGGCCTGGGGGCAAGCTTTTCTGATCGGGCCGGGCAGCATTCATGTAGCGCACACGGCGGAAGAGCGCATCGCGAAGAAGGAGTTAGCGGAGGCGGTGGAGATTTACGCGCGGATGGTCACGCAACTCTTGTCGGCAGGGCGGGCGCGCACATGACTCTGGGCTTGGCGATTGTTGGACACGGAAAGATGGGGCGCTTGGTCGCGCAGCTGGCGCCTGAATATGGATTCGACGTCCGCGCGAAATTCGACAGCAAAAACAATTCGCAGGGAGATGGATTGACGCGCGACGCGCTTCAGGGTGTCGACGTTGCGCTCGAATTTTCGACGCCGCATACCGCCGCGCAAAATATTCAGCAACTCGCTATGGCGGGAGTCAACGCTGCTGTCGGAACTACCGGCTGGCTCGAACATCTTCCCGCGGTGCGGAGAGCTGTGGCAGAGAGTGGGATCGGCCTGGTTTGGGCTCCTAATTTTTCCGTGGGCGTGAATCTGTTTATACAGACAGTGGCGTACGCAGCGACTCTTTTCGCCGAGCAGCACGAATACGAGGCGTGGGGCTGGGAGATTCACCACGCGGCAAAGAAGGATGCGCCTTCGGGCACCTTGCGCAAATTGGCGGACGAGATGCGGACGGCTGGATATGAGCGGCCGATTGGTTTGAGTTCCAATCGCGCGGGGGCGCATCCGGGGACGCACGAGATTGGATTTGATTCGTTGGCCGATACGATCACGTTGCGGCATACGGCGCGCAGCCGCGAGGGTTTTGCCCGGGGGGCTTTGCGGGCGGCGCGGTGGGTGGCGGGGAAGAAGGGTTTGTTTGAGTTTCGGGAGATTTTGGGGGAGTTGGGTGAGGGAACTCAGAGTAAGGAGTGAGCGGGGATGTCGTTATGACGGTGCTGGGGTGTTGTCTAAACCCCGCCGTCTGAAGACGGTGGCTACAGGTTTTGTGATTCGCAGATTTCTAGTTTGTGAAAAAGAAGGAGAAACGAAATGTTTACAGGATGCGGGACGGCGATGGTTACACCTTTTCGTGGCGATGGATCGCTCGATGAATCCACGCTGCGAAATTTGATACTGCGGCAGATTGACGCGGGAATCGATTTCCTGGTGCCTTGCGGCACGACTGGGGAGAGCCCCACGCTGACGCATGAAGAGCATTTGCGCGTGGTGGAGATTACCGTCGAGCTGGCAAAGGGTAGGGTGCCGGTGCTGGCCGGAGCGGGCGGGTACAACACCGCCGAAGTGATTGTGCTGGCGCGCGAACTGGCCGCGATCGGGGCCGACGGCATTCTTTCCGTCACGCCGTATTACAACAAGCCGACACAGGAGGGTCTGTACCAGCACTATCGTGCGATTGCTAACGCGATTTCGCTACCAATTATTCTGTACAGTGTGCAGGGACGCACTGGCGTGAATATCGAGCCTGCTACGGTGAAACGTCTCGCCGGGATCGAAAATATCGTTGGCCTCAAGGAAGCGTCGGGCAGTATCGGGCAGATGGTGGCGATCCTGAATATTGTTCCCGATGACTTCATCGTGCTTTCCGGCGATGACGCCATCACCTTGCCGCTGATCGCGCTCGGCGGTCGCGGCGTAATCTCTGTGGTGTCAAACGAAATCCCCGCGGAGATGGCGCAACTCGTTCGGCTGGCGGTGCGGGGCGATATTTCAGGCGCGCGCGAGATTCACCGGCGTTACCATGCCCTGATGGAAGTAAATTTTGTGGAGTCGAATCCAATTCCGGTGAAGGCGGCCATGGCGGAAATGGGTTTGCTCGAGCCGGTGTGGCGGCTGCCGCTCGTGCCTCCCAAGGCGGAAAATTTCGCGCGGGTGCGCGACGTCCTGGCCTCCGTAGGACTCGCCGAGAGAGTGCATGCTGCCATCGCAAATTGAACGACTTTTCGACGAGCCGCCGGCACAGTACAGCGAAGAACATTTCCGTCTTTTTGGCGAATTCAAGGACGCGTTGAATCGCGGCGAGGTGCGCGCCGCGGAACCCGATCCCGCAACAAAAACCGGATGGCGGGCGAACGCCTGGGTGAAAAAGGGGATTCTCCTCGGCTTCCGTATGGGCACGATTGTGGACATGTCGGGCGATCCGTGGCGGCAGCCGTTCATCGACAAGTCGACGTACCCGTTGCGCGCTCTTACTCCGGCGGACGGTGTGCGCGTCGTCCCTGGCGGATCGAGCATCCGCGATGGCAGCTACATCGGCCGGGGCGTGGTGTGCATGCCGCCGATGTTCGTGAATGTCGGCGCGCATGTGGGTGAAGGCACGATGATCGATTCGCACGCGCTGGTGGGAAGCTGCGCGCAGGTCGGGCGCAACTGTCACCTATCCGCCGCCGCACAGATCGGCGGCGTGCTGGAGCCGGTTGGCGCACTGCCGGTGATTATTGAAGACGACGTTTTGGTGGGAGGCAATTCCGGGGTGTACGAAGGCACGGTGGTCAAACGGCGCGCGGTGCTCGGCACCGGGACGATTCTGAATCGCTCGATTCCGGTCTACGATCTGGTGAAGGATGCGGTTTATGGCGCGACGGAGAGCGAGCCACTGATCATTCCCGAAGAGGCCATCGTGGTGCCCGGGTCGCGCGCGGTGTCGCACGTGTTCGGCAAGATGCATGGATTGTCGCTGCAGGCCGCGATGATCGTGAAGTATCGCGACGCGAAGACCGATGCTCGCGTGCAGCTTGAGGATTTGCTGCGCTAAGCATAAGCGCGGCGCGCTACTGCGACAGCACTTGTTCGAAAAATGCCAGCGCGCGCGGATCGTTGGACTGTCCCAGCCAGAACATGGCTTGTTTGCGCACGGCCGGGTTGCGATTGGTCTGCGCCACTTGAATCAGCTTCGGCACGCCTTCGTCTTTCGGCATCTGGCTTAACGCAAAGACGGCTTTCTTCTTTACCTCGGTGTCGGGGTCGTTTTCGATCGCGCCGGTAATCGCGCCGGCAGCTTTCTGTCCTGCCTTCTGCGCCAGCCAGAAAAGTGCCTGGCCGCGCACGTGACCGCTTTCATCGTCGTGGGCCATGCGGATCATTTCGTCCAAGGCGCCCGGTTCGCGGCTGACCGAGAGCGCAAACGTGACGTGCGCCCGGACGTCGCTGCTGGGATCGCTCTTCGCCATTTTCTGCAACGCAACGAAGCCGGGTTTGGCACGGGCTTCACCCAGCCAAAACGCCGCTTGTTTGCGCAGCTCTTCGCGCTCTTCAGGACGCACAAAGGATTGCAGCGCGCGATCGGCGGACTCGTCGGCGTGTAGGGCAATTGCCATGAGGGCTTCGCGACCCGGACGGTTGTCACCATGCCGCTCAAAGTCTTCGTCATGCACATATCCGGCGAGCAAGGCGACACTCTCGGCAGGTTTTACGCCGGTGAGCCAAACAAAGGGCAGACCGCCGGCATCAAGGGTGCACTCTGTGGAGACCAAGCGAATTTTTGTGATCTTGTTGTTCTCGGCGCGAAACAAGATCGCGAGCTCGCGGGGAGCTTCCAGTTTCACAGAGGCATCGCTCGAGTTCATGTTGATGCCGCGATCGCCGTCTTCCAGCCGGCAAGTGCCGCATCCCTGGTTCCACGATCCGTTGTAGTTGCAGCAGACTTCGCGATTGCCGGCGACCTGCGGGACGGCGTAACCAGTCCATTGCGGCTGTGTGGACCGTGCCGCCCAGCTCTGCAGTTCGGCTGCTAGCGGGGCGGACAGCGCTCGCGTCTCCAGCCGCGCGTTCTCGATGCGCGGAGCATCGTTCTGCTGGCCGTTTGCAGAAGGGAGACCCGCTCCGCCGAAGCATGCGACGGCGGCGGCGATGTAAATGCGAATCGCGATGGACGACATCTTCATTTCCCGCCTCACTTTTGCAAGATCTCCATCAAGTAGTCCGTGGCTTCCTTGTTGTGCATCAACGCTAGCTTGGATACCGCTTGTTTCTTGAGCTCCGGATCTTTTTCGCCGCGCGCAATGGCCACCAATCCGCTTGCGTTTCCCTGGATGAAATAAGCGTTCAGCACTTCTTCGCGGACGCCGCGATCGGTCTCCTTGCCATAGATCGTCTGTAGCGCTCTCGCGGAGTCCGGAGAATTGATGAGCCCGAGATTTCGCACCGCTGCGCGGCGCAATTCGGGATCCTTCTCGCTGCTGGCGGCTTCGTCCAGCCGCTTGGAATCACCGGCCAGGAAAAATGCCTGCAGGATTTCGCGCTTCACGTCTGTCGAGGCTTCTTTTTGATAGAGCTGCTGCAATTCAGCAACGCCGTGCACGAGTCCCAGTTGATGAATCGCGTCCCGGCGCAACGACACATCGCTTTCGCTTTTCGCCGCCGCGAACAAATCCTCTTTGTCGCCCGAGATCATGTAGCTCTTCAGGATGGTGCGTTTCACACCTTCATCGCTGGTTTTCGCGTAGACCTCCGCGAGCGTTTTTCTGGCTTCGCCACCACCAAAAAGTCCCAGGTACTCGACCGCTTTTCGCTGCAAGTCCGGATTACTTTGCCCGCTGGCGATGCGTCCGAGGATTTGTCGCGCTTGCGGCGATCCGCTCTGGGCGATCACGAACAGCGCCTTCGATTTCTCTCTCGGCGTAGCCGTGCTGGTCAGCACCTTCTCCAGTAGGGGCATGGCGCGCTCCGGGTCGCTGTTCATCAGCCCCTGGATGGCCAGCATTTTCAGATCGTCGTCGCTCTGCGTTTCCGGATGGGCCGCTTGCCCGGTGTGCTGCCGCACGTCAATCTCCAGGGCGCTGGCGTCTTTTTGCCACCTGCTCTGGGGAAAGCGACGCTTCAAGTCCGCGATCGTGGCCAGCGCGGTATCCCGCTTGCCCAGGCGATTCTCGGCGTAGGCTTTCCAGTAGAGTGCGGCGTCGGTCTGCGGACTGTTGAGCGCGGCGAGCTCCGCGAACTTGGCCGCCGCCTGGTCGTAACGGTCTTCGTCGAGATCTTCACGCCCGTCGTCGTAGAGTTCTGATACGCGATCGGTCTTTTCCCGTTCGCGCTCGCGGCGCTCCTGTTCGCGATCTCGTTTCTCCTGCTCACGATCGCGCTTCTCTTGCTCACGATCACGCGCTTCCTGTTCACGATCGCGTTTTTCCTGATCCTGGTCCTGCTGCTGATCCTGGCTGTCTTGCGAGCTTTGTTCCTGGTCTTGCTGAGGCGCTTGGAATGCAGTCGGGGAGCCACCGCCGATGGTGCTAGCGCTCCCGCGCGCTCGTGCGCCTCCGGGAATTGCAAGCAGCGCGGCCAACGCGACGTACATCGTGCCGCGAAAAATCGGCGTCTGCCCGCGAACCGGTAGCCTTCGCCGGGACACTTCAGCCTGCCCCATCTCTACAACGCTCATATCTTGTTCCTCTCTAGCTTTGTCGATCCATTCTGTTTCACAGCCGGCGCTGGAGATTCTGCGCGCTGCTGCAATTCCTCGCCGACCACGCGAACCTTGAATAGAATCCCGCGCGATTCGATGCGCTGGCGGATATTTTCCAATTGCGCCGGCGTAACCTGTTGCGGGCTGTGCGCCACGTCGAGCAGCACGCGTTCGAGCTCATCCAGCACATTGGCAAGCCCGGTGTCGCCTTGTTCCAGCGCGGTTTGCCGGTACAAACGGTTCTCTTCCAGCAAGTCTTCGGCCCGATGGCTTTCCGACGAAATGTTCACTTCTTTTTGCTTCACATTCGCGGGTTCCGCATTTCCGAGCTCGACCAAAACCATTTCCGAGCGGCCCAGGTGCTCGCCTACCGCCATGATCAGAACGCGTTCGCGCACGTTGCCGGCATCGGCGACGGCCGCCTCCGGAGCGACTCGCTTCGTCACGCGCCCTGCCAGGAACGCGACGATCACGACCGCAGCGATCGCTCCCACCGCTGCCCACCGCCGCGGTTCCAGCCATCCAGCGGTGAAGCCGCTGCCCGCGCTGAAACTCCACCACGGTGCTCGCCGCTCCGGGAGTCGCGGGGCGATTTGCCACCAAACGCGTTGGCCATAGTCGTCGCCGGGCTCGGGAACCGGCATTGTACTTAGAGCCGCCAGGACCGCATCAATGCGTTCGAGTTCCGCGCGGCACTCGGGACAGTCGGTTAAATGGTCCGCGATGGCATCCCGCCGCAAAACCTCACCGCCGTGATATGAGATCAATTCTTCCTCATTCGGATGTTTCATAGTTCCGTTCCCATTGCTTTGGCTTGCCCTCGGCGTTCGACAAATGGCTCCAGCGAGCGCCGCAATTTTTGCACCGAGCGGAACACTGTGTTTTTCGCCGCGCTCGTGCTCGATTTCAACGCGTCGGCGATCTCCTCGATTCCCGATCCGCCCCAGTGGCGCATCACAAACGCGGTGCGCTCAGCCGGGGTCAGTTCGTTCAGCGCGCGCCGCATGTGCACGGCGAGTTGCTCGCTTTGCGCCAGGCGTTCCGGGGAGGGCGCCGCATCGGGTACGAGGCTTGCCGGGTCGCGCTCGATCCCATCGTCACCTGGTCGCCCTGCCGGTTCGCGTTGCGCGTCTTCGCTCTTTCGCTGGCGCATGCGATCGATCGCGTAGTTCGCGGCGATGCGGTACACCCACGTTCCGAAATTGGCGCGTGCCGCAAACTGGCCAAGTTTTTGGTATGCCCGCAAGAACGCCTCCTGCACCACTTCTTCCGCATCATGCTGGTTTCCGGTCATGCGATAGGCGAGGCGAAAGACGTTGCGGCTGTGCCGCTCCACCAGAACGCGGAAAGCGTCGCGGTCGCCTGCGAGCGTCCGCTCGACGGCGATGGCGTCACTGTCCCCAGTGGCTTCCAAGCTCTGCCTCATCCGCTTCATTAGACAGGTTTTCGGGCTTGCGGTTAGGTTAATGGAAAAAAGGCGTAAGGGGAGCGAAAAGGGCTGAAGTTGAGGTCCTTCGCCTATCCTTGTCGGATAGGCTCAGGATGACACCTGGGAGGAACCGAGAGGGTTCCCGCTGGCGACCCGTGGCAAGGTGAGCCGGTCCGATGGCCTCCAGGACGAGGGTCGTCCCGAGGGCGCACTACTCGTAGCGCAGAGCGACCATCGGGTCTACTTTCATGGCTCGCCGTGCGGGCACGTAACACGCCGCCAATGCCACCAGCAATAACAGGATGGCCACCGCCGCGAAGGTCAACGGATCCTTTGCCTGCACGCCGAACAGCAAGCTCGACAGGAAACGCGTTAGGGCGAGAGCGCCGAGAACACCCGCGGCGATGCCCACCAGGGCCAGGCGCGCGCCGCGCCCTAAGACCAAAGCAAGCATGTTTTGCGGCTCTGCTCCCAGCGCCATGCGGATGCCGATCTCCTGCGTTCGCTGGCCTACTGTGTAGCTCATCACGCCATAGATGCCAACGGCGGACAGCATCAGAGCCAGACCCGCGAGAACACCGATGAGCACGGCGGAAAAGCGCCGTGGCGAAACGGAACGCGAAAGTAAGCCTTCCAGGGTCGTGATTTCGGTAACCGGCAAGCTGGGATCGACTCGATGCACAGCTTTCGTGACGGCTGCGGCAATCGCGGCCGGATCGGACGCCGTGCGAATCACCAAGTGCGGTGTCCAGCCGCCCGTAAAATAGGCATCGTACGTCGGACCGGCCTCCAAGCCGAACTGGTGCACGTTCTCGACAATTCCGACGATTGAAAACCAGCAGGGCTTAGGATCGAGCGAGCAGAAATTGACGCGGTGCCCGATGGGATCTTCATTGGCGAAAAATCGTCGCGCCATCGTATCGTTGATCACGATCTTGTCTTGATATGCCCAGTCGTCGCGCGTTAGCAGGCGGCCTTTTTGTAGTGGAATGCCGACGGTAGTGAAATATTCGGGGCTAACGGTGCGAATTTGCGCCACTGGGCGAACGCCGGTGCTCAAGATCGGCTGTCCCTCAATCACGAATCGCGAGGCTTCGCGCATATCGCTCGCCAACGGCAGCGTCGAAATTCCTCCGGCCGATTTCACACCCGGCAACGCACTGACCTGTTGAAGAATTTGATCGAATTGCAGTGATTGCTTTTTGCCCAACTCGATTTGTTGTTCCACGGAGAGCTTGGCAGCCTCGACCGGCGAAATCGCCGCTTGCGTGATCTGCATGCTGAGGATGTGCTCGGTCTGGAATCCGGGCGCCACCTCCAACAAGTGGCGGAAGCTCTGCAGCAGCAGGCCGGCGCCAATCAGCGGCACCAGCGCAAGCGCGATTTCCGCGACTACCAGGGCGTTGTGGACACGATGACTGCCCGGCGCGCCCGTGCCCTTGCTTCCTTGTTTCAGAATGTTGTTGAGGTCACGCATCCTGGCGCGCAGCGCCGGCAGCAAGCCGCAAACGATCCCTGCGGCCAGGCAGACTCCGACCGTGAATGCCAGGACATCGAGGTCGATGCGCGTCTGCTGGATGACCGAAAGCTCTTCCGGCGCGAGGGCCCCCAGCGCCTGGACTCCGACCGCGGCCAGTAACAGGCCCGCAGTACCACCGCACAGCGAGATCAACATGCTCTCCGTCAACAATTGTCGAACCAGCCGGCCAGGCTTCGCACCCAGCGCCGTTCGCAAGGCCATTTCCCGTTCACGAGCGGCATTGCGTGCCAGCAGCAGGTTCGCGATGTTGGCGCAGGTGATCAGCAGCACGAGTCCAACCGCCGCGAAGAGCACCAGCAACGTGGCCCGCAGCTTCGACGCGGAAGGATCTTCCATGGCGCGCACAAAAGTTCCCCAATTCTTGTGCGAGTCGGGAAAGGCGGCGGTTTCCTGGCGATTGAGCGTTTCGATTTCCGCGCCGGCCTGCGCCGCTGTAATTCCCGGCCGCAGCCTCGCAACAGGCACGATTCCGTGATGGATGTGGTCGTCCAGCGAGCCTTGATAGCGATTGATGGGCAACCATAAATCCATCGAGCGGAGAATCTGGAAAGTGTCCGGCAAAACGCCGACGATGCGGAATCGCTGGCCGTCGAGTGAAACTTCTCGGCCCACAATCGTGGGGTCCGCTCCGAAACGCCGCTGCCAATAACAGTGGCTGAGTGCGACCACCGCGCCGCCGCCCGGTTTGTCTTCGTCGGGCAGGAAGGTGCGCCCTACGATCGCGCGAACGCCCAGCATCGAAAATAAGTCGGCCGTGGCGACGCTCGCCTGGATACGTTCTGGTTCGCCCACACCGGTCAGGTTGAAGCCCTGCGAGATCTCGGCGTAGGCGCCCATGGCGGAAAAGCTCTTCGCTTCGCGATGGAAGTCCGCGTAATCGCCGGCGGACACTCCCACGGCTTGAAATCCCGGGTAGGTGTTCCAGATTTCCACCAGCGATTCCGGATGGTCGTAGGGAAGGGGCCGCAGCAGCACATTTTCGACGACGCTGAAGATCGCGGTGTTCGCGCCGATGCCGAGGGCCAGCGTGATGACGGCGATGGCCGTGAATCCGGGACTCTTTCGCAGCGTGCGCAGGCCGAATCGCACATCGTCCGCAAGATCGCTAAACCATCGAGCGCTTGGCATGATCCTACCCTCTTTCGTCTTGGTGCCGTCCACTCTAGCGCAGACGTACGAGCGAGCGGAACGTGATCAGCTGGGAGCCCCGCGGCCACGGCCGGAAGACACCCTTGCTCGATTCATGCGGGCGCGACGTGGCGAAGTGTCATGCACTCGGAAGAAAACGGCCGCATACGGTATGATGGCCCTAGGAACTCGCGCGTTTCGCGAATTTCAGCAGGGGGTTGGCTTGATTTCACGGTACACCCGCCCGGAAATGGGCCGCGTCTGGAGCGACGCCAACAAGTACGCGAAATGGCTTGAGGTGGAGCTCGCCGCAACGGAGACCCTCGCAGAAGCTGGCTTGGTGCCGAAAGAGGCGGCTGTGGCTCTGCGTACCCGCGCGAAAGCCGACGCTGCGCGCATCAACGAGATCGAGTCACACGTAAAGCACGATGTCATCGCGTTCACCATGGCCGTCGGCGAATCGGTCGGCGATCCGGTGGCCGCGCGCTGGCTGCACTACGGCATGACCTCGAACGACGTGGTGGACACCGCCCAGGCACTGCTGATTCGCGACGCCTCGCATTTCATCGAGCGCGACCTGGTCCTCTTCGGCGAAGTCCTGGATCTGCGCGCGCACGAGTTTCGGAACACGCCGCAGATCGGCCGGACGCACGGCATTCACGCCGAGCCCATTACTTTCGGTCTGAAAATCGCCAACTGGTTTTCGGAGAACCAGCGCAACATCAGACGCTTTCGCGATGCGGCGGCGCAAATGGCGGTAGGCAAGATTTCCGGCGCCGTTGGCAACGCTTCGCATCTCGGCCCCGACATGGAAGCGCGCATCTGCAAGCGCCTGGGCCTTGCGGCTGCGCCGGTCGCTTCGCAGGTGATTCAGCGCGATCGCCATGCGCAGTACATGAGCTCGCTCGCGCTGATCGCCGCCACGCTGGAAAAAATCGCGCTCGAAATCCGGCACCTGCAGCGCACCGAAGTGCGCGAAGCGGAAGAGCCGTTCGGCGGGGAGCAGCGGGGAAGTTCCGCGATGCCGCACAAGCGCAATCCGGTCAGCTCCGAGCAAATTGGAGGGCTGGCGCGATTGGTGCGCTCGAATATGATCGCCGCGTTCGAGAACGTGGCGTTGTGGCACGAGCGCGACATCTCGCACAGTTCCGTCGAGCGGGTGATTCTGCCCGACTCCACGATCCTGGTGGATTACATGCTCTCCAAGATGACCACCATCATCGGCGAAATGCGCGTGTTTCCGGAGCGCATGCTGCACAACCTGGAATCCACGCACGGCCTGGTCTACTCCGGACAATTACTCCAGGATGTAGTCGAAAAAGGCATGCCTCGTGATGAAGCCTACAAAGCCGTGCAGGAAAACGCCATGGCCGCGTGGGAAAGCGACACAAGTTTCCGCGATCGGGTGGCCAACGATCCGCGAATCACCGAATACCTGGATGCTGCCGCGCTCGCCCACACCTTCGATTTGCACCGCCAGCTTCGCTATGTGGACGCCATCTTCGACCGCGTCTTCGGCGCCCATCCCGCCGGCGAAGAACCCGCGCTCGGAAAGTCCGCTGCAAAACTGGGGTAAATTGCGGTTCGAGTCGGATCTCGCCAACCCAGGAGATTTGGTATTCGGCTCAATTTCCGGTAACCCGAAATTATCGGGACTTGCTGCCGCTATAGAAACGTAAAGTATTCTTTCGTCGAGTAAGACAAGAGTTTGCCTTCCGGAGAAAACTCGAAGGTTATGACCATGTCTTTGCGATAGATCATATTCTCCGCGAGCCCTTGCAGTCTGGCCTTTAACTGTAGCCCCATATCGTCATATGCGATCGGGTGGCGTGTTTGAATGAACGTAACGACCCTTGTTTTGGGGGTTCCGAGTGGGACTTCCGTCTTGATTGCTTTGTCCAGTTTGGCGGAATTAAGCACGTAGTGCTGGCCCAGGAGGAAGAGAGCGACCACGACAGTTCCCAACACGATTGAGATCCAGCGAAGCCAACGCTTCATCGCGAAAGGTCCTTCGACTTACAGTCCATTTACTCACCTGCCGCCGGAAGCTTGGTAAGGGAAAAAGCGAAGGCGCGATCGAGTTGCCTCGGTCGCGCCTTTTCGCCTCTTTCTGAATTCAGCTTGCGCTGAGCTCAGCTGCGGAGGCGGAAGTTAAAGTCTACCCCACAAACCGCAATGGGCTTCACAAATCTCGCGATTTATTCCACGCGCTGCACGTAGCGCGCTTCCGAAGTGTCCACCTTGATGCGGTCGCCTTCGTTCACGAACGGAGGCACCTGTACGACCAATCCGGTCTCCAACGTTGCGGGTTTCCCGACCGCGCTGGCGGTCGCCTTCTGCAGCGTCGGCTCCGTTTGAATCACCTTCAAGTCCATGGTGTCCGGAAGGTCGACCCCGATGGCTTTATCCTCAAAAAACTCCACTTTCACCACCGTATTGGGAATCAGGTAGTAGACCGTCTCGCCGAGCTCTTCGCGCGTCAGATGCATCTGCTCGTAGGTTTCCGTGTTCATGAAGTGAAAACTATCGCCCTCGTTGTAGAGGTATTCGAATTCCACGGAATCCAGAATCGCCCGGTCCACGAATTCCTCCGCGCGAAACCGGTAGTCGATCATGGTTCCCGTCCGCAGGTTTTTCAGGCGCGTCTGCATGGACCCCCGTTTGTTGCCCGGCGTACGGTGATCGACGCTAAATACCGTGAAGAGCTGCCCTTCATGCTGGATCACCATGCCGGGACGAAGTTGTGTCGCTTTTGTGCTGCTCATGTTTTCTGCGAACCCGGACGCCGGGCTCGACCGCTCCCTATCGCAAGTGTTGAGTTTCGGAAATTCCTGCAAGCGGCCCGTTGACCTGCACACGGCAGCGCGCGGAATGACTCGAGGCACGCTGAGGCCAGTTACGCTTCCAGCGCGGAACAACAGTATAACGGCCCGGATTCAGGCCGGTCAATCGTCGCCCTCCTTGGGTAGTGGGCCAGTTTTCCAGTAACGCAACTAACTGGGACTTAGCCCGTGGTCCGATAATAGGTTCCGAGTAGCCGACCAACCGAGCGTTATCGAGCAAATGGTTTGAGCCAAAATGCCGGGTGCGGTCCCTTCTATGAAGTCCGCCCTTTACTGGCAACACGGGGGGAATTTAAGCTGGTGGAATATTCCCCGAGCGGAAGCTGAGGTTGTCGAGCTGTGATGCATTCATGGGAAGCTCTCGATCCGATTAGTTTCAAGCCAGAAGGTGCAGTCACGGCCGCTTTCTTGCGCATCGGGACGAAAGATCTTCGATCGGCCGCGAAATACGTCAGGTGTCTGCCTTATGCCCGCAATACGCGTCCAGACGATCCGCTGATCGTTCTGACTGAGGAGCGCGGGACATGTAGTACGAAACATGCGCTCCTTCGTCGGCTGGCCATGGAGCAAAACCTCGATGTTGTGCTGGTCCTCGGGATTTACGAGATGGCGGAGCAAAACACTCCCGGAGTCGGGGACGTTCTACGTAAGTATGAACTCGTCTTGCTGCCCGAAGCCCACTGCTACCTGCGAATGGCCGGAAGGCGAATCGACGTGACACGGGCGGTCGATCAGCTTCCCTTTGCGGCAATTTCCCGTTTTCTCCACGAGGAAGACATTGAACCGGCGCAGATCACTGATTACAAGGTTGCCTTACACAAGCAGTTTTTATTGAAGTGGATTGCTGACAACAGTGGACTTGGCGGGAGGTCACTGGCAGACCTTTGGAAAATACGTGAGGAATGTATCGCCAGATTGAGTGGACAGGATTGGCACGTCGGCTCGGCTCGGCTACTCCCGGATAACGGGCCACTCGGAAGTAATCCAAATACCTAGTAAACGCGCTAACAGGAAACTGACGACTACTCCTTCTTGCCACTCTTGGCACGCTCAGCCGCCCCTTCCGCCATGATTTTTTCGATTTCGTCGGGGCTGCGCGGCAACCGCTCGCTCAGAAACTTGTAGCCCGTATCGGTGATCAGCACGTCGTCTTCGATACGCACGCCGAGATTTTCTTCAGGGATGTAGATGCCGGGTTCCATCGTGACCACCATTCCGGGCTCCAGCGGCTTGCAGTAATCGCCGGGGTCGTGCACGTCTAAGCCGATGTCGTGGCCGAGTCCATGAATGTAGTACTGGCCGAGCGGCTTGCCGTGCTGGTCTTTTCCGTGGGTATTGATGTATGCGTAGGAAATTTTGTAGACGCTCTTGTCGCCTCTTCGGCACAGGTCCATGCCCGGCTTGAGGGCCGCCATCGCCGCGTTTTGCGCGCCCAGCACGATCTCGTAGATTTCACGCTGCCGCGGCGTAAATTTTCCGTTGGCGGGAATGGTGCGCGTGATGTCCGCGGAGTAGCCGGAAAATTGCGCGCCGACGTCCATCACCACAATGTCGCCGTCTTCAATCTTGCGCGAAAGCTTGTCGTAGTGCAGCACGGTGGAATTAGGGCCGGCGCCGACAATCGGCGCATAACCCTCCGCTTCCGAGCCGCCCATGGCGTGAACCTCCACCATTTTCGCGGCGACCTGATACTCGTACAGGCCCGGCCGCATCATCTTCATCGCCTCGAAATGCGCGTCCAGCGAGAGTTCAATCGCCTCCTTCAGAAAGGCAATCTCGCTCGGCGATTTGATCTGCCGCAGCGCGTAAATCTGCTGCCGGATGTCTTTCAACTTGGCTTGGGGCGCGGCCAGCTGCAGCCAATCCACAACTTCCTTTTCGTGCGGGTAGCCGCCCAACTCCGTTTCGTAGGGAAGAATGGTGTAGAGATCTGGGTACGTTTTGGCGAGCCTTTCCACCGTGGCGCGTAATTCACCGAATGCTTTCACGGTGGGGAAGCCAGTGCGCGCCTCGATGCCTGGATCGGACGGCGACATCCGCACGCCGTTCCATTTTTCTTTCGCGGGATCTTTGGCGGGAAGAAAAAGGGCATCGCTCCCGGCGCCAGCTCCGCCAGCGCCATTGGCTTCGCCAGCTGGCGGCTTTGCGGCAGGCCAAATGATGATGGCCGCGCCTTCTTCATTGTGTCCGGTCAAGTAATAGAAATTTTCTTCCTGCGCGAAGACATAAGCCTGCGAAAATTCCTCACGGCCAGTGAGCCCCCACAGCACGATCGGGGCATCAACTTCTGCGGCAAGCTTTGCGCGGCGCTCGGCATAAACGCTGTTGGGCTCCCGTTCGCGCCGCTGCTGAGCCCGGACACTAGGCGCCAGGCCAATCAACGCCGCGCACCCCAGAAGCGTCACGAACGCCACGGACACAGATTTGTAGCACCACGAAGCAGAACGACCACTCATTCCTTCACCTCGCCACCACTGCTTTCTTGCTGCCCGGAAGGGCATCCGGGTTCCGTCTAGAGGGGAGTCCGTAAAGGGCACACCCAAGGTGGCAGAATTGTAGCCGAGAAGGGGGGAAAGAGGGCAAGCTAGAGGTCTTCGCCTTTGTACACGATCGGGGGTTTGCGTCATCGAATATAGGATGAGATCGCGCCTGGTCGTGTTTATCGCTATTTTTCAGTCCGTCTTGTTCCTCGGGCATATCTTTCTGTACGAGACGTGGACGTACTTCTGGCAGGCGCCGGACCCGCCCGGCATTTCGCCACTGCAACTGACCCTCGGGATTCTCTCGGTCAGCTTCTTGGTCACGTCGCTGTTGGCCTTTCGCTATACCAATCCTCTTTTGCGATGGCTGTATACCGTTGCTGCCATTTGGCTGGGAGCGGCGAGTTTTCTCTTTTTTGCGGCCTGCGCTTGTTGGGTGATTTATGGCGTGGTTCGCCTTGCTGGAGGAAACCTCAACGGCCGGTTGTTGGACCTAACTGTTTTTGGGATCGCTGCCGTTATCAGCACGTACGGCGTGATCAACGCCGCCTGGACGCGAGTTCGGCGTGTCAGCATCAAGTTGCCGAACCTCCCGGCATCCTGGCGCGGCAGGACCGCGGCGTTGATCAGCGACATGCACCTGGGGCATGTCAAAAATACGAGGTTTGCCCGCCGGATGACGGCCATGATCAATAAGCTGAAACCCGACATGGTGTGGATCGCGGGCGACCTTTACGACGGTACCGCCGTGGACGCGAAGCGAGCCGCATCGCCCCTAAAGGACTTGCGGCCGCCGCTGGGCACTTTTTTTGTCGAAGGCAACCACGAGGAATTTCGCGACCCGGCGAAATATCTGGAAGCCGTGCGCGCGTCCGGCGTGCGCGTGTTGAACAACGAGAAAGCCGACATCGATGGATTGCAGATCCTGGGTGTGCCCTACCGTCACGCCACCCACGAGGGGCATTTCCGTTCGGTGCTGGAGGCCATCGGAATCGATCAAGGGCGGGCCAGCGTGCTGCTGACACACGCCCCCGATCACGTCGCCGTGGCCGAGGCTGCCGGAATCGGGCTGCAAGTCTCTGGGCATACCCATCTGGGACAGTTCATTCCGTACACCTGGATCGCCGCCCGCATCTATCAGGAATTTGTGTACGGGCTGAATCGCATCGGAAAGATGCTGGTGTACACGTCCAGTGGGGCGGGAACGTGGGGTCCGCCACTGCGCGTAGGTTCGCAGCCCGAAATCGTGCTGTTTGAGTTTGAGTAGCTCGGACCTGAAAGCGTATCGCTATCTGAACGGATAGAACGCCTATCCGGCAGGTTAGTCGCGAACGCGAAATTACTGGCCCCGCGCGCTGTCGGCCCAAAGCCTCTTCTCTCGTAAACGTCCTATTTTTATAGACTTCCGCCATCGCCTCAATTAACCCACCGCCGCGAGCGGTGTGGCCTCCACATTGCAATCCTCTAAGCCGTAGTCGAAAAGCAAAACTGAGGGAGTGGCCGCCATGAAACTGCAAAACATCGTTCGAGTGCCGATGATCGTGATGGGGCTGGGAGTGGCATTGCTGCTGGCAAGCCCACTGCGCGCGCAGCAGGAAATCAACCCGGACACCTTCGACATCAATCCGGGCACTCCGAAAGCAGAACTGGTGGCGGCTACTCCCGCGTCGGCAGGTCCGGCATCGGCATCGGATGCTAGCCAGAGCGTTCCCGTATCGCAGGCTGCTGTAGTCTCCGGGGCGGATTGGAACGGCATGTTTGCCGCCCCGCTGAACGCGGTGGACGTGACCATGGTCCTGATCCTCGCGATCGGGACGGGGCTGGTCGCGATTTATACGATAGCGGCGACCCGTCGGCAGCGCCGGTTTTCTCCCGCCCGAAGCGGCGTACACACATCGACCTCTGGCGCGACGACCCACTGAACAGTTTCGCGCGCCATAGAGCTCCGGGAATCGCACGCACCCCGTCGTGATTCCCGGAGCTTCCTTCCTTTATCCACCCACTTCATGCCGAAATAACGGCGTCCCCGGAAGGATCCTCGTCTTTAGGAGGCCGGCGTATAATCTCGGCATAGAAAACTGCGTCCAAATACCCGGTTCTTCCGAATCCTCCCGAATTCCAATTAACTGATCGCCGCGGAAAGACCTCCGCGAGAAAAATGAAGGAAGGACGGACGTGTCCGTCCATGCTTCCCATTTTCGGACACTCGTTCACTTTAAATTATTTCTTTTGAACGACATGGAGGATGATCGAACCGCGGAAAGACGCGTAATGGTACGTCAGAATCCAGGTGCGCCCGACGCCGCCGGTCGCATTTCGGCAGCATTCACGTCGAAGCGCAGATGCGCGAAGTAACTTTGGCCCAGCGACATGAAGCCCGTATAGAGGTAGCCCCACACGAAGAGCAGTAGAAACGGCACCGTGGCGTAATTCTCATTCAGGACCGCATACACAACCGTTAGCGCGAAGTAGATACCCAGAAGAACCTCGGCGTAGGGCATCCAACCCGCTTTGTTGCGATACTTCTTCGAGACAAACGAGTCCTTCTTGCCTTCGATCTTGTATTTCGGCGTGCGCGCGAATTCGCTCTTCTTTCCGGCGATCGCTTCCAGAACCGCCTGCGCGTTGCGAACCGAGATCCCGATTCCTGTTGCCATCACGAAAGGCATGTACAGAAACGTCCGCCACCAGGTCTTCGGGTGGATTTCTTTCTGCGCGACAAGGTAAAAGCTCGAGATCGAGCACGTCGACGCCAGGAACAGCGGCAGGTCGATCACGATCATCTGAAACCAGCCCTGATAGAAGCGTACGATCATCGCGGGCAGCAGCATCGTCGAAAGCAGCACCATCAACGGATAACTGATGTTGGCGGTCAGGTGAAAAAATGCCTCGACCTTCACATACCACGGCTCGTCTGACGCAAAAACTCTGGGCAGTATTTTCTTGGCGGTCTGCATCAACCCCTTGGCCCACCGCGCTTGCTGCGCTTTGAAGCCATTCATATCGATCGGCAGCTCGGAAGCGCACTCAATATCTGGCAGATAGAGAAATTTCCACCCAAACAGCTGCGCGCGATAGGAAAGGTCGGTGTCCTCGGTCAGCGTGTCATGCTGCCAGCCGCCCGCATCTTCGATGGCTTGCCGCCGCCAGACTCCTGCGGTTCCGTTGAAATTGAAAAATGCGCCGCGACGCGAGCGCGCGCCATGCTCCACGACAAAGTGGCCGTCGAGCAAGATCGTTTCCACTTGCGTCAGCAGCGAATAGTCGCGGTTCAGGTACGTCCACCGCGCCTGCACCATGCCGATTTGCTTGTCTTGAAAATAGGGAATGGTGCGGCGCAGAAAATCCGCCTCGGGGATGAAATCAGCATCGAAAATCGTGACAAATTCACCGCGCGACGTCTTTAGTCCATTCTCCAGGGCGCCTGCCTTGTAGCCCTCGCGGTTCGAGCGGTGGATATACGTGATGGGCAAGCCCTGCGCCGCGAATCGATCCACGACGTCGCTGGCGACTTGCTGCGTTTCATCGGTGGAGTCGTCCAGCACCTGCACGTCGAGCAGCTCGTGAGGATAGTCGAAGCGCGAAATGGCTTCGACCAGCCGCTCGATTACGTAGCGCTCGTTGAAAATGGGCAGCTGAATCGTGACGCGAGGCCAGCAGGTGACTTCCGGCGGCGGAGGCGGGACATTTTTCGCGTACTTGTAGTAGTCGTAGACCAGCCAGTAGCGGTGCAGGCCGTAAATCGCCAGCACGAACAGCACAATAAAATAGGGAATCATCATCGCCAGGTCGAAGAAATTGGCGTGATAGATCCCCGTGAACGTTTTGTCCGTCAGTTTGTGCCAATACTGGCCGATGGAACCTATGTGCGCGGCGAGCAGCACCGAAGTAGGAAAATGCGCGTCCACGATGAGGGCCCTCGAGTCCGGAATGCGCTGAGCGTGACGCTATTGATTATACGGTGACAATGGAGACAGTCAACGAATGAGCCCTGGTTTGGCGGGTGAATCGGCGCTCATCGAGGCGGGCCGATTTGCGCTATGGCACGAGGATGATTTTGCCGTGGGAACCGGGAGCCAGCACTTCCTTGTGCGCGCGCGATGCTTCGGCGAGAGGAATCTCCTTGCCGATTACCGGCCGGAGCGTCCCGTTCTCAAAGCCCGCATACAAGGCCGCGTGGATTTCTTTCGCTTCCGCCTCGGTGACCGCCCATAACGTGAATCCGCGCGCCGACGCGCGCCGCGCCATCAGATCGCGCGGGTTGATGGTGATTTCGCCGCGGTTGCCAATGATGATCACCCGCCCATACGTCGCCAGCATCTTCAGATCCGCCGCAAGATTCACGTTTGCCAGCATCTCCAGAATGATATCGACGCCGCGTCCGCCGGTAGCCTTCATGATTTCGTCGGTGTAGCCAGCCTTGGTATGGTTGAAAGCTTGATGCGCGCCTTCGCGCTTGATGAGATCGAGCCCTTTGTCGGTGCCGGCCGTGCCGAAAACAGTGAGTCCTTCCGCCCGCGCAATCTGTACCGCCGCGCTGCCCACGCCCCCGCTCGCGCCGTGAACCAGCACGGTTTCACTCGCGCGACCTTTGGCTTCCTGCTTGAGCGCGTGATACGCGGTGCCATACGGCACCCAGATCGCCGCGCCCTGGTCGAACGTAATGTTCGCCGGCAGTTTTTGCGCCTGGTCTTCCAGAGTCAGCGTATATTCCGCGTACGCTCCGGTGATGGTTTTCGCCGTGTACACGCGATCGCCCGGTTTCAGGGTGGTCACACCACTGCCAACCGCTTCGACTACGCCCGCAGCGTCCGACCCCGGGGTGTACGGCAAGGCTGGTTTGATGGCGTAAGTGCCCGAACGCATGTACGTGTCGTATGGATTCACGCCCGCCGCGTGAACTTTCACCAGCACCTGCCCGGCTTCCGGCTTAGGCGTGGGAATTTCTTCGTACTTTAGAACTTCGGGGCCGCCGAACTCATGAACGCGAATGGCTTTCATCTTGTTTCCTTCACTCTGGGGTGCCGCACCCTTTGTGTTTTTCAAAGGGTGCGGGTTTAAAGCCAACTTCAATCCCGGTGGTGCGCGTCGGCATGGCTAAGGAAAGTTTCCCGCCGTCGCCGTTACGATAAAAGCTCTTTAGCGCGGCGGCGGTTTCCGACGTTCCCGAAAAAATCAAAAATGGTCGTCCACCGTGACCGTCGCCACTTGCTTGCTGACCAGGCCGGCCGCTTCGCCCCACGCGGTCGTCTGCCAATTGTCCTTGCCTTTCCCCTGCGGAATCCAGGGCGGCAGCGTCTGGTTCAAATAGGTCGCCAGCGCATAAATGTACGGCTCGTAACTGTTGCGCATTGCAGTGAGTTCCTGCTGCGCTTCTGGCGTGTCGCGCAATCGCAGTCCGTGCTCCGCCAGCTTGTCGCGCAGTCGAGCCGCGTCCGCCGCCGGCAGCCGCTCGTGGGGCAGCGCGCGAGGCGGAGTGCCAAAAACCTGTGAAAGATCGGCAACCGCGTGCCGCGCGATGGCGAACGTCAGCTTCGCCTGGCGCTCGCAGGAGCCTTCAATGCCCACTTTGAGCAACGCACACGCATCCAGAATCGCAGTCAGCGCCGCAATCCAGGATTGGTTGTCGTGTTGCGACCTGAAAAACGCCAGCACCGGATAGGAAAGGTGGCTCTCCATCAACTCGGCGCACCACAGTTCCCAATCTTTCAGTAACTCACGTAGCGCTTCTCTCCCGCCTTCGTAACTGTGGCGGAGAAGCAATTCGCCGGCCGTCGGCGGAGTCCCCGCGCGCGAATCCAGCAGAGAAATTTCCACCTCGCGTTTCGAGAACGAGCCGTAAATGAATGGGAGGTACCCGATGATGGCCGCGAGAAATCCAAAACCGAAGCCCGCCTCCACAACCACCAGCACCCGCGCAAGTCCGGAACGCGGCACCACGTCGCCAAGTCCCAGCGTGAAAAAGGTCGTGCCGCTCAGGTAGAAATCCGTCGATAGACCCGGTTGGCCGCCGGTGATGTTCACCGCCGAGCCCGCGCCGAATTGCATCAACCCAAATCCCAGAACCAATCCGACGGCCCAGACACCGATGAGAATCAGCAGCGAAATCGGACCGTAGAAACCCAGCAGGGCATCGCGCGTCTTGCGTGACGGAACGAACTTCACGAGAAACTTCGAGCCTACCCAGGTGACCCGGTAAAACAAACGCGTCAGCCGGAATCTTCGCGTAACCCGCCTTGGCAGGATGACGGACTCGAACGCATCCCAGATCACGATGAAAAATATCGCGATACCTGCCAGGAAGGCGCCGGGTGCTGGAATCATGGGCGGTATTGTACTCGTTCGGCAGTGAGCGCGAAAAGCGGTGGCGCCTTACGATTCCAGGCGGGCGTTTACGGAAATTTCCGCTCGGAAAAGCTTCGATACCGGGCATCCGGTTTCCGCGTTTTTCACCGCGGTATCGAATTTCGCCTTGTCCGCTCCGGGCACGCGAGCAACCAGGTCGAGATGGCTCTTGGTGATGCTGAACCCGTCGCCCACCTTATCGAGCGTGATCGTTGCGGTCGTCTCCAATTTGTCGGCCTTCAGGCCGACGGCCCCCAGTTGGCCGGAAAGCGCCATCGTAAAGCAGCCTGCATGCGCGGCTGCCAGCAATTCCTCCGGGTTCGTCCCCACGCCATTTTCAAATCGCGTGCTGAAGGAATATTGCGTCTGCTTCAGCGTGCCGCTATCCGTTGAGATCGTTCCTTTGCCTCCTTTTAGATCGCCCTGCCAAACCGCGCTTGCTTTCCGTTGCATGTCCAGCTCCTTTTGCAGGATTCAAACTTTTTTGAATACACAGGATTCGATTCCCACGCTCTTCGGAAGGGTATATTTATCCCATGACGCTGTCGAGACGCGCGCATAAATTTTGATGCCTCACCCGCTGGATCGGCCCGCGCATCGTCCCTGGCCTCGCCCGACACGGGGCCGTCGATTCGAAGCCGCCGAACCGTGGCCGGCGCCTTGAACTCCTGCCCGGCCCTTCACCATTTGTGAAAAACAAAAAACACTCCCAGCACCATGCACGCAAAACCCGCCGCATAATTCCATCGCAACTTCTCGCCAAGATACAGCACCGAAAAAACGGAGAAAACAGTCAACGTAATGAATTCCTGAATCGTCTTCAACTGCGCCGCCGAAAATTCATAGGACCCGATGCGATTGGCCGGCACCTGAAAGCAATATTCAAAAAAAGCGATCCCCCAGCTAACGAAGATCACTTTCCACAGCGCCTCGCTCCGGTATTTCAGATGCCCGTACCATGCAAACGTCATGAATATGTTGGAGATTGTCAGCAAAAGAATGGTTCGCAAGCACATTCCTCCCTTTCCTGGGCACAGCGCACCTCTGAGCGGAAGCCCGCCAGACGATTTCTCGCAAGGAATTTAGGGAAACCGGGCGGGCCAGAGGCCACGAATGTAAACCGTATTGTCAGCGACTCGGTAATAGATGAGCCAGTTTCCGACGTGGAACCAGCGATGCCGGCGGTAGCGCCTACTCCTGGTCCGCACCGGATACATATGCGGAAACAACTCGACCAACGCCAACCTTTCGAGGATTTCGTCCCGATCTCGGTCCGGAAGCTCACTGAACAACTCCCAGACCGTGCGGGCCCAGACGATCTTGCTCTTCACCTTTTCTTACTCTTGGCACTCCTTGCACGCGACATCCTTACCACGTCGCTGTGTGCGATCACGCGCCCGGCTCTAATGTCGGCGTCGGATTTCGCCATCATCTCCTGGAACGCCGGATCGGCTTCGACCTTGTCGAGTCGATCTTCCACGTCGGCATAAAGTTGAATGGCCTCGCGCACCACCATGCTGCGATTCCCCGCACGATATGAAGCTAGCTCTTCCAGCAGCTTGTTTGTCCGTTTGTCGAGTACAAACTGTCTACGCATCACGATACTCCCATTACCGCTGAGGATATCACTTGGTGTACATCCGTCAACACTCTTCATGAGTCAGTTCTTTACCTCCGGTGATCGCCGATCTTCAGTTCGCCCCAAGGCGCAACCTCTGCGTTCCGGATCTGCAATACGTGTTTCGGCACGCCCCGGCGATCTTTTCGCAGTTCAATCCACGATCGCGATACCGTACTGAAAAAGCTTGTATTCTCATTCGCTCTGAAGGACGGCGACATTGTGACCAGGCCCATTCGATCTGCTCTGTGCAGTCTGCTGATCCTCCTTATTCCAGTCCTCATCGCCGGCGTCTGTGCGCAAGAGTCCATCACCCTGGTGGCCACCGGGTCTTCGCTTCCCGAGCCTCTGTACGTCGCCTGGGTCGACGCGTACCACAAATCGAATCCATTGGTGCAAATCCGCTACCTGCCGCAGGGAACCGGAGAGAGCGGCCAGAACATCCTCACGGGCGTGGGCGATATGGGCGGAGGCGATGCTCCCATCCCCGAGAAACAGTTGAAGGATGCCGCGACACCGATCCTGCAGCTCCCGTCGGTTCTCATTGGAATCGTCATCATCTATAACTTGCCGGATACGCCGGGCGAGCTGCGCTTGAGTGGGCCGGTGTTGGCCGACATTTTTCTTGGAAAAATCAAAGCCTGGAACGATCCGGCGATCGTCAAGCTCAATCCGGATCTGAAGCTTCCGGCTCGCCCGATCCAGGTCGTCCATCGCACCGAAGGCAAAGGATCGAACTACATCCTGTCGGACTTTCTTTGCAAAGTGAGCCCGGAGTTTCTGGCCAAGGCGGGACGTGGGGAGTCTCCGAAGTTCCCGGTGGGAACGAGCGCTGGCCGCTCGCAGGACATGGCTGACCGCGTCCGTGTTACTCCCGGCGCAATCGGATACACAGAGCTAAATCTGGCGGAAGCGGCTTCGCTACGCATGGCGCGCGTAAAAAATGCGGCCGGCGAGTTTGTGAAGCCGACGGCGAAAACCATTGCGGCGGCTGCGCTGGCAGCCAAGATCACGGACAGCTTCGGCGTTTCGCTGACCAACGCCGCCGGCAAAGAGAGTTACCCGATCAGCAGCTTCACGTGGTTCTACGTTCCGGCAAAAGCGAAAGATCCCGTGCGCGGGCGCGCCATCGCTGCATACCTCAGGTGGGTCTATAGCGACGGGCAGACAGTGGCCCAGGATCAGGGCTACGCGACGCTGCCGAAAGAATTGCTCACCAAGGTTGCGGCGTCCGCCGCCACGATTCACTGAGCACTCGTGTCGGAAAGGCTTCGAGAGAGAGGCGCCCAGGATCGCGAGCCTAAAGCAATTCTCGAAAGTCGTCTGGCGACAGACTTGCTTGCCGAAGGATGGCGCGCAAGGTCCCTGTATCTAGCTCGGCGTGATCGGGCACAACAACTTGGGCAAACGGATGATCTCGTCTGAGGATAATGTGACTGCCATGCTGGCGTTTGATCCGGAAGCCTGCTTTGAGGAGCGCTGATACACAATTCTGTCCCGAAACTCGGGGCAGCTTGGTCATACCGCGAGAAGCAAGGCGTCGAAGCGATCTGGTGGTACCGCGAGACCGTCTTCTTCGAGCGCGAGCACGTATCCTTCGATAGCCTCGCGTATATTTCTGATGGCACTTTCCTTTGTGTCGCCCTGGCTGATGCAGCCCGGCAGACTTGGACACTCGGCCACCCACAGGCCGGTTTCACCGGGATAGAGGATTACCTGCCGCATTGCTCACCTTCCGGGAGATTCTACCACGTGGGTCACACGTTGAGGGTAAGGGAGACGAGGCCCGGTGGTGGGGTGGGCACGATGGGTGGCATCTTCGAGCGATCGACGGGACGATAGAGGGTGTCGCGCTCGACAGGGACGCGGCCGGCTGCGCGGATCAGGCGTTCGAGTTCGGCGCGTGGGGTGAACTCGGACGTCTTCGCGCCCGCGTCGTGGTAAATCTTTTCTTCCACCACCGTGCCATCGAGATCGTTCGCGCCGAAACGCAGCGCGATTTGCGCGATGCTTGGCGTGAGCATGATCCAGTACGCTTTGATGTGCTCGAAGTTGTCGAGCAGCAAGCGCGACACAGCGATGTTGCGCAGATCGAGATAGCCGCTGGTCTTCGGGATGTGGGAGAGCGCGGTATTGTCGGGGTGAAACGCCAGCGGGATGAACGCTACGAACCCATGCGTCTCGTCCTGCAATTCGCGCAGCTTGACCAGGTGATCGACGCGCTCTTCCTCGGTTTCCACATGTCCGTAGAGCATCGTGGCGTTGGAGTGCAGGCCCGCCTGATGGGCTTTTCGCGCGGTGTTCAGCCACATTTGGCCGCTGGTCTTGTGGTCGCAGATGATCTTGCGCACGCGCGGATGAAAGATTTCGGCGCCGCCGCCGGGGCAGGAATCCACGCCGGCTTCTTTCATCTTTTGCAGCACTTCCTCGACGGAAATCTTGGCGATGCGGGAAAAGAAATGCACCTCCACCATGGTGAAAGCTTTCAGATGCACGGTGGGGCAGCGCTGCTTCAGGCCGCGGACCATTTCGAGATAGTGATCGAAGGTGAGATCGGGGTGCAGCCCGCCGACGATGTGAAATTCCGTGGCGCCTTCGCGCACGCCTTGCTCGGCACGCTGGTAAATTTCCTCCAGCGCAAAGGTGTACGCGCCGGGCGAACTGGCGTCGCGGCCGAACGCACAAAGCCTGCAGTGCGCAACACAAACATTGGTCGGATTGATGTGCCGGTTGACGTTGAAGTAGGTGACGTTGCCGTGGCGCTTCTCGCGCACGTGGTTCGCCAGCCAGCCCACCGCCAGCAAATCCGGCGAGCGATACAGCAGGATGCCGTCGTCGATCGACAGGCGTTCGCCAGCCAGCACCTTGCTGGCGATTGGCTTCAGCCGCTTGTCGGTAATCGTCAGTTCAGCCATTTTTCTCTTCAAAACTTCTGAAACTTTCAAACGCGCCAAACAGCAGCAGCAGCGCCCCAGAACAGCAGGAACGACATACTAATATAACCGTTCATCGCGAAAAACGCAGCGTCGAGCTTGCTGAGGTCGTCGGCTTTGACAAGGGAATGTTCGTAGGTGAGGAGGGCAGCCACCACGGCGATTCCGGCCCATGCCGGCCACGGAAGAGCGAAGCTGAATGCGAGCCACGCCAACAGCGCAACGACTCCAACGTGCATGACGCGAGCGATCCGCAGCGCGTTGGCGATGCCGAAACGCTTCGGCACGGAAAACAGGCCGGCGCGACGATCGTAGTCGACATCCTGGCAGGCGTAGAGCACGTCGAAGCCGCCAACCCACAGCGTGACCGCGGCGCACAGGATCAGCATGCGCACATCCAGGCCGCCGGTAATCGCGATCCAGGCCGCCGCCGGAGAAATACCCAGCGCAAAACCCAGGAAAAGATGCGACCAGTTCGTGAAGCGCTTGGTGTAGGAATAAAAAAACACAATGGCCAGCGCGACGGGCGCCAGCTTCAACGCGAGTGGATTGAGTTGCCATGCGGCAAACACAAAAACCGCGACGGCGATCAACGTGAAGATCCATGCGAAGGAGACCGAAAGCGCCCCCGTGGCGAGCGCACGTTGCTGCGTCCGCGGATTTTCGCGGTCGTAGCGAAGATCGGCAATGCGGTTCAAGGTCATCGCCGCCGACCTGGCTGCCACCATCGCAACGATAATCCAGAGAATTTGACGCAGCGTCGGCCACCCGTTGGGAGGCTGATGCGTCGCCCGCGCCGCCAGCAACGCGCCGGTCAGCGCGAAGGGCAGCGCAAACACGGAGTGCTCGAACTTGATCATTTCGAGCACGGTGCGAATGCGGTTCGTGGTCATCGGGGGGAAGAGGAATTCACCACAGAGTTCGCAGAGAGCACAGCGGAATCCGGATTTTTCCGGCTCCGTGAACTCTGTGCCCTCTGTGGTGAAAGCTCTTCATGCCTTTGCCTCTTTCGAGGCGCTCGAGCCGGTCCAGCGATACATTTTCTCTTGCGGCAAGCCGATCTGCGCAAGTACGCGGCAAGCATATTGCGTGACCAGATCGTCGATCGTTTTTGGCTGATGGTAGAAAGCGAGGATGGCGGGCATTACAACCGCGCCGGCCTGTTGCGCGCGCAGCATGTTTTCCAGGTGCACGCGATTGAACGGCGTGTCGCGGATGCACAGCACCAGCTTGCGCGACTCCTTGAGCATCACGTCGGCGGCGCGCGCGACCAGATCGTCGCTGATGCCGTTCGCGATTGCCGCGAGCGTTCCCATCGAGCAGGGAATCACAACCATGGCATCCACGTCGTAACTGCCCGAAGCGATGGGGGCGCCGACATCTTTGTTGGCGAGAACTTCGGTCTTTTTCGCGGGCCCGCCCAGGATGCGAGCCGGCAACTGCTTGAGATCGCCGGCGGATATCCCTAGTTCTTCGGCGAAAAGACGCTGACCCGTTTCGGTGACCACCAGATGTATGCGGGCGACGCGCGCATCTGCTTCCAGCAACGCGAGCGCTTTTTGGGCCAGAATCGCGCCGCTGGCTCCGGTCACACCTACGGTTACGGTTTGTCCCTGAGCGTGTGGCATTTTTGTGCGGGTAGAATCAGTCTGTCAGCCGCTGTTTTGGATGTCAACAGACGGGCCGCCGTCACAAGCGGTTGATGCAGGACGCTACGCAGGCGGCGCCGAAGCCGTTGTCGATGTTGACGACGGTCACATTGGACGCGCAACTGTTCAGCATGCCGAGCAGCGCAGCCACGCCTCCGAAACTCGCGCCATAACCGGTGCTGGTCGGCACCGCAATCACCGGCACACCCACCAGCCCGCCGACGACGCTCGGCAGCGCGCCTTCCATTCCGGCGATGCAAATGACTACGCGGGCCTTCGTCAATTTCTCGCGATGTTCCAGCAAGCGGTGGATCCCCGCGACGCCGACGTCGTAAAGATGCTCGACGCGGTTGCCCATCATGCGCGCCGTCAGCAGCGCTTCTTCCGCGACGGGAATATCGCTGGTGCCCGCGGAAACGATGAAGATCGTGCCCTTGCCGGAGATTTCGCGGCTGCGCTCGATGGTGATCACGCCGGACAAGGCGTGAAATTCCGCTGCGCCGCCACTCCCAGACTTTTTCCGAGATTTCTTGCCGCTGCCTCCGCCGAGATTCACGCGGCGTACGGCCGCAAAGATCTTCGCATCCGCGCGCGTGATCAGAATATTTTGCTGCCCGTCCTTATGCCGCAGCATCGCGCGCACAATTTCCGCCACCTGCTCCGGCGTCTTGCCTTTGCCGAAAATCACTTCGGCGTAGCCCTGCCGCAGCGCGCGGTGGTGATCCACTTTCGCGAAGCCCAAATCCTCGAACGGGAGATGCTTCAAACGTTCGAGCGCGCCCGCCGGGGCTAGTTCCCCCGAGCGCACCGCTTCCAATAATTTCGTAAGTTCGCGTTCATTCATAAGTCTTAACGGCCGCCACCCATGTAGGCGCCGGGCTTTAGCCCGGCCCAGCCATCCGCAAACCCAGCGTCGCGCCGAATGTCCTGGTTCAAAAAACGGGCAAGCGCGTCTGTTCCCAACCCAACTACGGCACCGTCTCTCCCATCAGCTTGCGCAGCGGCTGATTGTCGGCGTAAACGCGCCACTCCGCAATCAATCCGTCCTGCACCACGGCTCTCCACGCCGCGGGAACTTCCCAGAAATTTTCTTTCGCCGCGGTGCCGCCTGTATATCTGCCGCTTGCGGTGCCGAAGATAGCGAGCCGCTCATGAGTCTGGAAAAATTCCACCGCGTGAACCTGGTAGTCGGCAACCTGCTTGAAGTACATGGCCCAGCCCTGGCGCATCGTTTCGCGCCCGATGAACCGCTTGCCCAGCGCGTCCTGAAAAATGTGCCCTTCGGTCATCAGCGCGCAGAGGGCGTTCACGTCGCTTGCGTTGATGCGCTTGATAAAATCCATCGCGACCTCGAGAGGGTGCGGATTCCCCATTACCTGTCTCCTCGCGGCTGGCGTCCCAGTATACCGTCGGAATGGGGAGCGTTTGGAAGCATTAGCGCGTTCTCTGCGAATCGGGTTTGAGCAAAACTTTCATCTCATTCGATTTTTGCGCGAACTGGATCGCTGCCGGTGCCTCGCCCAGAGGGAACGTGCGCGTGATCAGCGGCGTAGGGTCGACCTTGCCGGAGCGGAGCAGGGCGATGGCCTTCGCGAACGGGCCGCAGCGGGAGCCGACCACCGTGATTTCTTTGACGACGATGGGCCAGGTTTCCACCGGAGCGCCGCCGTGAAATGTGGATTTCAGCACGAGCGTGCCACGCGGTTCGGTCATGTGCTGGGCGAGCGTAAGACCGGTGGGCGAGCCGGTGGCTTCGACGACCAGCGGGAACATGTGCTTGATGCGCTTCAGGTCGCTCGCATCGCCCGCTACGCGCTTGGTTTCGATTCTGGCGCGGCGGGCCAACGACAATTTGTCGTCGTGTTTCCCGTACATCACAACGCGCGGTATCGCCGAGCGCAAGACGCGAGCAATCAGTTGCGCAAGTTTGCCGTCGCCAAGCACGGCGGTTTCGCGAAACTTGCTGACGTTTACTTGAGCGAGAATTTCGCAGGCGGCAGCGAGCGGCTCGACGAAAACAGCTTGTTCGTCACTGATGGAATCGGGAATGCGGTGAAGATTCTGGAGGGGCAGGGCCAAGTATTCCGCGAAAGCGCCATCGTGATGGACGATGCCGAGCACGGTGCGGCGGGCACAGTGGGTCTTGAGGCCGCGGCGGCAGAACTGGCAAACGGGCCGGAATCCGTAGGCCGCGCAGGAAATGTTGATTTCGCCGGTGACGCGACGGCCGACCCATTCGGCTCGCCGGCCGGCGGCCACGTCGCGAACTTCGGCGACCTCGCCGACGAATTCATGCCCGGGAATGCCGCAAAAAGCGTGGTAGCCGCGCAGAATTTCGATATCCGTGTTGCAAATTCCCGCCAGGCGTACGCGGACGAGTGCCCATCCGGGCCGAAGCCTGGGCAGCGGCCTTGAAACCGATTTCAGCTTGCCCTCGGAAACTTGAAAGCCTTTCACGCGCGGGTTTGCTCCTCGCCTAAGATTCTAGCAGCGGTTGGGAGCACCCCCCCTCAGAACAGTTCCGCTTCATCTTTCAAACGCCGATCGGTTTCATGGACAGGCCGCTTTGGCTGTCGAAGCTGGAACCCCTCCGGTAGCAGCGGGACGCTCGATTCGCGCATACTTTGTCATGGCAACTGACGCGCACCGTCCGGCGTGGAAGACTCTGCTGGCGTTCGGGATCATTTATTTCGTGTGGGGATCCACGTTTCTGGCCATTCGCGTCGGCGTGCGCGAAGTGCCGCCGTTTCTGCTCGCGGCCATGCGGTTTTCGATTGCGGGGCTGGTGCTCTGCGTGTGGACAATTGCGCGCGGCGAGCGATTGCCGCGTGGACGCGAATGGGCCTCGGCATTCGCGCTGGCGATGCTGATCTTTGTACTCGACTACGGGCTATTGTTTTGGTCGGAACAGCGGGTGCCTTCGGGGATTGCGGCGGTCATGCTGGCTTTGATACCGGTGTTCATGGCTCTTTCCGAAATTATTTTCCTGCGAACGCAACGATTGACGGTCCGGCTGGCGGTGGCGCTGCTGATTGGGATCGCGGGTGTGGCGGTGTTGATGAGCCGCTCATTGAATCTGGGCGGTTCGCCGATCGATCGGACCGGGGCGGTGGCGCTAATTATTGCCTCGATGACCTGGTCGATTGCGTCGGCGCTCACGCGCAAACTGCCACTGCCATCCTCCAAAGCCATGAGCTCCGGAGTGCAGATGCTGCTTGGAGGAATCATGCTGGCCCTGGTGGCAGGGGTCTTGGGCGAATTCCGCAATTTTCATCCCGGAGACGTGTCGCGCGGAGTTTGGTTGGCGTTGCTGTACCTGATTGTCGCGGGTTCGATCATCGGATTTACCGCTTACATTTGGCTGATTCATCATGAATCGCCGACCAAGGTTGGGACGTACGCGTACGTGAATCCGGTTGTGGCGGTGCTGGTTGGGTATTTTCTCGGCGGCGAAGCGCTGGGAACGCGAACGATTGTAGGGACTCTGTTTGTGCTGGTCAGCGTGGTGGTGATTACGACGACGAAGGCGAAGCCGGCGGTTGCCACAGTGGCCATAGAAAACAGTGTTGTGGAGGCGTGAACAGGAAGTTTTGTTTGCCGCTACTCGCCTTTTGACTTCAGTTACGAAGAACCTGTCAAATTCGCAGTTGCAACGGTCAATTGAAAAGCACCACCCGCCTGCCGAACCATCAGACGTTCAGGCGGTTTGCAGCGGCCACACGCCCATACCACAAGCCTGAGTCCTTGATGGTTCGCTTCTGGTTGCGGAAGTCCACGTAGGTGAAACCATATCGCTGGGTGTAGCCGTCGGCCCATTCAAAATTGTCGACCAGGGTCCAGGCATGATAGGCGCGCACTTTAGCACCGTCGGCAATGGCGCGAGCTACTTCCGCGAGGTGCTGGCGGTGAAAGCTGATGCGGCGAGTGTCGGGAACGCGGCCGGTTGCGTCGGGCGCGTCGAGATAACAGCAGCCATTCTCGCTGATCTCGATGATGGGGTGATTGAACTCCCGGGAGATTCGCATCACCAGGTCGTACATGCCGCGGTGCCAGATCTCGAGTCCCGCTTCGGTCAGCGGGCCATCGGTCGGCATCTCTACGTGGATTTGCGTCAGGGGATCGCGGCTTGACGAACCGCCTTCACCTTCGGTTTCCGTGCCAAAGTGACCTGTCGTTGCGGCATGCGAACTGGAACGCGCGTCGGAGACGACGCGGCGGGTGTAGTAGTGAAATCCCAGCCAGTCCAGCGGCACTTTCATGATCTTGTCATCGCCGGGTTGGAACCCCATGGCGTCCAAGGGAGGCTCGCCGATGAAAGCTTTGGGATATTCACCATGCATCGCAGTGTTCAGAAAATAGAGATTGTTCATGGCATGGTAGCGCGCCGCCGCATCGCGATCGGCCTCGCTGTCGGTTTTTGGGTACGCCGGGGCCATGCCGTAGGCGCTGCCTACCGTGGCTTTGGAGGATGCGGCTTTGATGGCGCGGAAAGCTTGGCCTTGCGCCAGGTTTACGGTGTGCGCGGCTTTCAGAAATAGGTTGAAGTCGGCCTTTCCGGGCGGAAAGACGCCGACGCCGTAGCCGTAATAGGTGAACGTCCAAGGCATGTTGAATGGCGCCCAGGTGGTGATGCGATCGCCCAGATGTTTGGCGAGGACGCCCGCAAAGTCGGCGTAGTATTCGGCTAGATCGCGATTCGGCCAGCCGCCGCGATCTTCGAGCGCCTGCGGCAGATCCCAGTGATAAATGGTGCAAAACGGGCGAAGGCCTGCTTCCAGTGCTGCGTCGGTCAAGCGGCTATAGTGATCGATTCCTTTTTGATTCAGCGGGCCGGTACCGGTCGGTTGAACGCGCGCCCATGATGTCGAAAAGCGATAGCTCTTTTGATTCAGGCGCTTGAGGATGGCGATGTCTTCTTTGTAGCGGTGGTATTGATCGCAGGAGATATCGGCGGTCGCCGCGCCTTTGATCTTGCCCACGGTGTGAGAAAAGCGATCCCAGTTGGATTCGCCTTTGCCGTCGGCATCCCAAGCGCCCTCCACTTGATAGGCTGCCGATGCCAATCCCCATAGGAACCCGTCCGGAAAGCGAGCGCTGTCGATTTCAGAAGAGGGGATCGCGCCGGGGACGTCGTCTGGAGAAAGCGAATTTTTGGCGGCGAGTTGGGGGCTGGCGAGCATCGCCGCACCAGCGGTCGCCAAGGAATGCTTGAGGAAAGTTCGGCGGTCCACGGCGAGGCGCTCCTGTCGTTAACGAAGGACGGCAGCCAGAGTTTTGACCAGCAGAGGTTCTTGCTCGGGGAAGACGGTGCGGAGGTCGAGAATCAGCCGGTCGTCTTCGACGCGGGCGATTACGCTGATGCCTGCGGGGGCCCGGCGGAGGCGTTGCTCGAGTTGCGCGGCGGAATGGCGCGCGCTGGCGATGCGAATAATTTTTGTGGGGAGCGATTGGGTGGGAGTGGAACCGCCTCCGGCAAGGGACGTGCCGTCGGCGATTTCCAGTTCGACTTCGCCGAGGGGGAGTTCGGGGGTTAGCTCGCGGAGAAAATTTTCGGCGCGGCGCTTGAGCTCTTTCGTGGTCATGCGAATCATGCGCAGCGCGGGGATTTCGTCGAGCGCGGCGCGGAGGTACGCGCCCAGCGTGGCTTCGAGCGCGGCAGTGGTGAGCTTGTCGACGCGGAGAGCGCGGAACAGCGGGTGGCGGCGGACCCGCGCGACGATTTCTTTTTTGCCGGCGATGATGCCGGCTTGCGGGCCACCGAGGAGCTTGTCGCCGCTGAACATGACGACGGAGACGCCTGCGTCGATGCTGTGGCGCACCAGCGGCTCGGAGATTCCGGCGGCGGAGAGATCGACAAGGCAGCCGGAGCCGAGATCTTCGACCAGCGGCAGGTTCGTGCGCTGGCTCAACGAGGCGAGTTCCTCGAGGGTGGGCTTCTCCGCGAATCCGGTGATCTGAAAGTTGGATGGATGCACGCGCAGCAGCAGGCGCGTGTTTTCGTTGATGGCGCGTTCGTAGTCGGCGATGCGGGTGCGGTTGGTCGTGCCCACTTCGCGCAGTGTTGCGCCGCTTTCGGCCATGATTTCGGGGATGCGGAAGCCGTCGCCGATTTCGATCAGCTCGCCGCGCGAGACGATTACTTCGCCGCCTTTGGCAAGAGCGGCGAGAACGAGCAAGACCGCGGCGGCGCAGTTGTTGACGACGATGGCGGATTCGGCGCCGGTGAGACGCTCCAGTAATTGCGCGGTGTGGACGTCGCGTTTGCCGCGGGCTCCGGCTTCCAGGTCGTATTCGAGGTTGCTGTATTGCGTCGCGGTGCGGCGGAACTCTTCGATGGCGGCTTCGGTGAGCGGGGCGCGGCCCAGATTCGTGTGCAGGATTACGCCGGTGGCGTTGATGACCGGTTGGAGGGAGCGGGAAAGGATTTGCTCGACGGCGGAGGTGATTCGGTCTTCCAGCGTCGCCGCGTCGAGGGCGAGGAGGACCGTTTGCGGCTCGCCTGCGATCTTTGCGCGCAGGTCGGCGAGCGTGGCGCGGGTAACTTCGAGCAGCAATGTGCGATCGATTCGTTTCGCCAGGGAAGCCAGGCGGGGTTGAGCCAGGAGTTCGTCAACCGAGGGGATCTGGCGAAGCAGCTCCGCTTGGTCGGCCGAAAGGGCGCGCCTGCCGTGGGATTCCATGGGAGACATTTCAACACAGAAAGTGAGAGGAGGGGAAGCGTCGGAAGCGAGGGAAGAGCAATCGGGAAAAGACTTAACACAGAGGACGCAGAGGTAGGAGCGCAGAGGTCACGGAGGGACTTGGGAACGGAATGAGGGCTGGCCTTACGGACAGGTGAGTCAGCGCGAGTACGGTGCTGCATCGGCGGCGTGCGGCGCCAGCGTCGTTGACGCCGTTACTGGCGGCTCCTAGCATAGTAAGAGAGGATCAGGTCCGCCCATGGCCACCATTGACGAGGATCTCGCTCAACTCGAGCGAGACATCCGCCAGCTGAAAATTGAATACGACCAATACTTTGGCGGAGGCAGGAAGCGCCCTCCCACGGAAATCGAGTGGCGTATCGAGTTGATGGTCAAGCGCTACGGCGAACGCGGCGGCGAACTGAAATTCGGGCAGCGCTTCCGGTTCAACAACCTGACGCAGACCTACGCCAAGTACAAAGACATTTTCCGCAAAAAAGTGCAGTTGAAAGAAGAAGGGCGCTCGCAGCGGCATTTTGGCGCGGCCGCCAAAGCCATCGAGGCGGAACGCGCGAAGGCGCACCCGGAACCGCCCCCGGTTTCGACGACCAGAGCGCCCGCACCGCTGGTTGAAGCTCCCATTGCGGCGACTCACACCGCTGTCGCCGAGGAGCCTTCGGCATTCCGCGTGGTTTGCGCCGACCCAGATCGCGAGACCGAAAACGTGGAGCGGCTCTATCAGGCCTTCGTGCAGGCCAAAGCGAAGACCGGCGAAGACACCCACAAACTATCGCCGGCGGGATTCAAGGAATTCGTCCGCAAAAAGACGAAGGATCTTCAGGAAAAGCAGAAGTGCCAGAACGTGGAATACGTTGTCGAAGTCATCGAGGGCCAGGTCAAGCTGAAGGCGCTGGTGAAATCGTAATTCAGCGCGATGCCCGCCGGGCCCGTTGTTCGTGACCTCGCTTTGCAGCAAACAACCTTCACGAAATAATTCTGACTCGCACGAAACCTCCACGTAGTTTTCCTCAGCTGCTGCTTTCCTCGTTTCCCATTTAAAGGCGCAGCGCTTACACTGTTGTGCTTTTCTCTTTCGGAGGCTTGCTATGGCGGTGGAGCGCGCGCTGATCAGCGTGTTTGATAAAACGGGAATTGTGGACTTCGCGAAGAAGCTCGCGGCCTTGCGCATCGAGATTCTTTCAACCGGTGGAACGTCGAAGCTGTTGCGCGAGGCGGGCGTGACGGTGCGCGATGTTTCCGATTTCACCGGCTGGCCGGAAATGCTCGGGGGACGCGTGAAAACGCTGCACCCGAAAGTGCACGGCGGGTTGTTGTACCGGCGTAAGCACGCCGAAGACGAAAAGCAAGCGGCAGAACACGGTATCGCGCCGATCGATCTCGTGGTCGTGAATTTGTATCCGTTCGAAGCGACCGCAGCCAAGGCTGCACTCACCGCCGAGGAATTGATCGAGAATATCGACATCGGCGGGCCCACGATGTTGCGGTCGGCAGCGAAAAATTTCGAAAGCGTGACGGTGGTGACCGATCCGGCGGATTACACGCGCGTCGCAAGCGAACTGGAGAGCTCACGCGAAACGTCTCTGGCCACGCGAGTGGATTTAGCTCGCAAAGTTTTTGCCGCCACCTCCCGTTACGACGGAATGATCACTACCGAGCTGGAGCGTATGTCGGCGGCGTCCGGCCACGTCGCTTTAACGGAAAAGCCGCCTTTGCCGGAACGCGTACACATCGCCTTGCGGCGGCAGCAGGAACTTCGCTACGGAGAAAATCCGCACCAGGCCGCGGCGCTGTACGTCCCGGCCGGCCGAGCCCCCGAAGGTTTGGCAGCGGCCAAGCAGCTCCAAGGCAAAGAGCTTTCCTACAACAATTTCGTGGACCTGGAAGCGGCACGCAGCCTCGCCGCCGAATTCAAGAAGCCCGCCGCTGTGATCATCAAGCACAACAACCCGTGCGGCACGGCGGAGCAGGAGACGTTGCGCGACGCCTACCTGAAGGCCTACGCCTGCGATCCCATCTCGGCGTTTGGCGGCGTGCTGGCGTTCAATGGCGTCGTCGATGCAGCGACGGCGGAGGAGGTGGCCAAGCTGTTTGTCGAGTGCATCGTGGCACCGGGATTCGACGAAAAGGCCAAGGCGATTTTTGCAGCCAAGAAAAATCTACGGCTGCTCGAATTGCCCGCGGGCGGTCTCGAACCCGAGCGCGAACTGCAGCTCAAGCGAATCCTGGGAGGAATTCTGGTGCAACAGCCCGACCTTGGCGAACTAAAGGACGCCGAGCTGCGCACGGTGACCAAGCGGGTCCCCACCGCCGAAGAGATGCACACCATGCGCTTTGCGTGGAAGGTTTCGAAACACGTGAAATCAAACGCCATCGTCTTCGCGCGCGAAAGCGCCACGCTAGGCGTCGGCGCGGGGCAAATGAGCCGTGTCGATTCCGTCAAGCTGGCGGTGATGAAGGCGCAAGTCCCGTTGCAGGGCAGCGTGGTCGCGTCCGACGCCTTCTTCCCCTTCCCCGACGGCGTCGAGGAAGCCGCGAAAGCAGGCGCCACGGCGGTGATTCAGCCCGGCGGCTCGATGCGCGACAATGACGTGATCGCCGCCGCAGATCGCCTCGACCTGGCAATGGTCTTTACTGGACTACGCCACTTCCTCCACTAGAACGCGAAGCGTGTAGCGAATTCTGCGCGGACCGACGGCTTTTGCGCCACACGATCGCTGCGCCCTATCTTTTTCCTCTGAATCATTCCGTCAAGGTGGCGCATCCAAGTTTCCGACGCCCGATCATTGAGAATGCGGCGCACGAGGTCCATCGATGGCCACAACAAGCGACGAAATGAAGATCGTGCTGCAAGTCGGAACTGAACTCCGCGTCACCAATAAAGGCGAAGTCATTCTCAGCAATCCTGAGCTGGAGCTTGCCCGCGAGGATCGCGCCGCGGATGCCGTGCTCTTGTACAAATTCAACCCGAGCGCCGGCGAGCATACCTTCCGGCTCGTCGATCCTCTCGCCGACCGCAAGCACACCAAGGTGCACCGTCCCGGGGACTGAGGGTCCACGCCAAGGGCGTTACCTTCCTTGCGAGAAATCGAGGAAAGACGCTCGGTCGCTGGCTCTCTAAAGCCGGCGGTCGAGACGGTTTGCTTCCTCCCAACTGCTCTAAACAAAGCCTTTTGAGCGTTTTTCAACGCTTATCCCCATTCCCGCATCCTATGGGGAGGCATTTCCAAAGAAGGGAAATGCCGCAATTTTGTCTTTTGACCGTCCCTGAGCCGCATGGGATACTTTTTGTTTCGGGGTACTTATGAACCTTCGTAGATTGGCCGTTGCCGCAACCCTCTTTAGCACGCTGGGAGGGGCCAATGCTTGGGCGCAGCAACCTGCAGAGCGACAGCCAGAAGTTGCCGCGGCGCCTGCGCCGCAGGATCAGTTGCCAGCCTCCTCTTCCGCTTCAGGTGTCACGCTGGCGGGCAGCGCGGCAGCCATGCCCTCCGAGCGCGCCGACGCCTACTACAACTTCACCATGGGGCACGTCTACGAGCAGCAGTACGAAAACACCAGCAAGCCGGAATACGCAACGCAGGCCATCGAATTTTACAAGAAAGCCTACGCGCTGGATCCCAAGTCTCCGGTGATTGGCGAGCGCCTGGCGGAGATGTACTGGAAGGCGCAGCGACAGCACGATGCGATCGCGGAAGCCCAAGAGATCCTGAAGCGCGACCCTAACGACGTGCCCACCCGCCGCCTGCTGGCGCGGATTTATCTTCGCCTCCTCGGCAATTTGAGCGAGAATGGCGGCCAATCCGAGATCGCCGCGCGCGCCATCGAGCAGTACAAAGAAATCTACCGCCTCGATCCTTCCGACACCGAGTCTGCGCTCTGGCTCGCGCGTTTATACCGCTTGCGAAACGAGCACGACAAAGCCGAGGAAGTTCTGCGCGCCATCTTGAAAGCCGACCCTGACGACGAGCCCGCGATCGAGCAACTCACGCAGCTTTTGCTCGACGAAGGCAAGTCGACCGATGCGGTGGCCCTGCTCGAAGGAATGACCAGCCACACGCCGTCGCCGGTGCTGCTCGACCTTCTTGGCGATGCCTACACGCAGACAAGAGAACTCGCCAAAGCGGAACAAGCCTACCAGCGCGCCTCCGATCTCGATCCATCCGAACTTAGCCACTTGCGGGGGCTCGGCCAGACGTTGATGGCCGAGGAAAAGTATCCGGAAGCGCTCGTCGTTTATCAAAAGCTTGCCGATTTGATGCCGGACGACGCGGACGTTTATCTCCGGACCGCCCAAATTTACCGCGAGTTGCACCAGCTCGATCACGCGGAAGAGAATCTGCTGAAAGCGCGCCAGTACGCGCCGGGCAGCCTGGAAGTAATGTACAACGAGGCGATGTTGTACCAGGCGCAGGGGCGCTACGAAGATGCGATTCGCGTCCTGACGGATGCAATCTCCGGTGTGAAATCGTCGGTGCTGCCGTCGCGGCGGCGCTCGCTGGCGGTTCTTTATCAAGAGCTTGGCCAGCTGTATCGGGACCGTCAAAACTATACTGCCGCGGCTTACACCTATGAAGAACTGGGGCACCTGGGCGACGAAGAAGACCGCAGGGCGCGCCTGCTGTTGATGGACACCTACCGCGAGGCGCGGGATCTGCCGAAGGCCCTGCAGGTCGGCAAAGAGGCGCTGGCGAAGTATCCGAAAGATCCGGCGGTACAGGCGCGGGAAGCATCCCTGCTGGGTGAAAATGGCCAGATCGACGAAGCGGTGAAAATTCTGCGCGCGCAGCTCACGAACAGCGAAGCGGACCGCGAAATCTATTTGAACATCGCGCAGGTCTACGAGCGCAGTAAACGCTACAAAGACGCGGAAGATGCGGCGCACATGGCGGAGACGCTGCCCGGCCAGCCGCGTGACAACGAGATGGTTTGGTTCCTGCTGGGCGCGATCTACGAGCGGCAGAAATTTTTCGATCGCGCCGAAGAACAATTCAAGAAAGCGCTGGCCGTCGATCCCAACAACGCAACGGTGCTGAACTACTACGGCTATATGCTTGGCGACCTGGGCCAGCGCCTTGATGAGGCGGAAGACCTTGTGACCCGCGCACTGAAGGAAGAACCCTACAGTGGCGCGTATCTCGATAGCCTGGGCTGGGTTTATTACAAGCAGAACAAGCTTTCTGACGCGGAGGCCACCCTGCGCAAGGCGGTTGACCGCGATAGTCACGATCCCACCATTCACTCGCACCTGGGTGATGTCTACGCGAAGCTCGGCCGTAACGAACTTGCCGCGGCGGAGTGGGAAAAGTCGCTTACCGAATGGCGACGCTCGCTGCCGGCGGACGTCGAGAACGACAAGATCGCCGAGCTCGAGAAAAAAGTGGGCCAGACCAAGCACCGCGTGGCGCAGAAGTCGGTACCGCAAGACGCCAAGCCCCAATAGGCTGCATGCGCGAAGTCCGCATTCCAGCGTTCGCGAAAATCAATTTGCGCCTGGACATTCTGGGCAAGCGCGGCGACGGATACCACGAACTCCGCACCATCTTTCAGACCATTTCCCTGCATGACGAATTGCGGCTGCGAACCTCGCGGAACCCCGGAATTTCACTCACCATTCATGGCAACGAGGCGCTTTCCCGGGAGCCGGCGTCCAGGAACCTCGTTTACCGTGCCGTGGATGCGCTGAAACGCGAACTGAAGGTTCGCGGCGGCGTAGAGATCGAACTCCACAAGACAATTCCGGCGGGCGGCGGGCTCGGCGGTGGATCGAGTGATGCGGCCGCCGCGCTGCTGGGCTACTTGAGGCTGAATCGGAAGAAACTCGCTCTGGAGCGGCTGATCGAAATCGCCGTCTCCCTGGGCGCGGACGTGCCATTCTTCCTGTTTGGCGGGCGGGCGCTGGGAGTGAACAAGGGCGACGAACTCTATCCCCTCGCAGACATTCCGAAACACGCCATTCTGGTGGTCGCGCCACGCAACATCCATGTGCCTACGCCGGAAGCATTCCGCTGGGCCAAGGCCCCATCGCTGGCCGCCGTGCAGTCGCGGCAATTGACAAAATCGCCCGATAACTCTAAACTTTGGAAGTTCTGTGCTCTGTGCTGGAGCGCGCAGCTAAGCGGCCTCTCGAACGATTTTGAGCGGCCCGTTTTCCGGCGTCACCCTCGTCTCGCAACACTCAAGAGGGATTTGCTTCGAGCAGGAGCGACAGAGGCCATGCTGGCGGGTAGCGGTTCGGCGGTGTTTGGAGTTTTCCCGAGCCCAGCTTTGGCGCGCCGAGCCGCTGTTGGGTTTCCGAGCGACCAGACCTTCGTTTGCGAGACAATTTCGCGCGAGCGTTACAAACGTCTGGTTCAGACTGCGCTTTAAGCTGCGCGTGTCGTTTGTTCGATCCTCTCAGCGTTCTCGTGTGTATATCCATATCCCGGGTAGCAGAAATCGTCTTTAGAAATCGCCGCCTTGATCCAACGACGATCGAAGGCGTGGAGCAACGGCCTCGTGCACGACGACCGCTTCAAGATTTTCTCGGGGACCGCAAATCTGCCGTTGGCGGAGAGTATTTGCAGCCACTTGGATACGCACCTCGGCAAGATGAAGCTCGGGCGTTTCAGCGATGGCGAGATTTATCTTCAGATTCTCGAGAACGTGCGCGGCGCCGATGTTTTCGTGGTGCAACCGTGCTGCTATCCGGTGGACAACCACCTGCTCGAGTTGCTGCTGATGATCGATGCGTTCAAGCGCGCCTCGGCGTGGCGGATCACCGCGGTGCTGCCGTATTACTGCTATGCGCGGCAGGACCGCAAAGACAAGCCGCGCGTTCCGATCTCCGCGAAGCTGGTGGCCGACTTGCTGGAAACGGCGGGCGCCAGTCGCGCGCTGACGCTGGATTTGCACGCGCCGCAGATTCAAGGGTATTTCGACGTGCCGGTCGATCATCTTTTCGGCTCGCCGGTGTTGGTCGAGTATTTTCGCAGCCTGAAGCTGCCGGATGTAACCGTGGTTTCACCCGATGCCGGCGGCGTCGAACGCGCCCGTTTCTTTGCAAAGAGGATGGACGCGCCGCTGGCCATCGTCGATAAGCGCCGCGTAGACGTGGACGTCAGCGAAGTAATGAACCTGATCGGAGACGTTCGCGGGCGCAGCGCGCTGATCGTCGACGACATTATCGACACCGCGGGCACGCTGGTGAAAACCGCGGAAGCCCTGATTCGCGAAGGCGCCTTGCAAGTGTATGCGGCTTGCACGCACGCCGTGCTTTCGGGTCCGGCCATCGAGCGCATCGCGAAGTCAGAGATCAAGCAAGTCGTCGCGACCGATTCCGTGCCGTTGTCCGAGGCCGCGAGGCAGATGGGCAAGATCAAGGTGTTGAGCGTCGCGGATTTGCTGGCCCGCGGCATTCGCTCGATCCACGAAGAAACGTCGATCAGCGAGCTCTTCATTTAGGCTGCTCTCAGGGGCACGTGCCCACTGTAGCGGCGGGTCTTTAGACCCGTCAGCCGCGCCGAAAGAATTGCAATGTAGGGGGCTCGCTTTATAGCGTCCCAGGCAAGCACGTAACGAAGGGAAGAAAGCATGGCTCAAGAAAAAGTCGTCGTCGAAGGAGCACCCCGCGCCACCCGCGGCAAAAATGAAGCCCGAAGGCTCCGCCTGACCGGCAAGGTCCCCGCCGTCCTGTACGGCGGCAAAGGCGAAGCCATCACGCTATCCGTAAACGCCAAGCAAGTCGGCGCGATCCTGCGTTCGGAAAGCGGCCACAACACCCTCTTCCAGGTCGATCTCGGCGGAAAGCACGAGCCTGCGATCCTGAAAGACTGGCTGGTCGATCCCATCACCGGCCGATTGCTCCACGTCGATCTTCTCCGCATCGCCATGGACGTGCGTATGCGCGTGAGAGTTCCGGTGCACACTTTTGGCGAACCCTCCGGCGTGAAAGTGGAGGGCGGCGTCTTCGAAATGGTCACCCGCGAAGTTGAAGTCGAGGTTTTGCCCGCGGACATCCCCACCGAGTTCAAGGCCGACGTCAGTGGCCTGGCGTTGAACCAGGCCCTCCGTGCCGGCGATCTTCAGCTCGATGCCAGCAAGATAAAACTGATCACCGACAAAGATCGCGTTATCGCGCACGTCGTCGCGCTCAAGGTCGAAGAAGAAAAGCCCGCCGAAGCCGTGGCAGCAGACGCCGCAACGCCCGCCGAGCCCGAAGTCATCAAGAAGGGCAAGAAGGAAGAAGAAGGCGAGGAAGGCGCCGAGCCCGAAGCCAAGGGCAAGGCCGAAAAGACCGACAAGGACAAGAAGAAGTAGCGGCACGGCACGCCGTGCCCGTCGTCGGTGCTGGCAGGCGTCGCGTTGTAGGGGCTCATCATGCTGCGCACCAGCTTGGCGGGATCGTAACCGTCAGGCGATTCGGGGGGTGGAAGACACGGACTTATGCGGCTCATCGTAGGGCTTGGGAATCCAGACCCGGAATATCAGTGGACGCCGCATAACCTGGGTTTTATGGCGGTCGATGAACTTGCGAATCGCAATTCGATTCGCGTCGAGCGCCCCGAAGGCAAAGCGTTGGTAGGCCGCGGAAAAATTGCCGGAGAAGATGTCGTGCTGGCAAAGCCGCAAACGTACATGAACCTGAGCGGCGTTTCCGTTCGCGACCTGCTAGCCAAGTACGAACTGGATGTGACCGACTTGCTGGTGATGTGGGATGAAGTGCAGTTGCCACTGGGCACGATCCGGATTCACCCCGACGGCAGCGCCGGCAGCCACAACGGCGCCAAGTCGGTAATCGGTTCGGTAGGCACGCAACAGTTCGCGCGCCTGCGACTCGGCTGCGGAGCCGATCATCCCGTCGGCAGCCGCAAAGAGTACGTGCTCCGGCCGATGCGCAAAGCCGAGCTGGAAGTAGCAAGCGAAATGATCGGCGAAGCAGGCGACGCGGTAGAGCTGATGCTAGCTCAAGGAATCGACGCCGCGATGACCAAGTACAACCGCCGCAAGCCGCTCGATGCGGAAGAGTAGTGGCGGGTCTTTAGGCCCGTCAGTCGTTCAACGAATTTCCCGGGCGCAAACCCGGCAAGAAGGAAAGAGGCAATCATGGAAGAACGTCTATACGATCTGATCTTCATCGCCCGTCCGGCCACCCCGGAAGACGAAATCAAAAAGGTAATCTCCGGCATCGAGCACACCTGCGCCGAAAAAGGCGGCAAGATCGAGAAGACCGAACTCTGGGGCACGCGCAAGCTGGCCTATCGCGTAGCCAAGCACCGCGAAGGCATGTACGTCTACCAGCAGATCCGCACCAGCCACGCCGACCTGATCGCCGAGCTCGAACGCCGCCTCCGCGTGCAAGACGTTGTGATCAAGTACCTGACTGTGCGCCTCGACGAAGACCTCAAGCGCCAGAAAAAATACGTGCACAAGCGGGAAGTTCGCGCCGCGCGCCGTCCGCGCCGCACCCCAGCCCCGCAATCGGCGCCGCCGGCCCAAGCCCCACCGCCAGCCGCGGCCCCAGAACCCGCCCCGGCAGGCTAAGTTGTAGCGGCCGCCGACCGTGGCGGGTGTTTTTCAGGTTCGACTTTTCCGCGGTCTGGTTTTTTCGCAGTTCAGATTTTTTCTTCAGGAGGTCGGGGCTTCAGCCCCGACGTAGAGTCGCCGAGACGATCGGGCTTTAGCCCCTGAAGAACAAAAACGATCGATAGCAGCATTCCGAAAGGCAGGCAGGTATGGCAGAGGAACAAAAGCAATCATCCGGACCCAGCGGTCCACGCGGTGGCGGGCACGGTCCAGGCGGCGGTCATGGCGGTCCCGGTGGTGGACACGGAGGCCCACGCCGCGAAGGCGGCCCTGGAGGTCCCGGCGGCGGACCAGGCGGCCCGCGCCGCGGCAAGCGCCAATATTTCCGCAAAAAGAAAGTCTGTAAGTTTTGCGTCGAAAAAATGGACTTCATCGACTACAAGCGCGCCGACATCCTCTCGCAATTCGTGCAAGAGCGCGGCAAAATTCTCCCACGCCGCATGACTGGCGTCTGCTCGCGCCACCAGCGCTGGCTCGGCGAAGCCATCAAGCGCGCCCGCAACATCGCGCTGCTGCCGTTCGCCGGCAGCGCCGCAGGCACGCAAGCTCCGCGCGTAGCGCCCCCAGCGGGCGCCCACGCCCCGGCTCCGGCCGCCACGCCAGCATCGCATCCGCCGTCGACGCCAGCAGCAGCGACGACGGCTCCGACGACGACGGCCCCGGTCGAAGCGCCGAAGGCTTGATCGCGCCATCTGTGATGTAGGCGCCGGGCTTTAGCCCGGCGTGCGCAACACCGCTGCACGACTTTCGGGTCCGGCAGCTTTTCCCGAAGGGGGTCGGAGCTTCAGCTCCGACATTGAAACTCGACGGTCAAAGGGCTTTAGCCCCTGAAGAAACGTCTTAGCAGTGAAGCGGCCTAAGAAATATAAATACTCAGCGACAAGAGGGAAACGCAATGCAAAAAGTAATCCTCCAAGAAGACATCGAAAAACTAGGCCACCGCGGCGACGTTGTCGCCGTAAAGCCTGGCTACGCCCGCAATTTCCTGCTGCCGCACAAGCTGGCCATCGAAGCCACCACCGGCAACATGAAAGCGCTCGAGCGTATCCGCACCTCGCTGGCGAAAAAAACCGCCACCGAAATGGACGCCGCGCAAAAACAATCCGCCGCCCTTAACGGCGTCGAAGTCCGCTTCACCCGCAAGACTGGCGAAAACGATCAGCTTTTCGGCTCGGTAAACTCCGGCGACATCGCCGGCGCCCTCGAAGCCCAGGGTTTCAAGATCGACAAGCGCCAGGTCCAGCTACCCGAACCCTTCAAGGCACTCGGCGAATATCCCGTAAAAATCAAAGTCTTCCGCGACGTAATCGCCGAAGTAAAAGTCTTCGTAGAAAAAGAATCGTAGTCGCATTCACCATCGCAAATGTTTCTTCGAGGCGCGAGCGATCGCGCCTCTTTTCTTATGTAGCCGCCCTCCTTGAGGGGGGCGAACCTAAGATTCAAATCGCAAATCGCGCTAGTTCGCATCGTCTGCGTCCCGTCATCGCGATCGGGGAGCAAGCTTCTCGCGAAACTTTCTTACAGGAAAAAGTTTTGCAACGTTTTCCGAAACGATGCACAGCAATGCACAGTCACTTCAATTGACGCGAGCTGCTTTCACATGCACACTGCGCTCACCAGTCTTCACCCGAGGTTCACAGGGAACGGTCGAGGCCCCAGCAAAAATTTCCCCGACGCAGTGAAAATTTCTACGCTTGAATCGCGCGCCTAGGCCGTGTTAGCCTAGGCGAACAGAAAGCGAAATAAAGCAGAGTCCCCATGCCTGCCGAATCCACTCTCGAACGCCCGCTACCCAATAATCTCGACGCCGAGCGCTCCGTCCTCGGCGCCGTCCTGCTCGACAACAACGCCCTCAACGCCGCCATCGAAAATCTCCGCCCCGAAGATTTCTTTCTCGATCAGCATCGCCGCGTCTTCCTGCAAATGATCGCGCTCAGCGAAGCGCAGCAGGCCATCGACCTAATCACGCTGACCGAAGAACTTCATCGCCACGGCGAACTGGAATCCGCGGGCGGCGCTCCCTATCTCGCGTCCCTTGCCGATGGCATGCCCAAGGTCTCCAACATCGAGCACTACGCCCGCATCGTCAAAGAAAAAGCGCTGCTTCGCAATCTCATCCACGCCACCCACAATATCCAGCAGCGTGCCTTCGAAGGCGAAGACGGCGCCGACGCCGTCCTCGACAACGCCGAATCCTCCATCTTCGCCCTCGCCGAAGATCGCGTAAAAATCGGCCTCATCCCCATCAAAGACATCGTCCGCGACAATTTCGAGCGCCTCGAAAAAATCTTCCGCGAAGGCAAAAGCATCACCGGCATCCCCACCGGCTACACCGAGCTCGACAAGCTCACGTCCGGCCTGCAACCGTCCGAGCTGCTGATCCTCGCCGCCCGCCCCTCGCAAGGAAAAACCGCGCTGGCCCTGAATCTCGCCGAAAACATCGGCATCCGCGCGGGCCAACCGGTAGCCGTCTTCAGCCTCGAAATGTCGAAGGAATCCCTGCTCCAGCGCCTCGTCGCCTCCGTCGCCCAGATCGACGCCCACAAATTCCGCACCGGCCACCTCAGCCGCGAAGACTGGCGCCGCATGACCGAAGCCCTCGGCACCATCGCCGCTGCCCCCATCTGGATCGACGACGCCGGCTCCATCAGCGTCCTCGAAATCGGCGCAAAAGCCCGCCGCCTGAAACGCGACAAAGGCCTTTCGCTCCTGATCGTCGACTACCTCCAGCTCATCACCGCCCGCGGCCGTTTCGGCAACCGCCAGGAAGAAGTCTCCAGCATCTCCCGCGCCCTCAAAGGCCTCGCCAAAGAACTCCAGATCCCCGTGCTGGTCCTGAGCCAACTGACCCGCGCCCCCGAACGCGACGAACGCGGCCCCCAACTCTCCGACCTCCGCGAATCCGGCGCCATCGAACAAGACGCCGACGTAGTCATGTTCATCTACCGGCCGAATTTCTTTAAGGCCGGCGCCACCCCCGAAGAACGCGAAGAAACCGAACTCCGCATAGCCAAACAACGCAACGGCCCCACCGAAAACGTAAAATTCGTCTTCCGCAGCCGCCTAACCCGCTTCGAAGAAGCCGCCCCCGACGCCTTCAGCAACCTAGGCCCGGATGATTTGTAACGGAGAACGCTGCCAGGAATCACGAAATATAAGATGGCAAACCTCAAACGTAGACATCACTTTCTCCCCGAGTGCTATCAACGAGCATTTGCGAATTCTTGCGGGCAGGTCTGGGTAAAGGCTGCCGACAAGCCACCCAAACTTCGCAATCCTTCTACTGTGGGAACTCGACGTAGCCTCTACATAAAAAGACAGAATGGCGTAGAAGACGACCGAATCGAAGATCTCTTTAGCAAAGAAGTGGAGACCCCTTTTGCTGCCTTGAGTCAAAGAATTAGGAACGAATCGGATAAATTCTCAAACATTACAGGCGAAGAGTTGGGGGTACTTGTGCGATTTGTGGCGTGTCAAGTCGTTAGAACGCTGGCGCACAAACACTGCATCGAAGAGCAGGCGGGGCGCCCCATAGATACCGACACTTTTGTTCGGATCATGGGGAGAAAGATTTCGACCCTGATGAACGCTTGGAGCAAGAATCCTCCCAAATGCCGCTTTTACACGCCGCTTCCCTATGTTGGCGAGCACTTCATAACAGGCGACAACCCTGTCTTAGCTATTCAGGTGAACGACAATCCGGTCTGGCTCCCTACCGACACTCCAAAGTTAGGGATCATAGACCTAGAAGAAATTCTTGCAAACCCGGAGCATGGATTCCTGTTGTCGCTTTCGCCCTACATCTGCGTGTCATTTCAAGGGCAGGGCGGTTGGGATCCAGATTTACCTCCGCGCACCGTGGAGCCAGGCTATGTTAGCTTCTTCAACGGTCTTGTTCGCAGCCAAAGCAGATTTTTCACGCTTGCCAGAGAAAAGCAATCTCTTGGTTAAGACGCTGGGCTGGGTGGCCCATCCTTGCGGTTTTTGCAAGGGTGGGTTCTTTTCCTTGAGTGATGTATACTATACATCATGAAGCGCACACAACTCTATCTCAACGAGGACATCTGGAAGGCCCTGCACGTCCGCTCGCGCCAGCTTCGCACATCCATCTCCGAACTCGTCCGTCAAGCCGTCCGCGAAAAATACGGCAGCTCCCCGGCAGCCCGCACCGAGGCCATGCAAGCAGTAGTCGGACTGTGGAAAGACCGCAGCGATTTGTCTGACACCGATGCCTACGTACGCCGTCTCCGCAAAGGCAAACGGCTCGCAAGAATCTCCCGTTGAAAGCTCTTCTGATCGACTCGGACATCCTGATCGAGGTCTTGCGTGCGAGAGATCACGATCTTCTCGCGCGATGGGAAGCGTTAAGCCGCAACAGCACGGCCCTGTTCTGCTCGCCGGTCACAATCGCCGAGCTCTGGCATGGAGCCCGCCCGCCGGAAGTGCAAGCCCTCGAATCTCTCTTCGCCGCCATCAACTGCGTCCCCGTCGACGCCCAGATCGGCCAGCGCGCCGGAGACTTCCTGCGCCAATTCGCAAAAAGCCATCACCTGGAACTAGGCGACGCCCTGATCGCAGCCTCCGCCTCCGTCCACAATCTGACCCTCTGGACCCGCAACCGCCGCCACTATCCCATGAAAAGCATCGCGTTTTACTAGCTCAGTCTCCGCTGAACTAACCTACGGTTATTGTTTTTTTTTCTTCAAACTAGCCATCTGCTTCGCCAAGCACCGGTTATACGCCGCCGGTCCTTGCATCAATTTCGCGTCCGTGCACGCAAATTCCACTTTGTCGCGATCTCCGCTGTTCAGCTTGGAAAGACCCGCCGGCCTCGGCGCCTGCTTCAATGCATCCAGCTGTCTGCGGACGCACTCTTTGTATTTTTCCGGGCCCTGCGTCAGCTTGTCGGACGCGCACGTACCTTCAATCGACTCCCTGTCCGCGTCGCTTAGCCCCGATAAATCGGGCTCCGCCAGGATCTCCCCTTCCGCAGGCGGCCCGACCGGCGGCGCAACTTGCGGCGACACCGGGGCTGCTGGCGCAGCCATTTGCACGCCGTCAACCGGCGTCATCAAGAACACCGGAATGTCCCCGGTGCTTCCTTCCAGCTGCGTATCCGAAAACTGGTTCAGCGACGCCATGGATTTGCGTTCGGTGTCGCCCTGCGCCGCCCGCTCCGAACAGATGCCGACCCAGTTTGGCGCACCGCCGGCCGTGTGATGAAATTCGCAACTGGTGATCTGCCCGGCGACTTTTCCCGATCCGCCGATCGCCTCCAGAGACAACGCATCGCCGTTCAGGCGCGTTCGATAATTCTGGCCGTCTTTCAAGTTCGACCAGATCTTCGTCGGCAACGCCGCCTCTGCTCCGCTCTCGTCAACCGCCGCAACCGTCGGACCGTCCGCCGCGATGTGCGAAGCCGCGGGTTGCGGTTGCGGCGCGTTCTTGGATTTATAAAGTTTGGCAGCCGCCGCTTCGGCCCGGTGCGCAAGGGCAATTTCGAGATACGAAGGCGACAGCACCCACAGCGAAGCGAGAGCGATCACCACCAGAATCGCGCTGAGGATCAGCGCCGTCCGCCCGCTGCTGTTCGCGAATGCGTTGGGCCGCATCCCGTTCATGAACGACAGGATCCCCAGGCACGCCGTGACTATCGCCAGCCACAACGGCGGCACTCTTCCGCTCGACACCAATACCACGAGAAAGAAAATGGTGGCGACGCCCAGGATCATGAACAGAAAACCGTTCAAATTCTTGATCTCGGGAAGATGAGCGACGGTTCTTCGCGCCCGCTGCGCGACACCGATCGCCGCCTGCGTGCCAGACCGGCCCGTTCGCGAACGCATACGCCCTTGGCCCCACGGAGCGGTTCCCGACCGCCCAGGCGCCCGCGAGTTTCTGGAGCCTCGGGATTGCGTGGAATTTTGTGAGGGCGGAGTTGGCCCGGAGGAAGTCCCGCTTCCCGAAGCCGCTCCGGTGGGGCTCGCGTGGCTTTGTTGCGTACCGCGCACATAGACCAGCCCCGCATCGTACTTTTGCCGCGACGCAGGATCGAGCAGCGTCGCCTTCGCTTCCGACAAATCCTTAAACGCCTCGGCCGCCACCTTCCGCATGTAGGTATTCTCGGCCGGCACCGTGTCGGGATGGACTTCCCGAGCCTTGGCCTTGAACGCGGCCTCGATCTCCGCCGCCGTGGCGTTCTCCGCCACTCCCAATATTTCGTAGTAGGTCTGTGCCATCGCGCCTAGAGTAACGCCTACAAAAGCCCCTGAGAGATCATTGCACCACAATGCGAGAACGGTAGTACATCGGGAATCATCCCCGCCCGGCGAATCAGACACCAATCCACAAAACCAATCGATCGCATCTTGTTTCTCCAGTCTCAAATTCACCGTGGTTCTCCGGCGTCAAGCTGTGCCAGCGCGGACACTGTCGACGCACCTGGCCGCAAGCTCGCCAATCTTACCCACGCGCATACGGTCATGTACTCAATGACTTACGAGGCACCTGATATCGCGGCGCGAAACCCCGGACGGGCGCTTCGATTGCTTTATTTCGTACTGTTGTCTTTCACGCGGCATCCGCGCGGTGAGTCGGCCTGTGCCGCGCGGATGTCGTACACTATTTTTCTCTTCGGGAAAGACCATGGCACACACGCAAACCATCTCCGGGAAGACGCAGTCTGGCAAGAGTTCGGTGAAACTACCAAAGACCGCCAAGACCGCCAAGGTGGCCAAAGTGGAAGGGCGCCCGGTTTGGGCCGAGGTTTCGTCTTCCGCCCTGACCCACAACCTGCGGGCGATCCGCGACTTCGTCAATCCGGCCGACGAGAAGCGCAAGACACCGCGGCTGGTGCTCTCGATCGTGAAGGGCAACGGCTATGGCCACGGCGGGCCGCAAGTGGCCAAGATCTTGGAGAAGGCCGGATCGGATTGGTTCGGCGTGACCTCCGCGTCCGAAGGCATCGAGGTTCGCAAAGCCGGCATTCGCAAGCCGATCCTGGTGCTGACCAGTTTTTGGTCCGGCGAAGAAGAAAATCTGCTGAAGCACAACCTCACGCCGGTCGTGCATCGTTGCGACCAGCTTGCGCCCTTGAATCGCGCTGCCGCCAAGCGAGCGATACGCGAGCCATTTTCGTTTCACCTGAAAATGGATACCGGAATGAATCGCCTGGGCATTGCGCCCGGCGATGTGGACTGCTTCGCGGGGCAACTTGCGAAGTGCCGCCATCTGCAGCTGGGCGGCGTGCTGACGCATTTCGCGTCGTCGGAGGCATTTGCGCCGTCGGCGCAAGGCGAACAGACCCGCGAGCAGGAAGAGCATTTCTTCGTGGCCCTGGAGCGGTTGCGCGCGCTCGGCGTTGATCCGGGCATCGTGCATTTGGCGAACAGCGCAGCCATTGCGGCGCGGCCGGAAACCTGGGCCGACATGGTGCGGCCCGGCGTAATTTTGTACGGCTATCACCCCGGCTACGATCCCGCCGATATGCGCGCCGAATCCGAGCGAAAATTGCCGTTGAAGCCGGTGATGAGTCTGCGCACGCGCATCATCAGCCTGCGGCGAGTGCCAGCCGGCGCGAGCGTCGGTTACGGCGGCAAGTTCGTAACCGAGCGGCCTTCCCTCATCGGAGTTCTTGCGGCGGGTTACGGCGATGGCGTACATCGCTCACTCGGCGGCCGCGGCTGCGTCCTGGTGCGCGGCAAACTCGCACCCATCGTCGGCATCGTGTCGATGGACGTAACCATGATCGACGCCACCGACGTTCCCGGAGCGGAGATTGGCGACGTGGTCACCATCTACGGCGTCGACGGCGAATACACCCACCCGGCCAACCAGGTGGCTCGCGGTATCGGCACGGTTACCTCCGACCTGCTGTGCGCGGTCAGCGTTCGCGTCCCACGCCTCTACGTTTCTTGAAGCCGAGAGCTTCTTCTCCTCGCATCGGACGGCCACGCGCCGTCCTTCCGCGGGTTTGCCGCATCCCATCCTTGGGAGTCCGGCGAGCTGTCTAAATCCTAACGCCAATACTTGACGCCACTCTTCCGATAGAGTATATACGGCTCCGGAACGTAACTAGAGTTTCTATCCCGCAACGGCCCAGAGTCCCACGCTCTGCGGGAAGGCTGCACCGATTTTGCAGTGATTATGCAAGTCCTGTGAGGTCGCATGAGCCGAGCGTATTCTGGAGTCGAACGCCGGGCAGTTTCCTCGCCTTTTTCCAGCGCTCCACCTGCATCTGAATCCGGCCGGGTGATTTTGCGCAAGTCGCGCCTGTACGGAACCAGCCTGGAGTCGTGGGCTTTGCGCGGATTTCTGGTGATCTGCGCGGCGGCAATTTGTTTCGCGCTACGGCCTTTTCACCTGGGCGGTGCGATGTCGGCGGGGCTGGGAGTGTTGACGGCCGTGGTGATCCTGCTGGCGGAGCTGCGGCTGCGGTGGGCGGCTTTGGGTGGGTTGCTGGGCGGCGCGTTCGGCGCGGTTCTGGGAATCTTTGCGGCGGTGCTGGTGACGCTGATTATTTCGCGGACCGCCGAGCCTGAACCTACAAAATCTTTCCTGGAGTGCGCGGTGCTCGTGGCGTTTGCCTATCTCGGACTGGTGCTGGGATCGAAGAAAGCCGGCGATTTGCATTTGGAAACGATTGGAGAGCGAGTGGTGGCGCGGAGTGCGGCGGCCCCGGTGGCGATGGCTCCGGAGGCGCTGAAATTGCTGGATACCAGCGTGCTGATCGACGGGCGCATCGCGGATATTTGCGAAGCGCAGTTTCTTGACGGCGTGCTGGTGGTGCCGCAATTCGTGCTGCACGAACTGCAGCTGGTGGCTGACTCCGGCGATGCGCTGAAGCGGCAGCGTGGAAGACGCGGACTGGATGTGCTGGAGCGCATCCGGAAGATGCCGGGAGTGGAAGTGCGCAT
>Ga0187855_10000155_pt1 | contig 59701 bp, 46 predicted proteins | sample June2016WEW_8_10_2_FD_132969 | JGI IMG/M metagenome (GOLD analysis project Ga0187855, IMG submission 132969) | Peatland microbial communities from SPRUCE experiment site at the Marcell Experimental Forest, Minnesota, USA - June2016WEW_8_10 | ecosystem: Environmental > Terrestrial > Soil >... | reverse complement strand
TGTTGCAGTCGCCAGGCTGGACATTGAATCTTCCGTCTCCGTTATCGTAAGCGCAGTCCAACCCCAACGGATCAATGTTACTCAGAGGATTATTCAGCACATACGCATATCTGTTCCAGGACTCTAGAAAATGAACCGCAGGGTCATCTGAATTTGGCGGGGGCTGCCGATGGTTTTATTGACGGCTCCCAGGGAGTTGGGACAGTTGTAGAAAGACGTCGTACTTTGAGTAGGGCAACCAGTGGGCAAGGGCGTCGTCCCCACTACCGGGAATTGGTCGTAGTACTGGTTCTGCGTGACGTCATCGATGGGCACATCAAAGCTGGCCGTATTGGTCAGGTTGAAGATCTCCAAGCTGTAACTCAGCGAGTAGCGTTCCGTAAGTGACGTTAGCTTTACGAACGAAATGTTGGCGACCCTTTGCCAGGTTTGCCGGAAGACGTTGCGCAGGCCGTTGGTGAAGTTAGTCTCGAAAGTGTCGTTGGCAGGAATTGCGCCTCCGAGATCACCGGGGTTGAGCAGAGGCAGGGTGAAGCAATTGGGATTGAGCGCGGTCTGGTTGATATTGTAGTAGGCGTTGGCGCCGGAATAACCGGTGCGCGCGCTCTTTGGCGTGCAGCCCGCTCGCAGCGGCACGATGGGATTGGTGATGCCATCGTAAACGCTATAAAAGATGCTGCCCACCGCGCCGCTGTAGTCGATGACGCTGTAGGGCTGTCCACTCTGTAAAACGGCGCTCCCGTGAAGGCTCCATCCGTTCGCCATTTTACCTTTCAGCGTGGACGCGGCATAGAACTTGGGCAATTCGTAGTTGTAGCTGAAGTTGAAAACGTGGGTGCGGTCAAAGTCAGACGACCCGTAAGCCGAGCGCAGGTTCAGCGGATTGTTGCCGTTGAAGAACAGGCCCATGCCGCTCTGCTCGTCCAAGGCGTGGGAATAAGTGTAGGAGAAGCCCACCTGCAGACCGTGGCTCATGCGCTTCTCGACGTGAGTCTGCAGCGCGTTGTATTGCGAGACGCCGGCAGCCGTATAGCTCTCCGTTTCCGCCGAATAGCCAATATAGGGGACGCGCAGATCCACATTACCGCCTTCGTAGGTGACCTGCATGGGCTGCCCGTTGGGCAAAGGGATTGGGCAATTCGGAGAGCAGCCCGATGCTTGCTGCACTGTATAGCCGTACGTATATTGCTGCGGGTACAGAGCATTAGGGTGGAGGATATGAGTCGGCGAGGCGACGCCGGGCTGGTTGAAGGGAATGGGAATCACTTCGTGCCGGCCCAAGTTGCCGACGTAGCCGACGTCGATGGCCAGGTCATGGCGCGGTTGCCATTGAATGTCGAGCGTGTAGTTGATGGTGTAAGGCAGCTTGTTGGCGCGGTTATAGGTGGCAAAGGAAAAGAGCTGCTGCCCTTCATAGATTCCTTGCTCTATTCCGACTCCGGGCACTCCGGTATTGGGCAGGTAATTATCGACGTCCTTAGGGTTGCCAGTGGGAGCAGGACCGAGTGTGGGACCCCACGGACTGGAGAGCGAGTAAGGTGAAGGACAGGTAGGTACGAATCCCAGATACAGATTGTTCGATGCACCCGGGCACACCTGCGCGTTGACGAAGGGAGGCGTTTGGTTAACGCCGAACGGTCCACCTTGAATCACGCCCTCTGCGAAGCCTGGTGAAAGATAGGAGAAGAGTTCACCGCGGTCGTAGTACATCCCGGTCCCCGCGCGGACGACGACCTTGTCGTTGAAGTGTTTCGGACTCCAGGCAACACCCAGACGCGGCGCGAATCCCCATTGCCGTCCGGTGAGCGTGGTCTTGCTGACCCCTTTGGTGGGAAACAGATTGTTGTTACCGGCAATGATTAAGCCGTTGGAGGTGAGTGTATCGGTTGCGTCGTCGTAGGAATAAAGGGATGGATCGAAATTGTAAATGCGGCCGTATTTTTCGGTGAGACCTCCGTCCCAGTCCCAACGCAATCCGGCAGTCAGGCTGAGGTTGGGGCGGAACTGAAATTTGTCCTGGAGATAAGCGCCCGATTGCCCGGCCCGGTAGTAGCGGTTGGCGTTGCCCTGGAGGAATTTGGTCGTGGTGTAATCGTCGTTCGTGGTGACGTTGCCTTGCAGGAACTGCGCAAAGTCCGCGGAAGCAATAATGCCCTGGTTCGTTCTCTCGTCACGGGCGTTAAGCTGGGTATAGGCATAGCTGCCGCCAAAGGTGAGGGTGTGCTTGCCGCGCATCCAGATGGCGTTGGCGGAAGGCATGATGCGATTCTGAAATACTCCCGTAAAGGCCGCCTGGGAAGCTGCACCCTGGCCGAACTGCAGAAAGTCGTTGGGCACAGGGGAGAAGCCAGTAAGAATATTCACGATGCTGATTCCGGGAAAAAAAGTCGAGCCGAAGGTGTTGATGTTCATCTGTTGCGGCGTGAATGGTTGACCGATGGTGCTGTAGACCTTCTCGCGAAGAATGCCGAGGACTTCGACGACGCTCAAATTGGGCCGCAGGGCTTGCGTATTGGTGAGCGACGCAACCTGGCTGCCGGCGTCGAGATGTTGCGTGAAGCCGGCAACGTTGGAGTAGGCGTAAGGAGCGGAAGTGGGGTCGTGCTGGTAATAGTATTTTGCCGAGACGGTATCCTTGGAGCTCTTGTCCCAGTCAAGATTCGCCACCGCTTGGTCGGATCTGAAGAAGGCTGTACCGGGTATGGTGGCGTTTTCCGGAAAATCCGGGGATGGCATGACGCCGTAATTGGACCATGGAACCAGGTACTGGCCATTGGCGAACTGGTATTGAAAGAGAGCAAGCGCGACCGAATTGATCTGCGCGGGTGTCATGGCGGGATAATTGTTTGGGATGAGGAAATCGTTGTTAGCGATATTGAGCAGGCAATTAGAAAACGCCGCGCCCTGGCGGCTGGAGGTACCACAGTAGGTCGGGTTGAAATCGATGGGTACCATCAGCCGCGAGAGGCCGATGTCCTGGTCGGAGGTGTGCAGGTGCTGGTAGCCGACGAATCCGAAGAGTTTGTTCTTGACGAGTGCGCCACCCAATTTGCCGCCCACGATTTCGCGATGCAACTCCGGGACAGCCTGGTCGGCGGGGATATTAGGATCCTGCTTGTTGAAGAACGGCGCGGCATTCAGCCAGTCGGTTCCGCGGTGCCAGTAGGCCTCGCCGTGCATTGTGTTGGTCCCTGACGCGGTGCTCATGTCAATGTGCGCCCCGCTGGTCGAGCCCTGTTGCGCGTCGTACATGGAAGTGTTGACGCGCACCTCCTGAACCGTCTCAGGAGCCGGAGTCGGCAACGCCTGGCCAATCGCCAAATAGACAGATGCGGTGCTTTGGACGGGGGCGGCGTTCGTACTGGCGACTCCGGCCACACCGGTATTGTTCACGATGCGGGAAGAGGCGACCTGGCTTGTGCTCTTGCCGTTAAACAGATTGCTGGCGTCGACTCCGTTAAGCAGAAAACTGTTGCTGGTATCGCGCTGGCCGTTGGCCCAGATCGGCTGGTTGCCCAGGCCGCTGTTGGCGCCGGTGCCGCCGGGAAGTTCCGCATTCACTCCGGGAGAAAGAATGGCGAGTCCGGTGAAGCTGCCAGTGGGCAGCGGGACGGCCCGAATCTGCTGGTCGTCCAGCACGTAACCGTTGGTCGTATCGACGGCGTTCATCAGCGGTTCTGCTCGCACCTCGACCACCGTTCCCACCTGCCCGACGGGCAATACCACGTTGACGGTAGCGGTGCGATTCGCCTGCACCGTAATCGAGGGTATCTTCTGCGTTTCGAAGCCGTCGTGGGTGAAGGTGAGCGTGAAAGTACCGATGGGCAGGTCCACGAAGTCGTAGATGCCATTCGCGTTGGTCTTCTGGGTGCGCGTAAGTTTTGTCTGGTCACCGACGATTGTCACAACTGTATCCGGCAGAACACTGCCCGTCTTGTCGGCGACCGAGCCCGTGATGCCACCGAGGGTCTGCTGCGCGCGGGCGAAGGGTGTGAAAGCAAACGGCACCACCAAGGAAAATCCGGCGAGGAGAACGACCAGCCCAACTTTCTTGATCATGAATGGCCTCGTAGAACTATTTCGGTGCAGCCGTGCAGCACCGCCGCGAACGGTCATTCAACTCTTGCGTTGTATAAAACGATGTTCGCGGCAAAACTGGCCAGCTGGCATCTGCACATAAACGGATGAACGAACGAATCTACGCGAGTTGAGAGCGGAAGGAAAGGCCCCAGTTTAGCAGAAATTTTTTTGGCCCCGATTTAAATTTTTTATGACCCTGACGAGATTCGCGGGATCATTTCCTCGGTGCATGGTTGGCCACCTGGGTCGATTCATTCCGGGGATAAAGGCCCGCAATTCAGCAATCGGCGGTGATTTCAGGGCCGTTTATTTGCCTGGTGGAAGAAGCGGTGTATCATCTGGCAACGTTTTACCGGCGTCGTTCGAGGCAAACTAGCTGCGATGAAAAGGCGAACATTCGATGAAACTTGAAAAACAATTATTGCAGAGTCTTCCCAAAGTCCTTCTGCACGAGCATTTGGATGGTGTGCTACGACCACAAACCGTGATTGAGTTGGCAAAAGATGTGGGTTACGCCGGACTTCCGACATCCGATCCCCGGGCATTGGCGGAATGGTTTCATCGAGGCGCGAACCAGGGGAGCCTCGCCAAATACCTGGAGGGCTTTACCCACACGATCGCGGTCATGCAGACCGAGGAGGCTCTGGAGCGCGTTGCCTATGAACAAGCCGAGGATCTAAGCAAAGATGGGGTGGTTTACTTCGAAACCCGCTTCGCGCCAATCTTTCACAGGCAGCGAGGACTGACCCATCAGCAGGTAGTGTCGGCTGTCTTGAAGGGACTGGAGCGAGGCCGGAAGAGTTTTGGTGTCGCGTCGGGCTTGCTCATCTGCGCAATGCGCAATATGGACGTATCGCTCGAGATGGCGGAACTGGCCGTCGATTTTCGCGCACGTGGGGTCGTCGGCTTCGATCTTGCCGGAGAAGAAGGCGGTTACCCTCCTAAAAAACATATGGAAGCCTTTCATTACATTCAGCGGGAGAATTTCAACATTACGGTTCATGCTGGGGAAGGTTATGGAAAGGAATCGATTTGGCAGGCGATTCAGTACTGCGGGGCCCACCGGATCGGGCATGGAACGCGCCTGATCGACGACATCGCGGTCAAGGATGGCAAGGCGGTAAAATTAGGCGATCTTGCCCAGTACGTGCTCGATAAAAGGATCCCGCTGGAAATTTGCCTTCTCAGCAACGTTCATACCGGCGCGGCTCCCAGCTTGGCCGAACACCCTTTCAAAATTCTTTACCAGGAGAAATTCCGAGTCACCCTCAACACCGATAACCGACTGATGAGCAGCACCAGCATGACGCAAGAGTTTGAAGCAGCGGCAGAGACCTTTGGTCTATCGTTGGATGATTTCGAGAAGATCACCATCAACGCGATGAAGAGCGCTTTCCTGCCTTATCAACAGCGCTGTGATTTGATTTACTCGATCATCAAGCCCGGTTATGCCAAGGTTTGCAAGTCCGCGAATCCGGCGACTCATTCGCAGCCATAACTGTTACCGGGAAAGCGCCGCCAGACCTTTGGCAGGTGCCAGCATTTCCGCGGGCGATTTCTTCCAGCGACGCATATTCGTCCGGGCGATGACGGTATCCGTGTCTGGCTCGCGCTCGGCCGGCTGTCGAGTGGTTGCAATCTAACTTTGGCCGGCCCCGGGTTCGAGTTCCTGACGAAGTTGCTGGCCCAGAACGTTCGCGACCGAATTCAAGTCCTTGGCGAGGGCGAGGCGCCACTTTTCCGTGGATTGCTGTGCGAGTTCCTCGAATTGTTGCGCGGTCAACAGCACAACGTCCTCGCCCCGGGCTGTCACCGAGGCAGAGAAGGAGTCTTCAATACGGTTCTGGATGGTTCTCAGGTGGCCGCACATCTCGCTGAGCCTGGTTTCGATTTCATTCGAGCCGCGTGCTTGCAGGTTCTTGAGTGCCAGAGCCCCTGCGCTCTCGATCTGCCCTTCCGCGCCGGAGATGATTTCGGCTGCGATGCGCTCCAGGTGCGCGTCAAGATCCGACTCAAGCCGGCGCACGGACTCGTTCAGCGCTGCCATCCTCCGGCCAAGGTCCGACACTTCCGACTGAAGCTGGAATGCTTTCGCGGCGGCATCGGCCTGGGCCTGCTCGATCTTACGGCGATGAACCTCGTGTGATTCCGCAAGTTGCTCCTGCAAAGAACACAAGAGTTTTTCGCCTTGTGCGTCGAGATTTGCTCCCGCCTCCAAAGCCTGCCGCTGCAGTTTCTCGATTCCAACGCGGACATGCTGTTGCGTCGTGGTGGTGAGTTCCTTTGACAATAGCTGCGCCCGTTGTTCGACGGCGTGCAGTTCACCCGCAAGACGGTGCCGAAACTCGGTCAGGGCTGCACCGATCTTTTCCTCCATGGCCGTTTTCGCCGATCCCAGCATCTCGGCGGACTGTTGTCGCGTCTGCTCCAGGACGCGCGTCCCAAGCTCATGCCGCAGGCGCTCCCATAGCTTCTCCTCCAACTCAGGCGGAATATACCCCAGGGACACCTCGAAGCGGTTGCGCTTGGCATTTGCGGCCAGCCTCTCGCGGAGTTCGGTGACTTCCGTTTGCAAAGGCTGAACGAATTTCGCCAGGATGCCTCGCAAGCGGTCCTCGGAGAGTTGCTCCTTGACCGTATCGAGAACGTCTCGCGGGATGCGCGAGGGAGTTTGCGGTTGGTGCAGGAGAGAGGACTTGGCCACCAGTTTTTTGGGAGCTTGTTGAGCAGCGGGCGCGGGCATTTCGAGTACCCTCCAATCATCGGGACAGGATTCTAATCCCCAAAAGTTTTCCGGCCGGTCGAGCTGTGCGCCCAGCCGGAAACCTTGTCCGTCGGGCTGGCAGAAAACCACGTAGGCCGTGGCCTGCTGGCCTCCTTGGCCGTGCAGGCGCAGGGCGCTTCCAGTGTTCAATTTCAGGGGGAGGCGGAGCGCACACCCATGGGCGCTGACCACCAGCGTCTCACAGATCTCGGAGAACTGGGTATTGGGCTCCATGCTGGTGACGAGAACGGGAACTTGGATGGGTACTCTTGAGCTACGACGTATTACGGAGTGACCGTTGGGAGCGGGCATATTGATCCTCTGCTTGGCGAGGCTTGGGCAGCGGCCAGTTCTTCGAGCCTCTGTATTAAAGTACCGCGATGTGATGGCCGATGCCTCTCTCGGGAGTGCGCTTCCAAAATGTGCGAGCGTACACGCGCCAGACTGCCCATTTGTCAGAACTGCAATGTACCTTGGACCGAACCCGACTGTACAACTGGCCCGCCGCAGTCATTGCTTTGATCGTCTGGGCTGCATCGTTGAACCGCGGGCATTGCTATGTGCTACTGTGCTGGCCAGGACAACAACACGGGAATGCCCGCGTGGTCAATGCTCGCTCGAATTTCCGCTGCTCTACCGGCATTCATTTTGGCCGGAACGCTGCCATTACATGGTCAAGATCAGTCACCGAGTGTTGACTCTGCGGGACTGATCGCAACCGATCGGCCGGCAGTCACGGCCTCCAGCGTTGTCGTCCCGCGCGGCAGCCTGCAGGCGGAGAACGGCTTCCTTGAATCCAGCAGCCAGGGACAGAGCGTCGTAGACGGGCCGGAGAGCTTGGTACGTTTTGGTGTTGCGAAGAGGACGGAGTTGCGTTTCACGGTGCCGGACTATTTCTACGACCTGACAACCGGCGCCGGCGGCGGCTCGGGATTTGGCGACTTTGCCCTCGGAGTAAAAGAACAGCTTGGCCCCACACCAGGCAAGTTCGATGTATCCGTGATTCTGTTCCTCAGTTTCCCAACCGGCGCCAACACGGTGTCGAGCGGCGGGTACGATCCGGGATTGCAGGTGCCCTGGTCGCGCGCGCTCTTCGCCGACTGGACGGCGGCCGGAATGTTCTCGGTGTATTGGCCGACCCAGGGCCGCACGCGAAATGTGACCGGCGAGTCTGCGTTCCTGCTAGATCGGCAATTGACGAGACCCTGGGATGCGTTTGTCGAGTACGCGGGCGATTTTCCAGAATTCGGCGGGCCGCAGCACTTACTTCATTTTGGGACAGCTCTAGAGATTACCAGGCAGCAGCAGATTGACTTCCATGTGGGCGTGGGCCTATCGTCAGCCGCGGTGGATCATCTCATCGGAATCGGGTATTCGTTCCGCATTCAGGCAATCCGGCGCTAGTGAGGGCCTCCCGCCAAACTTGTTTTCTTTCACAGAGACGCGGCACTAGAATGGTTGGGCAGAGCAATAGGGATCCTAAGAGCGTTCCGGGGCAAACAGGTTTTGCGCTCTGACGACGCCTCCTTGGCCGGGCTCTTCTGAGTGGGACTGGGGGTGAGGTTGGCGGATTTCTACAGTGCAATCCAATACTTGTTGTTTGTGGCCATTGTCACCCTCCTGGTGAAGCCTTTGGGCGGGTACATGGAACGGGTATTTTCGAGGGAGCAGACCGCACTTGATCGTTTATGTCTTCCGGTTGAGCGGTTCATCTATCGCATTAATGCGGTTGATCCCGGTGTGGAGATGTCCGGCAAAGAGTATGCAACGTGTTTCGTGCTCTTTGGCCTTACCGGCACGCTCCTGTTGTATGCCATTCTCAGAATGCAGCAGTTTCTTCCTTGGTTTTTCCCGCAGTACCAGACGACGCCGCTGTCCCCAGACCTGGCTCTGAATACGGCGATCAGCTTCTCGACGACCACGACCTGGCAGGCCTATGCTGGCGAGAACACGATGAGCTATTGCAGCCAGATGGTGGGACTCTGCGCACAGAACTTCCTGGCTGGCGCTGCAGGGTTGGCGGTCGGAGTTGCCTTTATCCGCGGTCTTGCCCGGCAACTCTCCGGCACGCTCGGCAACTTTTGGGTTGATCTGACCCGATCCCTACTCTGGATCCTATTGCCGGGAGCGTTGCTGGGCGCGGTGCTGCTCGTCTGGCAGGGCGTTCCGATGAACTTCCACCACTATGCGGTTGCCACCACCGTCGAGGGCGCCCAGCAGGTCATACCGCAAGGTCCAGTAGCCGCACTGGAGATCATCAAGAATCTCGGCACGAATGGCGGCGGCTTCTTTAACGCGAATGGAGCGCACCCCTATGAGAACCCCACGCCGCTTACCAACTTTCTCGAAATGCTGGCGATCGTGCTCCTGCCCGCGGCATTGACAAACACCTTCGGCAGGATGGTTGGCCAGCCTCGACAAGGATGGCTTTTGTACTACGTGATGCTGCTTCTCTTCGGATGCGGACTGTTCTTTGTGCATTATTCTGAACGGCGGGGGGATCCGCGCCTCGGGGACGTCGATTTCCGAAGTAGTCGCGTCCAATCTGGTGGGAACATGGAAGGGAAGGAAGTGCGCTTCGGCATCGGCGCTTCGACCCTCACGGCCGTTGTTACCTCAAACACAGCCACCGGATCCTATAACTCAATGCACGACAGTTACACCTCGATCGGGGGCATGGTTTTGCTGGTCAACATGCTGCTGGGAGAGCTCGTATTCGGAGGTCTGGGAACTGGTCTTTACAGCATGGTCATGGCCGCAGCGATCGCTGTGTTTCTAGCCGGACTGATGGTTGGCCGCACGCCTGAATACCTGGGAAAGAAGATAGGGCCGTGCGAGAACAAAATGATCATGCTGTATGCTTTGGCCGCTCCGCTGGTCGTCCTGCCACTCACCGCCATTGCCGTGAGCACCCGGGCGGGACTGTCCGGGTTGACGGTCAACGGCGGCCCGCACGGTTTCACGGGGATTCTGTTTGCTTATACTTCCGGCTTCGCCAACAACGGCCAAAGCTTTGCCAGTCTGAATGCGAACACTCTTTTTTACAACCTCACTACAGCATTAGCGATGATGGTGGGCAGGTTCGGCTTGGCGATTCCTGCATTGGCATTGGCAGATCTATTTAGCCGCCAGAGAAGTACCCCTTCTTCGTCGGGAACTCTTCCAACCCATTCTTTTTCGTTCGGCGTCCTGCTCACTACCTGTCTAATAACGATGGTGGCCCTGAGCTATCTTCCGGCTTTGGCGGTTGGTCCTCTATTGGAACGATTGCTTTTCGGAAGATAGTCTAGAGCGTGTTGTGTGTTAAATGCCTTGCGGCTTAGAAAGCGCGCCCCTCACGGGCTATGGCTGCGAGATCGCGGTGAAGCTCTCCAGCGAGGCCTGGCGAGCGCGCAACTCTTTCAGTTCCTCTTCGCCGAGCTTTTCGGCGCAGCCTGCCACGGTTCGCATTCCCTGCTCGACGAGTATCCGGCGGAACTCCGCATCGGGCGTCGAGGCGGCGATGTCACTGAGGGCTCGCAGCAACCGCAAGCTGACCGCCACGTCCGTCTTCGAATACATGCGGATCTGCTCAAAGGCTGCCTCGATCAGGCGCTCGAAGTGGATCCATCCAATGCTGGCGCGAACGACGCCCGGCGGATCGTAGAGCAGATCCTCCGGCGGCTCCCGGGACGCGAAGCGGATCAAGATGCGGCTCAACTGATCGACGCAGTTGATGGCGGTGGTGGGGTCATTTACGGCGGGCGAGATCGCCTTCAAAGCAACATCGACAATCTGCAGTACGCCAAACTCCACGTCCTGCTGCAACGTTCTGGTTGGGCCGAAGTCGAATGCGGCCAGCAGTTCGGCGGTTCCTTCGGAGGGCAGACGGTTGCCCTTTGAGACCATCATCAGCGGGATTCCCGCCGGAACGAAATGGCCGACCCGGCGTAGCACGCGGATAGTGACGTGATAGTGCTTCGCCAGGGCAACCAGGCGCCGTGTATCGGCGAAACGGATGTAGCCGGAGTCATGGCTTATAACGGCCACCTCGCTCGGGTTGGGCCGGAGCGGTTCAGCATCCTTCACATGGTGGTCCAGCAAGTGCGGCCAAGGCATAATCTCATCGATCACGGCTTCGGTTTCCTCCGCGATTCTGTCGACGATGTGATTCACGCTGATGGCCTGGGAGATATGGTGAATGAAAAAGAGCAGCAAGCCGACGCAGACGATTGCCAGCACCATCGCGCCCAGGACGGTGGCCACCGGCGCAAAGGGGTAAGGGAGCGAGCGCGCCGCCGGAAGCGCTGCCAGGCAGTACAAGAAAGTGCCGAGGAAGATGCCGAGCGTCCATTGCGTCACGCGGTCTCTGGAAAAGCTGACGATGATGCGCGGAGAGAACTGCATCGATGCCAGGGTGAGCGTCATCAACAGGATGGCAAACACGATCGACACCACCGTCATGATGGAGGCGGCGATGCCCGCCAGAATGACTTGGGCGACTTGCGGGTCGGCGTGCGAGGGGAACAGGACGGTGGGCACCCAGGCGCTGGCGGCCGGAAACTCCTCTTCCAACCACGACAGGAACGCGCCCGCGCATCCCAGCGCGACCGCGATAGTGAGCGGGCGGATCAAGAAGCCGCCACGCAGGTTATACATGGCGTGGCGAAGCACCAACGGCAGGCTTTTCTTCATGGCTATATCTATCTAAGTGTAGTGGGGCAGACGCGCGCGTACACAAAAAAAAGGGAAACGGCTTCACGGAAGAGCCCTTTTAACGTTAGGGCCGTGAAGCTCCATTTAGGTTTAATGGATCCGATCATTCGCGATAAGATGACATACGCGAGATTCAAAAGGGAAATGTGGGCCAAGGCTTCCAATCAAAAGAGGTGCGCCGGTGATTGAACGACTTAAGGAAACTGGAGGGGCCGCGTTCGGTTTTAAGGTGGCAGGAACGCTGTCGGAGGAAGACTTCAAAGCATTTGAGCCGCAACTTGAATTCTTCATCGCACAACATAAGAAGCACCCGATCGGCATCCTCGCGGACCTTGCAGACATGCGGGGAGCCGAATGGAAGGCACGTTGGGAGGACCTTCGGTTTCTCCAAAAGCACACGAACCAGATCGCCCGGATGGCGGTTGTCGGAGCACATCGTTGGGAGGAGGTTGTGGACATTCTCACCGCGGGAGCCGCCATTCTGCAATCCGAGACGCGTTACTTCGAATCCTCCGAAATCCAACACGCGTGGCAATGGGCGAGGACCGCGAAACACGCTGAAGATGCCCCCGTCAGGATAATCTCGCCAGCAACCGGGATCTGGAAGGATTACCGCCCGGAGTTTATGGGAGTGTGATCGCAAAAGGGCAGAAAGAGAAGCCGGTCATGCTTGCCAGTCTTCAGTCGGATTCAGACCCCAGTGTCGCAGATCACTTCCGGAGTTGACGGTGCGCCCCGAATATAATGATGCTTATGGCAGTCCCCGGCCGTCTCCCATCTCAAGTCGACGTGGTCGTTATCGGCGCCGGCTTTGCGGGCGCCTCAGTGGCCGCTGCGTTGACGCGGGCGGGTGTCACGCGCGGAGTGATTCTCGAACGGGAACTGCTACCCGGAAGCCACGCCTCGGGGCGCAACGCGGCGATCGCACGCCAAGTGGAGGCAGATCCTGTCCTTCGGAAGCTCTCCATTGAAGGCGTGCAGCGGCTTCGTGGCAAGACTGTTGCCGGATCTCCGGTACTCTGCCAGAGTGGGGGCCTGTACTTGACTCACGGAGAGCCACACCGAGCCGCCGAATGGTGCGCACAACTGCACGAACAATGCGTGCCTTCCGAACTGCTACCTGTTGCCAGAGCCCGGCAACGCTTTCCGTTTCTGAACAGGTTTGAGTTTGACTACGCGCTCTTCTGCCCTACCGACGGAATCGTTGATATCCATGCTCTGCTGAGTGATCTGCTGGCGGAGGCCAGGCACACTGGCTTTGAAATCATCACCGACTGCGCTTGTGAATCCTTGATTCTCGAAGGATCGATGATGCGCGGATCGTTGGCGCGCAGATCGGTGGTGCGCGGTGTCCGAACAATACGTGGCGAAGTCAGTGCTCGCATCGTCGTCGATGCCGCAGGCGCATGGGCGGGGTGCTTAGGCCGCGAATCCGCTCCACTCCCGCTGAGACGCCTTCGTCGACACCTGTTCGTCTCCGGCGACTCGGAACTCCTTCCTCATACTGCTCCGCTGGTATGGGATCTCGATGCCGGATATTACGTGAGGCCGGAAGGAGCAGGCCTCCTTCTTTGTCCCTGTGATGAGACCGAGCATCCGCCTGGCATGCCTGAGGTTAGCCCCGAGGCCGAGGATCTGCTTGTCGATAAACTCTTGAAGCATGCTCCGGGACTTGCGGACATCAGCTTGCGGCGCAGTTGGGCGTGCCTTCGGACCTTTGCGCCTGACCGGCGACCCATCATCGGATGGGATCCAGACATCGACGGGTTGTTCCACGTTTCGGGCCTCGGTGGTTTTGGAATGACGACAAGTCTGGCCGTCGGCGACATCGCATCTACATTGATCAGTGGGGGTGTGGTGGACTGGATCGATGCTGCTTCCTTCAGCGCTCGCCGAGACGTCCTCAAGTCAATTCCGCAGTGCAATTGATCGTTGTTGTAATAAACCAGCTTGGTCGCAGCAGGCCCTAGGCGTTTCCGGATTGTCGGGCGCTACCAATTCGAGGCTTCCGCGAGCGGCCGAGAAGATTAGCTAATGGCTGGTGGCCCCGCTGTCATTGCTGACCATGAGGCTCGAGACGTTCACAGGCTCGAAGTCCGATAAGGTGAGACTTCTAAGGCACGCCAGATCGCTATCGTTCCAGCGAGCATCGGGTGTGCCGATTAGCCCCCCGCTGTCTCCGTTGTCAGCCAGGATGATTCCATAGTTTCGGAATGCGGTGATGATAATGGCCGCCTGTGGACTGGTGGAGGCACAAGAAGGAGTCGCGGCGGAAGCTTTTAGTCGATAGATCTCGCCAGCCGGTCCAGTCATGGTGGTGCAGCTTGCGGGAGGAGAAGATTGCGAAATTTCGGATTCCACGGGAATCGAACCCCCTCCCGCAGCCGTGCAACTCCCCACACCCGCTGTTTCGGTAGCAGGCCAGACCCAGTAGTTCAACATATGGTTGAGTGTGAATCGGATGGGATGCTGAATGGTGCCGGTCGGTGCGCTGGGTGTGCCGGCGCCGATTACCTCGTCGGCATTGGCGAGCAGCGGCCCTACCGGAAGTCCTGCGGCATCGGATGTCCCATTGCCTTGCGGTGTCAGGTTATTCGTAGTTACATCGGGCCAAAGCGCGTTCGAGGAATCGGTCCAGGGACCGCCTTCGTAGGTTCCCTGCCACATCTCGTAAAGGGCGGGGTCGTTTCCGCCGCCTGCCTCCAGATAGACCAGAACGTGTCGATCTCCCGTCGAGTTGCTGGTGCCTTCCACCGGAGCATTTGCTGGAATTGGACCAGAGGAAAAGTACGATTGATATATGGTAGTTGTAACCGATACGTCCGCCTGGTTGTAAGGAACTTCAATGGCTGGTATTCCATTCGGAAAGGTAGCGTATGAACTGTTTCCAAAAAATGGCTTCACTGTCGCCGACAAATAGCCACTGTAGATGGGCGCCGCGGGAGAGGTATCGACGGGCAAGTTTGTCGTAGCTGCGTCCACCCGATGGTGAAAGATAGATGTTGATGGAAAAATGTTTGCCAGAAACGCGTTGTTGCCATTGAGTGAGATGTTGATGCTCTGAGTCGCCTGCGCACTGGCCGAATCGGTAACGACAAATTCGGGCGTGTAAGTGCCTTGCCCGTCGATCAATGAGCTACTGATGACTCCAGTGGTCGCATTCAGGGATATCCCCTCAGGTAGCGGAGAAAAGTTGGAGTTCGGGTTCACGGAATAAGTGTAAGGTGGGGAGCCACCACTTGCAGTGATTGTGCAGCCCGCATACGCCGAGCCCTGTGTTCCGTCTGGGCACGAAGTGGTTGCTATCGCCAATGGACCACCGGGCGCTGTTACAGTGACCTTTGCCGTGGATGTGGTCGAGCCAGAGGCATTGGTCGCAGTCAGCGTGTAGGTGGTTGTCGCCGTTGGGCTAACGTTCGTCGAACCACTCGCGGATGTGGAGGCGAATGTCCCCGGCGTGATGGCGAGACTGGTCGCCCCGGTCGTCGCCCAACTCAGCGCGCTGTTGGAACCGGAAGTGATAGTTGTGGGGCTAGCCGTGAAGGAGTTGATGGTTGGTTTGCTTGGCATGTTTACGGTAACGGTTAGGGTTGACGTGGCCGAGCCAGCGGCATTAGTTGCGGTCAGCGTGTAGGTGGTTGTCGCCGTTGGGCTCATGCTCGTTGAACCGCTTGTGGATGTGGAGGTGAATGTCCCCGGCGTGATGGCAATACTGGTCGCCCCCCGCTGCCGTCCAACTCAGTGTGCTGCTTGTACCGGAGTTTATGCTTGTCGGATCCGCCGTAAAGGAGGTAATCGTCGGCGCCGAGCCTTTTCCAGAGGGCGAGTTCGACGAGGTTGCGCCGCAACCCGCCAGTCCGACACAGGCAAACAAAATCAGAATGAGGACCAGCGCGCAAAGATCCTGTCCTGACGAATTCAGTCCCCCGGAACTGAGTTTATTTCTGAAGCACGAGTTAGTTGAGTCCATGCGCGATCCTTCGAACCCAGTCTATTGGCCACGCCGTCGTAGCTGTTACTCTCCGTGGTCGTAGTCCCTTGGACCACCCTGCGTCAGTTTATAAACCGGGACATACGTGTACCTCGACGTAGTACCATTGAGCTAGTTCAGCTTCGTCCGGCCGTTGCACAAACGCTCGAACCCTCGCCCGGCGCATCACCTCCGTGCAGCCGTCTGTTTTTCTTCGTTCCTCCATCCAATCGGATCACAGGACTCTCCGCATCGAACAGGTGCGTTGCCGGGATGCTTGGGGATTGGGGTACAATAGCCGCCGTCCTTGAGATCAAAAAGAAAATTGCAGCTTATGATGAACGGGTGAGTCTATGCATTCGAACCGGAGAAATTTTTTGAAACGAGCAGGCACGATCGGCGCCGTGGCCACACTGGGCGGGTTGAACACAGCAAGCGCGGAAACCAAGCAGACCAAGCCGGCAGGCCAGGAGAAAAAAGGCCTGGCGCGCGGTCTGACCTTGCTGACCATGCGCCGCAGCGGCGAATACCGCCTCGGAGCCAAGACCAGCAAGGGCATTCTCGACGTTAAGGAGGCAGCAGACCTTCTGACGCTGTATTCTCCCGTCACGCTCGATGACATGCTGCAGCGCGAGGAGGGCGCCAGCGTGCAATCGGTGGTTGAAGCCGCCCTGAAATCGCATGCCACGCAGAAGCTGTTCCTCCAGGAAGAGAACATCGAATATGGGCCGCTGGTTACCCGTCCGGAGAAGATCGTGTGTGTGGGGTTGAACTATCGCAAGCACGCGGCGGAAATCAAGATGCCCATCCCCAAACAACCTGTGCTCTTCAACAAGTACAACAACTCGTTGCTACGGCACGGCGGCACTATCAAGTTGCCCTCTGCCGTGGCTACCAAGTTCGACTATGAGATCGAATTGGTCATCGTAATGGGCAAGGAGGCGCGCGACGTCAGCGAGAAGGACGCGCTTTCCTACGTCGCCGGATACGCGACCGGTAACGATTTCAGTGCACGCGACCTCCAGTTCGAAACCGGCGGCCAGTGGATGTGTGGCAAGTCTTCGGACGGCTTTGCCCCCCTGGGTCCGTATTTCGTGACCGCCGAGCAGGTTGATCCCGACAATCTGAACTTAGAATGCCGGGTCAATGGCGAAACCCGCCAGTCGTCGAACACCAACGACCTGATCTACAACTGCAGCCAGATCATCAGCTATACCTCGGCCCGCATTTCCCTCCGGCCCGGAGACATCATCTTCACCGGCACGCCGGGAGGAGTGATCTTCGGCGGAGTTGTCGGCGGGCTTGCCGTTGCCAAGGAGAAGTACGTTTGGCTCAAAGCCGGCGACAAGATTGCCTGCAGCCTGGAAAAGCTGGGAGAGCTGAAGTTCGATCTCGCGTAACGAAGCCGGTGTCGGGGAACAGGAACTATTTCGCTTCGGCATGCAGCGCTTGGCGTGTAGCCTCAAGAGTGTTAATCAGCGACTCCCGAGGGAGTTTCTGGACGATCGGTTCGATGACCCATCCCAGCCCGAAGGGCACGTCTCGCGTCAGCGAAATGGCTCGACACTCGACGCACACGCCGCCCTCCCGTTCCTGGAATCTCCAGTAGGAATACAGGCGCCATAGGAACCCGTAACCTGTATCGGGCGGCAGCACTGTCTCGGTCGGCGTTCCGGCCTTCTCCACTTCAGCGATACGCGTTGTGTGCGAGCAACAAGTCCAGCGGGTTCGATCGAGGGAACGATAATGGACGTCATGATCGGTATCAAGAACTACCGTCATGATTTTCTTCTTGAGAAGTCGTAAGTAAATTTTAAAATCGTTGCTTTGATGGCTTATTAACCTTGAGGCAATCACGTCGGGCTTGTAGATGTTCTTGTGGTTATCGTAGTGCTGGATCAGCGTCAAGGTCTTTTTGAGGTTCGTAGCAGGAATGAATACGGCGGCGATCCAGTCATGGATCAAACCATTGGGCACTTTGACCGGTCCTTGACCGGCCCAGAATTGCGCCACAACCTGTCCTCCGCGGACCAGTTGGGCCCTCTCCGAACTGACTTCCGACCAGAGGAATGGACTTCTCCCGTGCAGCGTCCGCTCCATCTCCGCTTCGGCCTCACGAATATATTCATCAAAAGCCGCCACGGTTTGAGGCTTCAACTGCACCGGTTTGGCAGTTTGCGCCATAGCACCCAATCTATTGCGAATCGTGATCCGCCCAGATTCAGTTGTCAACTCCGCCGCAACGCGACCGTCCTGAGAGACGGGTTAGGTGTGCCGAACGGTAAGGTGGGTAGCCTAGATTTTCTAATTTTAGCAGTTTGCTTGCGTGTCTCGACGGCCTCATTTGGGGTTACGCTTAGCAGGGCCCGATATGAAGCCTTGAACAATTCTGTTTTTCAGGCATAATGCGCAGTTATCAATTGCGTAAAATCCTGGCACGGGGTCGCTTGGGGTTTCATGGGCGGAAAACAGTCTCCTATCCTGAACAGCAACAAGTTGAAATTGGGTTTCTTCTCTCCGAATTGCTCGGGTGGTATGTCGGTCACAAAAGTTCCCGAGCGCTGGGTCAATTCCTGGGACAACAACATCCGCCTGGCGCAACTGGCCGACGAAGCCGGTATCGAATTCCTGCTGCCGATCGCGCGCTGGATCGGTTACGGCGGTGAAACCGACTTCCACGGCAGCGTACTGGAGACGCTTACATGGGCGACCGGGCTGCTGGCGAACACGAAACGGATCAATGTCTTCGCAACCGTGCACACGGCGTTCGTTCATCCCGTGGTCGCCGCCAAGCAACTCGCCACCGCCGACCAACTCGGCCACGGGCGCCTCGGTCTGAACATCGTCGCCGGGTGGAACAAGCCCGAGTACGATGCCTTCGGCATCGATTTGCCGGAGAAGCACAGCGACCGCTACGCCCTCGCGCAAGAGTGGTTCGACGTGGTCAAAGCCATCTGGAACCACAACGGTCCGTCCGACTGGAACGGCAAGTTTTACCACCTGAAGGGCGTGTACGGATTCCCCCGTCCCTATGACGGGGTTCCACCCATCATGAACGCGGCCGGATCGGGCGAGGGCCGCGAATTTGCGGCGCGCAATGCCGACTTTCTGTTCGCCATCTCCGTTGATCTGGAGAAATCAAAAACCGAGGTTGATGCGATCAAAGAGAACTCTGCCAAATTGGGGCGAAGTACCGGCGTGTTCACTTTGTGTCACGCGGTTTGCCGCCCAACCAAGAAAGAGGCCGAAGAGTACTACCATTACTATGCCCATGACAACGCCGACTGGGGAGCGGTCGACAACCTGATGCGCCTTCAAGGCATGCACGCGCAATCGTTCCCGGCCGAGGCGCTGCAAATGCTGCGCGATCGCTTCGCTGCCGGACACGGCACCTATCCGTTGGTCGGCGACCCCGACACCATCGTGAAAGAAATGGAAAAGATTACCGCCTCCGGGTTTGCCGGTACCACCCTGAGTTTTGTCGACTACGTAAAGGAGTTTCCTTATTTTCGCGATGAGGTTATTCCACGTTTGGAACGAAAAGGTCTGCGCGAGAAATTCCTAGGTCAACCGGGTGCGGACTGAGAGAGATCTGAACACTCCGGGGACAGAGAGACTGAGATTGGAAATAAAAACATGACGCAAGCATCCGGCGCCAGCCCCGAGAAGACACTCTCCCAGGCCATCAAGGAGCGCAGAGCCACGCCTAGTTTTTTGCCCGATGCGGTGCCGGAGAATGACCTCAAGAAAATTCTTGAGGCGGGACTGTCTGCTCCCAGTGCCTATAATCTCCAGCCCTGGCGATTCTTGGTGGTGCGCGACGCTGAACAGCGCGCGCGCTTGCGGCAGGCGGCCATGAAGCAGCCCAAGGTGGAAGAGGCTCCAGTGGTGGTCGTGGCCTGCGCCGATCCGGAAGGCTGGCGCCACGGGGATCTCGACGAAATCATCCGTCTTGCCCAGCAACACGACTATGGGGATGAGGCTCGCTACGCCAGCATGCGCAGAAACATTGCCGGTTTCTTCGGCGCGACTCCTGGCACCGTCGCCGGATTGGCGCCCGATTTCGCGGTGTGGGCGAACCGGCAGACCATGATCGCGTTCACAACCATGATGTGGATGGCCGAAGTGCTCGGCTACGACACCGCGCCCATGGAAGGCTTTTACGAAGACCAGATCAAAGCGACGCTGGGCATTCCAGCGCACGTTCGGGTTGTGGCACTACTGGCCATCGGCCATCGCAAAGGAGAAGACAAGCGCTTTGCCGGACGGTTCGCCATGCAGCACACCGTATTTGCCGAGAACTGGGGGAACCGATTCCTTTAGAACGCGTCAATTCCCGTCACGCTAGCCCCGATGATGAGCGTGTGGATATCATGCGTGCCCTCGTAGGTCTTCACCGACTCCAGATTCATCAGGTGGCGCATAATGGGGTAGTCGTCGGCCACGCCGTTCGCCCCCAGAATATCTCGCGACAGTCGGGCGCACTCGAGAGCCATCCAGACGTTATTTCTCTTCGCCATGGAGATGTGCTGATGCTGCACTTTTCCGGCGTCTTTCAAGCGGCCAACTTGCAGCACGAGTAACTGCGCCTTGGTGATCTCGCTGATCATCCAGGCAAGTTTCTCCTGCACCAGTTGATGCGACGCGATGGGCTGATCACGGAACTGTTTCCGCAACAACGAATACTGCAGCGCGCAGTCGTAACACGCCATCGCCGCCCCGATCGCGCCCCACGCGATTCCATAGCGCGCCTGGTTCAGGCACATCAGCGGGGATTTCAATCCGCCCGATCCCGGCAACAGGTTCGCCTCCGGGATGCGCACATCCTGCAGCGACAAGCCTGAAGTCACCGAAGCGCGCAGCGACCACTTTCCATGAATATCGTCAGCTTTGAATCCCGGACGGTCGGTCTCGACCAGAAATCCGCGTACCTTGTCGCCCTCATCTTCGACCTTGGCCCAGATCACCGCGATGTCGGCGATGGTGCCCGAGGTAATCCACATCTTTTCGCCGTTCAGCACATATTCTTTTCCAACTTTGCGCGCGCGCGTCCGCATGCCTCCCGGATTCGATCCGAAGTCCGGTTCGGTCAATCCGAAGCAGCCAATCTTTTCGCCTTTCTGCATCGCGGGCAACCAAGTGTTTTTCTGCTCGTCGCTGCCGAAGGTATAAATTGGAAACATCACCAGCGCCGACTGCACGCTGACGAACGAGCGCACGCCGGAATCGCCGCGTTCCAGTTCCTGAGTGACCAGTCCGTATTCGACATTCGACATGCCGGCGCAGCCGTAGCCGTTGAGCGAGGCTCCGAAGAATCCCAGATCGGCCATTGGCTTCACCAGTTCGCGAGGGAAGCGGCCGGCGCGGTTGCACTCCTCAATGATCGGCACGAGATTGTCTTCGATAAACTTGCGCGCCGTGTCGCGCACCAGGCGCTCGTCGTCGTCCAGCAACGTGTCGAAGTCGATGAAGTCCACACCACGGAATTTGATGGCCGGCATTACGTCTCACCCCACAAAGTCAGCAGGTAAAAGAACTGGAAGACAAGTTTCTGGCGCTCTATTCCTCCGCAGCTCTGGTGTTTAACGTTTTCCTGTGCAAGGTCACTTCTGCGACCGACGAGCAACAGGTAGTAGCCGGCGCTTGTGCCCTCACAGGCTCAGCGCCGGATCCACAGATGCTCAGTAGGCCGCCTACTTCGCTTGCAGCGATTCGATGTACTTGGTGAGGTTGACCACGCGTTGCTGCACCTCACTCTCGTGTCCACCACTCACGCTCCAAAACAGCGCTCCCCACACCGGCATCTCCCTGGATCCGTGCGCGGGAACTGCGGATTCGTTGCGGATGGAGGACGAGACTTTCATCGAGGGAAATTTTCCTCCGTTGTTCTTGCTCAGCAGGGTCAGGTCGGTGGGAGGAATCTTCAGCGCACCGCTCGCAGGACCTCCGCCTTTGCCGTCCGTTCCATGGCAAGCGGCACAGTATGCCGTGTACATCTCCTTGCCGGATACAGGCGACGTGGGCTGGATAGGAACATGCTTTATGGTTTTCTCTGGTTGGCCTTGCGTTTGGTCCTGCGCGGCGACCGTGCAGGTGAATACGAACAGGGCAGCAAACATCAAGATCAGCTTCTTAATGGACATCGCATTTTCTCCTTATAATGAGCTGGAATCTCTTTCTTGGTCTCGAAAATGGCACCATAGTACACCCGTCTGGCTGGTTCGCGGCACCGTGAAACGATATATGCCGGTATGACACGGTCCCATTTTCGCTGACGCGGAACGCACACTACCGTGGAAACGGCGCCGTCTTATAAGCGCCATCCGGCAACCCCGTGATCCGTATTCCACCGTGCCCCTTGTGCCGGATGTTGAGCCCGATCAGCAGCGCGGTGATCTGCTCGACAATGCGCCCGTTCTCCAGTTTGCCGCCGTCAATCGCACGCACGCGCGCGATCTTCGCCGCGAGTTCCATCGCAACCTGCGTGGCGTTGGGATCATCGCTACATACGATTACGTCGCAATCCACGTCATCGTCTGTGTTGAGCACTTCCGCCGAAACGTTCTGGAATGCCGCCGCGACGGAAACGCCCTTCGGAACAAGTTCCGCCGTCTGTTGCGCCGCCGAACCTTGCCACACACCGATGGTGCGGCTGGCGCGTCCGCCCACGCTCGCAGCCAGCGGAACGGTGGCATCAATCAGAATGCTGCCCGGTCGAATCGCAGGCTTCAACTGCTTCAGCAGCGCCGCCTGCCCTTCGAAGGGAACGGTGAGCACCAGCAGATCGCTGGCGGCGCAGGCGGCCGAATTTTCCATTCCGGAAACTTGAGCGTTTGGTCCGACGCGCTTGCGGATTGCTTCTGCCGTTTGCTGGGCCCGCGCCGCATCGCGCGAGCCGATGATGACGGTCTCTTCCGCGCACGCCCAGCGCAGCGCGAGGCCCGTACCAGCCGGGCCCGTGCCGCCGATGATGGCGATGGCGCGGCTCATGCCGGAGTTCATGCGGTCTTTCATGCGAACTCCGCAACCAGCGCGTGCTCGAAGGAGGCCTCCGAAGAAAGCGCTTCGACGGGCAGCTTGATTTTCATGCGCGAATATTTTGTGTTGCGCTCTGCCGGAATGCGCCCGATTTCGAGAATCAACGCCTGAAAATCTTCCGGACTGGTGTACTGGCCCGCGCTTGCTCCGGCCTCACGCGAGATGTTTTCTTCCATCAGCGTTCCGCCGTAGTCGTTGGCGCCGGCGTGCAGGCAAAGCTGCGAAAGTTTCCGGTTCAGCTTCACCCACGAGACCTGGATGTTGTGAATCGAGCCGGCGAGCAGTATTCGGGCCAGCGCGTGAATTTTGAGATGTTCGGCGAGTGTCGGCCCGGTGCGCGCCAGTCCCTGCTGGAATAGGAGCGTGTTCTGATGCACAAAGCCGAGAGGCACGAACTCAGTGAAGCCGCCAGTTTCGGATTGAATCTGACGGAACAGATTCAACTGCCGCACCCAGTGGTCAGGAGATTCCCTATGTCCGTACATCAGCGTCGACGTGCTGGGAATGCCACAGGCGTGCGCGGTGCGGATCACCTCTTGCCATTGTGCGGACGAAAGTTTGTTGCGCGACAGTACCTGACGAATTTCGTCGTCGAGAATTTCGGCGGCGGTTCCGGGCAAAGTGTCCAATCCGTTGTCGCGCAGCATCATGAGATAGTCGGCAAGCTTCATGCCGGTCAGCTCCACGCCGTAGACAATTTCCATGGGAGAAAACGCGTGGATGTGCATGTCTGGCACGGCGTTCTTCACAGCACGCAGAATGTCGCGATAATAAAACGGGGGCAGTCCGTGCGGCAGTCCTCCTTGAATGCAGACTTCGGTGGCGCCAAGCTCCCAGGCCTCTTTACTTTTGCGTGCCATGTCTTCGAGCGAATGAAAATACGAGTCGGCCTCGCGCGGCCCGCGGCTGAACGCGCAAAACTTGCAACCCACGAAACAGATGTTGGTGAAATTGATATTGCGGTTGACCACGTAGCTGACAATGTTGCCGACCAAGTCGCACCGCAGCGTATCTGCGGCGACAAGCAATGCGAATAAATCTGCGCCGTCACAGTTGGGCCCATCGCAGTTCGCCAGGGCATGGCGCTCTTCGACGGTCAGGCACGCTCCGTCTTGCGTTTCGAGCACTCGTTCCAACGCGCTGCGCATCGCGGCTGAGGTGCGCGGCGCAACCTCGTCCCAGGTCAGAGTTGGGAATTGCTCGAGTTCTAAAGCCTGCCAGGCCATAACGTTCTCCTAATCAGCAAAAGCTCCTATCGAAAAAGATCCTTCCGCGCGGGCCGGATCAATTCCCGTGCCCCATCGCTTCCTCGGCGGTTATCGCGGTAGTAAGCATAACCGCGAATGATGCACGCAGGCGTGCCTGCTAGCTTGCCGCAGACCAGTCCCGCCGCGCAAGCCAGTTCGTCCGCCACCGCGTCCACCGTCGCATGCAGCGAGTAGCCGTGCGGATCGCGACGTCCGCGGTAGTCGATGAGAGGCCGTATTCCGGCGACGCCAATCGCCACTTCCGTCAAGCCTTCCCGCCACGGACGCCCGAAACTGTCGCTGACGATGACCGCGATCTCGATTCCAAGCTGCTTCTTCAACTCCCGCCGCAACCTCGCCGCGGAACGATCCGGATTCACCGGCAGCAACGCCGCGCGCCGCCCACCATCTACGTTCGATACATCCACGCCACTGTTCGCGCAAACGAAGCCGTGCTTGGTTTCGGTGATCAGCACACCGTGCTTGCGCCGCACGATTCGACGACTCTCATGCAGCGCTAATTCACAGACGCGTGCATCGAGCCCGTAGCGCCGAGCCCAAACCCGCGAAGCCGCCGAGGGCCGTATCTCATCCAGCGCGACCAGCGCGCCTTCCGCCTTCGACACAACTTTGTGCTTCACCACCAGGATGTCGCCATCCTGGAAGCGCAGCCCCAGGCGGCGCGCCGCCGCCAACAACCGCGCGCACAGCGATTCTCCGGCGCGGATTTCTCCACTGACGGCGACCGGAAGAATGCGAACTTCGTCAGCCGCACATTTACCCGCGTGCTTCGCGACTCCGGATCCCATGCTAGATCTGGCCATGTCAGGACTGAATCCGCCCGCCGAGGTTCCAGCTCCGCACCAGTTTCTGCGATCGTCTCTCTCCGCTGGCTGCCGCCAGTTCGCGGAGATCTTCGGGACGATCGACATCTCGCGCGATCCCCGGCAGTTCGAGCACAACACAAGGCAGGCCCGTTGCCTTTGCCGCGGCCAGGTGTGGCAGGAAGCTGTCGTTGCCGAAGCGAAGCGGAAACAAATCACCCGGAGCTCGCCAGGCGGCATTCGTGCCGCGCCCCGCCGCGTCCGGCACCAGCACCGCGCCACCGGGCGGGGCGCTGTCCACGATCTTCTGCAGTTCCGAACTATCGATCAAAGGAATATCTGCCGGAACCACCAGGGTGCTGTCGGCTCCGCGCTTTCTGCACACCGCCGTGGCCATCTCGATGGCGCTGGTCTCTCCGGAGTTGTCGTCGGCAACGACCTCAAAATTGAAACGCGCCGCCAAGTCGCGCGCAAACGAATCATTGGTGACCACCGCAACAGCGGGCCGGCTTTGCCAGCGCGCCAGCGCCTGCAGCACGTCCTCGCACATGGCCTGAGCCAGCGCAAAGCGCTCTTGCGGACTCAGAATAGGAGAGAGCCGCTGCTTGGCGTCGACCAGGTTTTTTACAGGAACCAGAATCATGGCCGCTCCACCGCAGCCTGAGCCGACGGAGTTTGCATCGCCGCCTGCAGGACGCTCTTTGCCTGCGCGATTCTATCTTCATTTTTGCGCATGATGGTCGGAGTGTAATCCACGCCGCGCCCCGGAAACAGACCTTATGGTCCACTTCCGATTCTGCACCATACCGCAAAGTGGTGAACATTTCAACAAAACATTTCAACACTTGACAACGTGAACAATTAGGAGGAGAATTCCGCCCGTTACCCGGACGACAATTTCTCCGCATGGATCGTACTCGCATCAATCGTGAAAGTGTAGCGGATCAGGTAGCCACTCTCCTCCGCCAGCGTATTCTCGAGGGCGAGTTCCGTCCGGGCACCCAGCTTCAAGAATTGCCCTTGGCTTCGTCCCTGGGCGTTTCCCGCAACACCATGCGGGAAGCAATCCGGATCTTGTCACTCGAGGGTCTGTTGCGACGCAGCCTGCATCGGGGCGCTGCGGTCTCGCAACTCTCATTGCCCGATGTGCAGGAGATCTACCAGTTGCGCCGGATGCTGGAGTTGCCCGCGGTGCTCGCGGCGCGCCGTCCAGACCCAGGTTTGTTGCAGGAAATTTGCAACGCGGTAGAAGAATACGAACTGGCCGCGCGCGACCGGAACTGGTCCCGCGCTGTCAGTCACGACTTGCATTTTCACGGCTTGCTGGTCCGCTTCCACGGCAACACGCGGCTGGATTCGTTTTACAAGAACATGCTTGGCGAACTGCGTGTCGGCATGGTGTTGGTGGACCGGAGCCATGACAATCCCAGCGCACTGATTCCTGTCCATCTGGAGATATGTCAATTGCTTACTACGGGAAAGCTTAAGCAGTGTGCTGCTGTACTGGAGCAGCATCTCGAGGACTCCGAATCCAGGCTGACTCAGATCCTGCATGCGCATGCGGCACGAGGGGTGGGGACGGCTCAGTAGCTGCCTGAGGAATAACAACAAATTTGCGAGGGGGAATTCGATGGTCGGTCAATACGTTGTGGAATCCGATGCCGGAACGCCCGGCTCCGTTCAGTCCTCGTTGTTCCATCTCTGTCGCTGGGGAGCGGTCATCAGCCTTCTGCTGTTTTTGACCGTGTCGAGTTGGCTGGGAGGCCAAGCCATTAACAGCACTCTCCAGGGACGCGTCGCCGACACCACCGGCGCGGTGATTCCAGAAGCAACGGTCACTGCGCTAAATGCGGCCACCGGTTTGAAGCGCTCGGTCACGGCCAATGCGGTGGGCGAGTATCAGATCGGCGGGCTTCCCGCTGGCGATTACACCGTCGATGTCGAAAGGCAGGGTTTTCAAAAATCCGCCAAGAAGATTCACCTGGATCTGGGTGCGTCAGGCACTGTGGATTTCGCGCTGGCTCCCGGCCAGGTTCAAACCCAGGTCGAGGTGCAGGACGTTGGCGAAGTTGCTGAGCCCACTCGAAGCATGGTGAGCGAGGTCATTGGTCAGCAACAAATCGAGGGCCTTCCGGTCAACGGACGGGAGTTCATCGATTTCGCGTTGCTTGCGCCCGGCATAACCATCGGAAACACGACTTCCGGCAGCACCGACGTGATCGTCGAACCGGTCACCAAACTCTCCTTCGCTGGCCAGAATATTCACTTCAATTTCATCGCCGTAGACGGCGCCGATGACATCTCGACCGCCTCGGGCATTCAGCGTGGCACGCCGCCACAAGAGTCGGTGCAGGAGTTTCGCGTCATCAACACCGACTACACCACGGAATTTGGACGAGCCACTGCCGGCATCGTAAACATCATCACCAAGAGCGGCACCAATGACATGCACGGTTCGGCTTATGACTATCTGCGGAATAACGCAATGGATGCCACCAGCATTCTCGCGGTGCCCGGCTTCAATGTGCTGCGGCAAAATCAGTTTGGGGCCGCCATTGGCGGACCTGTACGAAAAGACAAGACATTCATATTTGCCAATTACGAAGGGCAGAGACGCACCGAATCGCCCACCTACAATTCGGTGGTGCTGAACAACATTGCGGCGATTAACAGCGTCAAGACGACGATATTCGGCCTGGCGCCCGAAGACCTGTTTGTACTGCGCAACGGAAACACGGACAACGGTCTGGTCAGGCTGGATCAGAATTTCGGCCGCAGTAACCTCTTTGTCCGTTATTTCATCAATGACGACCGCTTGACCAACCAGTCGCCTCTGAACAATGGCTTCGACCTGCCGTCAGCATTCAAGAACAACAACATCACGGACCAGTCGCTCGCCGGCGGCTTGACGACGGTGTTTTCCGCAACGTGGGTGAACGACCTGCGTATGCAGTATGCGCACCGCACCTTCGATTTCCCGGTGGTTTCCACCCAGCCGCACCTGGAAGTCGCCAATACGTTTGCCGTCGGCGTCAACCGGGGCAACCCGGACATTTACCGCGAGTCGCGCTTTGAGTTGGTCGACAACATGACGCATGACGTGTCGAACCACACCATCGGCTTTGGCGGTAACTTTGATCGCGTCGGCACTTACGAATCCTTCCCGCTGTTTTATCCGTTCGAGGCAGACTTTTCGAACTTGGCTGCTTTTCTTGGCACGGATGGCGCCGCAGGATGCCCGGCGGGAGTTTCATGCCCCGATCCGTTCGTGATCTTCTTCGAACGCTTCAGCACTACGACGGCCCCGCTCTTCGACGAGACATCTCTGGCGGGAGGAACAGCGGTGTATCATGGCGGCCCGATTTCTCAGGCTATCCGTGACCAAGCGTCGGACACGCTCGACCACACTTACAACGGCTTCTACCTCCAGGATAAGTGGCGCGCCTCTGCGAACCTGACATTAAATGGCGGAGTGCGGTGGGAATTTGAGACGTGGCCTTCCGGAGTTCTCAGTACGCAGTGGAAGAACGTTGACCCGCGCGTGGGCCTCGCCTATGGCCTCGGAACGTCACGCAACGTCATGTTCCGTGCCGGTTTCGGGCTATTCCACGGGATTATTCCATCACCCCTGCTCATGTGCCAGGCGCCTTCCTGCGGCGGACAATCCAGTTATCCGGGGCGTCCCTTTGAAAACAGTTTGAACGCGAACACTGGACTTTTTAGTTTTGCCAGCTCCCCATTCATTATGAATTACGGCCTCAACGCCTTGCTCACGCAAGCCACTTACCCGAACGGAACGCCTTTTGACTGCCCATCCGGTGGCCCTCTGGCCCCCGCGGGCACGCTGGCGGGCTGCGGATTCCTGCAAGACGCGACCATCGTACGGTTCGATCAAAATAGCCAGAACCCGTATGGCATTCAGACCAGCGCCTCGCTCGAGTTCCAGCCTTTCAAGGACGCGCAGTTGAGCATCACCGGAGTCCACCTGCGCGGCGTGCATCTCGGCAGCTTTTACAACGTGAATCAGCCCGACCCCAGCGGGACGGTGCACGTCTACGACTCCAGGGGGCGGGCGAGCTGCAAGAACGTCTATTTCGACTTCGCTGAGTCCGGTGTTGCACCGACCAGCTGTACGCCGTACCCTGCGCAGTTCGTCATTCCGAACGTGCCCCACATCAACGCAATTCCGGGCTTCCGCGATAACCAATACAGCGTCTTCTTCGAAGCCAAGTCAGGTTGGGATTCCGTATACGATGGTCTGCTCATCAATATGAGCAAGCGGATGACGCACAATTTTTCGTTTAACATCAGCTATAGCTGGTCGCATTCGATCGATGACGGTCCGAACCCCAGCTTCGTCCTGATTCCGCAGGACAGTAACAACGGCAGATTCGGCGCGGAGCGTGCTAGTTCCGCGGACGATGTCCGGAATCGCTTCGTCGGCAATGCCATCTTCTCCAGCCCCAAGACCTGGAACGCGTTCCTGCGCGATTTCAGTTTCAGCACGATCGTTACCCTGCAGTCGCCGCAGTACTTCACCAAATATGCCGGTTTTGACGCCAATGGCGACGTCTTCGGAAACAATGACCGGGTCGGCAGCGATCCGCGCAACACCTTCAAGGGAGATACACTGCAGACCGTCGACGTGCGCCTGGAGCGCACCTTCCCAATTTATGAGAGGATGCATCTCCAATTCATGGCGGAAGCCTTCAACTTGCTGAACACGGTTAACGTTCGCTACTCCAACACAAGTTATGGAGCGGCGGACTTCTGCGGGCCGGATCCGGGTGCGCCAGGTTGTGCCGGAGCGCCAGCGTTCTATCGTGAGGGTTCGCCCAATCCAACCTACGGAACGCCCAGCGCAGTGTTCAACCCGCGCCAGATTCAGCTTGCGCTGCGTCTGACGTGGTAGCGTGTCATTTTGCCGGACGGGCTGTCATCGTGGTTCGTCCGGTGCGGGATGGGGAGGCGTTGCCGTATTTCTGGAGCCAGTACCGCAAGATAGAACGAATGAGACACTAATGCCAGCGATTCCCAGACCCGTTCCGGACAGTGACAGCTTCGCGCCCACCTTTGCGTCTGGCTTTGCGCCACTAAGCGCACGCCGGCTCTACACTTTCGGTGGTATCGCGCTAATTGCCGGCGGACTTCTGTTTGGCGACATCTTTGCCGTTTTCATCCTCCACCAGAACGCCGCCCGGCAAGGCGAAGCGCTCAGCGCAGCCTCTCGCGCCATCGTTGCGGGAAATGCCGCAGCGGTGAATGAACGGTTCAGTCATCTCGGGAACGTGCTGGAGGATCGTGGCACCAAGGTCGACGCCCACGTTCACATCATTGGCGCCGGCTACCTGGCGCTGCTATTGGCGCTCGTGCAGCCGTACATCGCGCTCTCACGACAAACGAAAAAATCCTTGGCGGCTCTCTTCATCGCGGGCGGAGTGCTTTTGCCGGTTGGCATTTTTCTGATTCACTACATCGGCCTCCGTGGCAGCCCGTTTTCGGCAATCGGCTGGGCAAGCTTGCTGGCCGATTCTGCCGGAGCCTTGCTGATCCTTGTTCTCATCCTGCAAGCGTGGGGTTTCTGGAAGTACGTTCGCAGCCGCCAACTGAGCGAGCCCGAACTTCCTGACGAAGACAGCGTGTCGCATCGCGCGCTCCTGACCGGCGGGACGATTCTGATCTTGCTCGGACTTCTGCATGGCGCGTATTACTCTGGCGCTCTGCTGTACGAGCACGAGCGGATGGAGACCACGATCCTGCAACGTTTGATCAGCGCTGCCACCGTGGGCAACCTTGACGCCGCCACAGCGGAGATCAATAATTTCGGCAATCTTGCCGGCGCACGAGCCGTGAACATTGCTGCGCACGCGCACATTATCGAATTTGGTTTGCTGGCGATGCTGCTTTCGTTCGTCCAGCCCTTGGTGTTCCTCTCAGAAAAATGGAAACGGCGGTGGGTGAAGTTGCTGCTGGGGGGCTCGGTGATTCTACCCGTGTTCGTGCTCCTGGAGCTGAAACTCGGAATGCTTGCCGGAGGTATCGCCGACATTGGCGGCCTGATGGTCATGGTTAGCCTGGTTGGAATGCTGGTCGGCATCTTGCGTTATTCCGGCGGCCTTGATGTGGCAGAGACCGTTGTTGCAGAGGCCGATGCCGCGGAGGGTGCATGATGACGGGATCGCGCAAACTTCTGATTTTCGGGGGGATGGCTTTCGCGGCCCTGGGCATGCTCTACGGGCTGCAATATGCGCTCTTGGTGGAGCACCAGACGCTCGATCACATGGGAGGGTCACTCTCGCAGTCTTTTGCCGCAGCGGCCAGCCGCAATGCTGGGGAGTCTCAGGCAGCGCTCGAACAGTATGGCGAAACCAAGTACGATTATGTTCGCCAGGTGGATGCCCACTCCCACTGGACTGGACTCGCCACGCTCATGATCGTGCTGGGCGTAATTTTTGAGCGGGTGAACTTCAGCGAAGGAATTCGGCAGTTGGTTGCATTTTCTCTGTTGGCGGGTAGCGCGCTATTCCCGTTGGCGATCATTCTTCAGACGTATCATCATGGAGCATTAGCGTGGAAGGCTCTGGCTGTGGTCGGCTCCGGGTTGGTCATCGCTGCGTTGGCGGTGACGGCCTGGGGATTTGCCCGGCCGGGTACGGCGGGTTAACAGTTCGAGGTGTAAGTTAGATTCGTGTCGGGGCATCGCTTTAGCGATGCCGTAAATTCTGGACATCAGACGCCCCTAGGGGCGGTGCAGCCGAAATCGTTTAGATGGGAAAGACGAATCACAATGTATCCGCGATCATTTCACTATCACAGGGCGGGATCACTGAAAGAAGCGATCTCCATGCTCGGTCAGCTCGGCGAGAACGCAAAGTTTCTTGCCGGTGGGCAGAGTCTGATTCCGTTGCTCAAGTTCCGCTTCGCCAACCCCGAGCACCTGGTGGACTTGAACTTCATCCCGGGCACCTCCTTTATTAGAGAGGACTCGGGAGCGATTCATTTCGGATTGATGACCCGTCACGCCGAGATCGAGCACTCCGCGCTGGCGAGAAGGATTCCGGTCCTGCACGACTGCGCCGCCGGGATTGCCGATGTGCAAGTGCGAAACCAGGGCACCATCGGCGGATCGCTCGCGGAAGCTGATCCAAGCGGCGATTGGGCCAATGCCTTGATCACGTTGGACACCACCGTTCACTGCCTGGGTGCAAGCGGCACCCGTACCATCCCTCTGAGCGATTTCATCACAGACGCCTACACCACCGCGCTCACTCACGACGAACTTGTGACCGAAGTTGAAGTCAAGATTCCGCCAAAGGGCAGCGGCGGAGCCTATCTTGCCTTTAAGCGGTCCGCTCCCGTGTATCCGAGCGCCAGTGTGGCTGTGCAACTCATCCTAGCGGGCGATGTCTGTCAGGATGCCGCGATTGCTCTTGGCTGCGTCGGTCTGACCGCCATCCGCGCCACCGAGGGCGAGACGGCGCTTCGCGGACAAATCCTCAACGACAAAACAGTGGCCACTGCCGCCGAAGCCGCGCGTTCTGCCGCCGATCCGCAGTCTGACATGCGAGGATCGGTGGAATACAAGCGCCAACTCATCGTAGCTCTGGCAAAGCGTGCCATTCAGATTGCCGCACGCCGCGCTCGAGGAGAACACGTGGAAGGGGTCCATCTCTATGCCTGAAACAGCAACCGTGGAAAAATTCGCCGTCAATATCAAGGTGAACGGCAAGCCCTACCCGCGTCAGATCGAGCCGCGCATGCTGCTGGTCGAGTTTCTGCGGGAGACATGCGACCTCACCGGTACGCACGTCGGTTGCGACACGACATACTGCGGCGCTTGCACCGTGCTGATGAACGGACTGGCGATAAAGTCCTGCACGGTGTTTGCAGTGCAAGCTGACGGGTCGGAGATTACGACCGTTGAGGGCCTGGAAAAAGATGGCAAGCTCGATCCGATTCAAAGAGCTTTCGGCGATTCGTACGGCCTGCAGTGTGGCTACTGCACGCCCGGTTTGTTGCTGTCCACCCATCAGTTGCTCGCCCAGAACCCCGAGCCAAGCGAAAAGGAAATCCGCAAAGCGATCGGCGGCAACACCTGCCGTTGCACCGGGTACATGAACGTTTTCAAGGCCATTCGGCAAGCGGGCCTTAACATGAAGGGAGTTTGAGATGGCGATTAAGTTCTCCGGTGAGTTCGAAGTCAAGAAAAAGCCTGAGGAGGTTTATGCGTTCCTGACAGATCCGAACCGGTTTGCGCCGCTGCTGCCGGATTTTCAGGGCGTCTCGGTGGAAGACGCAACGCACTTTACGGTGATGGTGAAGGTGGGCATTTCCTATATTAAAGGTACTGCGCACGTGAAGTTGGAACTGTCCGAGAGCGATCATCCTCGGCGCGCGCAATATAAAGGACAGGGATCCGTCGCCGGTGGAAACGTTACGATGGTCGCCGGGTTTGACCTGTCTCCGATCGCGGACGGAAGCGCACAAGGAACCGTGGACGGAACCGCGCTCGTAACCGTACTCGGCACCAAAGTGAAATGGCAGGGCGAAGCCCAGCTTTTCGGCCGGCTGACTTCGGTAGCCGGCGGGCTGATTGAGCCGCTGGGCAAGAAGTCGATTCAAAAACTAATCGATGGATTACAGGCGGCTTTGGTGTAAACGTGTGGGGCAGGCATTTCTGCCGCCGAAGGTGGAGGTACTAATAGCGTGACGGAAGCGATAAAGGACGGACCGAGCTGGGTAGGTACTTCGCTGCCTCGGAAAGAGGAAGATCGGCTGCTGCGCGGCCGGGGCAAGTTTGTGGACGATATCAAGTTGCGGGAAATGACGTATCTCCGCTTCGTGCGCTCCCCGTATGCGCATGCCCGGGTCCTCAGCGTGGATACCTCGGCTGCGGAAGCGTTGCCTGGAGTGGTGTGCACGATCACCGGCAAGGAAGTGGCCGCCCAGACGCAGCCTTTCATCGAGATGGCGCCGGGCCAAGGGCAGAAGATTCGCGACTACCCCTTGGCTGTCGAAAAGGTCCGCTACCAGGGGGAACCAGTAGCCGCGGTAATTGCCGAGTCTGCGAGCCTGGCCGATGATGCCGCCGAACTGGTGCAGGTCGAGTACGAACCGCTCGAGCCCGTGATCGACTCGGAGCAGGCGCTGCTGGATAAAAGCATTCTTCACGAAGAAGCGGGAACAAACCAGGTCTGGACTGGCATCTGGGAGTTCGGCGAGGTGGAGAAGGCGTTTCAGGAGGCGGCCTATGTGGTGAAGATCGACCGCATGCACTTCCATCGTTTCTCTTCGACCCCTCTCGAGACCAACGTCGTGATCGGCCAGTGGGAGCCGAAAGAAGATCGCATTCAATACTGGTGTAATAACTCGTTTCCCTCGTTTGCCATCCAATTTATTGCTGCCCACCTCATGGTCCATATCGATCGCATCCGGGCGCAGACCTCTGATATCGGGGGGAGCTTCGGCATCAAGATCACGAGCTATCCGCAGATGGCGGTGTGCGCGCTGGCTTCAAAGAAAGCCGGCGGACGTCCGGTGAAGTGGGTGGAAACGCGCTCCGAGCACATGACTGCAAGCGCGCACGGAAACGAGCGTACCTTCCGCGACACGCGGGTCGCCCTCGACAAAAACGGAGAGATCACCGCGATCGCTTCACGGCATATTGACGATTGCGGCGCTTATCCTCGCTACGAACCCCTGGGCTGTGTGATTTACTCCCAGGTGTTCTGCGGCACGTACCGCTTCAAGAACGCTCGTATCGAGTTCACACAGACCGTCAGCAACAAGTGCCCAGTCGGCCCCAATCGCGGCTACTCGCGCATGCAGCACCTGTGGTTCTTGGAGCGCATCGTGGACATATGCGCACACGAAATCGGTATCGCGCCTGACGAAATGCGCCTGCGCAACTACATTCGCCCGGAAGAGTTCCCGTACACCACGCCCAACGGCTGCGTGTACGACTCCGGCAACTATCCGAAAATGCTCGAAGTTGCAAAAGACCTGATCGGTTGGGACGCCTGGCAGAAGAAGCGGGCCGAGGCGCGGCGAGAAGGCCGCATGTTCGGGATTGGCATCGGCACCACGCTCGATTCCGGAACGAACAATTTCGGGCAGTCACAGATCGTCGACCCCAACGCGCCCTTTTCCGGCAACTCGCAGGGTGCGAACTGCAAACTGGATATTTATGGCGAAGTCGTGGTTGCCGTGGGCTCCTGCCCGCAGGGCCAGGGACATGAGACGGTCGCGGCGCAAGTCGTCGCCGATGTGCTCAACATCTCCCCGGACATGATCACCGTCCGCACCGGCTTCGATACCGAACGCAACGTGCATACCGGCATGTCAGGAACCTACGCGAGCCAGTTTGTCGTTTCAGGACTGTCGGCGGTTCACGGCGCCGCCCAGAAGCTTAAGGCCGAGATGAAGCGCCTGGCCGCGTTTGTGCTCAAAACCAATGAAGACGATCTGGAATTCGGAACCGGTGAGATGGGGCCGGAAGTCAAGGCCAAGAGCACCGGCAAGTCGATCAACTACTGGGGTCTGGCGAACATTGTAAACGTGAATAGCGCCGTGCTCTCTCCGGAACTGCAAGACGTCACGCTCAACTGCCGCTACATCTGGCGCGCCAACTTCAAGGTGCCAGATAAAGAACGGAAGTATGGCAACCTCACCCTAACCTATTCCTCACAATTGCACATCGCAGTGATCGAGGTGGATCGCGATACCTTTGTGCCCAAGATTCTCGACTACGTTGCGGTGGAAGATTGCGGGGTTGCCATCAATCCGCGGATCGTGGAAGGGCAGGTCTATGGCGCGACGGCTCACGCCATTGGCGCCGCGCTGATGGAGAACTGCGTCTACGATGCGGTCGGCAACATGCTGACCAGTACGTTCAGCGACTACACGCCGATAACATCCATGAATATTCCCAACATTAAGTATGGACACATTTCGACACCTTCGCCCTTCACCTACAGTGGCGCAAAGGGCATGGGCGAGGGCGGCGCAGGTCCGATCCACACGATTTCAGCGACATTGCAGGACGCGTTGTTTGGGCAAGGCATCTTTATCAACGAATCCTTTAACAACGCCGACAGCATCTTCCGCTCGCTCAAGTATCGGGAGGGCGGACAGCTCGCTCAGTCAGTGACGTTGGAGAAGCGGGTTTAGTGAAGGGATGAAGAAAGTTTGCATCATCGGTTGCGGTGCGATCGGCAGCCTCTACGCGGCGCACCTGGCGCGCGTCGCCGAAGTCTGGGCCCTTGTTCGCCGCGAAGATCACGCTGCTGAACTCAACCGCAGCGGTCTCCGCGTTACCGGGACCCACAACTTCTTTGTTCCGTTAAAAGCCACTACCAACCCAGGGGACTTGCCGGACTGCGATCTGGGGATCGTCGCCACGAAGGCCACGCAGGTCAAAGAATCATTTTGCCTGGTGGGTCGCCGCTTCGATCGAGGCGCCGTTCTCTCCGCCCAGAACGGAGTCGGCAGCGAAGAAATTATCGCTGCCTTCACGCGCGGTTACGTCCTCCGGGCCACCACTTTCATGAGCGGCACGCGCCACAGTGACACGCACGTGCAGTATGAACTCGATACTCCAACCTGGATGGGACCCTATGAGCCAACCGGCACACCATTCTCCGTAGTCAAAGAAGCAGCGGATCTTATCGTCGCCGGCGGCCTCAAAGCCGAGGCGCTCGAAGACGCGCGTCCCGCGCAGTGGTCCAAGCTGATTTTTAATTCCTCGGTGAATAGTGTGTCCGCTTTGACGGGCCTGCCGCACTCGCCGCACTTCTCCGACGAAGCAGAATTCTCCGACCTCGGCCATCTGCTCCACGCGTTGATCGATGAGGGCAAGAGAGTGGCCGAGGCCGCCGGCGTTCGCCTGCACCAGGATCCCTGGGAGATGAATCGGATCGGGGCCATGACCAATCACCCGCCCTCCATGCTGCACGACGTCCGCCATCGGTTGACCACCGAAATCGATTTTCTCTCCGGCGCCATTGCTCGCGAAGCCGAGCGCGTCGGTATACCCGCGCCGCTGCATAGCGCGGTCTACCGGCTCATCAAAGGCAAAGAAGCAGCTTGGGATTTTCAGGACGAAAATAAACCCGTAACCGTGGATTGAGATTGCGTTGTGAGACTGATATGGCCTGGCCCGTAGACAAAACAAAACTCGATCGCGTCCGCGTCCTGATGAAAGAGCAGGATCTCTCCGCCTTGGTCTGCCGTGCGCCTGACAATGTTCTCTACCTCACCAACTACTGGTGCATGAAGGGCTATGACGCCGTCATCTTTCCGCGCGATGGCGAGCCCACATTGATTGCCCTCGCGCCGCAGCAGGCCGACGCCGAGCGTAACTCGTGGACAAAAGAAATTCTCTACTTCAAAGGCTACGACGAGCGCGATCCGCGCCCACCGCAGTTCCGCGCCTGGGACCGCGCCTACGAAGTCCTGAAGCAGCGCGGCCTGACCGACAAAGTTGCCGTCGAACTCAACATGGGCACACAGTCCTCCGACCGCATGGTGGGCGAACCGACCACCTTCATGATGTCCTATTTCGAATCGTTCAAGAAGTTTTGCGGCGAGGTCGTGGACGCGACGCCGCTCCTCAACGAAGCCCGCTCGATCAAGACCGGTCAGGAAGTCGAGCGCATGCGTTTAGCCAACGAACTTGCGGCCCTCGCAATGGATTACACCCGCGAGCACATGCGCCCGGGCATGAAAGAAAGCGAAGTCGGCGCCATGTATGAAGGCTTCGTGCACGGAACGGGCGTGGGCTACCAAGGCAAAGTCGAGATGGCCCGCGCCTTCACGCTGGTGTGGTCGGGCAAGGGAATCGCCACGTTCACCGCAACCGGCGACCGCCCGATTCAGAAAGACGAGCCAACGCTCTTCGAAATCTGGGTCTGTGCGGACGGCTATTGGACCGATCTCACCAAGAATGCCTGTCCCGGTGAATTGAAGCCTGAGTATCACAAGCTGCTCGACTTTCTGCTTAAGGTTTTCAACGACGGCGTTTCCTTCGCGCGCCACGGTGCCAGCTTCCCTGAACTCGACAAACTCATTCGCGCGCGCATCGCCGAAGGTGGATACGCCGGACAGCCCTCCCACCCCATCTGCCACGGCGTCGGCGCCCGCGCCCACGAATGGCCTTATGCGCACCAGGCCGGCACCGGCACAATAAGAAAGGGAATGGTGCTGGCAATCGAGCCCGGCATTTACTGGCCGGGCGGCGGAGGTCTGCGTTTGGAAGACAATTTTCTGATCACAGAAAACGGCAACGAAAAACTATGCACCGACCCAGACGATTTCCGTCTGGCAAAACATAACTGAGAGCTGAGATCTGGGAACTGAGAACTTAAAAGTGTCCAGCGCAAGCACAAACTCGAAGCACGCCCTCGACCCCAAACTCGTCGAGCGTATCCTTGCCGAAGTTCGCGAAGACGAAATCGTCTCCATGTCCAGCGACGTGATCAACATCCCCAGCCCGACCGGCGAAGAACTGCAGATGGCGCAGTACATGCAATCAGCGCTGCAGAAGCTGGGTCTCGACATCACCTGGCAGGAAGTTGAGGAAGCGCGCGCCAACGTGGTCGGCCGTTGGAAAGGCTCGGGCGGCGGCAGGAACCTGATGTTCAACGGCCACATGGATACCTCCAACACTGGCCAGGAAGAATTTCTGACCGGTCTCGGTTATAAACCGCACGCCGTGGTCAAAGACGGCTTCATCTACGGCCTCGGCATCTACAACATGAAAGGCGCACTGGTCTGCTACACCAACGCCGTGAAAGCGCTCCAGCGTGCGGGCGTGCGGCTGAAAGGGGATGTCATCATTGCCGCCGTCGCCGGTGAAATTGAAAAAACGCAGTGGGGTGAATTCAAGGGCAAGCAGTACCGCGGCTACGGATACGGCACGCACTACCTGGTAAACCATGGAGTGCTGCCCGACATGTGCATTCTCGGTGAGCCCACCGACATGCATGTGGTTCTCGAACACTTCGGCTCCATGTGGGTGCGCATCTCATGCACGGGAATTTATGTGCACACCGCCTTCTGCGAGGGCCGTGAAGAAATGAATTCCATCCGCCGCATGGTTGAGCTCATGCCGCCCATCCTGAAGTGGATTGAAGGATGGGAGAAGAAGGCAAGCTACGGTGGCAGGAAGGCCATAGTGAATCTCGGCGGCATCCGCGGCGGACATGCTTGGCGCGCCAGCCGCACTCCAGAAAAAACGGACTTGTTCCTCGACGTGCGCGTTCCGCCCACGATCCCCATGGCCGAAGCGCGTCGCGACGTGCAGGGCCTCTTCTTCGAACTTGAGAGGGCGCACGCCGACTGGGGTTTGGAATTCGAAACCTACGTCTCAGTCCCGGGCGCACGCATCAGCGAAGAGCACGAGATGATCCGCGCTATTGACCGCAATCACAAACGCATCACCGGAAAAACGCCGGAGAGGGAAGTGGTCACCTGGTGCTCCGATGCGAGCGTGCTTAGCCGGTTCGGAGTGGAGACCGTGAACTACGGTCCCTCCAGCGGCCCGCGAGACAAAGAGGGAGAAAAAGTTCGCATTCAAACATTAGTGGACATCACAAGAATTTATGCGCTCACCGCCGCCGAATTGTGCGGAGTGAGCGGGTAGATGCGGTTCGTATCGGGGCATCGCTTTAGCGATGCCGAAAGTGCTTTGAAATCAGATGCCCCTTTAAGGCTGGGCATCAGGGGTCCTTTTTGCCAAGTCCGAAAGAAATCGATCGCCGTTACAAGAACATCCGCTCCCGCATGCAAGCCGCCGGACTGGACGCTCTGATTGTCTGCGGCAATCAATACGCTGGATTCGAAGGCGCGGTCCTCTACACGTCCGGATTCGAGATTGTCCATCGTTACGTTTACGTCGTCATCCCGCTCCAAGGCGAACCCACGCTCGTCTTTCCGCGCGAAGCTCGCTGGATCGGCGACAAAAACAAGCCCTGGGTGAAGGATCAGGTCTGGCCCGATGTTCCCGGCCGATGGCTGCGCGACCGTGCGGTCGAACGTAAATGGAAGCGCATTGGCACGTTTGGGATGAGCTTCGTCATGGCCGTTCGCGACTATCGCGAACTGGCGCAAGGTTCGTTCGAACTCGTGCCTTTTGACCAGGAATTCGACATGGCACGCGCCGTGAAAAGTGAAGAAGAACTCGTCGAGGTTCGCGACGCCATGGACATCGTCGTCGATGGCTTCTGGGCGCTGATCGCGGGCTACAAGCCGGGCAAGACCGAAGCTGAAATCATGGCGCCCGCGGTGGAGCGCTTCTTCGCTCGCGGCGCCGGCCCGCGCATGATGAACATTTTGCTCTCGGGTGAACACGGGGAGGCGAACGCGTACTTCAAAGTTCCCGGTCATCGCAAAGTCTCGGGCGACGATCTTCTTCTTTATTCGCTCGAAGTTACCGGAGCGGGTGGTTATTGGGTGGAATTTTCCCGGGCGCTGATCCAGGGAAGGCCGAGCGCCACAACGCAGAAGATGGCCGACATTTATCCGCACGCGATGGAATCAGCTCGCAGATTGATGCATCACGGCGAACTCGCTTCCACGGTGCATCGCACGCTTGCCGACATATTTGACAAGCACGGTTTCACTCTCGGACATCTTTCCGGCCACAGCATCGGGATGACGATGCTTGAGTATCCCGCCATCGGTGCGACAAGCGAGGTTCGGCTGGAAGAGAACATGATCTTCTCTCTGCATCCGCAGGTCGTGGATCAGAACGGAAAGGTTTGCCTCTACACGCAGGACACGTACCGCATCGGCAAGACCGAAGGCGAGTGTTTGGCCAACGTGCCGTGGAAGTTCTTCACGGGTGAGGAGACGCGGGGAAGCGCGCTGGGAGGGCAGACGTCAGATTGCAGGGGTGAACGGCCTGTCGAATCTGCAATCTGACCTCTGACCTTCGGATATTAGGAGCGAAGTCTTGCTAAAGATCTGCATCATCGGCTGTGGTGCGGTGGGCAGCTTGTTTGCTGCGCATCTGGCTAAGAAAGGCGAGGCCGAAATCTGGGCCTACGACGTCTGGAAAGACCACGTCGAAGCCATCCGCAATAACGGTCTGCGCATTTCCGGAGCCGCCGATTTCACTGCGACACTGAATGCCACCAGCGATCCCCAGGAACTTCCGCGCTGTGACTATGGCATCGTTGCCACCAAAGCCATCCACACCCGAGGCGCGATCGCGCAGGTTGCCCGCGCCTTCGGCGAAAATAGCGCTGTCTGTTCCGTTCAAAACGGCGTTGGCAATGAAGAGATCATCGCGGAACACGTCAAGTACGTCATTCGGGGCACGACTTTCCCCGCCGGACATCCCATCGCTCCCGGCCATATCGGCTTCGACATCAAGGGCGACACTTGGATAGGTCCCTTCGAACCGACGAACACTCCGATGTCAAAGGTTCAAGAACTAGCCGGGCTGGTTACGCGCTCAGGCATGAACGTGATCGCGCTCAAGGATGCACGCGGCGCTCAGTGGACGAAGCTGATCTTCAATGCGTCCACCAATCCGGTGGGGGGGCTGACCCTGCTGCATCACGGCGCCGCCACCCGATTTCCGGCGACTGCACAGCTATTCAATGACTTAATCGCGGAGGGTGAGGCGGTAGCGAAGGCGCTCGGCATCGAACTGCACGGGGATCCTCGAGCGCTGGTGCAGAAGGGTGCGAGCGCTCCCGGAAAACACCGGGCGTCGATGCTGCAGGACGTACTCGCCAAACGCCAGACCGAGGTCGATTTCATGAACGGCGCAATCGCGAAATGGGGCGAGAAGACCGGCGTTACGACGCCCCTAAATAAAGCCGTATGGGAGCTGATCAAAGGCCTGGAGCACGCCTGGAGCGACCCAGATTAGAGATTTCATTGCGCAGCATTAAATCCCGGAACACGAAAGAAGAAAAAGAGAAAGCGATTATGCCCATCCCATTCAACATCGGAGTCCTGCAACTCAGCATGGAGCCCGTCCAAGAAACCGTGGCCATGGCCAAGGCGTGCGAGGATGCGGGCTTCGACACCTTCTGGATCGCGGAAGCTTATCCCTGGTGGCGGAAACATTCCTTCGAAGCCCGCTCCTCCACCGCGATTCTTGCCGTAATCGCCAGCCAGACCAAGCGCATTCAGCTCGGCTGGGGAATCATTTCGCCTTACACCCGTCACCCGGTGCAGATTGCGATGGAAGCGCGTGTAATGCAGGATCTCGCCGGCGACCGCTTTCTTCTCGGCCTGGGCGCGTCGAAGATTTTCATGAAAGAAATCGGCGAGGGCGAAGGCGAGAAAGTCGGTCCCGCCACCGTAATGCGTGAAAGCATCGAGATCATCCGCGGCGTACTCAAGGGCGACAAATTCGAATATCAGGGCAAAGTGTTCGCGGCCAGCGTTCCGCCGTTGAAGAGCGACGCGCACGCTTCGCGCAAGATCCCGCCGTTCTATGTCGCCGGCACCGGCCCGGTGATGCAGAAGCTCGGCGGATCGCTGGGCGACGGGTTGCTCACCGCCTCGATTACCACGCCCGCGTTCGCACGTTATTCGAAAAGGAACATGGAAGAAGGCGCAGCGAAAGTGGGCAAGGATGCTTCCAAACTGGTTCTCGGCTGCGTGATCGTCGGCAGCATCGGGCGCGATTCGAAAAGAGGAAAAGAAGGCGCGCGCGAGCAGGCCGCCATGTATCTTGCCAACAAAGTGCAGAACATCAAAGGCTCAGCCGATGTGTTGCTCGAATCCGCCGGCATCACTTTCGAAGAGCTGCAGCCGGTTGCGGACGCCATGGAAAAAGGCGGACGCAAAGCCGCGGCGCAGGCCGTCAGCGATGAACTTCTGCGCAAAGTCTGTCCCATCGCGGGGACGCCCGACGAGTGCATTCAGAAGATCGAAGAATACCGCGCCGCTGGATGTACCCACATCATGCTCGAAATCTGGGGCGACGATCGCACGGGCCAGGCGAAGTTGTTTGGCGACGCGGTATTACCGCATCTGAGAAAGTAAAGAAACTGGGTTGCAGGCGTGGTCAGCGTAATGGACAACGTCTGTTCCCTCAATAAAATCTGAGGCTGCTTCAGCCCACGGGCAAACGTCGATGAAACTTGTGACCTTTGAGAACGCTGCGCGCCAATCCCGCATTGGCGCGCTAGTGGGAGACCATCCTACTGCTGATCGGCAGGTTGCCGATCTGCACATTGTTGACCTGCACACGGCGTGCGCGCTTTACCTGCGCGATGTCGAGAGCGAAGCCATTTTCTACCGCATGGCTGATGCCTTGGTTCCGCCTGACATGCGAGCCTTGTTCCGTGGCGGAGACACGAGCCTGGAAGCCGCGCGCAAAGCTCTCGACTATGTCGTCCACCTTGCGGCCGGCGTTACCGGTATCGTCGGTCCGCGCGGCGAAAGCGTGCTCTACTCGCTCCGCGACATACAGCTCAAGGCACCCATCATTCCGAAGAAGTTTTTTCACACCGCGGGCAACTTTCGGGAGCACCACGAAGAAGCGACCAAAGCCGGTTTTTCGCATCCGGTCATGCCGTGGATCGTTTTTTTTCAGAACACCGACGCGATCATAGGACACGAGGAGCCGGTGATCTACCCCGAGCACCTGACCCAGGAACTGGATTATGAACTGGAACTGGCGGTCGTTCTAAAGAAAGCTGGGAAGCACTTTACGCCGGAAGAGGCGTCCAGCTACATCGGCGGCTACGTGATTTTCAACGACATTACGGCGCGCGACATTCAGCGCCGGGAAATGAAATCAGGCGTGTTCAGCTTCTGCAAAGGTATCGACACTTTCTGCCCCCTGGGGCCGTGGATCGTGACCGCCGACGAGATTCCCGACGCGCATAACCTGGCCATGGAACTGCGCGTGAACGGCGAGTCGCGGCAGCGCTCGCATTCGAGCAAAATGTCGGTCAAGATCCCCGAGATCCTTTCGCATTACTCGCCGATGGGATACAGCGCGGGCGATGTGGTCTCGACCGGAACGGTCTCGGGCGTGGCGGCGTTTTCGGGGGATCCGAAGGCGTGGTACCTGAAGCCGGGCGACGTGATGGAATGCGAGATCGAAAAGATCGGCGTGCTGCGAAATCCGGTGATCTCGTGGGAAAAGGCCTATGGCAAGAAACCCGCAGCGCTGGCGACGCAGGAAACCGTGAAGTAGGCGGGTTTCGAGGAGGGATCATGACTGCAAGTTCTAAAATCTGGGTGAGCGAGCTCAACGCTCGGCCGGAGGTACGGGCCTCGTTTTCGGAAACGCCCATCCGGTTTTACGATACGACGCTGCGCGACGGTGAGCAGACGGTTGGGGTCGTACTCTCGCCGCAGCAGAAGCTGGAAATCGCGCACAAGCTGGATGAGCTTGGAGTGAGCCGCATTGAGGCCGGATTTCCGCGGGTCTCGGTGGAAGACGCGGAAGCCATTCAGCTCATGCAGAAGGCCGGCATCAAGGCGGAGCTCTGGGGATTTTCGCGCGCGGTCAAAGCCGACGTCGCAGAGCTGGTGCGGCTGAACCTTCGCTATACCGTGATTGAAGCGCCCGTCAGCGAGATCAAGCTGAAAGCCTACGGCCTTTCGCGGGAAGAAGTGCTGCGCCGAATCCGCGATGCTGTCTCGGCGTCGCGCGAGGCCGGTATTACGGTAGCATTCTTCGCTGTCGATGGAACGCGCACCGAGCTGGAATTTCTGAAAACCGTTTACCTGTCGGCGCTCGATGCTGGAGCGAAGGAACTGGTCGTCGTCGACACGATCGGGGCCTGCGGGCCGGAGGCGGCGGAATATCTGACACGACAAGTATGCCAGTGGGCCGGCAAAGGCGTGCCCGTGCATTTCCACGGGCACAACGATTTCGGCATGGCGACAGCGTGCGCGGTGGCGGCCGTCCGCGGCGGAGCGACCTGGATCCAGGGCACGATCAACGGCATGGGAGAACGCGCGGGCAATGCCGATATCGCCGAGATTGCGCTCGCGCTGCGCTGCCTCTATGACGTACCGGTAGTACTGAATCTCGAAAAGGTGCGCGAGATTTCCGAGGTGGTGCAGCGGGCTGCGGGATACACGCTGGAGGCGTGGAAGCCGCTGGTCGGCGAAAACTTGTTCATGCGCGAAAGCGGCGCGGTAGCCAGCCAGTTTCATCTCCCGGAGGCAATCGAGCCCTACTCAGCGGAAATTGTGCACGCGGAGCGCCGGATCGTTCTCGGTAAAAAAAGCGGGCTCGACAGCATCGACCTGAAATGCAAGGAACTCGGCATTACGGTCTTGGCCGAGCAGCGGGGTCCGGTCCTGGCTGCGGTGAAGCTGGCCGCGGTCAATCAGGCTGCGGCCGGCAAATGCGGGTTGGTAAGCAATGACCAGTTTCGGCAGATTCTGGCGGCCATGCACATTGGCTGAAATCGGGGTCTGTGATCTGGCCAGAAATTAGGACGCTCCGGCGCAAATCACAAGGATGTGTGATCAACATCACCGATGGGAGTGTCCGAGGATTCTAGGATCAGCGTGGAGGTCCGTATGGGAGTGCCACAATCGGTGCCGGTCGAATCCAACTGGATACCAAGCACCTGCGGCATGTGTCTGCATGGCTGCGGAATCCTGGTACAGGTTCGTGATGGAGTCGCGCTCAAGATCGAAGGCGATCCGTCTAACCCCGACAATCTAGGCAAGCTGTGTCCCAAGGGCAATGCTGGGCTGTCGCGCTTGTACGATCCCACGCGAGTGCTCAAGCCCATGAAGCGGACGAATCCGCAAAAGGGACCCGGCATCGATCCGAAATGGGTGGAGATCTCGTGGGACGAAGCTTACGGAATAGTCGCACGCGAACTGGGCAAGGTGCGGGCCGATGATCCACGCAAGCTGCTGTGCGCGATCGGCGACTTCCAGAGGATTCTTCTGTGGGGTTGGCCGGCAGCGTTCGGTTCGCCGAACTTCTTCACATCTCTGGGGAATTACTGTGGTGGTTCTTACCATCCGGTGAATGGCAGCGTCGATGGCTCGTTCGCCGCCATCAACGACTATGATCTGTGCAACTACTGGATCCAGATTGGCTCTGGCGACGGATTTTCCTCGCACCTGCACCTTGCAGGCAGTGCCAAGCGGATGGCCGACGCGCGCATGCGCGGCATGAGGGTCGTGAGTCTCGACCCGCGCTGCTCCATCGCGTCGGCGAAGGCCGACGAGTGGATTCCCGCGCTGCCGGGCACGGATCGGGCTTTTGTGCTCGGCATGGCCCACGTGCTGATCCATGAACTGAAACGTTACGACCGGGAATTTCTGCGCGATCGGACGAACGCTCCGTATCTGGTAAAGAATGACGGCCACCATCTGCGCTCTGCAGACGGTAAGGCGATGGCATGGGACCTGAAGCTGGGGGCCGCACGCCCGTGGGATGAAGTCGCAGCGGAAGATATGGCGCTGGAGGGAACATTCACTGTGGACGGCGCCCGCGTCCGCACTGGCTTCCAGGTGTGGACGGATCTTTTGGCCGATCACACGCCGGAGCGGATGTCCGAAGTGAGCACGGTTCCAGCCGGCACGATCCGCCGTATCGCGAAGGAATTCGTGGATGCGGCACAGATCGGCGCCACCATCGAAATCCAGGGAAAGACTTATCCGTTCCGCCCAGCCGCCCTGAATTACTACCGCGGCTCGCAGTCGCATGCCAACGGCTTGTTCGACAACCTGACGTTCAAGATGATCAATATGCTGGTCGGCAACATCGACGTGCCCGGCGGCCATCTCGGCGTGCCGCTGGATCATCGCGGCTTCTTCGTGCATCCCGGCGACGATGGCATGTTGAAGCCGGAGCCGCACCAGTTGCATCCCGCGCCGCCGTTCAAATATCCGCCCGACTCGACCCACCTGATGGAGTGGTTTCCCATAGGGTTCGACGCCGGGCAACTCAATACCGAGACCCTCCTCGACCCGAAGAAGTTCGGCCTGAATTACGAGCCCGAAGCCGTACTGCTCTACCACTCCAATCCCTTGTGGAACCTGCCGGAAACTGACAAGGTCGAGAAGATCATGGCGAAAATGAAGTTTGTCGTCGCCATTGACATTCAGCACACGGAATCGACGCAGTGGGCAGATGTATTCCTGCCGGCCCACACTTTTCTTGAGTCTTATTTGCTCAATTGCCTCGAGCCGCCCGCGGTCACCGGTCATTCCCTGCGGCAGCCGGTCGTCGAACCGGTAGGAGATACGCGCGACGCCTATGACATCCTCACCGAACTGGCGGAGCGGATGGGCTTCCGGGATGACTGGAATGACGTCCTGAACATGGTCTGCGGTTATACCGCACAGCCGAAGTATCTCCTCGATTCGGAAAAGCGTTACAGCGTCGAGGAGTTTTGGGACCAGTACGCGCGCAGCGTCTACGGGGATGACAAAGGACTGGACTGGTTCAAGGAGCACGGGCACGCGGTGCGCTACCGCACTCCGGAAGAAACCTACATGCCCTATGGCGATCTGCGCGTCCCGTTTTATTTTGAGTTCATCCTGCGAACGGGAGAGGACATGCGGCGCAACTTTACCGAGGTGGGATTGAAAGACTGGCCGCTCGATAACTACCAGCCCTTGCCGTTCTGGAAAAACTCGCAGGTGATCGAGGACGAGAAGGCGGGCTACGAATACTTCGCGATTACCTTCAAGGAGGGCCTGCACACTTTCGCCGACACGGTGGTGATGCCCTGGCTCTCCGAGGTGAGCGAGAAAGACTCCGTCCATGGCGGCGTTTTGATCAACTCGCTGACCGCGAGAAAGCTGGGATTGAAAACCGGAGACCGGATCCGCCTGACTTCGCCGGCCGGAAGCATTGAGGGCTTCGCGCAGGTGATCGAAGGCATCCATCCGCAGGTGTTCGGAGTCAGCAACACCCTGACGCGGTACGTCGTGACCAACGACCGGGCGAAGGAACGCGGTACGCACTTCAACCGGCTGCTGACGGGATCGATGCGATATACCGACAGCGCCACGGGTGGATTGGAATCGACGGCGCGGGTGCGAGTGGAACGGGTTCGAGCCTAGGGGGCGTCATGACGAGCGCAAAGCTTGCGGCACTGGGGACGACGCGCAAGATGCTGGGATTCAGCCGGCGGACGGTGGAAGTCGAGATTGACAATGCCACGATCGCCGATGTCCTGCGCCAGTTGCCGACGCTGGACGGACGCACCCTCTATGACAACCTGGTTTGCGACGGACGTTTGCGCGGCGATTTCGCGGTGGTGGTAGATGGTCTGAGTTTGAAAGCGGATCAGTTGAACAGGCGCCTGCAGGGAGGCGAGGAGGTCGTCACCATGGCGATCTTGCGACACCTGCACGGCGGCTGACGGAGCGCCCATGGCTAGATACGGAATGGTGATCGACCTGAAGCGGTGCATCGGCTGCAATTCGTGCACCCTCGCCTGCAAGCAGGAAAACGGTACACCCGAGGGCGTGCACTTTGCCCGAGTAGTGACGCGCGAAGTGGGGACTTACCCCGCAACCAAGCGAACCTTCCTGCCGGTGCTTTGCAATCATTGCTCGGACGCGCCTTGTGCGGAAGCCTGTCCCACCGGCGCCACCTACATCCGTGCGGATGGAATTGTGTTGGTGGACAAGGAAAAGTGCATCGGCTGCCGCGCCTGCAACGTGGCCTGTCCATACATGAACCGTCACTTCGTCGCGAAAGGCCTGCTCATGGGCTACGGCACGGACGGTCTAACGCCGTATGAAGCGATCAAGTTCCTGGATTTTGAAGAAGGCACCAATATCAAGTGCACGCTGTGCGCGCCTCGCGTGGACCAGGGTCTGGAACCAGCGTGCGTCATAACTTGCCCAACGGATGCTCGCATCTTTGGCGAGGTGGAGGATCCAAACGGCAAGCTGCAGTTGCTAGTCAAAGATCGGAAGGGTTGGACCTTGTCGCCCGAGTACAACACAAATCCCAACGTGTGGTACCTGGACGAATAGTGAAATCCGGCGCAGGAAGCAGGGAGAGACAGTGACCACACAAAGTGTTGGAATCGCGAACCACCGTTTCGCGTTTGGGTACTACCGCCAAACGTTTTGGAACTGGCTGATCGGCACCGCTTTCTTCCTCGGCGGTCTGGGCGCGGGATTGTTTGTCCTGGCGTTGCTCACAGATCACACGGCCGGGATGCTGGTCGGGTACCTGATCGTAGTCGTCGGCAAGAACACCGCGCACTTGCTTTTTCTCGGCCGGCCGGAGCGTTTCTGGCGGGCGGCGATGCGTCCCGATCGCTCATGGATTGCGCGTGGCATCTGGGCCATGGGATTGTTTGCGGTGAGTGGCCTGATTCTGCTCTTACCTCGCGTCCTGGGGCCCGCATGGCAACTGTCCGGCTGGCTGAACGGCGCGGCCACTGCAATCGCGGTTCTGTCCGCGGTCGTCATCATGTTCTACGATGGATTCGTCATGAACTCTTCCCCGGGTGTTGCTTTCTGGCGGACGCGCCTGCTCCCGCTGCTGCTCCTGATGTATGCGACCCTGGGCGGAACCACGTTGTCGCTGACGATTCGCGAACTCCGCGGAGAGGCAATTCCAGGCTTTCTTCCCAACCTCGAACACGGATTGCTGGTGGTCAATTTTGTCGTCCTCGCAGTGTACCTGGCGCGCATGAACCGCTCATTACCCGCCGCGCGCGAGACTCTGCGCCAGTGGTTGAGCGGGCCGTATGCACGCGTGTTCTTCGGATTGGTTCTGCTGGTCGGACTACTGGCTACTCTGCTGCTCTCGGTGGTTCAGAGTCACGTGCAAGCGACCGGGCTCGTTTTACTCATTGCCGCCTGTGAACTAACCGGCGATTTTACTCTGGTGATGGTCTTGCTGAAGTCGGGTTTGTTCCCGCGGCAGACTGCGCTCGCGTACAGCGCCCGCGGGATCTGACGCCCCTATTCTAGTTTGGGAATCCCAGGGCCGGAACCCCGGCGGGACAAGAGGTTCGACGGCTATGACTTGCCATTTGCGCGGATTCGAATCACGCTCTCCAATCCAGCAAAATACTTCAGGGATTCTCTATCCCCCAATCCCATGCACTTCCCGACTCTGAATTCGCTCTAGTGATGCTGAACCTTCCAATACACAAGGCTCATTCCTGCCAGGAGCGCCGCAAAAATCGGAACTGAATAGCGCAGGCCCTCCACATAGAAGGTGCTGCACCCGACGGCAACGAGAAATAAAATACCCATGATGCTGGAGACCGGAAACAGCCGGAGGCGCAACGGCAAATCGTTTACCTTCGTACCGATGGAACGGCGAAACCGCAGGTGGGCCAGGAGGATGACGATCCAAACAAAGTACATGCCTGCGACTGCCGAACCGTACATGAGGAGAAACGCGCCTTTGGGGACGTAAATCGCCAGTAAAATCGCGACGATCATTCCTAAACTCGAAACCGCTAGCGCCCGATGCGGCACCCCGTTCCGGCCCAAACGCCCCAAGGGCGCAGGCGCATAGTGTCCCCGCGCGAGAGAAAACAGCATCCTGGTGGTGAGGTAGAGGTCGGTGTTCGCGCTGGAAAGCGCCGCCGTGATCACAACCAGATTCATGATCGCGGCCGCGTAGGGAACGCCAATGGCCGCGAAGACGCGTACGAATGGACTGCCACTGATGGTTCCGTCACCGATCCGGTTCCAGGGAGACACGGTGACCATCACGGTCATCGCCAGAACGTAGAACAGGATTAGACGGAAGACCATCGTACGCATGGCGCGTGGAATCGCTTTTTCCGGCCGCTCTGTCTCGCCGGCCGTGACCGCAATCACCTCAACCCCCATGTAACTCGAAATGGTGAGAGTAAAGGCCAGCCACATGCCACGATACCCATGCGGCAGGAAGCCGCCATAGGCAACCAGATTTCGGAATCCCACGGCTGGACGGGGGGACAAGCCAGTGATTAGCGCGATCCCAATCAAGATGAAAACGATGATCGCGACCACTTTCACAAAGGCGAACCAATACTCGAATTCACCAAAATTACCAACCTGTACGGCATTGATGGCCACAAGTGCAAGGGAAACTACTGCAACCCAAAGCCACTGTGGCGTTCCAGGAAACCAATACCGAAAATAGATGGCTACTGCTGTAACCTCGGCGCCAATGGCCACCATCTGAACCAGTCCGTAAGTCGCACGCACGGTGAAGCCAAACCACGGACTCAGGTAGCGCTCGGCATAGATACCAAACGCCCCGGCCACGGGATGGACCACGGCCATCTCAGCCACTGAGTAGGCTACGATCAGGGCCAGAATTGCCCCAAGAAGATAATTAAGAATGACTGCCGGACCGGCAAGGTCAATGGTTACGCTACTGCCCAGGAAGAGACCGACCCCAATGGCGCCGCCAATGGCAATCATCGAGATCTGGCGCTCGGTCAATCGACGCTGCAAGTTCTGCGACGAGTGCGTCGAGTTGAATGCTTGCTCGCCGGCAGGCTCCGCGTTTGTCATTATGACTTTCCGCCTGCTTGCATTCTCGCCAGACGCGGCAGACATGACATGTTATGCAAACTAATTGCCAGCGATCTCCGCCAACGCGTCGACGAACCTGCGGATCTCATCCTGCGTGTTGTAGTGCACGAGCGAGGCTCGCACCGCGCCGCCCTCGCTCAATCCTAGCCGTTTCATCAGCCTCGGCGAATACATATTGCCATCCCGCACTGCAATCCCCTTGTCGGCCAGCTTGGCTGCTACGGTAGCGGGTGGAACGCCCGCAAGATTGAACAAGAACGTCGGCAGCCGTTGCGCAATAGCTTGCGGGTCTTGTATGCCGTACACCGTTGCTCCCTTGATTGCGCCGATACCCGCCAGCAGCGCGCCGGACAGGCCACGTTCGTAATGGCGTATGGCCTCCATCGCACTCACCAGGCGTTGACGCGAACTCGAGCCATCGTTTCCGTCTCCGTCACACAGTTGTCCGAGTTCCGCCAAGTATTCAATCGCTGCGTTCATACCTGCAACATTCTCGTAAACAAACGTTCCCACCTCGATTTTTGAGGGCGGAGTATTGGGGATGAATTCTTCGCGGAAGGTTGGCAGAGCCTCCAGAGCCGCGCGCCGGCCCCACAAGAAGCCCATGTGTGGAGCGAAGATCTTGTAGCCGGAGCAGACCAGATAATCGCATCCCCAGGCCCTGACGTCGATGGAGCCGTGGGGCGCGTACTGCACCGCATCGAGGAAGACCTCGGCACCCGCGGCATGGGCTCTCCTCGCCACCTCGGCCACGTCTATCATCGTTCCTAAAGCATTCGACGCTACCGTACAGGCTACCAGCCGCGTCCGGGAAGAGAGCAGTGGCTCCAGGTCAGCCAGACGCAGAGTGCCGTCGTCAGCTACCTTCCACCACCGCATGACCGCACCTTCACGCTCCAGGGCCAGCCAGGTTGCGACGTTGGCCTCATGATCGAGATCCGTCACGATGATTTCGCGCCGCTCCGCCAGAGTCTGCCCCATTGCGAGGCTTACCAAGCGCATGAACGACGTGGCATTCATACCGAATGCAATCTCATCGGGATCGGCCGCGTTCAGAAAAACTGCCACTGATTTCCGGGCTTGGGCGATCGTGGCATCCACTTCCTGGCTTTCCCGGTAGCAACCGCCGCGCTGCACGCTTCGCGTGAGCAGGTGGTCGGCAACCGCGTCCAGTGCTTTCTGGGGGATTTGGGCTCCCGCGGCATTATCGAAGAACATGGAACTCCCGGGCCGATTCAACGCAGGAAACATCTGTCGCACACGATCTACGGGGAACTCCGCCAGGTTGGCCGCTCTTTCACGCATAGATCACCTCAACAGAGAATTCCGCGCGCATTTTAATTCTGCCTATTCGCCTTCGCGGCAACCGGTCCGTTGCTCTTGCGCGGTACAGCCGATTCGACGGCTTCGAGCACCCGGTCGATGTCGGCGATATTGTTGAAAAAATGACAGGAGACTCGTACCCCGCCTACATTCGATGTATAGCGCACCGAAACTAAGATCTTCAGCTCGAGGAGCTTGTCCATCAGTCGGATGTTTTCTGCCGCAGAGCCAATGCTGAAGGTCACGATCCCGGAACGATGCTGGCGCGCGACCGGCGTCACGATCTCAATGTCGAGGGCTTGTAGTCCTTCGATGAGGTGATCGGTCAAGGCGTAGGTGTGCTCGGCGATGCGGTCCTGGCCGAGAGAGTGAATCATTTTCAGCGCAGCCGCTAATCCGACACCTCCGGCGTAATTTGCCGTCCCCCCAACCTCGTAAACTCGCGCGCCTTTCGTGAATTCATAATCCATGACCGGCCGGATCGATGGTGTCTGGAAATGGGCTCCCCATCCACCTTGCGGCGGCTCCACGTTCATGTAACCAGTAAGAGGCGGTAGCAGTTTTCGCAACGCCTCCCGCCGGATGTACAAAAAGCCCGTGCCAAACGGAGAATTGAGCCACTTATGCCCGCCGCAGGCAAGAAAGTCCACCGGCGTCTTTTGCACATCGAGTGGAATTGCGCCGAGCTGCTGGATGGCATCCACGACAAGCCATACTCCCTTGTCAGCGCAAAGAGAACTGAGTTTCTCGAGATCGCATCGGAAGCCATTACTCCACTGCACCGTACTCATGCAGACGACTCTTGTGTTCGGTGACAATCGCTCCGCAATGTTCTCCACTCTCACTTCCCCGCCCTGGTTGCGGACAACATCGATGCCAATGCCCCGCGTCGCCAGTTGGATCCAGGGCACGGCTACTTCCAGAAACTCCAAATCAGAGATAAGCACGCGGTCGCCAGGCGAAAGGGGAATCGATTGGGCAGCGATGCTGAGCCCGTGACTGGTGCTTTCCACCAAGGCGATCTCATCTTCGCCTGCATTGATCAGCCGCGCGGCTTCCGGCCGGGCAAGAGCGCGCATTTCATCCATCGAAATGTGATGCAGAGTGGACGACCGCGCCGGGCAAAGCAGCGTCATGTCGAGAAAATTTCGGATCGCGTCGGTGGCCACACGAGGGGCAAGGCTTACGCACGCGGCATCCAAAAACGTCTTGTGTAGAAGCGCGGGAAATTGTTCGCGAACGCTCTCAAAATCCATTTCAGTCGCCGCTCACAGTGGCCGTGCCGGTGACCAGCAGGTCGAGATTATGTTCTAACACTTGGAGCACTGCCCGTACATCCTCGAGAGTATTGTAGACATGGAAAGAAAGGCGTAGCCCGTCGTGGCGACAGGAACACACGATCCCGCTGGCCGCTAGTTTTTCGACCAACCGGGCGGCGTCCTTGCATTGCAAAACGACCAGAGGCCCCACGCTGCTGGTTGGTGTTTTAGCACTCAGGCCCAATTGCTGCGCCCCGTTTAAGAGTGCGCTTGTCAGTTCGTGGATTTGCCAGGATACGTTGTCTAGTCCGATTTCCTGCAATAACTCAATGCCCCGCATGGCAGCATAGATATTGGGCACGGCAGGAGATCCGGCTTCAAACCTGCGCGCCGAAGCAGCAGGATCGAAACATTTCACGTCGAAGGCGAAAGGATTGCTTTGCGCAAACCAGCCTGTAATCGTGGGCTGGAGAGATGCGATCAACTCCTTGCGGACATACAAAAATGCCAAGCCGGGTGGTCCCAAAAGGTACTTCAGAGTTCCGGTTACATAGAAGTCGACATCTGCAGCTCGAACGTTCACCGGCCGAGTGCCACAGTCCTGGTAATCATCCAGCATGACCAGCGCGCCATTGGCGTGCGCAAGCGGAACAACTTCGCGGACTGCCGACCGGAAGCCATTCATGAAGCAAACTCCGGTCAGGGGAACGATGAGAGTTTGACGGTCGATTGCGCGCTCGTAATTCTCCGTCGGAATCGAATTGCCCACGGCGTTGACAAATTCGACTTGTGCTCCGCGCTTCCGCTGGGCCAGCCAAACATGGCCCATGGTGGGAAACTCGAATTCGCCCATCACCACTTTCTTCCGGCGATCAAACGTCAAAGCGCTGGCAATCGAGTTCATGCCAGCCGATGCACAGGGGACGATGGCAACTTCATCGGCGGTGGCGCCGATAAAACCGGCGAACTGCGACCGTGCTGCCTCATATCTTTCGACCCAAATATCCCACGGTGAACCATACTCATGCCAGCTGGCCAGGTACTCACGAAGACCGTCCTCCACGGCGTCCGACAGCGCTCCTTGCGAGCAACTGTTCAGATAGATCTTGTTCCGGAGGAGGGGGAATCGCGATCGAATCGCTTGTACCTCGGGGCTGCTTAGCATCGCGTTCTTCCTGTCAGGCGGAATTCCGACGGCAGGAGCAGCGCGCCACGGAAGGTTGCGCTACTCCTGCTCCGGGGGAGGATTGCGTAGTGCTTCAAAAAATCAATTTCATATTGAGCTGAAACTCGCGCTGGGCGCCCTCACCGAAGTGCGAGTCGTTATTCACAACGTCGGCCGTGCCACCAACGAACTCAGCTCCGTAAACCGACGCAGGATTGCCAAAATTGGCGTGATTGAGGAAGTTGAAACCGTCGGCCCGGAATTGCAGCTTCACCCGCTCGCTGATCGGAAACCACTTTGCGACCGAGAAATCCCACTGCGTAAGCCACGGCGCCGGAAGACTGTTGCGCGCGCAATTCCCGAAAGTTCCAGGATTTGGTTCGGCATACCCGCTCACGACGTAAGGTATTTTGAAGTTCTTGAGTTGCGTCACCAAAGGACCCACGCAATTCGGCACGTCGTGCAGTTCACCCGTACCGCTGACGTCGTCATACGTCAGAACCGGCAGGTACATGGAATCGTGCCAACTGACAACGCCTGACAACTGCCACTGATTCACGAGGTACCCCATCCCTTTGCTGTGCGTGAACGACGGGAATTGGTAAACGTAAGAGGCAGAGATAGCTTGCGGCACGTCAAATTCGGAGTTGGCTCGATTGAGCCCTGGATTCTGGGAATCTTTCGGCACAAATCCACTGGTGCCGAAGAAGTCCATGGTTTCGGAGGCGTCGTCGATCGCGTGCGCCCAGGTGTAGGCGAACTCGGTCGTCAAACCGTGAAAGTTCTTAGTCTTCAGCTGAACTTGCAGCGAGTTGTAACTCGAGTTGTTGGTCGAGTTGATGGTGTTGATCTGTCCGAACTGCGGGTATTGGCTGTAGTAGGGACGGTTCACTTGTTCGTTCGCGAAGCTGCCTGGGGGAGGCATGTTCACGTCCGGCAAACTGTAGATGTGGGTGCCTTTGGAACCGACATAGCCGATCTGCAAAACCATGGCCGCCATCAGTTCTTGCTCCACGTTCAGGTTCCAGCTCTCTACGTACGGAGACTTGAGGTTTGGATTTACCGCGATCAGGTTCAGAGGCGCCCCCCCCGGCGTCACGCTCGTGCTCGTCCCGAAGATGGGAACGTTGGGCTGGATCGGCGCTGCGATGCCTGGCGCCGCGATGTTCACAAGACCGTTCGAATAACTGCCCAGACCGTTGATCGGATTTGTGGCAAGACCCGGATTGCTGTTGGTGAAGTTATACGACTGGCCGACCAGCACGTCCAGCGGGCTATCCACATAGTAGATTCCGTAGCCGGCTCGGACTACGGTGTGGAGGCCGTGGAAGGTAAAAGGTGAATACGCAAACGCGACCCGCGGGGAGAAATTCTTATACACGTTCTGGTAGATATCGCCGTGTACCGGGACCAGTCCCTGGCTCGGGAAGAAATTCGAGAAGCGCCCACGGTCTTCCTGCGGAACCCCGAAGAAATCCCAGCGCAGGCCGGCAATGAGGGTGAGATTGTGCGTCAACTGGTAGGTATCGTTGGCGTAGAGGCCGACGACATTCTGATGAATGTCGAAACGCGTGCTGCCGCGCGATATGTTTGTCGAATTCGGGTCAGGACGCCCAGCCAACAGGTCGACCAGATCCGCGACCTGAGGTGTTAGGCCGGTGAGACCGAGTCCACCATTCGTTATCGGAGTTTGCGCATACGTGCCATCAAAGCTGAACAATCCACGGAAGTTGTCGTCGTTGAAGCCAAACACTTTGTTCAGTTCCCAATTCGCACCGAACTGAAGGCTATGCTTGCCGCGGCTGAACGCCGCGTCGTCGTTCCATTGGAACGTCTCGCTGGTCCGCGCTCGCGGCCAACTCGGGTTGATGCCTAGATTCTCGAAAACCGCCGAGCCCACATCGATTTCGGGAAGGCCGTAGTCTTCAGGACCTACGCCGGTATCCAGCCCGATGGAAGCCGGATTAAAGCTGCTGTCAGCCGGTTCGAACCCGAGATGAACGTGGTTGTAAGAGAGGCGGAAGACGTTGATCAGCTTGGGTGAGAAAGTATGCGATTCGCTGATGGCGAAATTCTGCGGCCGGATCGGCGTTTCTCCGTAGTATTGCCGCAGCTGCGAGCCTCCGCCAGGTGAATCGGAGCCCTGCGGAAAGTTGTCTTTGCCGTTGCCAAACAGATAGCGGCCTGCCAACTGATCGCTAGTCCCCAACCGTTGATCGACCTTGACGGAAAAGTTGTCTGGTGTCTGGCTGCCTACGCCGCTGACGGCGAACTGGCCGGAATAGGGTTGATACAGATGCAGAATCGTCAAACCGAGAGCATTCGGTGTCTGGCCGGCCCCGGCCAAAGCGGTCTCCGCCTGCCCGATCTGTGTGGTGCTGGGCGCGAAAGCAATACCCGAACTCCCCAAACGGCTGCGGCTGCCATCGTAGGCAACAAAGAAGAACGTCTTGTTCTTGATGATCGGGCCTCCCAAGCTGCCGCCATATTCATTCCAAATGAAATGCGCCTTCGGAGCCCCGAGGAGATTCTCGAAATAGTTGTGCGCGGTAAGCGAAGCATCGCGATGGAATTCATAGAGCGAACCGTGAAACGCGTTGGTTCCACTTTTGAGGACGATATTGATCGCACCCGCGCCTGCTTCCGTATCCGCAGCACCTTCAGTGACGACGCTCATTTCCTGAATCCCGTCGGGTGGCACCCGCGTGGCCGCGGTGTAGGAATTTCCGCCCTGGTTCATGGCCGGCAATTGCCGGTAGGCATCCATGTTTTGCGAGCCGTCGATATTGAAGCTCACGGAGCGGCTGGGCGCACCATTGATCGCGATCTGGGTAAAGGTGTAGGCCGTGTTGGTGGAGGTGCCCGGCAGGAGAAACGCGAAGCGAGTGTAGTCGTTGTTGCCCATGGGCAATTCGGTTACCTCCTGCGCCGTGATGTTGCCGCCGACGGTATCAGTCTGAGTTTCGAGGATCGGCGCTGCTGCACTCACCTCGACCCGGACCTCGACCCTTCCGGGGACGAGCGTCACGGGGATTTCGTTTACCTGGTTCAAATTCGTGATGATGTTGGTCTGGATGTAGGACTTGAAACCGTCTTTCGTAACGGTCAGTCTGAAGGTTGCCAGCGGCAACTCCTGGAAGCGAAACACGCCGTTGCTGTCGGTTTTCACGGAACGTTCGAGGCCGATCTCGGTCGCGGAAAGCACCACCTGAGCACCCTCGACGGCTCCGCCCGAGCTGTCGAGCACGGTGCCGGTGACGCGGCCGGGAAATATCTGGGCGCGCGAACTTCCCCCAAAAACAAGGACCAAACAAAGAGCAAGCGACATGAAGAGGATTAAGCGCACACGAAACATAGACGCCCCCATAGAGACGATGATTGGCTCTGCCCGGCAGAGCTCTCCTCCGAACTCTGCTGTGAGTTCGCGACTGGAGTCACCCTGCCAAGTATCCGCTGGCCCCAAAGTTTTACACAGAGAAGTGTGACATGTCAAGGAAAATCTTGTGGTATACAATTGATATGCAATACGGGAAGCGGGCAAATTCTGCGATATGCTGCTACCGTACGTCGCCCGCATAATGAAGTGAGAAAGAATGATGAAGAGAGGAGGATGGATGACCAAGCTCAGGAAAGTAAGGCACGTGCAAACCTCGCGACAGCAGCCTGTCAGCGCACCTCGGGCAAGCACGCTGCGGCATGGAATGGCCAAGCCTCCCGAGGACTCACTAAGTGAGCAGGTGTATCAGTCGTTAAAGCGGGACATCGTCACTGGGCTACACCCGCCGGGCGAAGCTCTGAGTGAGAAGGATCTTGCCCGGAGATACAACAGCAGCCGCACGCCGGTGCGCGAGGCCGCGGTCCGGCTCCAACAGGACAACCTGCTAAGAGTGGTCCCCAATCGTGGTTACTTCGTCACCAAGATTTCGGTACAGGATCTGACTCAGCTGTACGAGTACCGGACGGCGGTGGAGTGTGCTTGCGCGGAGCTGGCCGCGGCAAAGGGTATGAATCCCGAACTGATGGATGGGTTGGAGAAATCGGCCCATACGGAATACAAGATCGACGACCGGGAAAGCTACATTCGTTTCATTACGGCAGACACGGCCTTTCACGTCGGCATCGCACAATTGGCGCGAAACCAGTTCCTGCTGCGGGCGGTCGAAACGGTTCGCTGCCAAATGGAACGGATCATGTATGCCGCAATTGACATCGGGTACTACGGAGAACTGCCGGTTCGCGAGCACTGCGAAATTCTGAACGCAATCAACAACCGCGACCCCCAACGAGCACGCCAGCTGATGTATGGCCACATCTTTGGCTCAAGGGACAAGGTTCTTCGGATCGCCGGCGGCGCCCCTGGGCAGTTTTGACGCTCTGCACGCTCTGATCGTTTTCGATCGACGGCGCTGAGCCCGCGGCAACAATCTCGTGCAATTGAGAATGAATGTCATTTCCGAACTAACGGGAATGAAAACCGCGAGCAGCGGGTTCAAAAAGCCAAGAAGCCGCCATTCCTACACCTATGCCGTCCACAGAACCCCTACAGCAAAGGAATGCTGGGCACGCGTCAGGACTTGCGGCGAGACTCCATGGCCGTGGATACGAGGGCGCCGACAAGGGTGGCGGGAAAGAGCTGGCCGACGATGGCTTCAACGATGGTCAGCGCGCGCGCGAACGGATGCACCGGTGTAATACTGCTGCCGACCGTGGTAAGCGTGCCGAAACTGAAATATGTAAGTTTCGACGTGAGTTGATCCAGGTCCGCCGGCGCGGTTACAAAGTCGAAGGCGCCGGGGATAAGTTGCTCAACCAACTGAAAGACGGAAGCCCAAGCCAGGCCGAGAAGAACATACGCGCATAGCCCTCCCTG
>Ga0187855_10000153_pt1 | contig 59880 bp, 46 predicted proteins | sample June2016WEW_8_10_2_FD_132969 | JGI IMG/M metagenome (GOLD analysis project Ga0187855, IMG submission 132969) | Peatland microbial communities from SPRUCE experiment site at the Marcell Experimental Forest, Minnesota, USA - June2016WEW_8_10 | ecosystem: Environmental > Terrestrial > Soil >... | reverse complement strand
CCGGATTCACGCTTCTCTGAATGAGTGGAATCGGTCGAGCAATCTTGATGACTTTACGGTGAGCCTCAGTATCGGCATGACGGAATTTACCGACGGCCAGACGCTTGACGAGATGCTTGATCTGGCCGACCGGAACATGTACGAAGAAAAATCCCAACGCGCGCCATCGTCTGCACCCGGGCACGGGACACTGGCGGCCGGTGCGTCGCTATCTCAATCGGGGCCCAAGTCCTAAATGGCAGGCCGATTTGAGTTCGATCCAGTGAACAAAATCCTGCTGTTCCGATGCGAGGGACGGCTCACGGATGAGTCGCTTGCAGAGTCTTACCTGGCGATTCGAAAACATTGACCGCGACCGATGCCAGGATGGGTATTTGGGACCTCTCATGCGTTACGGAGTTTGCGGTATCCAACGAATTTATACGTCAGCTGGCAAATCAAGAGCCAGCCATGGCCGACGCGACCAGCCGCCCTCGCATTATCGTTGCTCCGGACACGGTTGGGTTTGGTCTATCGCGCATGTTTCAGCTCATGGGGGAATCTACACGGCCGCTATTGAATGTGGTACGCACGATGGGCGAAGCGCTGGCGGCGCTCAACATCCAATCCCCACACTTCCAACCTTATGGCTGAGACGCGTCTACATTGCTTCCCTTGGGCGCGAAACGCAATGGCGAAAGACGTCGGCGAATAGGCATTCTTCGAGTGCCGAGCGGTCCGATCATCAGTCCGATCATCAGTTCACGCCTTTCGCGATTGCGAGTCGGCCCTTCTTCACTGCGCTGGTAAACAGCTTGTAATCGGCCGTGCTCTGGTCGGCATAGGCAACGGCGAATTCGGCTATGGCGTTGCCGAGTTTTTCGGCGTCACCGCAATAACCATCCAACACGCAGGCGTCACCTGAGCGCGCGTGTCCCTTGCCCAGGACCTCGCCGCACATCTTGGCGTATGCGATCAAAACGGGACCTTTGAGATCTTCGGCGTCGATGACGGCTTTGTGATCGGCGAGTTGGCGCACCAGATAGTTGCGTCCATCCATTGTGGTCCAACCAAGAAAAATGTCGGACTGCGCTTGCATCAGCCGCTGCCCCTGTACGACGCGCTCTCCCTGGTTGCGCGGGACCTGAGCCTTGAGATATGGCGCGTAAGCGGAAGGCGGCTCTTCCTTCATCTGCAAGAAAAGCGGGTCTTCGTTCCTGTTGCCAAAGCACAGGATAACGTAGTCGTGCGTGGCAACGCTGCCCGTGCCTACGACTTTAAAGGCGACGTCCACGGGTTGGTAGCGGTCGAGAAAGTGGCGCCGATCGGGCGAAAGCGTGCCGCGATAGCTGTCCAGCGCACCCAGCACGGCGCGGCGGGTTTTGCCGGAAACCCTCGTCAGAAGCGGTTTTTCCTCTTTGAAACGCCGTGTGCCCTTGCCGCTCCGGGTAAGCTTCTCCAGAGTGTGCTCCGGCGTGGCACGCCTGGCCTTCTTGAGCAGCTCTGGAAGTGGTCCCGCATCCATGTGCCGAAACACGCTGTAGCGCGCAAGGCCCAATACCGTCAGCCCAGAGCAGTGATGGACTGACATGCGATATTCAGCTACGAAGCTCTTGACAGCCTCCTTGCATGTGCCATCGGATTGGCCGGCTTCGCGGCCACCAAGCACGAGACTGGTGGCCAGCCGCTTGACATCCCACTCCCACGGCCCGGGTATGGTTTCATCGAAATCGTTAATATCAAAAACCAAAGCTCCGGTGGGCGAGGCGAAAGCGCCAAGATTGCGCAAGTGCGCATCACCGCAAATCTGGACGGTGATGCCGGCGGTCGGGAGCGAGGCCAAGTCGGCCGCCATCAAAGGCACCGCACCGCGGAAAAAGCCGAAGGGCGAAGCTGCCATGCGTGCCCACTTGATGGGCAGAAGCTTTGCTATCCGGTCGCGAGTGACACTGATCAGCAGCTCGACTGGATCGGGCCGGCTTCTCGGCGGCTTCCAGTAACATTGGTCAACACTGTGCAGAACCTGCCGGCAGGATTTGCCGTAGGCCCAGCGCTCTGCGACATCGGCCAAAGGCGCGACCATAGGAGCTGTCATGATAGCAAGCCAGCGGCCCCCGCCACTACCGCACCAATTCCCAAGCCTTCGGTAGATAATACTTACCCATGCATATTCCCGGATCCTGGATTCTGCTGATCTTTGTCAGCGTATTAACTGCCCTGATCCTTCTCTTGCTGCACTTGACGAAGCTCGGTCTGCTGATCCACCAGCAGATTCCGGACCGGCCGCACCGGCGGCTATTCCTTGCGTCGGTCAGCTTTTTTATCACGTTTCTTGCGGTGCGGCTGTTAGTGGCCTCGATCACTCATCACATCGGGCCATTCAGCTATGTTGAGATGGGTGGACGGCACATCCACCACTTGGTTTGGGGAATTTTTCTCCTGCTCATCTGTGGCTATGCAGAGATTGCGGAAGTGGGAACGGGCGACAACTCGCTTTCGATTTTTCTGGGTCGGTTGCTGGCGCTGAGTTACGGAATTGGCGCAGCCCTGACGCTGGATGAATTTGCACTTTGGCTGAACCTGGATGCAGCGGCGTACTGGTCGCGGCAGGGTCGGGAGAGCATTGATGCGATAGTGTTATTTGGGGCGTTGCTCGCGATGGGAACCTGGGGCGCGCCATTGTTTCGCCGGCTGGATCCGCCCCGCGCAAAACCAGGCATGTGAACCAGTGGATGCGATGGAAAGAGTGCTCCCAGGCCGGAATCCCGCACGTATAGGAAAATAGATCATGGCGAGCGTAAGAATGGACAAGTGGCTCTGGGCCGCGAGATTCTTCAAGACGCGAGCACTGGCCGCGCGAGCCTGTGAACTGGGCAGGATTCAATCCAACCAGCAGCCCGCCGAGGCTGCGCGCGAGGTCCGGATTGGAGACATGTTGCGAGTGGCAAACGAGGGCGGCGACTTTCAGGTCGAAGTCTTGCTTCTCAGCGACGTGCGCGGCCCGGCTTCGGTTGCGCAAACGCTCTACCGTGAGACGGAGGCGAGCCACGAACTGCGCCTGAAAGTGGCGGCGGAGCGTAGGGCGATGAAGCAGTTCGAAGTGCTACCCCCGGGCAAGCCATCAAAACGCGATCGCCGGGAAATCATCCGGTTCCGGGGCAGAGCCTGACCGCATGCATTTGTTGGTTGGCGCCCGCGCCGGACGGTGCCGGCGCGAAACGTCGGGATTCATCCTAGTTCTGTCCCACCGGTTTTTCCGGTGTGCCGGCCGCGCTGCGAACCGCCGGCCAGTTGTAGACGGGATACTTCGGCCGCTTGATCTCCGGAACCGGATGTTGCTTCAGGTCGTCCAGCGCAACGGAAACCGCCTTTTCGAGCTGCGGATCGTGCCCTTGCCGCCATGCCGCGGGATTGAACTCGACCTCGATATCTGGTGACACGCCTTTGTTCTCGACGTCGAACTCCCCAGTCTCAGGATTAAAGATGCCCCAGCGCGGCGCTGTGACCCGGCCGCCGTCCATGAGTGTGGGATAGCCTCCGATGCCGATCAACCCACCCCAGGTGCGGGTGCCGATCAGCGGGCCGGTACCCAGACGTTTGAACATCCAGGGCAGAGCGTCACCCCCGGAACCGGCGTACTCATTGATTAACATCACCTTGGGTCCGAAGATAGAATGCGGGATGAATTCATCTTTCCCGTCGCGGGTCATGGCCACTGCGAGCAGCGGCCGCTTGAGCCAGTCCACGATGTAGTCGGCAATCCATCCGCCGCCGTTGAAGCGCTCGTCGATCACCGCACCTTGTTTGTCGGACTGCGCAAAATAGTAACGGTTGAAATTGGTATAGCCGCTCTGGGCAGTGTTCGGCAGGTAGACATAGGCAAGGCGGCCGCTGCTCAGCTGCTCAACTTTTCTTCGGTTGGCCTCCATCCAGGCATGCAGCCGCAGTGAGAGTTCGTTGGCGATCGGCACAACCGTGACGTTACGCGCCCCTTTGCCGCTGGGATCAGGTCCCACCTTCAACTGAACTGCCTTGCCCGCGGTTTCCTGGAAGAAGCTGAAAATCTCGTCCCGGCCATGCACTTCGCGACCATTGACCGCAAGCAGATACTCACCTTCCTTCACATTCACGCCCGGTTCCGTCAGCGGAGCGCGCAGATCGGGATTCCAGTTTTCGCCGTAGTACACGTGCGCAAAGCGGTAGCGTTCGTTCTCGATGGTGTAGTCCGCGCCCAGCAGTCCGCCACTGACGTGCTTCACCTCGGGCCGGTCGCCACCGAAAATATAGACGTGCTGCGCCGTGATCTCGCCCAGCATGTCGGCGAAGATGTAGTTAAGATCCGCGCGGCTCATCACGTTGTCAACGTACGGCTGATAGGCGGCCATCAGCGCCTTGAGATCGGCGCCGTGCAGGTTAGGATCGTAAAAGAAGTCACGCTCAAGCCGCCATACTTCGCGGTACATCTGTTGCCATTCGGCACGCGGATCGACTTCCACCTCCATCGCATCGAGTTTCAGCGAACCATCGGGCTTGTTGGGCTCCGGTGGTTTGCCCAAGGCATCGATTGCTTTGATGGACCACGTGCCATGGGGATGTTCTCCGTCGCCGCCGTCACCCGGCTTTTGGTCCCGCAACTGTTCATAGAGAACCTTTTCCCCATTCGCCGAAACAAAGAAATTTCCAATGTTGTCGAGCAGTTTGTCGGTCTTGCGGGTACACAGGTCGAACTTGTGGACGATCTGGCCGCCGTTTCCCGTGCCGTCGTTAACCGCCGGTCCCTCGAGCAGAAACAAGATGTGGGTCTTGCCGGCGATCATTCCGCCGTAGTTTCGTGTAGGGAAGGGCAAGGCCAGGATACGCTGATCGATATTGTCGAAATCGATGCGCACGAGCGGAGGCTCCTTCGACTTGCTATCCTCTTTCTTGTCCGCCGAATCCTTATCCTTATCCTTGCCTTTGTCGCCATCTTTGCCGGCGCTTTCCTTCGACGGTTCATCCCCTTTTGACTGCGCGGCAGCTGAGCACTCCTCCACCTCAGGAGGCGTTTTCTGCTTCTCGGCCGTCCGAGACTTGTCGGCCTCCATTTTTTCTTCGTCGCTCTGCGGAGCAAGTGGCGACTTCAGATCCTTGCCCAGAACGATGACGTACCCACTGCGTGTCACCGGCACCTTGAAGCCAGCCATGCTACTGGCCAGGACAGGCCCAACATCGGTGCTGGCGGTGAAGTACAGATATTTTCCGTTGCGGTCGAACGCGGCAAAAGCGGCATCACTCATGCCATCGGTTACTTGATGCGCAGCCTTTCCATCGAGCCCATAAATGAAAACGGCGCGCATCCCGCTGGTGACCTGCCGTGTGTAGGCGATCCACCGGCTGTCGGGCGACCAAACCGGATCGAATCCTGAACCCGGCCCGCTATCGTACGGGTTGGTGTCAACCAAAAGCGGCTTTCCTCCCTCGATCTCCAGATACCAGAGCTTTAGCCGTTTGTCGCTATAAACGATCTTCTTGCTATCGGGGGACCATACGGGCGAGTAGTAAAACGTCGGCGGACTGCCCAGGTTTATTTTCCGGACGTCGCTGAGACCGTCCTGGGAACGCAGGTGCAGCGCGTACTCGCCCGACTCATCCGAAAAGTATGCGATCCACTTCCCGTCCGGCGACCATGCCGGATCGCGATCGGCAACCGCCGGCGAATTCGTGAGATTACGAATATCGCCGTGCTCCGCTGGAACTGTGAGGATTTCCCCATGCGCCTCAAAAACGGCGCGCGCTCCCGTGGGCGAAATATTTGCATTCTGGATTTGAGTGGCAGCCTTGACGAAATGTCCTCGCACTGCGGGAAAGTCGCCGGTCACGTGGATTGCGACGGCGTGCTCGGTGCCGCGCGCCGGATCGAAGAGGTGAATGGAGCCGAATTGCTCGTAAACGATGGCGTCCGGCCCCAAGGATGCGGATTTGATGTCAATGCCGTTGCTGCGTATCGCCTCGGTCACCTGCCTGGTGGTGGTGTCGTACGCGAACAGGCTAACCGGGCCATTGCGGTCCGACAGAAAGTAGATATGGCTGCCAAGCCACATCGGGGTCGAATCGTTCGAATCCTTGCGCGGGAGCTTTTCGATACTGGAATCGGATAGGCTCGCAATCCAGATTGGGGAGGCGGTACCGCCGCGGTAGTGCTTCAGACCGCGCTGCGCTTCCCAAGCTTCTTTGAAATTTGTAAATGGTACGTACGCCAGATGCGTGCCATCCGGCGAATAGGAGCCCTCTTCCGCCATGGGCAGGGGCAGTTCTACAGGAAGGCCTCCTTCGACGCTCACTATGAACAGGCGGTTAAAGCGGGAATAACTGTTCCGTGGAGAGCGAAACAAGATGCACTTACCGTCAGGCATCCAACCCACAACCTGGTCCCGCCCGGGATGGGTCGTCAGTCGCCTGGGAATACCCCCGGCTGCGGGAATGACGTACACGTCTTCGTTTCCGTCGTACTCTCCGGTGAAGGCGATGAGCGAGCCATCGGGAGAAAAGTATGGGTCAGTCTCAATCCCAACATCGCTGGTGAGGCGCCGGGCTTCGCCGCCGTTGCGGTCAACGATCCAGAGGTCTCCGCCATAGCTGAAGGCAATCTGAGTCCGGCTCACCGCCGGTTTGCGCAGCAGCATTGCAGAGCCGGTTGAGTCGCCTTTCATCAAGGGCGCGAAAAACAAGACGATCACGCATGAGAGCATTAGGTTGAATACGGCGAACATCTGAGAACTGCGGAACGTAAAACGCACGATGACCTCCTGGGTCAAGAAAACAGGTCCGGATTTCCCTTTGTGACTTCGAAAGCGCGAGGTAGTCTACACCAAACAGTCTGCCCCACAACTGACCGCCAGCCACTACCACACCTTGCACACATCGGCGCCGGGTTTCACCATGGGCTGGCTGGGTTTGCAGGAGAACGCCTCCGCGAACTCGGGCATGTTTACCACGACTCCGTTGATACGGTCGCGCGCCGGCGAATGTTCGTCGGTCATGGCGCGCATTCGCAGGTCTTCGGGACGTTCATTGGCGCAGTCCCACTGCGCGAATCCGATGAAGAAGCGCTGCTCCGGCGTCAGACCGTCGATAGGCTGAAGTTTCTTCTCTTTCGTCGCATCTTTCCACGCCACGTAAGCAAGAATCTCGCCGCCCAGATCGGCGACGTTTTCGCCCAGGGTCAGTTTGCCGTTGACATGAACGTCGTCCACCACGACATACCCTGAATATTGATCCTCCACGCATTTGGTGCGCGCGTCGAACTTCTCCCGGTCTTCTTTTGTCCACCAATTTTTCAGATTTCCCTTAGCGTCAAACTGGCTGCCCTCGTCGTCGAAGCCGTGGGTGAGTTCGTGACCAATCGTGCCCCCGGTGTTGCCGTAGTTGGGGGCGTCATCCATTTTCGGATCGTAGAGGGGCGGCTGCAGCACGCCGGCGGGGAAGTTGATGTCGTTCATCTGCGGATTGTAGTAGGCATCCACGGTGGGTGCGGAGATCTCCCATTCCCCGTGGTCGACGGGCTTGCCGATTTTGTTGATGTCGCGGCGGCTCTCGAACTGATGTGCGCGCTCGACGTTGCCGGCAAAATCCTCGCGAACGATCTTCACTGAGCTGTAGTCGCGCCAATGATCGGGATAGCCAATCTTGTTGCGGATTCCTGCCAGCTTCGTGAGCGCCTGCTGTTTGGTTTCCGGGCTCATCCAGTCAAGCGCTTTGATGCGCGCACCCATAGCGTCCTCGATGCGCTTCACCATATCGAGGGTGCTCTGCTTAAGTTCAGGGGAGAAGACTTTGGCCACATAGACCTGGCCCAGCGCCTCGCTCAAATCATAGTTGACGTACTGCACGCAGCGTTTCCAGCGCGGCTGGATCTCTTCCGCGCCCCGCAAATACTTGCGGTAGAAGTCGAAGTTTTCTTCGACGAATTTCGAAGAAAGGTATGGGGAAGACGTGTCTGCCACGTGGAAGCGCAGGTAGGATTTCCAGCTGTCGATCGATTCGGAAGACAGGAGCGCGTTGAGTTCCTTGATAAACTCCGGCGTATCGACGTTGAGAATGCTGATCTCCGGATACTGCATCTCATGGTAATAAGCAGGCCAGTCAAAGTTGGGAGCCAGCTGGACGAGATCGGCGACCTTCATTTTATGAACCAGCTTGTGGGGATCGCGCCGCTCGACCCGAGTGAGCGATGCCTTGGCCATGGCCGTTTCCAGACGCATGACGGCCTCAGCATTCTGCTTAGCGGCGGCCGGGCCGTCGCCGATTAGCTCGAACACTCGCTGCACATGTTGAAGGTAGCGCTCGCGCGTTTCCTTCGACTTGGCGTCATCTTTAATGTAGTAGTCGCGATCGGGCATGCCGAGGCCGCCCTGATCCACGTCGGCGATTACCTGCTCGGAATCGTCCGGGTCTTGCGTTGAGCCCGCCGAAAAAAGCAAGGAAGTGTTGTAGGAATACCGGTCGTAGATAAGCTGCAGCCGTGCCACAAGCGGAGTAAGTTCTTTCGCTGACTTGAGCTGCGCAATCGCGTCGAGTTCCGGCTGAATCGCTGTGAGTCCACGTTTTTCTACCGCCGCTTCGTCCATGCAGGCCGCATAGAAGTCGCCAATTTGCCGGGTTACGGCATTGCGTTGCTCATCCCGCTGGGCCGCCTGTTCCAGCATGCCGTGGAGAAAGACCAGGTTGTCCTGATAAAGCTTGGCGTACACCGACCATGAAGTTTGATCAGGAGGGATCGGGTTTTTCGTCTGCCAACCGCCGCAGGAATAACGGTAGAGATCCACGCAAGGGTCGACAGATTTGTCCATCGACGAAACGTCGAGACTGGGGCTGTAGGGCAATGCTGCCTCAGAAGGCGGCGGCGCGGATGTTTGAGCATTTGCAAGCGATAGAGCAACCAGAAGCAACAGCAGGAACGCTGCCTGTTCGCGCATATTCACCTTGGACGGGAGAAGTCAGAAAAGGTCATGAACAAGCAATGGTATGGGACAGCTTTCCCCAATATCAAGCGCTTGCGCCGGAATTCAGCAGGGCGGCCCGAATCGAGCGTCAGGACATCGAGCGTCAGGACTAGGATCAGCCAGGAAATGTGGGTTAAGATGCTAGGGCCCCCACACTGGGGTGCGCCATGGAGAATCCGGCTTCACCGAAAAAACTGGCAGGCCGCTACGAGGTCAGGCAGATCCTCGGCCAGGGCGGAATGGGCCTGGTCTACCGCGCCTACGATACCGTCGTGCGCCGCGAAGTAGCGGTCAAGACGATCCTCGACATTCCCGATCCGGCGTCGCTTCAGCTGTTCTACAAGGAGTGCGACGTGCTCGCCTCCATGAGCCATCCCAACATCGTTGAGATCTTCGACATCGGAGAATTCGAAGAAGAGGGCAAGAAGAAGCCCTACTTCGTTATGCCGCTGCTCCCCGGCACTACGCTCGAATATTTCATCCGCAAGGCCAGCCATCGTCTAACGGTGGAACGCACGATCGACATCATTTCCCAGGCCTGTCGTGGCCTGCAGGCGGCGCACGAACGCGGTCTGGTCCATCGCGATTTAAAGCCGAGCAATATCTTCGTGATGGAAGACGACTCGGTAAAGATTATCGACTTCGGCGTCGCTCACATGTCCGATGCGCACACCACTCGGGCGCAAAAAGGAACGCTGCTCTACATGTCGCCAGAGCAGATCGAATTGAAACCGCTGACCCCCGCGTCCGACATTTTTTCCCTCAGCGTGGTCTGCTATGAAGCTATGACGGGCCGGAATCCGTTCCAGCGCGCCCGCGCCGATGAGGTAGTCGACGCAATTCTCCGTCAGATACCGCCTCTGGCGGCAGAATTGAATTCCACCATAAGTCAGCCCGTCAGCCGGGTACTGCACAAAGCCATGGCCAAGCAATCCTGGCATCGTTTCGCGAGCGCCCGCGAATTCGGCGATACGCTCAACAAGGCACTGCGCAACGAGCCCATCGAGTTTTTCGATCCCGAGCGCACGAGGCCACGGCTGCAGCGCGCTACCAAAGCCCTGGAAGAAGGCGATTTTCAGTTTGCCGGAGAGATTCTGGGCGAACTGGAAGCCGAAGGCCATATGGACACTTCCATTGGCTCTCTTCGCCGGCAACTCGACGCAGCCGTCCGGCGAAAAACACTTTCTCAGTTGCTCGAGGCCGCGCGGGCACGCTTTGAAGAAGAGGAAGATCCGCTGGCTCTCCAGAAGTTACAGGAAGCGCTGCAAATAGAACCGGACAACGCCACCGCCTTGGCTCTGAAGAGCAGGATTGAAAACCGGCGCAGCGAACGCCAGATCGACAACTGGTATCGCCTGGCCCGCCAGCACATCGACAATAACGCCTACGCGCACGCCCGCGAGGCTTTGCAGAATGTTCTCCAACTCCGTCCGAAGGAGGCCCGCGCGCTGCAATTGCTGGCGGAGGTCAACCGCCAGGAACAGGAATACCAGAAACTCCGCCAGGAGAAAGAGAAACTGCATCGCGCCGCCATGGACGCCTGGCATAAGGGCGATGTAAGCAGCGCCCTCGCCAAACTGGGTGTGGTGCTGGACCTGGATCGGCGCGCCCCGGATTCCGTCAATCTCGAGAGCGGCGCCACCTATCAGAGCTTTTACAACGAGGTGCGCTCCGAGCACGACGCGATGAACACCGCCTATGCCGATGCGCGGAGACACCTCACCGAGCACAACTTCGCCAAGGCCATGGTTGCGTGTCAGGCCTACTTGACCAAGTACCCGAACAATGCCATCTTCCAGGCTCTCAAATACGACATCGAGGAGCACCAGCGCCAGGAACGCTCTGCTTTCATCGCTTCCATCGATCGCCAGGTAGAGGCTGAACCGGACCTGGACAAGCGCGTGAACATTCTGCGCGAGGCGCTGGACCTGCATCCCGGAGAGCCGCACTTTGAAGGCGCCTTGCGGCTGGTGCAGGACAAACGCGACCTGGTCAACTCCATCGTAGCCCGGGCGCACCTCCACGAAGAACAGGGATTGTTCGGCGATGCCCTGAACGATTGGGAAATTCTGCGCACCATCTACAGCGAGTATCCGGGGTTAACGTTCGAAATTGAGCGCCTGCAGAAGAGACGCGACCAGCAGATTCGGATCGAATCCAAAGCGCGCCTGGTCGAACAGGTCGACACCTGTTTGCATTCCAGCGACTACGCTCGCGCGCTTGATCTGTTGCAAGAAGCAGCCGCCGAATTTCCCAACGACGCAGAATTAACGGAGCTCGAGAAGCATGCCCAGGACGGCGTGAAGCGCAAAGCCGAAGCCCACCGCCTCATGACCGAAGGCCAGGAGTTGTGCGTGCGGCAGAAGCCTGCCGACGGAATCAAATTGCTGCGTGAGGCTTACGAACTGGATGAAAACAATCCCATATCCCGCGCCGTTCTGGCCAATGCCCTGGTCGAACAGGCCCACGCCACGGTGGAAAACGATTGGCGGGAAGCCGAGAAACTGGCACGGGATGCACTCGAGTTGAACCCGGGGCATCCGATGGCCAAAACCATTCGGACCCTGATCCTCGACAAAAAGCGGGAAACCTTCATCGCGGAATGCGTTTCGCAGGCTCGCAAGCTGCAGACTGCCGCCGATCTGGCCGGGGCCTTAGCCCGGATCGAAGAGGGATTGTCGGTTTATCCGCGCGAGCCCAGATTGATTCAGATTCAAGAGACCGTCCAGCGCGACTTGCAGATCCAGCGCCGCCAGACACGACGCCGCGACCTGGAAGAGTTGCGAAGCATGGAGAGCGAAATCGATGCCGCCACGGATGCCGCGTCAAAGCAGGCCTTAGGGGAACGAGTGCGCGCCGTGGCGGACAAGTATTTGAACGATGGTGAAGTCCTGTCAGTTGCCAATGGTCTGTTGCGCCGCCTGGGTCTGGCCGAAGTAAGCCGAAAAAGTTCAATTGAGTCGCCCGAGAGCGCAAGCGCGACCGTGACGTTCCACACTCCGCCAGCCACCCCGCCCGAATCTTCGCCGGCTGGGATAGAAGCCGCGACAGAAAGAACGATGAAGAGTAATGTTCCCGTCCCTCCGCCCGTGGCTGACGTAGTTGCCGCGCCGGCGTCACCGCTTCTGCCGCCGGCGCAAGTCGGCTCTTCCGCGGCCAAGCCTCCTGCACGCGCGCCCAAAGCCACATCTTTATCTTCCAATCTCAAGCGGCCCGCGAAATCATCGCCGCGTTTCACCATGACGATCCTCGCCTCGGCCGCCGCAATAGCCCTGGTGGCGGTCTTTCTGTTCGTGCGTAAGCATCATGCGCCGCCGATCACCCCGACCCCCGAAGCGGCTCCTGTCGCCTCGGCTCCCGCGACGCTGCCTTCCGAGCCGGCGCTACCGGTGGTGAAGCTGTCTTCAGACACGGGCACTGGGAAGGTGACATTCGATGATCAGCCGCCCGCGGACTTTCAGGATGGACAGTGGACTCTCGACAATGTACCCGCCGGAGAACATAACCTGAAAGTCGATGGCCCGCGGGGTGGAGCATCCTTCACCTTCTCAACCGAAGCGGGAGCAGTTCCGGCCGTCAAGGGACCCATCGTTTCGCACGGTGTACTGGCTGTAGTTGTCAGCAGCACGGCCGACAGGCTGCACGTGTATTCCAGCGATTCTTCCACCAAGGTCAGCCTCGATGGCCAGGCTCCGCTCGACGTGCCTCAGGACGGTCTGGATCTTTCATCCATCTCCGCCGGGCCTCACGAACTAGCCCTGACCCGCGGCAGCGATCAGCATCAGTACAAACTCGACATTAATGCGGGAGCAGCGCCCACTCTAAGCGCGTTCCTGGAATCCGGACAGAATCTGGGCGCGCTCGTGGTGGTTACCGGTGAGGAGAACGCGAAGGTTTTCCTCAACGGAAAACTTCAGCAGCAACTCACGCAGGGCGGCCAATTGCGCATTCCGAATCTCGAACTCAAAGAATACGTTGTACGAGTGTCCAAGAGCGGATTCCAGGACGCTCCAGAACAAAAGATTCGGCTTCGCGAAGGCGAGCAACCTAAACTGATTTTCAACCTGCAACCCATCCCCCATGTGGCTTCGCTGAAGATCCAGGGGGGGATTCCGGGCGCCACAGTTCTGATCGACCAAGCTCCGGTGGGAACGGTTCAGCCCGATGGAACGCTCACGGTGGCAACCGTCAATCCCGGAGACCATATCGTCGAATTGCGCAAAGCCGGGTTCAAGCCCAAGCAGATCAAGCAACACTTCGCCGTTGGAGCAGCGATCTCCCTCGCCGCTGCGGATGTGGCATTGGACGCCGCGCAGGGCGATTTAAAAATTACGTTCACTCCTGCCGATGCGCAGGTGACGCTCGCCAAAGCGGGCGAGACTCCGACGAAGGTAAGCAATGGGGGCACGCTGAGTCTGCCAGCCGGCTCCTACACTCTCACCGCGAAAACTGCCGACAACTTCACTCGCTCGTCGGCAGTGGAAGTCATCGCCGGTCATTCCAAGAATCTGGATTTGTCTCTCGCGCCCAGCGGCATGTCCAAGTGGAACGACCCCGCAGGCTGGAGGCAGGAGAAAGGTTCGTTCGTTCATAAGGGTGGGGACTTCGTGATGTACAGCGTGTCTCCCGTCTCAGGTACATTTGCTTTTTCCGCTATGCTCGCCAAGGGACATCGCCTGCAGTGGGTGCTCAACTGCACCGACGTCAACAACTATGTCCTCTTCCAAATGGATGACAATAACTTCTACCGCACCGTAGTCCGCAACGGCCAGAAGGGGGACGAGGTTAAGGTCCCACACAAGGGTGAGAAGAAGAGTTTCCGAACTTTCCAGATCCGCGTGGGACCAAATGAGATCACTCACCAGATCAGGGAAGGCGACAGTTGGGTGGTTCTGGATCGCTGGACTCAGCCCGGCAGCAATCTAAGTCTCGGCAGGTTTGGTTTCTACATTCCCGGCAATGATCAGGTCGCTCTCTCCAGCTTCGGCCACTATGTTGACTTGAACACACGGTAGCCTCAACATCGGAGCCCCTACTTGACCAGCTTCTGCACCACGGCAATCAGCTGATCGGCATTGAAAGGCTTCACGATCCAGCCGGTTGCGCCCGCCTTGCGCCCCGCATCCTTCTTCTCAGCCTGGGACTCGGGAGTGAGCATCAAGATGGGAATGAATGAATACCCTGGCAGCTTGCGGACGGCGGTGATCATTTGGATGCCGTCCACATGGGGCATGTTCAGATCGGTGACGATCAGGTCGAACTTTCCGCTGCTGACTTTGGCGAGGCCATCTTTACCATCGACCGCCTCGACCACTTCGTAGTCCGCCTTGCGCGAGGTAAAACTGACCATCTGGCGAACGCTGGCGGAATCATCCACGGTTAAAATTCGTTTCATCGTCGGCCCTCATTCGCTGCTTCATCGAGCATGGGTCAAAATCGCCCCGGCCACTGCCTGCAAGGGCAGAACCTTATCGACCGCGCACCGTTTAATCGCCTCATTCGGCATACCGAAGACCACACAGGTCGTCTCATCCTGGGCGATCGTCATGGCCCCCGCTTGTTTCATTTCCAGCATTCCGCGGGCGCCGTCATCCCCCATTCCGGTCAGAATCACTCCCACGGCATTTTGTCCGGCGTAGCGAGCGGCGGAACGAAACAGCACGTCGACTGAGGGACGGTGACGGCAAACCAGCGGCCCTTCTTTAATATCGACGTAGTATCGCGCCCCGCTCCTTTTGAGCAGCAGGTGATGATTGCCCGGCGCGATCAGCGCGCGTCCACGCAGAACGGTGTCGTTCGACTCCGCCTCCTTCACCGTGATGTGGCACAGGCCGTCCAACCGGTTGGCAAAAGCGCGTGTGAACATCTCCGGCATGTGCTGCACGATCACGATGCACGGGGCATCGGGTGGAAGCGTTTCCAGCAGAGTCTTGAGCGCCTCCGTTCCTCCCGTCGAGGCCCCGATCACCACCACCTTCTCCGTGGTCTCGGCCATGGCGTGGGTGGCAGGCGAGAGGATGGCGTCCGCGGTCAGCTTCGGCTCGACTACGCGGGTGGGCCGGACGGTGTGCAACCGTGCCGCAGCCGCCCCCTTAACCGCCCAGCAGAGTGTTACCCGGGAATCCTCCAGAAACTGCTTGCTGCCGAAACGAGGTTTGGCAATGACATCGACCGCCCCGTACTCGAGCGCCTTGAGAGTGCTTTGCGCGCCCTCCTCGACCAGGCTCGAACAGATCACGACCGGTATCGGGTGTTGGGCCATGATCTTCTGCAGGAACGTCAGCCCATCCATGCGCGGCATCTCGATATCCAGAGTGATCACGTCCGGCGTCTGTTCGCGCATCCGCTCCGCCGCCACAAAGGGGTCGGCAGCAGTCGCAATGACCTCGATTTCCGGGTCGCTCGAGAGCACTTCGCTCAGAGTCTGGCGCACCACGGCGGAGTCGTCCACGATCAGGACGCGAATTTTCGCTGTGCTCATAAACTCAATCCCGCGAATTTCCTCGTTCGTACCTAACTTTGCACGCCCTACTTTGCTGGTGGAGAGCCGGGCGGGACGCCCGTCCCTCCACCAGTCCCCGCACCCATCAGCCGAGCCGGCGGAGCCGCACTTCACCGGTCCTGGTGTCGAACCGGATGTTCAAGCCCGAAGTGCCCCCCAAACTCGACGCGGTCACCTGAAAACCCTCAGCCCGCACGACTTCGATCGCCGCTTCACAATTCAGTTTGCCAACCGTTGGTTTCAACGCCGCCGTATCGCTCACGAGGAGTACATCGGCGCCACCAAACAGCTTGACTTCTACCTCCGTACGACTCGCGCCGAGTTCGTCAAACTGCCGGGCCAGGTCGCGAATGGAGAAATCCACGTAGCGGCGGCCGTTCGCGAGGCTCAACCCGATGGACGAATTCGCCGGGTACCTGGGCAACTGGGCGTGGCATAGGGCGCCGGCACCGATCCTCCCACTCCAGAAGGTGGCGCCGACGCAGGAGCCGAGAATCGTCCGGATGATCGCCGGCTTGCGAGCGAGGTATGACTCCCCGGGGTGCAGATAAACCTCCGACACTTCGCTTTCAAGTTCGAGCATGGGTTTTCCGGTAGAGAGCCGGTGCAACCGGTGCCAAGGGGACATCCATGTCGTGCAGGGTCTCGGAGTGGCCCACGAAGGCGTAGCCCCCCGGTAGAAGTTGAGCGGCCAGCTTTTGCACAATCCGTTCCTGTGTGGGCCGATCGAAGTAAATGATCACATTCCGGCAGAAGATCACGTCCGCTTTTTGGGAGAGGCCGAAGTCGGCATCCATGAAGTTCAGACGCCGGAACTCCACCAGTTGCCGCAATTCCGGAACCACGCGCAGTACATTGGAGTTGCGATCTCGGCTGCGCATGAAGTACTTTCGCCGCAGGTCGGAAGGCACGGGACCCGCTACTTCGCTGCGGAAAACTCCGCGCTCAGCCTTCGCCAGCACGGTGGTGGAGATATCGGTGGCCAGTATCCGGAAGCGAAAGCCGGGGTGGCGCTGTCCACACTCCATCAACACCATCGCCAGGGTGTAGGGCTCCTCGCCCGTGGAGCAGCCGGCGCTCCAGATCAATAAGGGCCGCCCGCTCTCGTTACGCGCCACCAGGTCCGGGATGGCCTTCTCGACCAGAAACTCAAAATGCTCCGGCTCGCGAAAGAAATCTGTCTTGTTGGTACTCACCACGTCGAGTAGATGAACGAGTTCTTCCTTTTCCCCGTGCGGTCCAAACAGATAGTCGCAGTAATCGCCGAACGAATTAAGATTCAGGTTGCGCAAGCGCCGCTTGATGCGGGGCTCGAGCATCGTCTTCTTCTCCGCATTCAAGCTGATGCCTGACTGCGCGTAAATCAGGCTGCGCAGCCGGCCAAAATCGCGGGTGGAGATATTTTCGTCGCGCGCGCTCATAGGGTAGGTGGGGGCATGAGTGGGCGGGACCCACGCCCCGCCCCCTCCGTCACCCGGCTGCTTCCGCAACCGGTTTGCCGGTTTCCGAAACGCGTACCGACGCCAGCTCTTCCGCCGAGAAGACGCGGTCGATGTCCAGAATCATGACGAACTGGGCATCGCGCTTCCCCATACCCTTAATAAAATCGGTCCGAATATGGGTTCCGATTCTGGGCGGCGGTTGAATCTGGTCCGGTTCCAGGTCGATCACTTCCTCCACCGAATCGGCCAGCGCGCCAATCACGGTCGACTCGTTATCCAGCAACACCTCGACCACTACAATGCAGGTGTTCCTCGTCTTCTCGGTTTTCGACATCTCGAAACAGAGCCGCAGATCGACGACCGGGACCACGCTGCCCCGAAGGTTGATCACACCGCTCATGAAGTCGGGTGTCCGCGGAATTTCCGTGATGGTTGTGAAATCGAGCACTTCCCTCACCTTGGCAACGTCGGTCGCAAACACCTCGTTGCCCAGCTTGAAGGTGAGATACTGCCGGGTCTCAGTAATTTCGGTAACGCTCATAGTCAGCTCCTTTCGCATGCTGAAGGCTTCCGCCCGCCCGAAACGGCGGCCGCTGGAGCCGGTTAGAAACGTTCGAATTCTTTGTCCAGGTCATCGGCCTTCTCCTTGTCTTTGTCCTTGAGCCGGAGATTGACTCCCGCCCCGGCCTTGGCCGCCATGGTTCTCTGAGCGGACGCGGCGTGCGCGTTCGGCTTTGCCACCCTGGCGGGCGCGGCCTCGACGTGCCTGGCCGGTTTTGTGATCGCGGTGCGCACCGTCGCCGTATGCCCTTCCTCTCCGGTGCGGAAGAAGGCCAGCGCGCTCACCAACTGGTCGGACTGGCTCGACAGTTCCTCGGTCGTCGAAGCCATCTCTTCCGATGCCGAAGCATTCTGCTGAATGACCTTCTCCAGTTCCACCAGCGCCTTGTTGATCTGTTCCGCGCCGGTATCCTGTTCCTTGCTGGCGGCGGCGATCTCCTGTACAAGTTCCGCCGTTCGCTGGATATCGGGCACCAGTTTCCCGAGCATTTCGCCGGCCCTCTCCGATACCTTGACCGTCGTGCCCGAGAGTTGGTTGATCTCACCGGCCGCCTTCTGGCTGCGCTCGGCCAGCTTGCGCACTTCCGCCGCTACCACGGCAAAGCCTTTGCCATGCTCTCCGGCGCGCGCCGCTTCGATGGCCGCGTTCAGGGCGAGCAGGTTGGTCTGGCGCGCGATCTCCTCAATGATCGAGACCTTGGTGGCGATCTCCTTCATCGCCGCCACCGCCTCCACCACCGACTTGCCGCTTTCCTGCGCGTCCGTGGCCGACTTGTTGGCGATCTTGTCGGTTTGTTGCGCGCTGTCCGCATTCTGCTTGATGTTCGAAACCATCTCCTCCATCGAGGACGAAGCTTCTTCCGCCGAGGCGGCTTGGGAAGTGGCGCCCTTCGATACTTCAGTCGAAGCCGTGCTGATGGACTGACTGGCCGACGCTACCTCGCCGGCGATGGAGCGTATGTCCGATACCACCCGCGTGATGCCGCTCACCATCGCGCTCAGCGCCTGCATGAGCTTGTCCTGCGGCGACCGTTCCCGCAGCACCACGGTCAGATTGCCGTTCGCCATCTCATCGGCGGCATTGGTGATATCGTTCATGGCCACGATGAGCGCGTTCAGGTTGTCCTTGATGAGGTTGAAATCGCCGTGGTAGGTGTCCGTGATCTGCGGCGGATTGTCGCCTTTGCTGATCCGGTCGATGCACTCGGCGGTGAAGTTGAGAGGCGTAATCACGGCGTCGAGGATCGAGTTCACGCCGCGCACGATCTCGGCGTAGGCGCCCTTGAATTGGTCCGCCTTCCCGCGCTCGGACAACTGCCCGGAATTCGAAGCGTTCGTTAAGCGAGTCAGTTCATTGTGCAGGCTCTGCACCACGACCGCAACATTGTTGATCGCCTGCTTCATTTTTTCGTGGTCGCCCTTATAGGTTTGGGCAATCACTTCGTCGATCTTGCCATTCGAGATTTGGGACAGAATCCGGTTCCCCTCCCCAATCGGCAAAAGGATCGCATCCAGCATGGTGTTCACGCCGCGCACAATCTCCGCGTACGCCCCCTGGAACTGCTCCGGCTTCCCGCGCTCCGACAACTGCCCTTCCTTCGAAGCCTCGACTAAGCGCACCAGTTCCTTCTGCAGGCTTTGTACCACGACCGCGACGTTGTTGACCGCCTGCTTCATCTTCTCGTGGTCGCCCTTGTAGGTTTGGGCAATCACTTCGTCGATCTTGCCGTTCGAGATCTGGGCGAGAATCCGGTTCCCTTCCCCAATCGGCAGCAGGATGGCATCCAGCATGGTGTTCACGCCGCGCACAATCTCCGTATAGGCGCCCTGGAACTGCTCCGGCTTCCCACGGTCGGAAAGTTGCCCTTCCTTCGAAGCCTCGACTAAGCGCACCAGTTCCTTCTGCAAGCTCTGCACCACGGCCGCGACGTTGTTGACCGCCTGCTTCATCTTCTCGTGGTCGCCCTTATAGGTTTGCGCAATCAGTTGGTCGGACGGTTGTTGAATAGCGCTGGCGTTATCTCCAGCACCGACGAAATCGCCAGAAAATTTCAAGAGCAAGCCATGGTTTCCTCCGCCACCTCCGCTTTTTGGGCGCGCGGCCGCGGCGCGGACGCTGGCGCGTTTGCCGAGCGACCGTGTACCGATTGCCATGGTTCGGATCGCCTCCCGGACCAGTCGATGCGGATCGAGGATCAGCGCCACCGTTCCGTTGCCGAGAATGGTGGCGCCGGATACGAGGTGGACGTGCCGGTAAAACCGCCCCAGATTCTTGATCACCGTCTGGTGGTCCCCGAGCACCTGGTCGACGACGAAGCCGTAACGCCCGTCTTCGGTTTCGGCAACCATAATCTGTTCGCGCTCCGGCGGTTCCGTCTTCATCTTGAAGTATTCCCGGAGGCGAATGTAGGGAATGATCTCCCCGCGCACGTTGGCCACATGCTTGCCGTTGGCGCGCTCGATGTCTTGCCGCGTCAACTCGATACATTCGAGAGTGGCGGCCAGCGGCAGCACAAAATAAGCACTCCCGACCCGCACCAGGAGGCCGTCGATGATCGCCAGCGTCAGCGGGAGGCGGAGGGTGACGCTGGTTCCGCTGCCGCACTTGCTGGCGATGTCGATGGTTCCGCGCAGGGCCTCCACGCTGCGCCGGACCACGTCCATCCCCACTCCCCGGCCGGAAACGTCGGTCACCTGCCGCGCCGTGGAAAAGCCGGGCGCCAGTATGAGCGAGAAGACTTGGGCCTCCGTAAGCTGTGCGTCCGAGGCCACCAGACCTTTCTCGATGGCACGGCTGCGGACGGCCTCGGCATTGATGCCACCCCCGTCGTCCGCAACCGAGATCAGGACGCTGTCACCCGAGTGCCGCGCGGCAAGGTGGATGGTTGCGCTCGGGCGTTTCGAGGCGGCCACGCGCGTCTCCGGCGGCTCGATGCCGTGATCCATGCTGTTGCGGATGAGATGCATCAGCGGATCGTTCAACTGATCGATCACGCTCTTGTCCAGTTCGGTATCGGCGCCCTCAATGGTGAGTTCGACCTCTTTGTGCAAATCCCGCGCCAGGTCGTGGACCAGCCTGCGGAACCGTTCGAAGGTAGCTCGAATCGGCAGCATCCGGATGCTGATCGAGTTCTCGCGCAGGGCCGATGTCAGGCGCTCGATTTCTTCGGACACCGCCACCACGTCCGCATCCTCCCGGCGCGCCGCGATCTCGACCAGTCTTGCCTGCACCGTGACCAACTCGCCCACCAGATTGACGAACTGGTCGAGCTTGGCGGCGGGAACGCGAATGCTCGAAGCGTTGTCCGGCTTGTCGGAGGCGCGGCGTCCCCAGGGAGGGAATTTCGGGTTGGGCGTCTTCGACTCCGCGGCGGCGGCGCTTGAGGCCGGGCCCGCGGCCGGCTCGGTAGCGGGCTCAATCGTCAGCTCACAACTATCCGCCACGAAGATGAAGACATCGGAGATCGCCTCGCGCGGGGCAGAGGTGCTCAGGGTCATGTCCCAGCATATGTAGCAGCGCTCGGGGTCCAATTCGCCGAGCGGCGGAATCGCGGCCATGCTGGCCTTGATCCGCAGGCTTCCGAGTTGCCTCAGTTCGCGCAACAGCAGCAGCGGATTGGCGCCCGCGCGCATAAGATCGGCCCCCGGGCAAAAGCGGATTTGCCAGTCGCGAGTTTCGCCGCTCGTGGCCGCGGCAGGAGCCGGCGGAGGGGATGGCGCTGCCTCGGCGCCGTGGGTCTCAGGCTTCCCGGTCAGTTGCCGCAACTTCGCCAGGATCTCGGCGGAGGCGGCGATGCTGGCGCCGGCCCCGCCGGCTCCCTCGTCCAGCATCGCTTTGATTTGATCGAGCGCCGCTAAGGAAAGGTTAATGAGCTCGGACGTAACCTGGAGCCGTCCGTTGCGAACCTCGTCGAAGGCGTTTTCCAGGTTGTGACTGAACGCGGCCAGCTCGTCAAAGCCGAACATCGCCCCAGAGCCCTTGATGGTGTGCAAGGCGCGGAAGGCTCGTCCCACAAGTTCGTTGTCGCCACGATTGTCGTTAAGCGCCAGCAGCGAGGATTCCAGCTCGACGAGGATCTCGCGAGCTTCCTCCACGAAGGCTTGCTTGAATTTGTCTTTGTCTAGCATCTGCTCTTTTGCGCTTTCGACAACCACCCACCGCCTTGACCTACTTCCCATCCACCCCGACCGGAAACGTCTCAAAACCGGCATCGCCCACGGCTACCGAGATTTCCCCAGGAACCCGCCCCGCAACGGTGAATCCCCGGCTGCATCCTCTGGCTTCGCGCCCGGCCGCCCAGAGCAACTGCAAGGCGGTCACATCCAGTTCGGTCGCGTGTTCCAGGTCTACGCGCAGCTCTCTACCGGATGCCAGTGCCTGGAGCAGAAGCTTCTTCAGTTCCGCTGCAGAACCAATATCGATCTCGCCATCCAGGCGGATCACACACCGCCCTTCGCCTTGGTCAAGAGTTACTGGCATGCTGCTTTGATCGGCTTCGTGGAACGGAACTTTAGACTTTGTCAACCGGATTGGGCCCACTCCAAGTGCTGCTTGCAGTTCTGTTTCGTCCTGCTCAAATTTCGTTCGATTTTCCTGTGCGTCTTTCGCTACGTCGCCGAGTGCAGAGCTTGCAAACGCTTCTGCGCTTGCCGGATCCGCGGTCTTTGCTCGGCACGTCAAGGGCCGCGCTTCTGCACAGCAATCTCAGAGAAAACTCATTAAAGACTCTTAGACTGAGCCTGTAATCAGGGGATCAAACTCAGGTGGGATCATCCGCGACTCAGCGCGAACAAACTGTCGGTTAGTCTCGCGACCTTGGGGAGCCACGACTTCGGGCTGCTGCCCGATGGCCTCATTCCATCACTGCATCGGTGGGGGCTCGGGTACGGCAGAGCCATCGGCGCGCGCGTCAGAAGCTCCGTAGTTTACATTGGTTTTCGAGTCGTGCATGACTGCCTGCCCGCGCCCCATGGCGGTGGAGTATTCCTGCCGCACGTCGAGTTGATGCCCCATCGCGGAAAGTTTTTGCCGCACTTCGGGCGGCACTCGCGACTCGATCACGATGTGGCACCCGCGCTCGGGACTCACCGTGAAACGGGCGTTCTCCAGAGCCTCCTGGATATTCATGCCATAGTCGACCAGGTTGGAAACGAATTGCGCGTGGGCCAGCGGTTGGTTCGCTCCTCCCATGATCCCAAAGCCCACGTGCTGCTCGCCATGCTCCATGAAAGCCGGAATGATGGTGTGGAATGGCCGCTTGCGCGGGGCGAGCGCATTCGGAGACCGGGGATCGAGCGAAAACAGCGCCCCGCGATCCTGCAGCACGAATCCCATGCCGCGCACCACAATGCCTGCCCCGAATGCTTCATAATTGCTTTGAATCAACGAGACGATGTTGCCCTCGCGATCCACCACCGAAAGGTAAGTCGTGTCACTGGTGGGCGGCGTGCCAGCCGCAACCTCGCAATTGGCTTTGCCAGGATTGATCAGTTGGGCCCGCCGCCGGGCGTACTCCTTCGACAGCATCCCCTTCACCGGGATTTTCGCAAAGCGTGGATCGGCGTTGTAGCGCCCCAGATCGGCATACGCCAGCTTCATGGCTTCGATCTTCTTATGCAGCTCCCGGACGCTGAGCGGCCCCTCGGGCGACGCCGGAGAAGTCTCCATAATGTTCAGCATCTCCAGTGCGGCCATGCCTTGTCCATTGGGAGGAAGCTCGTAGATGGTCCAGTCGCGATAGGTGGTTGAAATCGGCTCGACCCATTCTGGCGAAAACTCGGCCAGATCGTCCGCTGCCATCGTCCCGCCCAGGCTCTGGGACGTGCTCAAAATCGCGCCCGCAATCTCACCCTGGTAAAACGCAGCCGCCCCATTCTGTGCGACCAACCGCAGGGCTTTCGCGAGATCGTGGTTCTGGAACACCTGCCCCACCGCCGGAGGCTTGCCATTGGGCAGATAAACCCGTCGGCCTTCCGGATCTTTCGCGATCCATTCTGCCGAGTCGTTCCAATAGGACGCAATGACCTCGGGAACGGGAAAGCCATCCTCGGCATAGAAAATCGCGGATTGGAAAAGATCCTTCCACGTCAGCCGTCCAAAGCGTTCGTGGAGTGCGTGCCAGCCCGCCACCGCACCGGGGACCGTGACCGAGTCAATGCCTGCCACCGGCATAGAGCTCGCGCCCTTCGCCTGCAAGTGCTCGATGGTCAGTCCCCGCGGCGCCCATCCGCTGGCGTTAAGACCGTACAGCTTGCCGGTTTTTGCGTCCCAGTAAATCGCAAACAGATCGCCGCCCATGCCGTTCATCATGGGTTCCGTCACCCCGAGGACAGCATTCGCGGCAATCGCCGCATCCACTGCAGAACCTCCCCGCGCCAGGATCTCGGCCCCTGCTACCGAAGCTTGCACATGGCTGGTAGCCACAATGCCATAGCGGGTGACGACCATCGAGCGCGCGTTGGAACGGTCTCGGGCAGACATAATAGAGGTTGTAAGCAGCAGCGCGACTGCAATCCGAATCGAAATGTTCATGCTACACCTGCGCACGCGTATTATAAGGTGCACATACTCCTGAATACCCCGGACCTCTTTATAAGGCCCACTCACCTCTGACCGAGGCTGCGGAAATTTCGATTCGTAGTATGGAAAATATTGATACAAGCGGGTACCGAAGTTTGTTGACGGCAGGACCCGTCCACCCTAAAATGCCAAGTATGGTAAGCAAGAGCCTTTCCGCGATGTGCATCTGCGCTTGTTGTTGTGCGATCGTGTACTCTGGCGCGGGGAGGCTGCCGACCTAAGTAACTTATTCTAATAACGGCACTTATAACCCACCGCCAGATCGATTCTGGCGGTGGGTTTTTTATTTTCCGGCACAAAGTGTGGGGTGAAACAGGCTATGACGAACAGCGCGCAAGAAACCAAGGCACAGAGAGTCGAGCGCCTTAAGCGCTCCAAGAATCCGTGGGAAGGTCTGGAAGAAATCCGGCGCTTCGCCCGCGAAGGGTTCGAGTCCATCCCCCCCGAGTGGCCGGGGACCTACTTTCGCTGGTGGGGCGTGTACACCCAAGGTGATGGACTGGGCGTAACCGGCGGTCAGAACGGAGAAGGACGGGCGCTGCAATGCTTCATGGTGAGAATCCGGATCCCCAACGGTCTGCTGCGTTCCGAGCAACTGCGAACCATTGCCGACCTCACCCGCCGCTACGCCCACGGAATCGCCGACCTCACCGTACGCCAAAACATTCAGTTGCACTGGGTCACGATCGAGGCGCTTCCAGATCTGCTCGAAGCGCTCGCGAAGGTCGGATTGAACACGACCAGCGCTTGCGGCGATGTCACCCGCAATGTGACCGGCTGCCCGGTCGCGGGAGTGGACGCGGATGAGATTTGCGATGCTTCGCCCCTAGCGCTCGCAGCCTCGCGAATGCTGGCGGGAAACGGCGACTTCTACAATCTGCCCCGCAAATTCAAGGTCTCGGTCGCGGGATGTCGCGTCTGGTGCCCGTATCCCGAGATCAACGATATTGGCTTGACCGCGACGACTCGCGTGCAGCGCGGCACGCCCGAGGTCGGGTTCTCTCTGCGAGTTGCGGGAGGGCTCTCCACCGAACCGCACCTGGGAGCGCGCTTGAACGCCTTTGTCCGTTGGCATCAGGTGCTGCCCGCCATTCTTGGGATCGCGGAACTGTTTCGCGACTCGGAGGTTTTGCGGGAACATCGCGAGCGCGCGCGGCTGAAGTTTCTCTTCCTGCGACAGGGATGGACGGCGGAGAGTTTCCTGGAGGAATTGCAGCGGCGGATCGGATTTCAGTTCGATCCCGCGGTCGAGGAATTGCCGCCGGCGGATGTTTATCGCGACCACGTGGGAATTCATCCGCAGAAGCAGCCGGGTTACTGCTATGTGGGAGCGGCGGTGCTCCGCGGACGAATTACCGCGGAACAAATGCAAGCTGCCGCCGATCTCGCCAACCGCTTTGCCGCCGGCGGGCTTCGCACCACCAACATGCAGAATCTGCTCATCGTGAACGTTCCCCGGTTCAATGCCGAGAGCTTGGCCAAAGAACTGGACGCGATTGGATTGCGGGTAGGCGGCTCGCCGTTCTTTCGCGGCACCGTCGCCTGCAGCGGCACGGAATTCTGCAAGCTCGCGATCACGGAGACGAAGAGCTTTTCCCGCTGGCTGGTGGAAGAACTGGACGAGCGCTTGCCGGGCTTCGATCAGCACCTGAAGCTGCACGTCACGGGATGCCCGAACAGTTGCGGGCAGCACTGGATTGCCGACATTGGCATTGACGGCAAGAAGATGAAGGTCGACGGGCGTCTCGTCGATGCCTATTACTTTTGCCTTGGCGGTGCGCTCGGTCTGCACCAGGGGACGGCGCGGCCGGTGGGATATCGCTGCCCTGCGACTGAGGTTCCAGATGCGATCGAGCGATTGCTCCGGCAATATCTCGCCACCCGTCAGGCAGGCGAGAACCTGCGCCGGTTTTTTGCCCGCCATACCGACACAAAGCTACGGGAATTTCTGGCTGGCGAACCGGTTGAAGCGGTGAGCCGCGATGTGCCACCGGTGACTGTTGGAGGAGCGTTAGCACAATCGGCCGGAGCAGACGGTGACTAATCTCTTCCCAATGTTTATGAAGCTGGCAGCGAAACGGTGCCTGGTCGTCGGCGCGGGCAAAGTCGGCGAACCCAAGATCGGTGGGCTCATCGACACGGGCGCGAGCGTCCGGGTGGTCGCAGTTGCGGCCAGCGGCCAAGTCCGTGACTGGGCCGACGCAGGGAAGATCGCACTGGAATTGCGCGCTTTCACGGCGAGCGACCTCGACGGCAAGTTTCTGGCGGTCGCGGCCACGGCTTCAGAAAGTCTGAACCGACTCATCTATTGCGAGGCGCAGCGGCGCGGAGTGCTCTGCAACGTGGTGGATGTTCCGGAGTATTGCGATTTCTTTTACCCGGCAGTGGTGCGGCGCGGCGACTTGCAGATTGCAGTTTCAACCGCGGGGCAGAGTCCATCGCTGGCGCAGAAAATTCGGCGGCAACTGGAACGGCAGTTCGGGGAGGGCTACGCGGCATGGGTTGAGCAGCTCGGCGAAACCAGGCGGCTCATCCTGGCCAGCGATCTCGACCAGGCGACGAAGTGGGAGTTGCTGCACTCCCTGGCGAGCCGCGAAGCATTCGAAGCGGCCCTGGCCAAAATCCCGGAGCTCAGCACCAAAAATTGAGCACGAGTTGAGCGCGAAAAGTTGAACGCAAAGGAGACGGAGCATGAACGGGAAGGTTTATCTGGTAGGCGCAGGGCCGGGTGACCCGGAGTTGCTTACAGTGAAAGCGCTTCGACTGCTGCGAGCTGCGGAAGCGGTTCTGCACGACGACCTGGTCGCGCCCGAGATTCTGAAACTGATTCCGCCCACCGCCCAGGTTTACAACGTGGGCAAGCGCTGCGGCAGAAAGACAATCCTGCAAGGTGAGATCAACGGTCTGATGGTCGCGTTGGCGTCCTCCGGACTGCGCGTTGTCCGGCTGAAGGGTGGCGATCCGCTGATCTTCGGACGAGCCGGCGAAGAGATCGAATCCCTGCGCGGAAGCAACATTCCTTTCGAGATTGTTCCGGGCGTGACTTCAGCTCTGGGTGCGGCCGCTGCGGCCCAGATTCCGCTGACGCATCGTCGAGCGTCGTCAGCGCTGGTGCTCATTACCGCTCATCGTGCCTCCGAAAATCGAGCTCCGGAAAAAGATCCCGCCGATTGGAGCAAGTTGGTCACGAGCGGAGCGACTCTGGTGATTTATATGCCGGGACAAGACTATTCGGATATTGCGAGGAGGTTGATGGCGGCCGGACTAGCCGGCAAGACGCCCTGTGCCATCATCTCGCGCGCCACAACCAAGCGCCAGCGCACGCATCGCACGACTGTCCTTGATCTCCATCGCGCGCCGCAACTCGCCGCGCCAACGCTGCTGGTCGTCGGCGAGGTCGTCAGTTTGGCCGATCCCGCCGCCATGGTGGATGAGTTGCTGCCGAGTCTGCGTCCCGTGAACGACAGGCTGCTTCCAGCGGCAATTTTCCAAGACATCCCTCTAACGGGCACAACGCCTGCGAGCAAATAAGGAGCCGATGACGTGCTAGACAAAGACGTGCAAGACAAAGACGTGCCCGATAAAGACAAGACCGCAGAAGCGCAGTTCACGGCCGAGAGTTGGAGTCCGCAGAGGGTGCTGGCCTGGGCGTTTGAGACCTTCGGAAACGGAGTTGCCATTTCGTCGGCATTCGGGGCCGAGGGCATGGCACTTATTGATATGGCCTCGCGGGTGCGCAAGGATTTTCGTGTGTTCACGGTTGACACCGAATTCCTGTTTCCGGAGACCTACAGTCTCATCGACAGAATCGAGCACAAGTACAAAATCAAAGTTGAGAGGGTTGTTTCCCTGCTCTCGCCCGAGGAGCAGGAGCGGGTTCACGGTGCGGAGCTTTGGTCCCGCGATCCCGATCAATGCTGCAACCTGCGGAAAGTTGAGCCGCTCCGCCGCAAGCTGAGTGAACTGAGTGCGTGGATCACGAGCATTCGCCGCGACCAGACCTCATTTCGTAAGGGCGCCCGCAAAATCGAGTGGGACGCGAAATTTGGGCTGGTGAAGGTGAACCCGATCGCCGACTGGAGTTCGAAGCAAGTTTGGCGCTATCTCCTCGAACACGGCGTGCCTTACAACTCACTTCACGATCAGAATTATCCCAGTATTGGTTGCACGCATTGCACGCGCGCCGTCCGGCCGGGCGAAGATCCCCGGGCAGGGCGCTGGCCGGGCACTGCCAAGACGGAGTGTGGCCTCCACATCATTGAGCCGCTGAGTCGATTGCCTGAAGCGGATGCATAGTCTAACGAACAGGAACTGACGCCCCGGCGTGCTAGTATTTGGCGCATGTTCCGATCTCTGCGCTCCGCCGCCACTGCGTTCGCCTTCATCCTGGCTCTCGCCGCTGTACATATAGTCCAGGCTCAATCTTCTGCAGGTTCCAGCGCAGCTCCCGCCAGCGACAATATTGTGCTCCACGCAGCCCACATCCTCGATGTGGAGCATGTCATCCTCGTCAGTCCCGGCGAGGTGCTGGTACGCGGCAATCGCATTGTTGAAGCTGGTTCCTCGGTCGCCCATCCCAGCGGCGCCACCGTAATTGATTTGGGCGCGGCCACACTGATGCCCGGGCTCATCGACGCCCACGTCCATCTTTTCCTCCATCCCGGAGCCGAGGATCTGCAGACCGTAGTCGAATCCGTGCCCGAGCGCACGATCCTCGCCGAAATCGCGGCCCGCGACGATCTGATGGCGGGCTTCACCGCCGAGCGCGACATGGGAACCGAGGGCGCGGGCTCGGCTGACTCCGCCGTGCGCAATGCCATCGACTCCGGACTGATTCCCGGCCCGCGTATGAGCGTTAGCGGCAACGCCATCAGCATTCTCGGAGGCCATGAAGACGCAATCCACTTCAATCCCGCCGAGCATATCTCCTCCAATGCCACCTACGCCAACAATGCCGCCGAACTCGTCTCCGTGATACGGCAGCAGATCAAGGAGGGCGCGGACTTCATCAAGATTTATCAAACCGGCGCCGACCGCCTGGCCGATGGCAAATTCACCACGCCCTACCAGTACACCAGGGTCGAACTTGAAGCCGCCGTCCAGGAAACGGCGCGCGTGGGCAAGCGCGTGGGCGTCCATTGCACCGGCGAACCCGGAGCTCTTTACGCAGTCCAGGCCGGTGTCGCCTCCATCGATCACGCCTACCAGCTCAGCCCCGAGACCATGCGCATTATGCGCGAGAAGCAAATCTACGCCGTGCCCACCTTCACCATCTCCGAGTACTTCGCTGACCATGCCGAATCACCCGCTTTTGCCGAGCGTGAGCGCACCATGCAGGCCTTCCATGCCGAAGAGTTCCGCAAGCAACTGGCGGCAGGCGTTCCCATGGCGGTAGGCTCCGACGTCGGCCCGTTTCCGCACGGTACCCAGGCGCGTGAGTTTGAGTTGATGGTGAAGTACGGAATGCCCGCCGCCGAAGTGCTCCGCGCCAGCTTGCTGAACGGCGCGCGCCTCCTCGGACTGCAGGACATGATCGGCCAGCTCAGGCCCGGCTTCTACGCCGATGTGATCGCAGTTCCCGGCGACCCGCTGCAGGACATTTCCGTGCTCAAGCGCGTCAGCTTCGTCATGAAAAATGGCATCGTATACAAGGAAGCCTACAAGGACGCCGACAAGGACGCCCACACCAATGTCCACTCAAAATAGCGCGGCGAAGGTTGAACGAGCCGATGCCGCCCGCTTCGCCTCTGTCAATCGTCAGTCACGCGTTACCGCTCAGGAGCTCTATGAACTTGCTCACGCGCAAACTGTCACACGCTTCCGTTGCTCTGGTCTGCACTTTCTTCTTTTCCGCAGCCCTGGCCCAGAGCGCTCCCGCGCCCGCCTCCGCACAGCACAAGTGGGCCCTGGTGCTTCACGGCGGCGCCGGAGTCATCGCGCGCTCCTCGATGTCCCCCGAAGCCGAGGCCAACTATCGCGCCGGGATCAAGGAGGCGCTCACCGCCGCTGCCGACGTGCTCGATAAGGGTGGCTCTTCGCTCGATGCGGTCGAAGCCGCCATCAAGCTCCTCGAAGATAATCCGCTCTTCAACGCCGGCCGTGGCGCGGTTTTTGCGGCGGATGGCACCAACCAGCTCGATGCGGCGATCATGGATGGCGAGACCATGCGGGCCGGCTCGGTTGCCGACGTGCAGCGCACGCGCCACCCCATCTCGCTCGCCCGCGCGGTGATGGAGCAGTCGCCCCACGTCATGCTGGTCGGCTCCGGCACCGATGACTTTGCCGCGCACGTGCACCTCGAACAGGTGCCGCCCGCCTTTTTTTTCACCGAGCGCCGCTGGCAGGATCTTGTCCGCCAGCTCGCAAAGGACCGCTCGCCCATTCCTCCGCGCCCCGAAGGTGCGCCCGCGCCTCCGGCCAAGCCCAGCGCCGCATTTGAACGGACGGACACGCACCAGTACGGCACGGTCGGCGTCGTCGCGCTCGACCGCCGTGGCAACATCGCGGCCGGTACTTCCACCGGCGGCATCACGGCCAAGCGCTGGAACCGAGTCGGCGACTCCCCCATCATCGGCGCCGGAACCTACGCCTCGAATCAGTCGTGTGCTGTCTCAGCAACGGGTACAGGCGAGTACTTCATCCGGCTTACCGTGGCGCGCACCATCTGCGCCCTCGTGCAGTACAAGGGCATGAGCTTGCAGGAGGCCGCCGACAAGGTCGTGCAAAAGGATCTCCCCGCAATCCATGGTGACGGAGGAGTCATCGCGCTCACGCCCGACGGCCAGCTAGCCTGGAGCTTCAACACTCCCGGGATGTTCCGCGCCAAGCTCAAGGAAGGCGCGACGCCGCAAATCAGCCTCTATCGCGACGAGCCGTAAACTTCACACTTGGTCTAAACCGAGGCGTGTGGCTAGTCCGAGCTTGCGAGATCCTCAGCGGCGCCCGCTCCAGACGGGATGACCCTTGTCGTCGCGGAGTACGAGCGCGTCGGCGCCCTTCACCACTTGACGCGCCAGGATGAGATCTGCTCCGTCTTGCTTTACTTTCGAACCGGTCAGAACGATTTCGTCCCCTTTGCTGAAGCTCATGCCCATGTCGCCGAGAAAGGACTGCGGGCAAAGATAGACGTCCACAGTTTCTGTCCCATTCTTAATCAGCAGATGGGCAATTTCCTTCTCGCTTCCTTTTGGAGGCAGTTTCACTTCCTCCACGGTGGCGTTCATCTTCGTCTCGGTCTGAAGGTTGTACTTGGGTGGCCCTGTATCCTGACTTTTTTGCGCAAGTGACGGCGCACCGTAGAGGGACAGACACGCGAGAAGAACTACATTGCGGAAGCTGCTCAACCCGCCGGATTCACTTGCATAACGCATGGCTCCTCCTTCCAAGGATGCGCCAGGAACCGGCGGAGATGAGAGAAGAGGAAGCCAAAAAATTAAAAGGGCCGTGACACTGGTTATGCTCTAGCCGCCGACTCTCGCGAGGGAGTCAACAGCGTGGAAGCATGCACCGTCACAGCCCCTGATGCGATCCTGCTTTCGCAGTTCCAAACCCCAACTGGTCCTCGCAGAACAGTCGGATTTTTCGGGTCTGGCTGCCCAACAGGTTGCCCTGCCAGGCTGATCACCCAATCTACTTCGGACTGGCTAATTTTATTTGAACCAATCCTTTCGATCGTCGACGGGGGCAACCATAGTCCCCGGATAGGGCATTGTCAACGCCCGTTTTTGGTGCAGTGCCCTACTCTTGTCGCAGGCCGTTGCCTGTCCCCATTGCCGGTCTTCCGGCTTGCGAAATTCCTCACCGCGCCGCAGTTACGGACGCCCAGCCGACTACAATTACGGCCATGAGGGTGCCCCTCTGGCTCAAGATCGGCTGGACCATCTGGGTGATCGTCTGGGTCCCGTTCTACTGGAGGCAATACGGCCTGCAAAACTTCCTGTTCTTCTGCGATCTCGGAAACCTCTTCCTCATGCTCGCCCTGTGGTTGGAAAGCCCCCTGATTTTCTCCTGGCAGGCGACCGGACTGCTATTGTTCCAGACCCTCTACACCATCGACTTGGTCGGAGCTTTCAGCACTGGCGCGCACATCGTCGGCGGCACGGAATACATGTTTGATCCGAACCTGCCTTTATTCATTCGCCTGCTCGGCTTGTTTCACGTAATCACCATTCCCGTGCTGCTGTGGGCCATCTGGCGCCTGGGTTATGACCGCCGAGGATGGCTCTACCAGACGCTAACCACCTGGGTAGTGGTTCCCGTCAATTACTTCTGGCGTCCGCAGTTCGACGTGAACTGGGCCCGGGGCCCTTTCTTCCACGAGCAACACGCTATGCCCGGCCTGCTCTACCTGCTCGGATACTTGATCGTGGTTCCCCTGGTCGTATACTTTCCCACCCACCTGCTGCTGCAATGGTGGGCCCGGCGTGGAGGCTTCCTGTTGGCGGAAGGGAGAGGCGCCGTCCACGAGGTCAAACCCGTTCGGAGAGAATGAGTTCTGACCCTTACTGTCATTTACTCCCACCGCTTCAGGGACGCGGCAAGCCGGTGTCGTTCGTGGGTGCACACACGTGTCATGTGACGCTCGTCACAGCGCTGCCGGGGGGACGTGAGCAGAATGTAGGCGTTTCTCAAATCGTGTTTAGAGGCTATCCCAAATGAAAAAAACAGTCTTGCGTTTTAGCCTGTTGATTTCCGTGCTCGTCCTAGCCCTATTGGCCGCGGCCCAGCAGCAGGGAAACCACACAACCAATAACAACCCTCTCGCGGTATTGCTTCAGTCCAAGGGAATTTTGTCTCCCGCCGAAGTTGCAATGATCAACCAAGCGTCCTCTCCGGAGGAGGCGAACGCCCGCCTCGCTCAATTGCTCGTGAAGAAGGGCCTCATCAGTCAGCAGGAATCTGCATCCACGGGCGCGCCCGTGAACACGACCACGGTCGCACCCGTAAACACGGCCATGGACTCGTCCGGGGTCCATCTGGTAAACACCGTACTGCACAATCCGAACACGGACGTCGTCTCGACATCCCTCCCAAGCCCGGGACCCGAGCCCGCGCCGCAAGCTTCCGCTGCGCCGCCGCCCGCCGCACCGGCGGTGGTCGCAGCCATTGCTCCCGTGCGGGTGCTTCCCGTTGACCCGCCCCTGAGAGATGGCTTGGTCCCAGCTTTCAGGACGGGCCCTGTCAAAATGACGCCCTACGGCTTTCTCAAGGCCACGGCGGCGCATGATACCAGCGCCCCCAATGGCGATGACTTCCCCTTCATCGGTCTGTTTACGGCTGCCGCCACTGGGACTACGAACACGGGCCCTACGAAAGACCCCGAATTCCACATCAAGGCGCGTGCCTCGCGTTTTGGCGCAAACTTTGAGTGGCCAGATGCGTCCCCGAAGCTGACTTTTACGGGCCGGGTCGAAGCCGACTTTGAAGGCAACTTCAGCGTCGTGGATAACCGCAACGTCTCTTCGATTCGAAGCAACGCCCTCCAATTGCGCTTGGCCTACGTGCGCATGGATTATGCTGCCAGCGACAAGTCTGACTTCTATTTTGAAGGCGGACAGGATTGGACGCTCTTCGGATCGAGCGCTCTGCCCAACCTCCTCGAAACCACATTCCTAGCCGCTTACTATGGCGACGTCTATGAACGTTCCCCGCAGATGATGGTTGGCTGGGTTCAGAAGCTGGGCAGTTCGCTGCATCTCAAGATTTCTCCCACCTTCGCGATCATGATGCCGAGCTCAGCTCAAGTCGAGAAGTCGGCCGCAAACACGTTCTCTGCTACCGGAGCGGTCAATGGCCTGGCGGACCAGCTTGGACAGGGCGAGCGCGAGGGCGCCGACTCCGACCGCCCCGAATACGAAGGCAGACTGGCCATCCAGTGGCAGCTTGACAAAGCGCCAGGAGTTGCGCCTGCGCAACTCATCTGGAGCGGCTTCTACGCCAAGCGTACGTCGATCGTCACCAGCAACGCCATGACCGTTGCTGGGGGCCTGCTACCGGCAACTTGTACGGGGACCCCGGCGGAAGTCGCTCTGTGCGCTTCTTATGCAGCCGCCTTCCCGCATGGCTATACCGCTACCAGCAAGTTGTGGGGCGACCAGCTTGCCCTGCAATTGCCCACTCGCTGGTTCACGCTGGTGGCGAGCGCTTATAAGGGCGGCGACCTGCGCTTCATGTTCGGTGGCCAAGCCAATTCCTTCAACACCGACTTGGCAGGGCTGAACAGCTCTATCAAGTTCGAGACCGTTGACGGTCTCGGCAACGCAGCTATGGCTTGCAGTGTCACTCCAGACCCTGTGACCGGCTGCCCCGCCGGCAATGTTGTGATTGCTCCGGAACGGCCAATTCGTTCTTTTGGCGGTTTCATCAATCTCGGCCTTCCGCTCTCCCGGTGGTTCAACGCCAACCCGAAAGGCCACAATGCTGGCTGGCAGCTCTTTCTGCACGCCGGTAAAGACCAGATGGTGCATCGTGACATTTCGACCGAGACTTTGACAGGGTCAAACGCGCTCTTGATGGGCAAACTCCTGGCCGCATCCCTGTTCTACAAGGTCAACCCCTGGTGCATGTTCGCCATCGAGCAGTCGACGTATGCTACGCGCCTAAAGAATAACGAGAACTATTCGATTGCCGGTTCGCCGAGCAACGAGTGGCAGGATCATCGGACGGAGTTCGGGCCGGTCTTTACGTTCTAGCCTCACGGCGGGATAAAAAGTATCGGCTCACCTGGCAAGTGCCAGAACTACAATGTCGGCAACTGGCAAGTTGGGGACAGATTTGCTCCGATAGCGATCGGCACGAGGAGCAACGCTGTCCCCAGCTTGCACAACGGGAGAGGCGCGATGACTGTGTGTCGTACTCTGATCAGGTTGTCGCCGGTCTTTTTTTGGTCAACACCATGTTCGCGGGGCCATCCAATGCCTACCCGCTTCCAATTAAGGTTTCCTATCGAATGTTCCCGCCAGTGGTGAAGAGTTTGCACGCCAACGACGACATCGCTGTCCTCCGTTTGGACGAATAGCGAGACAGCCGTCGCAAAGCCCCGATATCACTCATTGACCTCGGGTTTCTAAGGGGAAAAGTGGTGGAGGCGGCGGGAGTCGAACCCGCGTCCGAAAATGTTACTGGTCAAGAGACTACATGCTTATTCCAGTTCATGCCCTGGGCATTACCCTAGGACGTTCGCGACAACTGCTCAGAACGGACAAGAAACAGTTGGCGCTAGCCTGAGATCTTAGCCTCCCTGCCCAGACGTAGCAGAGAAGAGCAGCCCGCTGTGTGACGTTCGCTCGCAGCCCACGGGCAAAGCTGCGGAGAACGGCGGCCTAACGAATTAGGCTGCGTATGCCATCTGTTGATTGGCAATTATCATTTTGCACGCGATTACGGGTGTGTGCACCCCGGCATGCCTCTTGGCCGCAAGCATCTCCGTCGAATCCGTGACGCCCCCACTGGTGGGATGGGCCTGCAAAGAACTATCTCTATTCTGCGGAGGAAGTCGCGGGAAGTCAAATGTTGACTGCTTCCCAGCTATCAGTTCTCAGCTGCCAGTTCTCGGGTCCCAGTTTTCAGGAAAGCATTCGTGCTCTCTGCTTCAGAACCGGCCACGGCGGTCAGGGCGTGCAGCCCGACACGGGGTCTCCCATCGAAATGGTGATTGGGGCCGACGAGATGGACTTGGTGGGATCGCTTAACGAGGTTGCGGTTAAGGTAACGGTGCCGCCGCTCGGAACCGTGCCGGGAGCCTGGTAGCAGGTCGGAACATTGCTGGCTATCTGGGCTGGATTAAACGAGCCACAATCCCCGGCGGGGACGCAAGTAAAATTCACGCCGGCATTCTTGGGGTCGTTGGCAACGACTGCTGCGATGCCTGTCGTGGTGCCGGTGTTGAGCGCAGCGGGAGGCGGAGAATAGGGGCTGAACGTAACCACAATCGCGGGAGGCTGGTATTTGGGATCGCCGCAGGCAATAAGTGCGGCCGCGGCACCCATGGACATGACGACCATCGCCTTGGGAATCAGCCTCATGCCTTCTTCCCGGTTACTTGTGCTCTCTCCGACCCAACCGCCCGCCGCAGCAATTCCACAAACTGGTTAATCCGCTCTTCTTTCTCCTCCGGAACCGGTCCCAACTTCCGAAACAGTCCTGGATCTAACTCCTCCGTCAGCAGCGCATCCTGAAACCGGTCCATTGTCCACTCCAGAATCGATCCCGTCATGTGCACATCGAGATCCGTCCGCAACTCTCCCCGCTTGACTCCAAAACCCACAAACTCACGCCATCCGTAAGGATCCTCCACCACCAGAAAACGATTGATCTCCCTGCGTAGCGCCAGATCCGTCCCATAATTACCGATAAGATAAATTCGGTACGAGGCCCAGTTATCCCGCACCATATTCTCTGTGCGCCCCAGCCAGTACCGCAGCACTTCGAAAAATCCTAGTTCCAGAGCCGCTGCCGAAGCCTGCATATATTTCGGAAACGACTGCACCGCCTTCTTGTACGCCTCGAAGAACAATCCCTCCTTGCTCCTGAAGTGCTGGAACACCGACCCCTTGGCAATACCTAACTGCGCCGCAATATCTTCCACCCGCGCCGCGCTGTACCCGCGCTCGGCAAAATGCCGTATCGCCGCATCCACAATCCGCGCCCGCTTCGCTTCCGAACGCGGTCGCGGCTTCCCATCCTCCCTCATCTGCATCGGTTTCGCCAGCGTGCTCGCAATTCCTTCCATGGCCCACTCCCCTTAAGTTTGTCTTGACCCTCGGTCAACAAAAAGATACAGCACTCCTAAACCATTTTCCAATCGGCCGTTTCCATGCCCTTTGGTTAATTTCTTCAGCCGGATTCTACCCCTCTTTTGACCATTGGTCATCCCGCATGTTCAGCCGCCGCCGGAGACTCCCGGTCTGTTGCCGGGTAAATAAGCTGCGAACCGCCGGGCAACCGGCTTGCTCCAAGCTCGCGCCTCAGCACAAGACCACCACCGACTTTTCAGTGGTACAGCGCTGCATTAGAAGTTATGTTAGGAAGTCAAGAACGCGAGGTTCGTATCAGGAGATCGCCTTGGGGAATGCTGAACCCTCTTGGAAATAAGACGCCCCTTTAAGGGGCTGAACCAAAAAAGGAGATTCCAAATGTCCGAAACCGCTCAGCAATACACGCAGCGCATCCTGGCCAACGCCCAGGGACAAGACTCTCTCAAAGTCCAATCCGTCACCACAAAAAAGCTGGCTCGTCTCATCAAGGGCGTCCCCACTGCCAAACTCCGCAAGCGCCCCGCGCCCGGCAAATGGTCCATTGCCGAAATTCTCGCTCACCTCGCTGACGTCGAAATTGCCATCGGCTGGCGCATGCGCTTCATCCTCGGGGCCCCCGGAACCCCCGTCCAGGCCTATGATCAGAACGCCTGGGTCAGCGCCGGACACTATGAAAAACGCGACCCTCGCAAATCCATCGAACTGCACGGCGCGGTGCGCGAAGCCAATCTTGCGCTCCTCAAATCGCTGTCCCCCGATCAGTGGAAGCACTACGGCCAGCATGCCGAGCGCGGCCAGGAATCCATCGAGCACATGGTCCGCATGGTAGCCGGGCACGATATCAACCACATCCGCCAAATCGAGCGCATCCTGACCCCAGCGAAGAATTCAGCGAAGTGACCGCATCGAACCATGAGCGCTTATGCCCCGTCCAGGGGTAGATTCCCGGTGATTATCATCGAAAGAAGGCATCAAGAATGGTTACGGGATGCTCGTAGGTTGGGGCCCAGGCGTACGACGAAGCTAAGAACAAGAGCGGGGCTCCACTCCACGAATACCGGCAACCACACCAGCAGATAGAACTCCAGAAAGCAGTTTGGCTCAAATACATCATTCGTCTTTCGACTGCGATAAAGCTAGGCGCATGTACAGGTAGCCCAGCCACGCACCGAAGCTGAATCCAATCGCCGCGTAGAATGGCAGCGAATAACTATATTGATCTGAACAGCGAACGCTTATGTAGGGTATCTCCAAAGAAATCTCCTTGCACCCTGCCGACAAAAAATATGCAAGTGAGTCTCCGGCATTGCCGAACAGAACACTTTGCGGTTGAATGATAATTCTGCGAAGCAACAAGACTCCTGAAGGCAGCCACACAAACCAACTAAACACCGAACGCCACGCCCTATATGCCAAGAAACCAACAAAGGCACCTACCGACAGATTGAACCAGAGCCAATTGGCGGCGTAGAAGACATCTGGTCGCGAGGCGTAGTGCACGCCCAGCATGGATCCGCCTTTATACATCAGACTCGCGATAACTCCGGACGCTGACACAAGTGCGAACTTACATCCCAGGACACAAAATACGTATCCGCTGATATCGACTAGTCGCGCTGGTATTTTCATGAGGGTGTTCCCGGCGGTGCTCCCAGCTTGTCATGGTGGTGGCCCATCGTCGCGAACTACGTTTCCGCCGCTTCCTGCAGCGCTTCCGCCAAGGGCGCGGCAGCGGGCTTCCGGGCACGAGTTGTGGTGATCACAACCACGCTGACCAGCACCAGCAGCGTTCCGAGCAAGGTTCTACGACCGACGGTCTCGCCTCCAAGAAAATAGCCGACAATCACGGCCACTACCGGATTGACATAAGCGTACGTGCCAACCTTCGTCGGCGATTCATGATGGATGAGCCAGACATACGCGGTAAAACCAACGATGGAGCCGGCCACTATCAAGTAGGCGAGCGCGTACCAGGCGCCGCGCGAGACGGTCCGAATATTAAATCCGCGGAACTCGCCGAGGAGTCCCGCCGTCACCGCCAGCAGGATTCCTCCGGCCAGCATCTGCGCTCCGGAGCTCATGACTTTTGACGCGGGCAGGGGCAGCTTGCGGGTAAGCGCCGAAGCAATCGACCAGCTTATCGCAGCAATCACCAGCGCGACTGCTCCCGCCCGATCGATAGGAGCTTCGCCCAAACCTTGGCTGAGTGACCGGCTGACCAGAACAGCCACACCGCCTATCCCCACCAGAAGAGCCAGCGCCAGCCGCAACGTAAGCCGCTGCGTCCGCAGAATGAGGATCTCCGAAAGCGCCATGAAGACCGGGATGGTCGCAAGCATCACGGCCGCAATTCCCGAAGGCACGCGTTGTTCGGCCCAGAACAGCAGGCCGTAATCGAGCACAAAGATGCAAACCGCGAGAAGCGAAGCCGCCAGCCACTCGCGACGCGACGGAGACGGCGTGCCTGACAGGCGCATCCACCCGAAGAGCACGGCTCCAGCGACGAAAAACCGCATGCTGGCAAGAACCAGCGGCGGGACCTCACGCACCCCCACGCGAATCGCCAGGAAGGTCGAGCCCCAGACGAAGTAAATGATGCCGAACGCCAGCAAGGTCTTCCATGCGGGAGGACGAACCGTAGCTTCCATAGCGGCGTAACCCCGGGCAAAACACAACGCGATCGTTCCCTAAAATAGATCACCAGCAATGACGCCAGGACGCAGAGTTTTTCTTTTGACTTTGTTCGTTCAAATTACCCAATTACAAATTCCTCAAGAGCTGCCAATCCAAATCCCAACCGCAAATACCAACACTCCGCCCACCACCACCTGAAACGCCGCCGAGAGCAGCGGAGTATCCATATACCGGTTCCGAATCCACGCAATCGTGGCCAGCTCCGCCGCCACCACAATCACCGCCGCGATAAACGCCACATGGAAATCTTTGATCAGGAAAGGAAGAGTATGTCCAATCCCGCCCGCCGCTGTCATCAATCCCGTCACTGCTCCGCGCAGCACTGGACGCCCGCGTCCCGTCATCGATCCGTCATCCGACAGCGCCTCCGCGAACGCCATCGAGATTCCCGCACCAATCGATGCCGCGAGGCCTACCAGAAATGCATCGTTGCTGCTCCTCGTCGCAAACGCCGCCGCGAACACTGGAGCCAGCGTCGACACCGAACCATCCATCAGGCCGGCCAGCCCCGGTTGCACAATCTGCAGGACAAACAGACGCCGCTGCGCTTCGTCTTCCGTCTTTTTGACCGTCTGCGTGATGCTTTCCGACATCGCCTCCGCCGCCACCTGGTGCTTGCGCTCGACTTCTTCCAGATCGCCGAGCAACTTCCGGACCCCAGCATCCGTCACCTGCCCCATCGCCTTCTGATAAAACTGGCGCGTCTCCAGTTCCATGATCTCCGCCTGCTTCCGGACCTCGGCAATTTTCAAAGGACGCTTCAGCCACATCGACCTCCGCTGCACAAACCCTTTCACATCCTGCCGCCGGATCAGCGGAATATGTTCCCCGAAACGCTCCCGATAAGTTGCGATCAGCGATGCCCGATGCCCCGACTCCTCTGCGCCCATGTCATCGAACAGTTTCGCCGTCGCCGGATACGTCTCCCGCAGCCCGTCGGCAAAATCCGCATACACCCGCCCGTCTTCTTCTTCCAGTGAAATCGCCAGCGCCAGGATTTCGCGCTCCGTTAGGTCTTTGAAGTTTCGCGCCATGCCGACAAGTTTACTGTTTCTTTCGGTTTCAAGAATTGGGTTTAGGGGGAACTCTGAATATGTTGGTTCCGGAGACCATTCAGAGGGCACGGCTTCATTTTCCCGCAGCCCGGAGCGGACACTCTGCCAGCCCGGCAACTCTTGCCTCCGCTTAGCCCGGCACGCTTTGCCCATCCGCCACGCGCCGCGCCGTCTCGCAGAGCGCCATTCTCCGCAACCACCGCAAAACACTCCACCATTTCTTCCGTGCCTGTCCCGTTTCAAATGGAATCGTGCGTGCTCCAACACCACCAGGTTCACTCGGAACTTCGCCGGCTACGAGCGCCAATCTTCCCACCAGCGAATTCCCTGCCGAATGCTTGCAAACTTTTACATCGAGGTACATCAATGTCCGTCGCCGCGATTTTGAACAGCAGCTCCAATCAATTCCAAATGAGCGCCGCCAGCAATCCTTACCAACAGGAATTGCAACAGCTCGGCCAAGCTCTCCAGTCTGGCAACCTGTCGGCCGCGCAGTCCGATTTCGCCACTTTGCAGGCAGCCTTTTCGCAGCCCGCCACCACTACTGGCTCCACTTCTACCGGCTCCGCTTCCAACCCCGTTGTGCAAGCCTTCAACCAGCTCGGCACCGATCTCCAGTCCGGCAACGTTTCCGCCGCGCAAAAGGATTTCTCCACCGTTCAACAGGATCTCCAGAACAATTTCTCAAACAACGAGTTTCACCATTGCTACCATCACAGGAGCGGAGGCGGAAGCGGAGATTCAAGCAACCAGAATTCCCTGCTCCAGGATCTCAACCAGATCGGCCAGAGCCTCACCTCCAGCAACCTCGCCGGTGCTCAACAGGCCTACGCTACCCTGCAGCAACAACTGCAGCAGTTCGCCCTCGGCGGCGAAGACTCCTCCCAGTTGAGCAACATGCCCCTGTCGCTAGTAGCCTGATCGGCTCTTGCGGCGCGGGCACTTTCGCCCGCGCAATTCCCGAATCGGCTCTCTCGCGAACACGGCCCGCCCACGACGCACCCTCCGCATTCCCCCCCGGAGGGTGCCCCTCCTCGCACCCCCGTTTCCTCAAGAGCACGCGCACAATAAAAAAGCGCGGGAACAGGCCCGCGCCTATTTCTCACACCCGCAAAACATCCTCAGCCGTCAACAAAGCTCCACCTGACGACTGACGCCTGATCGCTGATGTCTGACAGATATTAGTGCTCTGCCCGGATAGCCTCGATCGCCTCGTGCAGCTCCTTATCCGCGGCACGCAGATGCTCTTCCGCCTTTGCGCCATGCCCAGCCATATCGTAATGGTTGGCGGCGCGGGCCTTGTCCATCTCTCTCATCGCTTCCTGCACGTGTTTCTGGACCCCATCCAAGTCGTGCCAGTCATGAACCTTATCGGCAACCGCGATCCCGGCAGCAAACGACAGACACACAGAAAGAACCGCAACTACAATCGTTCTCGTCATGATTTTTCCTCTCAAGTTTGTGCATTAAGTTTTTCCCGACACGCACCGATGCCCGCTATTTTCCCCGACCACAGACCTTGTGTCAAAAGGAAACAAGTGCATCCCGGTATAAGTCAGGTTCGTGCCGCGGAGTTTCGTGTGGCGCGGACGAAGCCGCAGCAGTCTGTAACCACACGCACGGTTTCGAGCCGGTTACCGCGCCTGCTCCTTCGCAATCGCCCGCGGAAACAGGATGTTGTTCTCCAGGTGAATGTGCTGATGCAGGTCGGCCTCGAATGCAGATAAGGCTTGGTAGAGCGTCTGGTAGCTGATGCACGCATCGGCCGGAGCGGCGTAACCGCCGCTGGCCTGGCGCATGGCGCGCAATGCGTTGCCCGCGGAATCGTGTTCACGCTCCATCATCGAGATCGGGTTTTGCACGCTGCCGAAGGGCGGTGGCAGCACGGGCTCTTTCTGAATTACGGCTTCCTCCATCCTGACGATGTAAGGAAACAACACCATCTCTTCTTTCATCATGTGGTTGGTCAGTTCCTGCGCCAGCCCGGCGAAGCTGGCGCGAGCATCCAGGAGTTCGGGATGATTCTTGCCGTGGACCGAGCACACTTTCTCGAACAAAGGACCGAGGCGGGCAATCTCCTCGCGCGTGTACTTGTGATGAGTGCTGCTGATATGTGCGATCAGATCGGCCAGCGGCTCTCCCTGCCAGTCATGGATATTCTGCGCGGCCCGCGTTGTCTGTTCCGCCATTTCGAGCGAATCCCGCACCTGATCCACCGACACATTGGCCGCGCGGCAGGCTTGTTCCAGGGACTGGTTGCCGCCGCAACAATAGTCGATGCCCAGCTTCTCAAAAACGCGGGTTGCAGCGGGGTTTTCCAGGGCCAATTCCCCCACAGTTTTCTCAGTGATCACGCTCATAGTATTCTCCTCGGTGCGGCCGCTCCATTTCTTTCCACTTTCTTAGTGCAGCGCGCTTGATATTCTGAGGCTAGTGGAACGGCGGCGGCGTGCCGATGACTTTTGTCACGGCGAGTCGAACCGCTCTTGTAACCGTCGGAAAGTCCCGGGCAGAACTATTCGTCCAATTGGAGTTCAGCCTCCAGAGCCTTCAAATCGCGGATGATCACGCTGCGTCCATCGATCTTGACCAGGCCTTCGGATTGGAATCTGGAAAGGTTCCGGGAAATCAGCTCGCGCACCGTCCCGATCTGCGACGCCAATTCCTGGTTAGTGACCGGCAACGCGACTTCCACTCCATCAGCCGTGCGCTTGCCTTCGGTTCGGGCAAGGCGCAAGAGGAACGAAGCCAGCCGGTGCCGCACCGTGGTGAAGGAGAGTTCCTCGATGACTCCCACCAGCCGTCGCAGCCGTGTGCCGACTACGCGCAGCACTTTCAGCGCAACTTGCGGATGAGCCAGGCAGAGCGCCTGAAAGTCCTGCTTACTGATAAACAACAGCGTGGCGTCGTCGACCGCGGTCACCGAGGCCGGATAGTTCCCGCCATCGAAGACTGGCACCTCGGCGACCGAACTGCCGGGCCCGTCAATGCTGAGAACCTGCTCGCGTCCGCTGGCCGAGCTCTTGAAGATGCGGATGTGTCCCGACTCAACCACGTAGAGTCCCGCACAAGGCTCGCCCTCGCTGAAAACGGTTTCGCCCGGAGAAAAGCGCCGAGGCACAGCCCCCTGCGCCATGAAAGCGAGCTCAGATTCGGTGAGCCCGGAGAACATGGCGACCTTCGCCAGCGTCTGAGCACGGTCAACCTTGATTTCAGCCACGGCCGCTATTGTACCGAACCCAAGTCCCACGCCTCACTCGCTCTCGAGTTGTTTACGCGCTTGCGCCAGCGCGGCCCGCTCGGCGCCGCTCACCTTCGGATACTTCAAATTCATGCCCTTCAATACATCCACCACCGCGTGCGAGACCACCAGTCGCGTGAACCACTTGTTATCCGCCGGCACAACGTACCAGGGCGCGTGCTCACTTGCGGTGTGCCGGATCATATCCTCATACGCATCCTGATATGCGTCCCAGAATTCGCGTTCCTTCACATCGGCCGAAGAAAATTTCCAGTTCTTGTCCGGAGTGTCGAGCCGTTCCATGAACCGGCGCTTCTGCTCTTTTTTCGAAAGATGCAGAAAGAACTTGACCACCGCAATGCCGTTTCGGGTAGCGTAGCGTTCGTAGTTATTGATATCTTCAAAGCGCTCCTGCCAGATATGCTTCGTGACCAGTGACTTCGGCAGTTTCTCGTTCTCCAGAATCTGGGGATGAACGCGGACGACCAGCACCTCCTCGTAATACGACCGGTTGAAAATACCGATTTGACCTCTCCCCGGCGCGCACTTCGACGTCCGCCACAGGTAGCCGTGATGCAATTCTTCTACGGACGGCTCCTTGAACCCCCACACCTGCACTCCCTGCGGATTCACGCCCGTCATAACGTGCTTGATCGTTCCGTCTTTCCCGGCCGCGTCCATGGCCTGAAAAATCAGCAGCAGGCCCCAGCGGTCCTGCGCCGCAAGAACGTCCTGCAGCCGGCTCATCTCTTTGACGCCGTTCGCCAGCAGTTCCTTCGACTGCGGCTTCAGTTCGGACCCCAGCCCGTGCGTGTCTGCAGGGTCGTGATCCTTGAGGCTGAAGTGTTTCCCGTCTTCGATGCGGTAGCGCTTGAGCAGTTTGTCGATTTTCATAGCGTCACTTGCTGTAACTCTCCCCGGTGTAGTGTCCCGCAAGTCCGTGGAGTAAGTCCACTCCACATGAGTATTGGCAGATGGTTCCCGCCTCGTGTGATCCAGGTCACTGCTTCACGCCCGCCATTTCCGCTACAGTACGGCTAGCATGGCCGGATTTTCCATTCTCACCAACCGCAAACGCGCCATCGTCGCCTTGGTGCACTCCGTAGTGTTCCTCCTGATTGCGGTCAGGCAGATGGTTGCCGCCCAACCTTCCACCGGCATCTGGGTAGCGTCCACGGTATCCCGCGGCACCTGGATTCTCTGCGGAATCTTTGCCATCGTCTCCGCCATTCTTTTCTGGCTGCTCGTCATTTCCAGCGGATGGATGGAAAAATTCTATTTCGGATTCTGCACCATCAGCGCCACCTCCGGCCTCCTCCGAACCGCCGCCGGCGACCAGACCTTTCACGCCGGCCTCTATATAAGGGTGGTCATGCTGGTCAGCGCAGTCCTGGTCGGACTGCTGATAGTCAGAATGCACTCCCGCCCGCTTTCCCCCGTAGAGTCGGAGTACATGGAAGAAAGTTCGTAACCGCCCTCTCATCCGCACGGCCGGGGACATTCCTCACGCCCAACACCCGCAAAATCAAAGCCAACGTCAAAGGCAGCGGACAGGAGTGTCCGCTCTACACGCGTTTGCCTTCGATTCTGACTGCGGGATCCTCACTTGTGCAATCCCTCGGCGATACTGCGGGCTTCGCCTTCGTTAGTCCTCGCCGCGCGAATCGCCGCTAGTTTCGCCAGGTGTTCCCGCTCCGCGCATACCAACATCCGCAGGCCGTCTCGCACGACCTCGCTGGCGTTTTCGTAACCTCCACTCTCAAGCTGGTAGGCTACGAAGCTGTCGAGTCCGTCGGTCAAATTGACATTTCGGGTAGGCGTGGGGTCAGACCTCTCTTCTATTCTGTGGGGCGATCTCGCAAATTGCACGGTTGGCAAAGATTGCTAGTGGGGTACCCCCCTCCCCCGGTCTGATTAGAATCATGGGGTTAGGAAGGCACCAATATCTTTGACGAATCAAACGGCGAAAGGTAGTATATCCTTGCCGGGAAAGAGGTTTAGAGAAGTCGTGTACATGTGCTGTATAGACCCGAGCGGGCATAGCGCAATACATCACGAATGCCCGTTCTGCGTCGTTAGCTGCGTCATCATCCACGAGAGAGAATACCGCCCACTCCAGTTCCTTTGCGATCAGATCACGGACGAATTGGTTCCGAAACGATACCAGAAAGATTTTGAGTTCCACGCCAGAGATTTGTTTCCTCGAAACTCGAAATATACCGGATGGCACCAAGAGGATCGCCACAAGGTCATGGAAGCGGGACTCAAGATTGTTGCTGATCTGGAACTTCCGGTCAGGTATTGTCTCGTGGACAAGAGCAGACACAAGACGAAGTACAAGAATCGTGCTTACGATCCGATGGAGTGGGCCTTCACGGTATGTCTGGAGCAGGTAGAGAAGTGGTTTGTAAGCGACGAACCTGATGACCTCGGTATGGTCGTCACCGATCACTGCTCAAAACGCCGGGAAGAGGATCGACTGACTGAAATCCATCAGAAGTACCTGCACGGCAACTTTCCGTTCGCAAAGATCAGTGCCGAGCACCTTATGGATATTCTGAGCTTCGGGGATTCCAAGCACAGCCGTGGCCTGCAGATGTCCGATCTTTGCAGCTACGTGATAAACAGGAATTGCCAGAAGAAGGGCGATATGAAGGCAATGTACGGAATCATTCAAAAGCAGACAGAGGGTAGAAGATTGCCTCGGGGCGCGTGCGGTCCGTTCTCTTGTATTTGAAGGCGGGATCACTTGGAAGTATTTGACTTTGGGAAAAATCGTGCTTGAATGTTAAGTATGAAACGGTCAATGCTTCTTTGCTTCGGTCTATTACTATGTATCGCTCCCGCTTATTCCGGTGAGGTAGATCACTCCAAAGGCTGGAGCGGGATGGACGGGAACGATTTGTTGCCTATGTGTCAGACGGGTATCGAAATTTCTGATGGTAACGGCAAGAACGTCTCGGCTAGCAGATCGATTGACGCAATTCACTGCTCAATCTACATCCAAGGTTTCTTGGACGGCATTGCGGTGGCACAGGTCGCTCCGGGTGCAACCAAAATCCTTTGCTTCCCCGAAGGAGTCAACGGGTTACAGATGGTTAGGGTTGTTGTGAAATGGCTGCAAGATCACCCTGCGAGGCTGCATGAGCCAGCATACAGTTGCGTATTTGCGGCAGTACACGATGCATTTGCGTGTCAACCTTAAGGGGGGGGGAACAGAGCATCAAAAAATTAACCCCGGTGCCAGCCGGGGCCGATGTTAACGGGTCTCTAGGCGCATATTAGCGCAGGAGCCGGAGCATGTCCAGACCCACCACCTATAACGTCGATCCCCGCAACCCAAACGCGAAAACGCTTTTTACTTTTTACCAAGACGCTTCAGGAGTTCTTCCAGAAGATCATTCCTCAGCGTCATCGGATCAATGCCAACGCTCAGAACCGAAGAACAAGCGGGGCAAACATAGCACACGCCGCGCCAATCGCCCGTCTCCGTCTTAACAGTGATTGGTTCCGCGTGTACTGTACTTAACACGGCTTCGCACTTTGGGCAATCCATGTATACCTCCGTTCCGTTGCTTGCATCGTGCGGTATGATACTCCTGTGAAACCAAAACCCGAGACGCCGTTCGAGCACTTTACGAAAGTGATGGACGGGCTAATGTCCGTCCCGCATTCCGAGATCAAAAAGGCACTCGACCAAGAGAAGCGTGCGCGAGAGAGAAAAAAGCGGGCTAGGAATCGGCCCGCTCCATCTGCTCCCGCTCAATCTCAATCTTCGGCTTCCGGCCACGCTTCCGGTAGTAAGGGCTAGAACGGTACGGGTGCCGTCCCTTCCTCCTTCCCGGTCAACTCCGCATAGGTCAACCGCTTGTTGGCAATCTGAGTCAATGCCAGACTGAATCGGTCTGCGTCGGTCATCGGATTCCTTTCGGTGGATCGGTTGTTGTAGCGAAATACTTGTTCGTCAACATAGCGGTCCAGATGGAACGGTTCCACGGCAACGTAGGTTCCCTTCAATCCGCGCTTCAACAGACTCCAGAAATTCTCTAACCCGTTTGTGTGGACCTGCCCACGCACGTATTCCTCGGCATGGTTCACAACTTCATGAACGAACCGCGAGTGCAGCTTGTCATACGGAACCGCATCGTCGGTGTAAACCTTGGTGCCATACTTCACGTTCTCCAAGACTTCGTTCTGGAGAGTCTCGCGTTTCACATTTGGTACGACCTTAGCGCGAACCTCGCGAGCTTCCCGATCCAGCATTCCGAGCACGATGGTTTTTCCGGTTGCGCCTCCAGTGTGGCCGGACTCAGCGGCGAACCGTTCTCGGCGAGCGCGGTGCATGTTGCGGAGTTTGCCGCCGACAAAACTTTCGTCAACTTCGACTGCACCGTTGCCAGTGCCGCCGTCGCCCATCTTCCCGCGAGCGCCGAACTGTTTCTGCTGGAGAGACATTCCCAAGCGAATCCGGTGCAGCATGAACCATGCGGTTTTTTGAGTCACACCGATAGCGCGATGCAGTTCCCAACTGGAGATGCCGTTCTTGTCGTTCACGAGCGCCCAGATCGCAGGCAGCCACTTCTCCAGAGGAATAGGCGAGTCCTCCAGCACGGTCCCAACCTTGGCCGAGAACTGGCGGTGATGATGGACGGTCTTGCACTGCCACTTGCCCTGCTTGTCTAGGAACTTCGCGTCGGTCCGACCGCAGACGGGACAAATAGGCATCCCGTTCGGCCAGCGGCGCAGGGCTAGGTAATCAATGCAGCGGTTGCGGTCTGCGAAGTATAGAATCGCTTCTTGGAATGTTTTTGGTTCTTGCATGATAGGAGAATTGTAGTACACGAATCATGATTCGTCAAGTATATTCGTGCCGTTAGGAAGAAATTTACTGCAAAATCTTTGACTTTAAAGGACTTATAGTCAAAATATTCCGGAATAAGGACTTACGGTTGTCAATGAGCGCTGAAAATGGCTTTGGGGCAGCTTCGAGGGCCGTCTTGGTTGACGGCACACCTCTTCACTGCCCCATTCAGTCGCTATTGTTGCGGATGGCGGGTTGGATGTCTGTGATGGCGCTCACAGCTTGGATGTGATGAAAAAAGTCAAAGGACGCGCCCAAGCGAAGCTTGGACGGGGCACCCTTCAGAGTTGGGATGGACGCGAAGTCTGGGCCACCCGCCCGTGCGCGCGCTGTCGCGCGGCGCGCGGGCTCGTTGAAAGAAGCATCCTTAAGCCAACCACTTGTCTGTTTTGTATATTGTAACGTATTGGTGTATACAGTAGCTCTAGGGGGATTATTTATGAAGCCGAATCCGACCTCGCCAAGAGCAGACGCCGAGACTGTCGTCATTTCATTTCGGGCACCCGTCGAACTGGTGAAACAACTTGATGAACTAGCTCGGGGTGAGCAGAGAAACAGGGCCAATTTCATCCTGAGGACGCTCACGCACTCTGCATCCGCCATTGAGCGTTTGGCAGAGCACGGCGAATTCTTGCTCAAGGTTTTTCACGACTGCTACGTCAAAGATAAGGTCGGGCGCGAAACAGAATTTCGGCGCGGACAAATCGCTGGATGGAAGCAAACCCTAGTCACTTCCTACGGCGCAAGTACAGCCGAACAGGTAATTCTCCGCGCCAGTGAGGTAGCGAATCTCCCGGTACCACACTCAGGAACTCTTGCGCCGGATGGCAGCGGCTACGAGGGATTTGATTCCTTTTCACATATGGTGATCTAAACTAGGCCGTAGATTCCGCCACGCGAGGACGTTGGCGACAATTGGGAATTTGGTTACGCACGACGATGGCACGCAAGCGGGTTTTCTTGGACGAATGCAATAGCGATCTTGGGCACGTTTTCGGGCCGAAGGACCACGTGTACACGGCAAGAGATTTTGGTATAGCCGGGAAGGAAGACCCGCGAGCCATAGATGAGGCCGTCAGGCGGAAGTGTTCGATCGTCACGGTTAACAAGGATTTCTTGCATTACTATCGGGATCACCCGATGCGGAAAGGCAGGTGGGGTAAGTACGGCTACGGCCTCATCTTCTTGAAGCCGAGCAAGCAACTTACTCGGGCCGAGCAGCTTCGCAGGGGCGTTCGTTCCCTTGAGTGGGACGACACGCGCGAACACGACGACCTAGTATGGGTTTCAGCGGGTGGAAAGACTCGGGTAGAACGTCTGTGTCATCCAGAGTGCGCTGCGGAATTTCCCAAAGAGCAACGAGAGTGGGACTGATCGTTTTCACACCACAAAATACTTCGCTCCCGGATGATGCACCACGATCGCCGACGTGCTCTGCTCCGGCTCCAGCAAGAAGCCCGAAGTCAGGCGCACGCCTACGTTCTCCTCCGGCTTGAGCAAGACAAACAGCTTTGTCTGATCCTCCAGATTCGGACACGCCGGATAGCCGAATGAATAGCGCGAGCCGCGATACTTCTGATGAAACAGATCGCGAATGTGCGGAGAGTCCTCGGCCGCGATGCCTAACTCTTCGCGCATCTTCTTATGATGGAATTCGGCCAGCGCCTCCGCCGTCTCCACGCTTAGGCCGTGGAGATACAGATAGCGCGTGTATTCTCCGCCTTCGAACAGGCGTTGGGTTTCGACCGACGCCTTCGGGCCGATCGTCACCAGCGACAGGCCGAGCACATCCATCTTGCCGGAGGACGGCGCGGCAAAGAAATCGGAGATACAAAGACGGCGGCCTTCTTTCTGGCGCGGGAAAGTGAAGCGCAACAATTCCCTCAGGTTTTGCTTTTCACTGAGAACTGGGAACTGAGAACTGGGAACTGAATACACCACTACGTCATTGCCATCGCCTTGCGCTGGAAAATATCCGTAGACTACTTTCGGCTCGAACCAGCCCGCTGCGATCACATCTTCTTCCAGCTTCTTCTTGATCGGACGATATTTCTCTTCTACCAGCCTTGCGTAATCTTCCTGCGATGCCGTCTTCAACTGCCACTGATTCTTGAACAGAGCCGTGTCGTTGATGTAATGGAAAATCTCCCGCAGATCGTAATCCTTCACCACGCGCACGCCCCAGAATGGAGGCTCTGGAATATTCGGCGCATCCGTCACCACGGCGCTGCGCTCGGAGAACACCGGACCGATTTCTTCGTCCACCGCAGCGGCTTTCGCGTATTCCTTCACCGTCTTGCCGTCCTGCAACCGCGCCTCGCGCTTGCCGTCATCCGCCGCCAGATCTTCCATCACGTGCAGGCCCGCGAACGCGTCTTCTCCATAAAAAACCGAATTCGAATACTCACGCCGCAGATCGTCTTCCACATACTTCCTTGTCAGGGCCGCGCCTCCGCAGATCACGGGAAACTCCAGCTTCTGCCGTTCCAATTCCTGGATTACGTACTTCATCTCGAGCGTCGACTTCACCAGCAAGCCGCTCAGGCCGATGGCATCGGCCTTGTGCTCCTGCGCGGAGTGGATGATGGTGTCGCCCGGCTGCTTGATTCCGAGGTTCACAACCTTGAATCCGTTGTTGGATAAGATGATGTCGACCAGATTCTTTCCTATGTCGTGCACATCACCCTTCACCGTGGCGAGCACGATCGTTCCCTTCTGCTGCGCGCCGGTTTTCTTCTCCATCTTTGGTTCTAGATAGGCTACCGCGGCCTTCATCACTCCGGCTGAATCTAGAACCGAGGGCAACTGCATCTTGCGCGCTCCGAACAAGTCGCCCACCGTCTTCATGCCGTCTAGCAGCACGGTGTTGATCAGGTCTAGCGGCTTGTATTCGACTAGCGCCTCCTCCAGCAACTCTTCCAGGCTGCGTTTGGATTGGCCCTCGCCCACCGATTTTTCGCCGTTGATGATCGCGTACTTCAGCTTGTCCTCGATGGAAAGCGCGGCCACGTGCGCCGTGCTCTGCGCCTGCGCCTTGCCTTTCATGCCCGCGAAATGCTGCATGTAAACCTGCAGCGGATCGCCGTTGGAGCGGTCCTGGTAAATCAGTTTGCGGGCCAGTTCCACTTCTTCCGCCGGAATCTTGTAGAGCGGATAAATCTTTGTGTAATTGACGATGGCAACATCGAGGCCGTTTTCGACCGCCTCATGCAGAAAGACCGAGTTCAGAACGCGGCGCGGATACGCGTCCAGCCCGAAGCTGATGTTGCTTACGCCGAGCACGGTTTTCACTTCTGGCAGCTCTTCGCGGATGCGCTTCACCGCCTTCAAGGTCTCGATGCCTGCCGTCCGGTATTCTTCCTGCCCGGTCGAAATCGGGAGCGTCAGCGCGTCGAAGAGCAAGTCCACCGGACGAATGCCGTACTTTTTTGTCGCCAGATCGAAGATGCGATGCGCAATCGCGACTTTTTTGTCCGCGGTCAGCGCCATGCCCTCTTCGTCGATGGTCAGCGCGATCACTGCCGCGCCATAGCGCTTTGCCATGGGCAACACTTTCGACGTCCGCTTCTCGCCGTCTTCCAGATTGATCGAATTGATGATGGCTTTGCCGGGAATGCGCTTCAGCGCTTCTTCCACCACATCGGCTTCGGTGCTGTCGATGAGGATCGGCGCGGGCACGCGGGTTGCGATTTTTTCCAAGATGGCGGAAATGTAACCCTTTTCGTCTTCGCCCACGATGGCGCAGCACAGGTCGAGCATGTGCGAGCCTTCGTTCGCCAGCTTTTTCGCCAGCGTCAGGATGTCGTCGTATTTCTTGGCCTGCACGAGTTTGCGGAAATGATCGACGCGCGTTGTGGTGTTCATCTCTTCCGCAACGATCAGAGGCTTTGGTTCAAGATCCAGCGGTACCGATGTGTAGGCGCTCGACGCCGCGGCTACCGGCTTCACATTGCGCTTCGCCGGCTCCACGCCCGTCACTGCATCGACTACGGCTTTCAGATGGTCGGGAGTTGTGCCGCAACATCCGCCTACGATGCGTACTCCGTAATCTTGCACGAAGTGTTTGTGATAGTCCGCTAAGTCCTTGGGCGAGAGCTTGTACACCGCATGTCCGCCCACGTTCTGCGGCAGGCCGGCATTCGGCAAAACCGAAATCAGCTTGGTGGAGTTCAAGCCTAGATAGCGGACCGCCTCATTCATCTCCGCTGGACCGGTCGCACAGTTTAAGCCGATGATGTCGATATCGTAGGGCTCGAGTGCGGTCAACGCCGCGCCGATTTCCGTGCCGAGCAGCATGGTTCCGGATTCCTGCAGCGTTACTTGAACTTGTACCGGCAAACGCTTGCCCGCCTTGCGCATTGCCTCGATGACGGCTACCGTGGCAATCTTTGCCTGCAACAAATCCTGGCACGTCTCGATGAGCAGCACATCGACGCCGCCTTCGATCAACGCTGCCGCCTGTTCTTCGTAGGACGCTGCCATCGCGTCCCAACCGATGTGTCCCAGGGAGGGCAATTTTGTGGTTGGCCCCATCGATCCGGCTACGAATCTTGGTTTTTCTTTGGTTGAGAATTGCTGGGCTACTTCCCGGGCGAGTTGCGCCGCCTTCAGGTTAATCTCACGAACTTTGTCGCGCAGTTCGAACTCGCCTAGAACGAGGGCCGTCCCGCCGAAAGTATTTGTCTCCACTATGTCGCAGCCCACGCGGAGAAAGTCGGCGTGAATCTCGCGGATAATGTCGGGACGGCTCAGCACCAGAACTTCGCTGCAATTCTCCTTGCCCCAGTAATCGTCCAGGGTGGGGTTGCGCTTCTGGATGTTTGTCCCCATGGCGCCGTCGTAGATGACGACGCGTTCATTTACGAGTTGGAGGAAGTTGGACATTGTTGCCGGTCGTGACCTCGGCGGCTGAAGCCGTAATCCAAACAATGCACTTAGCGCAGCGCTGAAGGGCTGCGCCACCCAAAATCAAAAGCAAACCAAATCAAGTGCAACAACAAATCCCCGACGGGATAAGCTCGCCGAATCCCACCCTTGCGCAAAGAACGCGCAAGGATGGGGCACCTGGCGCGAACGACCAACGACGGCTTTCCATAACAACAACGCCGGCCCTCGCGGGGCCGGCGTCAAAAAAGCTCGAAATAACGACCCGGCTAACTGCCCGGTGTCATCTCCGTGGGTGCGCCGGCCGCATTTTCCGCACCGTTAAACACGGCATTGGCACCCATATGCGCCGGCGCGATCGCCAGCAACTGTTCCTTCCGATAAATCAAATTGCTCGCACTGAACGTCGCCAGCTCAAATCCATGCCCATGCGTAATCGCATCGGTCGGACAAGCCTCCACACAATACCCGCAAAATATACAGCGATTGTAGTCGATGTTGTAGACGCGGGCGTAGCGTTCGGCGCCCGAGACCCGGTTCTCGGCGGTGTTTTCCGCCGCTTCTATATAAATGCAGTTGGCGGGACAGGCGGCGGCGCAGAGGAAACAGGCTACACATTTTTCCAGTCCGTTTTCGTCGCGCTGCAAGACATGCATGCCGCGGTAGCGTTCCTGAAACTTCGCGCCTTTCAGGGGGCCGGGACCGTCGGGATAATTTTCGACGATGGTGGGCTGAAACATCTCCTTCAGGGTGATGGTCATTCCCTGAGCTACGGCTTCGATGTTCTTGATCACGGACATACGTCAGTAGTATAGCGAATGTTGAGGGGATTGGCAGCTGTCGGCTCTTGGCTCGTAGCTTTTGGCTCTTGGCCGTTGGCTCTTGGCTCAGGCCATGGCTTTCAAAAGATTGGCTACCAAGGACGGGGAGACTTTCGAGGACGTGGAAATCTTCGTTTAATCGTTGAGACTCTACTTAGGCGCTGCGTTGCGCCAGCGCAAGAGTGGTGTTTCAATTTATTGCCAGCCGAGGTTTGCGGTCTCTTCGTTTCATCTTCTTCGTGGCTTTCGTTTTTCTCTTCGGCGGCGGGTTCCTGGGCAGCGCCTTCGGGCAGAAGTCTGGCGAGAAAACCTCTTCCTTATTGCCTTCTGCAAAGAGCAGCGAAAAGAGCAGTGAAGAGCGCGGCGGGGATCGTCCGTATCTGCGGGATCGTTTGCACTGGAACTGGAACCAGCGGGGGCGGACCGTGCCTCGGGGAGAATCGGCGGCGGGGCTGCGCTTTCGGGCTTACCGGCAGAAGATGGCGATGCGGGCTTCGCGCGCAACTGCGGCTGCAAATTCAACACCTCCTCCTATGTCGTCGTCCCCACACCCACTCATCGCAAAGAACGCGATGAGTGGGACACTCGCTGCACGTCCCCCTGCACTTCCCACTGCACTTTCGGCCTCAACAGCGTGGGTGCCGCTGGGGCCGGCTCCGCTGGCCTCCGATGCTACGGGAGATGGAGGGCAGGATTACAACTGGGTCTCGGGGCGGGCTACCTCGGTGCTGATCGACCCCGCGGACACTAGCGGAAATACAGTGCTATTGGGCGGCGCTTATGGCGGGCTTTGGAAATCTATCAACGCGGGGAATCTGAGTTCCAGTCCTGCTGCAGTCGTCTGGCAGCCTTTGATCGACGATCAGCCTACGTTGGCGGTGGGCGCGATTGCTTTGCAGCCGGGAAACAGCAACGTGATTGTGGTCGGAACCGGGGAGACTAACAACTCGACCGATTCTTATTAGGGGTTGGGGATTCTGCTTTCCACAAATGGGGGTTCCACGTGGAGCGAGATCACGGGGATAGGACAGTCTCCGAATGTGGACCAATCGTTCCTGGGAATTGGTTTCAGCAAGATCGCTTTCAGCACGGCGAATTCCAACCTGTTGGTGGCTGCGACGGCGGGAGACAACGGCTTATGCCTTGGCCTGGAAGCGGCGACTGGAGGCAACAGTCCTCTTTCCTGCCTTGGCCCCGAAGAAGATGGGAATTCGACTGCGGTCGGACTTTACTACTCGCTGAATGGTGGAGCGACGTGGAACCGCGCAACCCTCACGGACGGTTCCGTTTCCGCATCAGCCACGGCGGTAATTTACAACGCGAGCCAGGGAGCGACGGGAACGTTCTACGCTTTCATTCGGCGTCACGGGCTGTACTCCTCGACGGATGGCCAGAACTTTACGCCGCTGACTACGCAACCGACCGCGGGGCTGGCATCGGCGAACTGTCCGGCGAGTTCGAACGCAACGACTTGCCTGATTTATCGCGGCGAGTTCGCGGTGGTCCCGGGGCGCAATGAGATGTATGTGTGGGTGGTCGACGTGCAGCCGGACGCCTATGGAAATCCCACACCCGCCGATGAGGGCATCTGGCAATCGACGACGGGCGGGGCGAGTTGGACCGAGATTCCGGATAACGGCATCACCAACTGCGGCGACAGCGCGTTTGGACCGAACATTGGACCGAACAGCGGACCGAACAGCGGCTGCGGAGTGGAACAGGGTTGGTACAACCTGGAATTGTCCGCGATTCCAGATCCGCCGCCCCCCAATTCAACCGGAACGGACGTTTACGCGGGTGCGATCAATCTTTACAAGTGCACGTTAGAGCCCGGGACTACAACTTGCTTGCAAGGCGACTGGATCAATCTAACTCACGTCTATGGGTGCAGCCCGCTCGGGGCGCCGGCGCATGTGCATCCGGACCAGCACGGAATCGGGTTCATGGTTGTCGGTGACACAGCGCCCGGCTACTTCGCGCACGATGGGGGAATCAGCCGGACGCTCGACGGGTATTCCGGGCTGACAACGGGCAGTTGCACCGGGACGAATCAGTTTGACAGCCTGAGCCAGACCCTGGGCTCGATGACGGAATTTGTTTCTGTCTCGGTGCACCCCACGAGCGCGGACATTCTGCTCGGGGGAACGCAGGGCAACGGCTCCCCTAAAACCAGCACCGCAAGCAGCAGCAGTACCTGGCAGAATGCGCTGGGCGGGGATGGCGGATTCAATGCGATCAATCCCAACAACCCGGAAGAGTGGTTTGCGGCGAACCCCTACGTCACGATTATGAAGTGTGAGTCGGGAACCGAGTGTAACGATGCTGGATTTCTCCAGGTCGTCGGCTCTAGCGATCTGGGCGGAGATCAGGGAGCTTATGATACTCCCTACATTCTGGACCCGCAGAATAGCAGTGAAATGCTGGTGGGAACGTGCCGGGTGTGGCAGATCAGCACCAGCGGAACGGCTCCGTTGCAACTGAGCAATGACTTCGACACGTTAGGAACGGGTTTGTGCACGGGCGATGAAATCAACCTGGTCAATGCGGTAGCCGCGGGCGGTCCAGCGCCGAACGGCTATTCGACAGTGGTATATGCGGTGACCAACGGGTACGGGCCGCTGAGCGGGTCGCCTGGGGGCGAAGTATGGGTTACGACCAACGCGGGCGTCAGCTTGATGGCGAATGTGACCGCGAACGCAACCCAGAATGTGAATCCGAACGGGTATGCGATTTCAACGGTCGCGATGGATTCGTCCGATGGGACTGGCAAGACGGCGTATGTGGGGATCATGGGATTCAGCACGCCGGGGTTCCCCACCTCGCACGCGTGGAAGACTGCGAATGCCGGCGCGAGTTGGACGGACTGGACGGGCACGGGCTCGGCGGAATTGCCGGATGCTCCGGTGAACGCGTTGCTGGTGGATGCGCAAGCGGGACTGGTGTACGTGGGAACCGACGTTGGCATTTTTGTGAGTGCGACGAGCGCTCCGAGTTGGACGGAAGTTGGTCCACCGCCGGCGCCGGGAGTTTCGGGATTTCTGCCGAACGCTCCGGTGACGGCGCTGCAACTTTTTAATTACGCGGGCACGAAAACGCTGGTGGCCTCGACATACGGGCGCGGTATTTGGAACTACAGCCTGTCGGCGGGAGTGGACAAGGAGACGCCGGCGATCACGTGGGCGACGCCGTCAGCGATCACCTACGGGACGGCGCTATCGTCCACGCAGTTGAACGCGACGGCGAGTGTGCCGGGGACGTTTGTGTACTCGCCAGTATCGGGGAAGGTGCTCGGAGCGGGGTCGCGAACGCTGAGCGTGACGTTCACTCCGGCCGACACGACCGACTACAACACGGCGACGGCGACGGTGACGCTGGTGGTGAACAAGGCGACACCGACGATCACGTGGGCGACGCCGTCACCGATCATCTACGGGACGGCGCTATCGTCCACGCAGTTGAATGCGACGGCGAGCGTGCCGGGGACGTTTGTGTACTCGCCAGTATCGGGGAAGGTGCTCGGAGCGGGATCGCAAACGCTGAGCGTGACGTTCACTCCGACCGACACGACCGACTACAACGCGGCGACGGCGACGGTGACGCTGGTGGTAACGGGAGCGGCTGCGGACTTTACGTGGACGGACACGGGCAGCACAACGGTAGCAGTGTTGGCGGGACAGAGCGCCAGCTATACGTTTGCGGCGGCTCCGGTGGGGGGTGGAACGTTTAGCTCCCAGGTGAGTTTTGCGTGCTCGGGCTTGCCGGCGTTGACTAGCGGAGGGGCTGGCGCCAGTTGCGGGTTTAGTCCCGCGACGATTGCGGCGGGGGCGCCGGGGACGCCTCCGGTGACGGTGACGCTGACGATTACGACGATTGGGCCGAACTTGGGGACGCAGTCGGGGCTGCGGGTAGAGGCCGTGCTGCACACGGCTTGGACCCTTCGGCTTCGCTCAGGGCAGGCTCTCGGGGGCGGCCGTCCCTACGCGCTCTTCATGTGGGTGGTCGTGGTGGGGATTGTGGGAGTCGGGCGAAAGAGACGCGGCAAGCCGCATCTCTACACCGGGATCACGGCGATTTGCCTGGGGCTTGGATTGATGGCGCTGATTTCTTGCGGCGGGGTCACAGGCAGTAGTAGCAGCACAACACCGGTGACGGTGAATCCGCAAACGGGGAGTGTGTTGTTTGCGGATGAGCCGGGTAACTCGTGGCCGGCGGGAGGTAATCAACAACAATTCACGGCCAACCAAAGCGTAACCTGGGCGATCACGGGCGGCGGTGCGAATGGCACGATAAGCGGGACGGGGATGTATACGCCTCCGGCGGTGATGCCGAACCCGGCGACGGTGACAGTGACCGCTACGCCGGCGACAGGGGCAGCTCCGGGATCGGCCTTTCTGACAGTGGCGGCGCCGACGGCAGTGGGCACGTCGCAGATTACGGTGACGGCGACGGCTGCGGGTGGGGCGGCGCACGGGGATGTTGTGACGCTGAATGTGCGGTAGGCAATCTAACGCCCAGACGCGGAACGCGACAGTAATTTGTAATTGGTGATTTGTAATAGGTAATTGAGGGCGCGCCGGTGTCCGTACCCACGTCTCGAAAAGCGTGAGACGAGGGCACCCGTGCCTTTTTTCTTGCGTCACATTCCATTGTTCTTGCGTCACGGTGAGGCGGCGTCTTGTAGGGTAGGATCGTCTTCGTTGGGCTGCCGTGCTTTGCGCGGCTTGGACGGGCGAGACGCCCGTCCCTCCACAAGACACACAAACTCATGACCTATGACATCGCAGTAATTGGCGGGGGGATTGTTGGGCTTTCGTTTGCCATGCAGGTGAGCGAGCGGTTTCCGCGGTTGCGCATGGTGGTGCTGGAGAAAGAAGCGGGAGTGGCTCGACACCAGACGGGACACAATAGTGGGGTCATCCACAGCGGAGTTTATTACAAGGCGGGGTCGCTGAAGGCGCGGCTGTGTGTAGAGGGGGCGCGGGCGATGGTGGAGTTCTGCTCGCGACATGGGATCGCTTATGAGGTGTGCGGGAAATTGATTGTGGCTACTAACCCAGAGGAGATAGCGCGGCTGGATGTGTTATTTGCGCAGGGCGAGGCGAACGGGTTGGAGGGTTTGCGACTGCTGGAGCGCGCGGCGATGCTCGATATCGAACCGCATGTTGGGGGAGTTCGAGCGCTGCTGGTGCCATCGACCGGAATCACAGATTATGTGGCGGTGACGGCGAAGTATGCGGAGATCGCGGCGGGGCGGGGGGCGGAAGTTAAAACGAGCGCTGGAGTTGTGGGATTCGATATTTCGGGGAATGGAGTGGTGGTGCGAACGCGGGCGGGGGAATTCTCGGCGCGGTATGTGGTGAATTGCGCCGGGCTGTATAGCGATCGGTTGGCGCGCATGGCAGGGGACGATCCGGGGATGATTCTCGTTCCGTTTCGCGGGGAGTATTACGACTTGGCCGCGCCGCGGCAGGAGTTGGTGCGGGGCCTGATTTATCCGGTGCCGGATCCGCGGTATCCGTTTCTG
>Ga0187855_10000148_pt1 | contig 60845 bp, 47 predicted proteins | sample June2016WEW_8_10_2_FD_132969 | JGI IMG/M metagenome (GOLD analysis project Ga0187855, IMG submission 132969) | Peatland microbial communities from SPRUCE experiment site at the Marcell Experimental Forest, Minnesota, USA - June2016WEW_8_10 | ecosystem: Environmental > Terrestrial > Soil >... | reverse complement strand
GTCCTGCTGGATGCAGGGACCACCAGCCGTGAGGCACATTTGCGCAGGCGAATGCCCGGACCAGTCGGAATGCGCGCTCTCCCAAGCGCGCCCAGCAATCCCGTGCTTTTCTCTTGACTTTGACTTACATGGATGCCGGTCATCCGGAACCAGGAATTCGAGCAGGCGTCCAAAACAAATTGAGAACTGGCCGCCATCGGTCTTTACATACCGCTAAAGAGCGCCAAAATTCGAACAAACCGGGGCTGAAAAAAGAGATTCAGGCACTATAATTAGCCGCACTGATGCCAGTCAGTTCCGGAACAAAATTCGGGCCGTACGAGATCGAGACGCCGCTGGGCGCCGGCGGCATGGGTGAGGTGTACCTGGCGCGTGACACGCGGCTGGGGCGCACGGTTGCGATTAAAATTCTGCCGGAGCATTTGTGCGGAACGCGCGAGGCGAAAGAGCGCTTCGACCGCGAGGCGCGGGCTATCTCGTCGGTGAGCCATCCGAATATCTGCAGTCTCTACGACGTAGGCACGCAGGACGGCACGAGCTATCTGGTGATGGAGTATCTGCAAGGGGAAACGGTGGCGGACCGGCTGAGCCACGGTCCGTTGGCGCCGGAGCCGCTTGTGAAGATGGCGCTGGAAATTACTGAGGGGCTTGACAAGGCGCATCGGGGCGGGCTGGTGCATCGTGATCTGAAGCCGGCGAACCTGTTCATCACCCAGGATGAGCACGTCAAGATCCTGGACTTCGGCTTGGCGAAGAGCCTGGGTGCTTTGGGCGCGGCAAGCATCGATGGGGCGACGACTGAGGGAGCGAACTTCACCAGTCCGGGGCTGACGGTAGGCACGATCGCGTATATGTCGCCGGAGCAAGCGCGGGGCGAAGCTGTGGACGCGCGAAGCGATCTATTCTCGCTGGGGATGGTGCTCTACGAGATGGCGACGGCGAGGAAGGCATTCGGCGGATCGTCGCCGGCAGTCATTTTGGAAGCGATTCTGAATCGGGATCCGGAGCCGCTGACGGAGGTGAATCCGCGGATGCCGCCAACCCTTGAAAACATTCTTGGGAAGCTGCTGGAGAAGGATCCGGATCTGCGTTACCAGACCGCGGCGGAATTGCGCGCGGACCTGAAGAGGCTGAGCCGCGATTTGGGATCGGGACGGCGCGCGGCGGCGGAGCCCGTCGCATCGGGCGCGAGTCCGCAGGCGGCTGCGGTGAAGCAGAAGTCGGTCGCGGTGCTGTATTTCGAAAACCAGAGCGGATCGAAGGAAGACGAGTATTTCCGGGACGGGATCACTGAAGACATCGTCACGGAGATCTCGAAGATCGGTCAGCTGGACATCTTTCCGCGATCGGAGATGATGGCCTTTCGCGACAAGGTGGTGACGGCGCAGCAGGTGGCCCAGCAACTGGGAGCGCAATACGTGCTGGAGGGATCGATCCGGCGATCGGGGAACCGGGTGCGCATTACCGCGCAGCTTGTGGAGGCCTCCTCGCGGCACTCGGTGTGGGCGGAGCGGTACGACCGGCAAATGGAAGACGTGTTTACGATCCAGGAGGAGATCGCGCGGAGCATCGCGCAGGCGCTGCGGATTACGCTGACTCCGCAGGAAGAAAAGATCATTGCGCGGCGGCCGACGGAGAATCCGCTGGCGTACGATTTCTATCTGCGCGGCAAGAACTACACGCGGCGGTATTACACCGACTATGCGCTGCAGATGTTCGAGCAGGCGATTCAGCTGGATCCGAAGTTCGCACTGGCTCATGCCGGGATCGCGCAGGTTTGCGGACTGACCTACGAGTTGCGCGAGCGGAATCCGCAACTGATCGAGCGGGGCATGGCGGCCTGCGATCAGGCGGTGGCGCTGGCGCCGGACCAGCCGGAGGTCCTGGTGGCGCGGGCGCGGCTGTTCTACGCACAGAAGAAGTATGAGGACGCGATCGTGCTGGTGATGCAAGCGATCGAACGCAAACCAGACTGCGACGGCGCCTGGAGCATTCTGGGCCGCGCCTACTTTGCCGCGGGCCGATACAAAGAAGCAGCGGCGGTGGTGGATAAAGCCGTCGAGGGGAACGGCGACGACTACAACGTCTATTCGCCTTTCATCAATTCACTGGAGCGGCTGGGGCGGAAGAAGGAAGCCGAGCAACTGCAGTCGCGGATGGCGCTGGTACTGCGGCAGCAACTGGAACACGAGCCGGAAGACGTTCGCGCCCGCGTGCTGCTGGCGGTGTATCTGGCAGCGCAGCACGATGGGGCGGATGAAGCAGTGCGGCATCTACAGACGGCGGTCGCCCTGCGGCCCAAAGACACCAACACCATGTATAACGCAGCCTGCGCCTACGGGGTGATGAAGCGGAAGGCGGAAGCGATGGATACGGTGAAGAAAGCGCTGGCTGCGGGGTACGGCAATCTGGACTGGATGTCGAAAGACCCGGACCTGGATTGCCTGCACGACGATCCGGAGTTCCGCAAGCTGGTGGGGCTGGATTGAAGCACTCCCCCGGCATCTGAAACACAAGTGCCCTTATAACCGACTTTGCCAGCTGGTGCCTGGGTACGGCCCTATCGTCGCCGATTCGGAAGCTATGTTTCGGCAACTCCTGGTCAGGCCCTGGTTCTTAGGCAAGAACCGCCCGAAGAACTCCTTTCTTACGCACCCGCGCCGTGACCGCAACCCGCCTCGCCCGCGAACGGCAGCCAGGGCTGGATCTCCACCACTGCCCCGTCCAACTCTGCCGCCTCTTTGGCCGTCTCTTCGTAGTAGGAGTACCGTTTGCCCAGCTTGAACTCCTGGCAGATTTGATCGACCACCGCTCCCATTCGCTCCTTGTACGCTGACGAAACGAATGCGCTCGTGGCATACCGCCGTTTGTAGGCCTCGAGTTGCTCAGGAAAGTGCTCGCCGACAAACCCGAGAAACGTAGGCAGCGAACAGGGCTTCAGGAACAGCGCACCCGATGCGAGGAAGCTCGCGCCGGCAGCGGCAGCCGCGCGCGCAACCGCTCGAATCGAGCTGGCACTGTCGGTAATTCCCGGCATCAGCGGCGAGCACATGACGCCCGCCCGCAATCCCGCCTCGCGCATTTCGGAAACTGTTCGCATGCGCAGGTCGGGCCGCGGCGCACGCGGCTCCAGTTGCCGGGCAAGTTTGGCGTTCATCGTGGTGACGGTGATGTGCACGGTCAGCTTGTTGCTCTTCGCGACCTCTTTCAGCAGGTCAATGTCTCGAGAAATCAGCGCCGACTTGGTGATGATGCCCAAGCGGAATCCGCCGTGTCGCGCAAAGACTTCGAGCAGCGACCGCGTGATCTTCAGCTTCCGCTCCAGCGGCTGGTAAGGATCTGTCGCCGTGCCGATCGCGATCTCGGTTCCCGGCTTCAAGCGCTTCAGCTCCTGCTCCAGCAGCCACGCAGCGTTTTGCTTGAAGTAGATCTTCCGCTCGAACTCGTCGGGACCCATCTCGAGGAACTCGTGCGTGTAGCGCGCGTAGCAGTAGCGGCACGCGAACTCGCACCCGCGATAGGGATTGATCGCGTGGCTAAACGGCAAGCCGCGGTTCGACGTGACTTTGTTCAGAATGGTCCGGCTGGTCAGCGGCCGGTACTCGGTGAGGCATCCGGTGGAATCGAGCGGCGCCTCGGCTGCGGTTCGGGCGAGGCCGGTCAATGGGGAGGGCTGGGGGGAGGGCTGGGCCGAGGGCTGAAGGATGGGGAAGAGCGATTCAAGTTTCGCCATTTATTCGCCTCTTCGATAATGTAACCCGATTGCCGGAGGGCGTCAAGGGCTGTGATTCGCGGTTCGTGGGTCGTGGACCGCGGATCGTGATTCGTGAGATTTGTTTATCAATGCGTACATAGCTAAGTCGTTGAATCGATGGAATGGGAGCGGAAACCTGGCCCGAATTGCACCGAAAATGGTGCAAGTTTTTAATTTTTTTGTTGGCTCTTAGCGGGCCTGGACGCGAAGCAGAGCCAGGGCAACTTTGGCCGCGTGCAGTAAATCACGGCTCTCTTCACGGTCGAAGATGCCCCGGAGCATGCCATAGGTGATGCAGGCAATGAAATCGCCGATATTATGGTCGCCGACCAGTGGAGGCATGGCGTCACGAAAGGCGATCGAGCCCTGCTCGCGAGCAAAGCGGTCGTCGCGATCGGAGGTTGGAGCTAGCCGGGTGTCGCTGGGGTCGAGCGAGGCCAGGGTGTAGGTGCGGTTCCATGCCTGGAGGCAGCGTTCGACGGAATCATTTTTTGGGGGGTCGCCGAGCCTTTTGATTTTGGTGGATTTTCCGGGTGCGGTGAGTTTAATGGGCTCGACGAGGTTGCCCGGCTTGACGAGATCGCCGAGTTCGGCGACGGCAAGGGCAGCCGAGGAGGGGTTGGTTTGCTCGATCATAGCGGTCTACCTCAATGGGAGTTGGTATTGTGACCATGATGCGCCGGGCGGCGCAAATGATCGGCAAACTTGGGGAACAGAATTTTGCGAGTGTTTTCAGCGATTTGGGTTCATTTGGGGCCGGTGGGGGACTTGACACGCGGTGGCGAGGGACAGTGCAGGGGCTCTTTCGCCCGCTAAAACGGGCTGTGACTGAGCGGGTATACTTGTGCTGCATTCAAGTGAAGGATCAGAGTTCATGACTGGCTTCCCAAAAGTTCGGATGGCGTATTCCGTGCCTCCTAAACACAGGGACGCGCGGGAAGCGCCCATTTATTCCCTAGCCGAAGCAGCGTTGTTTTTGGGTGTGCCGCGAACGACATTGAAGTATTGGTGCGAACCGGGCCACTCTAAGAGGTTGGGAGAATTTGAACCGCTCATTAGCCCAGCAGGTATTTCAACCGACGTGGCCACGGGCAAGGACATGGCTTGGCTTTCCTTCTATAACATGAGTGAAGCGCACGTCCTTTCTTCCTTGACTCGCTTTCACGGCGTGAAGATGATCCGAGTCCGCGAGGCAGTTAGGATGCTAAGGGAACTGCAACTTTCCAACGCGGCGCATCCCCTGTTATCAAGGGATCTCTACACCGATAAGCGCGATATTTTTATCAAAACAATAGAGCGAAGGAAGAAACTTACAACCAACCTTTCCCAAGGCGGCCAGCTCGAATTCACCCAGATTCTTGATGAGTACCTTGAGAGGCTCATCCGCGATAACGACTTCAATCCCATCAAGATTTACCCGCAGAAACAAACCGGCAAAGTTGTGTCGATGATTCTAACGGTATCCTCAGGCCGTCCCATTGTTGACAGCAGAGGTATTCCGGTCGCGTCATTATGGAATCGATACAAGGCCGGAGACAGCCCCGAGTTCCTCGCAGAGGAATACGACCTGAACCTTGGGGAAGTCGAAGGAGCGCTCGACTACTGTGAGCAGCGGGCAGCCTAACCCGTCGGTCGTTCTTTTTCTCGACCGAACTCATGAATCCCACCTCATGATTAAAATGCTTCGCGGCATTGGGGCTGCCTTCCAGAGGCACGGTACATTCTACAAACCAGACGAAGACGATCATGTTTGGATTCCCGACGTTGCCAGACAAGGTTGGGTGATTATCAGTGGGGACAAGGGCATCGAGAAAGATGGAATCAATCGACAGAGCGTAATAGAGTCGAAAGCCAAAGTGTTCTTGCTGGACGACACGAGCAGCAAGGGTGCTGAATGGGCCGCCTCTCTTGTGCTGGCGCACAAGCGGATTGTAAGGATCGCGGCGGAGAATAGGGGGCCTTTCTATTGCACCGTCAGAAAGGGCTCTGACGCTCATGTCGATGAAAGCGAACTCCGATTCCACTCCGGCGGCGGTCCTGCTGTTCCCGGTCCCACTCCGACCGACAAAGAGAAATCAGATGGCGCAAAGAGCGGCCAGACTTCTCCTGATTTTCCGTCCTGATCTAGTGGTCAGCTAATCCCGTATAATTCCGGCCATCACGGAGGATAAGTCGATAAAATTCAAAGCCACCCACTTCGCGATGGATTGAGAGGGCGGATCGGGGATTGTGCCATCCCAGGTCTGACAATCCGGACCTGGGGCACCCAATTTCGTGGTGGATTGAAGGCGGGTGGACCAGGGTTTGTGGTATCCCCGGTCCCCAAATGCGAGGGACCGGGGGCACCCGGCAGGCAGCAGGTTGCAAAGAGGCAGAGAGCAACGAATCTCCCGGGATGCAAGTTCTAAAATCGAGATGCGAAGAGCTGGCACCCGACACCTGAAACCCGGAGACCGTATGAGCAAATCACAGGAAACACACATCACATGGCTCGGCCATGCCACTGTTCTGATCCAGACCCCCCATGGAACGAACATCCTGATCGATCCCTTCATTGCGCACAATCCCAAATACCCAAAAGGCTTCGAGCTGCCATCGAAGATCGACTACGTTCTGTGCACGCACGGCCATGGCGACCACATCTCGGACGCCGCGCCTGTGGCAAAAAGGCACGGCTCCACTGTGGTCGCGATCTACGAGCTGGCCGACTACATTGCGGGTCAGGGAGTGAGCGAGACGATGGGCATGAACCTCGGGGGCACCGTCACGCTCAATGACGTGACAGCCACGATGGTGGAAGCCAAGCACTCCGCCGGCGCGGCCGACGATAAGGGCACGCACTACACAGGCGTCGCCACGGGTTTCGTGCTCGCCATCGCCGGAGGCCCTGTCCTCTACCACGCGGGAGACACGGCGGTCTTCGGCGATATGCAACTGATTCGCGAGCTTTACCAGCCTCGCATCGTCATGCTGCCCATCGGCGGCTACTACACCATGGGACCGCAGCAAGCCGCGCTGGCCTGCCGCTTCCTGGAGCCGGAAACAGTGCTGCCCATCCACTTTGGAACTTTTCCGCCGCTCAAAGGCACGCCAGCTGAGCTGGCGGCTCTCGTCGCGCCCGGCGTGAAGGTTGTGAACTGGAAGCCGGGAGACGAAATCGCGGTATAGAGATCAGAGAGCAGAGAACTGCTTTACTGGTCGCGCGTCTGCTTGATCGCTCGCGGCGATTGCACGATCTCGTCGGGGCCGTGCGTATCCTGCGCGCCCAGGCGCATCGGGGCGCGCGATTTGCCGGCGCTGCAATTGCGAAGGTCGCGCAGGATCTCCTGCTTCTCTCGCGCATATTGGCCGGCAAGCCGCGTCAATGCGTAAGTAATAATGTCGCTGTGATGCAGATCCGCCGCAAGAGGATCGCGACGCATGTTCAGCCATAGCCGGTGGACAAGCTCCACGTCTTCAGGGCCGAGTGCGGGCGCGTGTGGACCGATGTAGAACACCTTGGTCTCGCCGGATGCGCCGATCACGTAGAAGTTGAATTGCCTTTTCGGCTCGGGGAGCGCCTCCCAGGCCTGTCCCATGTGGAACGCCTGGTCCTCGGCGGTCATCGAACTCGACTGGCCCGCAACGACCGACTCGACCTCGAGTGAATTTGCCGTCTGCACCAGCGCGGTGAACACGTCGCCTGCCGGAATCACCAGCAGGGAAACTCTCTTGCCGAAGCTTTCGGCAACTGAGACCGCCTTGGTGAAGAGCATCTGCTCGTGCTCGCTGAAGCTTTGCTGCTCGGCGCTCAGGTACTCCGGGCCTCCCACGCCCATGAGGCGCACACTCACCACCACCACGTCTCGATCCACCGTGCTGGTTCTCCCCAGCGTCCATTTCAGCGCCAGCGGGTTGGCCGCATCGCGCATGGTCACGATCACGCCGCCCGGCCGGATGGCTGTCGACTCGCGGCTGATTGTGTCCTGGTGCTCGAGTTGGAAGTGGTCCTTCATCTGGCGCGCGGTGAGTGCGTGCCTGCGCAGGTTAATGCGCTCCGAAACGGTGAAGATGATGAAGAAGGCGATGGAGAACAAGATGCCGCTGACGGTGGCGACCGACTTGGTAAACAGGTTGACTGTGGCCACGGACAGCAGCACCATAAAGACCGAAAGAAGTCCCAGCGGAATCTCGGTTTTCCCGATGCGGATGTTGGGCGGAACCTTCCAGCCGCGTTCGCCGTGATACTTCCAGCGGAGCACCAGCATGGACAGGCCGTTGAACGTGAACGACCAGATGACGCCGAACGCGTAAGCCTCGCCCAGCATAATGATGTTGCCGCGGCTGGCGATGATGGTGAACATCTGGAGGACAAAGACCAGGTTGACGATGCGGTAGCTGGTGCCGAAGTGCGGATGCGGTTTGCGGAACCAGTCGGTGAGCACGCCGTCTTCGGCGACGCGCATCAGCACACCCGTCGACCCGATGATCGACGTATTGATGGCGCCAGAGAGAATCAGGAATCCCACAACCACGACGAAGATGCGGAAAGCAATGCGCCAAAACAGTGGTCCGGCCATGTACATGGCGAGGCCGGCAATCAGGTTGTCCTGGTAGACATGGTGCTGTGGGCCGGGGATCAGCATCGACGCCAGCAGAGTGCCGCCGCCGGTGAAGATCAGGCTATAGATGGCGATGACGATCGCCGCGCGCTTGAGGTTCTTGAGCTTGGGATGCGCGATCTCGCGGTTGACCTGCGCCAAGCTCTCCTCGCCGCTCATGGCCAGAATGGAGTGGCCGAAAGCCATCAGGACCCCGAAGAATCCAAAGATCGGCAATCCTCTTCCGCGCAGGAAGCCGAGCGAATCTTCACTGAAGTGGAGGTGAGACGGGATAGGCGATGGAGGAAGCGATGCGCCGCGCAGCCAAACTGTGTAGGTGCCCCAGATGAACAGAATCACCACCATCACCGTGGTGATCTGCATGACCCGCAGCGCCTTGTCGCTGGATTCTTCGATCCCCTTGATGTTCTGCCACCAGTAATAGATCGTGACCACCGCGCCCAGCAGCGCCGAGGTGTAGTTCATATTGAACTGGATCGCCTGGCCGCCTGCGACCATCAGGGCCGGCGGCAGCCAGTGTGCCTGGTTTGCGACATTCAACAGCTCGTTCACGAGGCCGGTGATGTATTGGCCGGCAGACACGCCGGAGATCGGTCCCGTAAGAATGTAGTCGAACATCAGCGCCGAAACGCTTAGCTTGGCGAATCCGCCTCCCAGGGCTTCTTTGACCACGCGGTAAACGCCGCCGCGGGTGAACATCGAGCAGCTCTCGACATAAACCGCGCGCACCGCGAAGCTGAACAGCATGATTCCGAGGATGAACCAGGGGGCGGCAGCTCCCACCGCCTGTTCGGCGATACCGCCGGCGTAGAAAGCGGAGGAGCCCAGATCGTTGAGGACGATGGCGGCTGCGCGCCAGAAGGAGATGAACGTGAGCATCACCGAGGAGGCGACAATGAGTCGCACACGGTCATTCGGAGTTGCTACGGTCGTTCGGGTAGAGGCCATCGCTTAGGGTCCGGCGAGGCGCAGCCGGTGGTTAAAATCCTGTGAGCGAAACCACCGCTCTGCGACGAGTCTAATTTTCAATCAACGCAGTGTCAACGAGAAATAAAGATGCGCTGATTCCGATGAAGACTGTGCGCGCGGTTTCGAGCGAGACAGCGGCGCCGAGCGGCAAACCAAGTCTTTGAATCCAGACGCTTACGCTTCGTAGGGGCGGCTGCAACTACAAGGTCAATCGTTTGGGTCCAATGGGATTGGTTCGCCTGGCGAATGCCGGCGTCAGAGGCTCGTACTCGAGGGATTCAGTCTTTGCCGAAAAGCTCTTTGCCGTCCTCGTAGAAGCTGATCAGCACCACCACCGCCGACCCGATCATCCCGAAGAGGAACATCGCTTCCAGCACACGAATTGCTGCAACGGCCAGGATCATGTTGTCGATTCTAGACCGGTTCCTGAGTTGTTGTCGCGTTTTTTGCGTTGTGCAAGGTGGCTCTTTCTCGAGGAAAGAGCCCCTTGAGTGCAACGGCTTCGGGAGGCACTCACTCAGGAACCGGTGTATCGCAACCCGAATGTTTTACACTCGCCGCAGTATGCAATCGTCTTTTTTGGTTCAGAGATGGAGAGCGTGGGCCGCGGCGGGACTATCCGCCGGCTTGCTTGAGTTACCTTTCCCGTTCGCCGGGCCGATGCCTCCGTGGCGCTCGGTGTTTGCTTGGTTTGCGCTCGTGCCTCTTCTTTGGGCTATTTTCTCCGACGCGGGATCGGACCGGCGCCATCCGCTGCGCCGCGCGTTCTTTATTTCTTACCTCTGCGGCGTGCTTTGGTACGTCGGCAACTGCTACTGGATTCGCGACACGATGATGCACTACGGCGACATGCCACCGCTTGCGCCGGAATTGCTGACGCTTGGATTCAGCATGGTGCTGGGGCTCTACTTCGGCGTCTTCGGGTTGGGGCTTGTGCTGGTTCGGCGGGCGACAGGTTCCACGCGCATGGCACTGGCGTTTGCGCCGTTTCTCTGGACCGGCCTTGATCTCGCCGCCGCGCGCATCACCAGTGTTCCATGGGACCAACTTGGCTACTCGCAGGTCGACAACGCGCTCGTTAATCAGCTCGCGCCGTTTACCGGCGTTTATGGCATCACTTTCATTCTCGTCGCGGTGAACGCGCTGCTTGCCGGTGCATTGCTGGTTGATCGCGGCTCGAGGAGCGGCTTTGCCGGCCGCTGGGCGTGGGTTGCGTGCGGTGCAGTCCTGTTCATCTCGGGCTATGCAGGCGTTTTTGTTCCGCCGCCCAACACTGAGCCCACCGCGACCGCGGTCCTTATTCAACCGAATCTCAATGTGGGCGCGGCCGACAATTGGCCGGGCCCCGAGTGGGACCGGCATATCGCCGAATTCACTTATCTGGCCGGCGAAGAATGCAAGACGTACATCGCCGGAATCCCGCAAACCGGCGCGCCGACTGGCGAGATCATCTGCCCGCCGTATCCCACTCATCCCGATCTTGTGGTTTGGCCCGAATCTCCCGCGCCGTTCATGGAGGGCGACGCGAGCTTCAAACAGGCAATGCGATCTATTGCGACGACCACGCAGTCGCCGCTCGTGGTGGGCGGTATCGGCATGGATTTTTCGCCACAGGAGAATGCCTGGCACCAGTACAACTCTGCCTTTATAGTCGACGCCGGTGGCAAGATCGTTGGGCGCTACGACAAAATCCACCTCGTGCCTTTCGGCGAATACATTCCATTCCAGAACCTGCTGACATTTGCCCACAAATTGACCGGACGTGTGTCGTCGTTCACGCGTGGCAGCGATCACAGAGTTTTCCTGCTCGATACGCAGAGCGGCGGGCGGCATCGCTACGGCGTTTTCATCTGCTACGAGGCTGTTTTTGCGGACGAAGTGCGCCAGCTCGCGCGCAACGGCGCCGAAGTGCTCGTGAACATCAGCGACGACGGGTGGTATGGCGACACCAGCGCGCCATGGCAGCACCTGAACATGGCCCGCATGCGCGCGGTCGAAAATCGCCGCTGGCTTTTGCGCGACACCAACACCGGAGTCACAGCCGCAATCGATCCTTACGGCCGGGTGCGCGAGAGTATTCCGCGGCACCAGGTGGACGCGTTGCCTGCCGAATTCAGTTTCCGCGACGGGATCACGTTCTACACTGCTCACGGCGACGTGTTCGCGTGGCTGTGTGCCATACTGTCGTTAGGCGTTTTGGGCTTTTCGCTCGAACGCGGTCTGCGGTCCAAAACTGAATTCAAAGCCAGGTCTTAAGAGCAAAATGTCGCTGAACGATCTCGAATTCGCCTACGCTCCCGTGCGCAATCAAGTGCGCGACCTGCGGGAGTATCTTTGACCCTGCCCGCATCCGCAGGGAACTCTCCGAAATAGAAAAGAAGCTCTCCGATCCGGCGTTGTGGTCCGATCCCACTGCATCGAAGCCGCTCATGCGCGATCGCAAGCGGCTTGAAGCTTTGGTGCGCGATGATGACGAGCTTGTCCGCCGCACGGGCGATATTGAAGCTTACTTTGAACTGGGGCGCGAGGGCGAAGATGTTCTCCAGGATTTGGAGAAGAGCATCAAGGAGCTGGGAGCGTTTGCCGAAGACCTCGAAGCGAGAACGATGCTTTCGGGCGAGGCCGACGGGCTGAATGCGATTGTCACGGTGCATCCCGGAGCCGGAGGCACCGAGAGCCAGGACTGGGCGGAGATGCTGCTGCGCATGTATCTGCGCTGGGCCGAGCAGCAGGGCTTCAAAACGGAAATGAACGACTACCAGGACGGCGAAGAGGCCGGCATCAAGTCCGCGACGTTCACGATATTAGGTGAAAATGCGTTCGGCATGCTGGCCGGCGAAAGCGGCGTGCACCGTTTGGTTCGCATCTCGCCGTTCGACTCTGCCAATCGGCGCCACACTTCGTTTGCTTCGGTCTACGTGTCGCCGGAGATCGACGAAACGATTCATGTCGATCTGAAGCTCGAAGACCTGCGCATTGACACCTATCGTTCCGGCGGCAAGGGCGGTCAGCACGTCAATACCACCGACTCCGCTGTGCGCATGACGCACATCCCGACGGGAATTGTCGTGCAGTGCCAGAACGAGCGCTCGCAGCACAAGAATCGCGACAAGGCCATGAAGATGTTGCGCTCGCGCCTCTACGAATATGAGCTTGAAAAGAAGCGCGCTATCTCAAAGAAACTTGAAGACTCCAAGCTCGAAATCAACTTCGGCTCGCAGATTCGCTCTTACGTCCTGCAGCCCTACCGGATGGCCAAGGATCACCGCACGAAGGTCGAAGTGGGCGACGTGGACAAGGTTCTTGATGGCTACCTCGAGCCTTTTCTGCGCGGATACTTGCTTGCGAAACGGCGGGGCACGGCAGTAGCCGCCGAAGTGGACGACGAACTGGACGAGTAAGAATCAGGGAACGAGGGAACGGGAAGTGCGGGCGAGGACGCCCGCACGAGGGCCGGCGGGCCACCCCAGCGACGAAGACCTGTCGCTGGGGACGCCGGCGCTACAAGGGGAAAAAGGAGCGTGAATTCTTCACTTTCCGCATATGGACAACGACCCCGCAATTATCGACGAGATGCTTCACAACACGAAGACCATTGCTGTTGTCGGTATGAGCGACAAACCCTGGCGCGCCAGCCACAACATTGGCCGTTACCTTGCCGAATCTGGCTTTCGGGTTTTCCCAGTCAATCCCACGCTGACTGAAGCGTTGGGAGGGCCGTGCTATCCGGATCTCGACGCGGCGAATTCGGCAGCCCAAGCCGAGACAGGGGAGGGAATCGACCTTGTCGATGTGTTTCGCGCGTCAGAAAACGTTCCGCCCATTGTCGACGATGTGATTCGCCTTGGAATTCCTTATCTTTGGTTGCAGGACGAAGTCGTTCACGACGAAGCTGTTGCCCGCGCTCGCGCGGCCGGCGTGAAGTGCGTGCAGAACGATTGCATTTACCGCCGGCATGCATCGATGGTCCATTGAATTCCATCGGACGGCGATGGCGTTTCTGCGACCTTCGTCCGGTAAACTGAGTCCAAAGTAAAGGTGCCAAGCATCCGATTCCAGCGTCCATCCGCCATGCGTCGTTTCCGCTTCATCTTCGGGTTAGCGTTCCTGTGCGTCGCGGGATTGCCGATGCAGGCTGCGTCGAATTCCGCTGACGCCGCGCACCTGCACGTTCAACTGGTCCTCGATCGGACATTGCTCTCTGCGTCCGTAGATAACCGGGCAGGCCTATATTTCAAGCTCGAGCCGGGGTGGCATGTTTATTGGAATAATCCGGGCGATTCCGGTGAACCACCCCGCATCGGTTGGACTCTTCCAAAGGGCATCACCGCCTCTCCTCTCGAATTCCCTGTACCGACGCGTTTGCCTCTTGGGCCTTTGATGGACTATGGCTATGAGAACCAGGTTGTGTTCCCGTTCAATTTCACGGTAGATCAGAGTACAAAAAGCGGTCCTGCAGTGCTCCATGCCAAGGTCGATTGGCTCGTTTGTCGCGAAGTGTGCATTCCCGGGAAAGCCGATCTAGACGAAAGCGTTCACATCGTCAGCGGCAAGTTACCGCCGGCGCAAGAATCCTACGATGACGCTGCTCTCCTTGACTGGGCAACGAAACAGCTGCCAGTTCCGTTTCCCTCGCTGCCGAACGACCGAGCCGTCTTTCAGCCCACGACTAATGGCTTTCAGCTGCTCGTTGTGTTTGGTCATGCAGAGTCGCAGGCCGCGTTCTTTCCTGAAGACGAAAACATACTCGACAACCCTTCTCCGCAGATAGTCACGCCAATTCCGGGAGGAGTGATTCTTGATCTAAAGAAGGATCCGAACCTCACTTCGAACCCTGCCCTGTTGAAGGGGGTTCTGGAGATAGGCAGCGCCACCCATTTCGAGATCGCCGCAACCCCCGGAATATTCGCTGTGCCAGCACCAGCACCCACATTCTCCTTCGCGGCGCTCGCCCGCATCGTCGGGCTGGCGTTCATCGGCGGTCTGCTCCTCAACCTCATGCCCTGCGTCTTTCCAGTGCTGTTCCTGAAAGGCCTATCGCTTTGCCGCTCCGGGACTGAGGATCGCCGAACGCTGTGCGCTCACGGTTTTGTCTATGCAGCCGGCATTCTGGTTTCATTCTGGGCTCTGGTTGCTGTACTGCTCGGACTGCGCGCGGCCGGCGCTACTCTCGGCTGGGGATTCCAGTTCCAATCGCCGGTTTTCCTATCGCTGATGGCCGGGCTGCTCTTCTTTCTGGGGCTCTCGCTGGCCGGACAATTCGAAATCGGCCTGACGCTCACCAGCGCGGGCGGCTCGCTCGCGGCGAAACAAGGCTATGCCGGAAGCTTCTTCACCGGAGTGCTGGCGGTTGTTGTGGCCACGCCGTGCACTGCGCCGTTTATGGGTGCGGCAATCGGATACGCGCTTGCGCAACCCGCTGCCATCACCTTCGCCGTCTTCACGGCGCTTGCTCTCGGCCTTGCCGCGCCTTACGTCGCGCTCACGCTTCAACCCGCGTGGACCCGGCTGCTGCCCAGGCCCGGCGCGTGGATGGACATTTTGAAGCAAGCCGTCTCGGTGCCGATCTTTGGGACCGTGATCTGGCTGGCGTGGGTCATTACCGGAGCTTACGGGGCAGGGCTGCTTCTTGCGGTGTTGTCGGAGTTTCTGCTTCTCGCGATTGCAGGGTGGTTCCTCGGCCGCTGGCCGGCGAAGCGTTGGGCGACTTCCATCGCTGTGCTTATTCTGGCCGCCGTTGTTGCCGCATGCTTTGTTGCGCCGAAAGAGTTCGCCGCCACGCCATCCTCAGCGCCGGCTGCATCATCGTTGGGAAGCGCTGCGACGGCCGGCAACTGGCAACCATGGTCAGCTGACGCCGTTCAGCACGCTCTCTCCGCGGGTCAGCCGGTCTTTGTCGATTTCACCGCGAGCTGGTGTTTGAGTTGCCAGGTGAACGAGCGCGTGGCTCTCGACCGGCCGGAGGTTGTGCAGGCGTTTGCTGCCGCTAATGTTGCGCTCTATCGAGCCGACTGGACTCGCGAGGATCCAGCGATTACGCAGGCGCTTACTGATCTTGGGCGAAGCGGCGTGCCGGTGTATGCGCTCTACTTGCCGGGCCAGAGCGCTCCGACGTTGCTGCCGCAGGTCTTGACGCCGGGGATCGTGATTGACGCGCTGAGCAAGGTACCGCGCGCTGCAACTCAGGTGGCGCCTCCGTCTTCAAACCCATAGCGGGTTAGCACGTCAACGACCGAGCTTGGTTTCGCGATTACTCTCGCCGCCAGCTTCACCGTCGGCATCTTAATAACGAGGAGGCGCAATGAGCGCAAAAACGAAGTCCACGCACGAACTGGCCGGCGGTCAAACCGAAGACAAAAAAGATGACGACCTAGTGGACGATGAATTGGTCAACGACTCGCCGGGCACCGTCAGTATCGCCGACTCAACGGGCTCAGATGAGCAAAAGGAAACCGGAGACGCGAAGAAGAACAACACTCCGAAGCGAGAAGACTAATGCGTTTCTGTGCAGGGGAGCAGGTAGCGGGGATAGAGTAGGTCCAGCTTTCTTCCAGCCGCTGTGAAGTTGGCCTTGAGTTCCCATTTCTCAGGCTTTTGAATTGGCGGAGTTACCATCTCCAACTCGTATTGGTGTGCGAGAAGCGGGATTAACTGGTCCGGTCGGAACAGCAGCTGTGCACCCATGGGAAACCCGGCCTCCAGCGCCGGATCTTCGAATGCAGCCGCGCCGCCGGTCGAGTCCGCCAGTCCAGCAAAGTCCCTCAGACCGTCCGCACTGTCCAGCGTGTGTAGGTAGGGATTCGCAATCATCACCGCCAGGATCGGTACGCCGCTCGTCAACAGATCGTTCTGGATTTTATTCTTCGACAACTTGCTCATGTTGTCGCGCCCATCCGAGACCGCGACGATTACATCGCCGTCTCTGCGCGGGCTCAGCATATGTAAGGCGGTTTCTATGTTGGCCCAGAGAGGCGTTCTATGGCTCCATTGCCCTTTTCCCGGCTTCCAAGCCAGTATCGTTGGCAATTCCGAACGGGCCATTGCCGGATTCGCGAACTCCGTCTTAGTCGATTGCCCGCCAGAAAAAGCGAGGAATGCGACCGAATTGTTGCTTGGAATAACGCTTAGAAGTTCTTCCACACCTTGGTTCACCCTGCGGTCGAGATCATAGATCGACCCTGATTCTGAATGGCGGACGCCTATCATACTCCCGCTGCGATCGAGGACAAAAACGAACCGCCGTGTAGCCGGCAGAGGCTTTATTTGCTTGATCGTTATTTCCTTGCCCTTCAGTGTCGCGCGCAGCTCGTCTGCAAAGAATCCGTTGCTTGGCCCGGAAGCGAGCGCGATCACAGGAACGCTCATTCGACATGACGCCTGGGCCGCCAGCTGCCCGCTATTCGAAAGCGAGGCGACAACAACCAGACATGACAGGGCTGTTTTCATGGCAATGCCCGGCCCACCGTATGGGCTATCTGACAGGCGCGAGCAATTCTACCATTCAATGATTTGATCGCGGCCTTGACCGCTTCTCAAGCTAACGAAAGTATGTGGAGACGACGAGGTTATTTGTTCTGCTTGCCGATTCTGATCCGCCGGATCTCTTCCATGCGCGCGGCGAGCTGCTTTTCGCGGCCCTCCTGCGTGGGGTGGTAGTAGGTACGGCCTTTGAGTGAGTCGGGAAGACAGTCCATGTCGGCAACTTTGCCTTCTTCTTCGTGGGCATAGCGGTAGCCTTCGGCGTAGCCCAGATCTTTCATCAACTTCGTCGGCGCGTTGCGCAGGTGCAGGGGCACAGGCTCCTGCCGCGTGTGCTCGATGTCATCCTGCACCGCGCCGAATGCCGTATACACCGCATTCGATTTCGGCGCGAGCGCCAGGTAGACGACGGCCTCGGCCAGCGCAAGATCGCCTTCGGGCGATCCGAGAAAATCGTAGGTGTCTTTTGCGGAAAGACACAGATGCAGAGCCTCAGGCGCGGCGAGCCCAATGTCCTCGACGGCCATGCGCACGATGCGCCGCGCGAGATAGAGGGGATCTTCTCCGCCGGCAAACATCCTGCCCAGCCAGTAGAGAGCCGCGTCGGGATCGGAGTTGCGCACGCTCTTGTGGAGCGCGGAGATCAGGTTGTAGTGCTCTTCACCGGCCTTGTCGTACATCAATACGCGCTTCTGCGCGGCTTCTGTCGCAACTGATTTGGTGATGTGCTTGCTTCCATCGGCCACGGCGAGCTGCGCAGCTACTTCGAGCGTGTTGTATGCGTTGCGGACGTCTCCGCTCGAATAGCCGGCCATGAGTTCCAGTGCATCGCCGTCCGCGGTTAGCTGCATGGCGCCCAGGCCACGCTCGTTGTCGGCCAAAGCCCTTCGCAGCAGAGTCACAACCTGCTCGTCCTTGAGCGGCTCGAGTACATACACGCGGCAGCGCGAGAGGAGCGCCGAAATAATTTCAAAGGAAGGGTTCTCGGTAGTCGCGCCGATCAAACGGATTGTGCCGCGCTCCACGTAAGGAAGAAAAGCGTCCTGCTGTGCCTTGTTGAAACGGTGAATTTCGTCGACGAAGAGAATAGTGCGCGAATGCAGTTGCGAAGCTTTGGCCGCCGTGACCATCACCTGCTTGATCTCCTTGATGCCGCTAGTGACCGCGGAGAACTCGATGAAGCTGGCTTTCGTGGTCTCGGCAATGATCTTGGCCAGGGTGGTCTTGCCCACGCCCGGCGGACCCCAGAAGATCATCGAGCTGGCATCGTCGCGCTCGATTTGCACGCGCAGCGGTTTTCCCGGCCCGACCAGATGCTCCTGGCCAAGCAACTCGTCGAGATTGCGCGGCCGCATCCGCTCCGCCAATGGGGCTCCGCCCACCTCTATTGCATGGGGCAGACCTTTGGAGGAGTGCTGTGGGAGATCGGGCTCGTTGTCGAACAAGCTCATCGCCGTGCTCCCGCTGCCGCGGGCATTGCATGCAGCAGCCCTTTGGAGGAGCGTTGCGGTTTGCCGGAGGGCTTACTCGACCGCTGCCGCCACGCTTCGTAGAGCAGGACGCTGGCGGCAACGGCTGCGTTCAGGCTCTCCACCGGGCCGGGGCAGGGAATCGTGATTCGGTCATCGGCGCGCCGAGCAATGTCTTCCGGGACACCATTGCCCTCGTTGCCGATGATGAGAGCCACGGGACCGTCCAGCGCGATGCGGTCGGCAGCCTTCGCTCCACGCGACGTGCTCGCGAAAACTTTCACTCCGGCCTTTCTCAACTGCTCGAAGCACTCCGCTTCATTCGCTGCAATCAGCGGCACTCGGAAAACGCTCCCCGCCGATGCGCGCACGGCTTTCGCATTCCAAGCGCTCACGGTTCCCGGCAGGCTCACAATACCGGTCGCGCCGAATGCCTCGGCCGAGCGCAGAATCGTGCCCAAGTTTCCCGGATCCTGAATGGCCGCCAGGACAAGCACAAGCGTTTTCTCCTGGTTTTGCTTGAGAACGTGCGACCAGGACCAATTCGGCCGCTCAACCAGCGCCGCAATCGACTGCGGCGTCTCAGTCACCAGCGCCTGGTCGAGAAGTTTTTTTGGCAGTTGCAGAACCTCGACGTCCCGCTTCACTTGGAGCTTATCCAGCAACCGCTCTGCACCCTGCGCCACAAAGATGGTTTTCACGCGCAAACCTGCACGCAAAGCTTCCTCAATGAGGTTCGGTCCTTCGATACCCGCGAGCGCGTGAGCACCGCGGCCCGGCGCGCTGAGCACCTTCCTCAGCTCCTTCAGACGCGCATTCTGCTTGCTCTCCACCACGCGGACCGGCATCAATCGGCATCCTCTGGCTGCTCAAGCCGATTCTACGGCGTTTTAGTGGATATGAGCACTCGCGCGGTGATCATCAAACTTGCACCATAGCTAGTGCTGTGTTAGTTTCCGAATCTGTAGACACTCCTTCTATTCGGGAACCGAGGTAGGTCTTCTTGTCCGCGGAGATATTGCGCGTCAATCCCGATGAACCCCAACCGGACCGGATCGATTACATCGTCTCCTGCCTGCGCAAGGGGGGTGTTGTCGCCTTGCCAACCGACACGTTTTACGGCCTGGCTGTCGATCCGGTGAACCTCTACGCCGTCGAGCAGATTTACCAAATCAAGAGCCGCCAGAAGCACAAGCCACTCTCGTTGCTCATTTCGGGCCTGTCCCAGGCCTACGAACTCGCGCGCGACACCGATCCCCAACTGGACAAGCTCGCCGACCGATTCTGGCCCGGGCCGTTGACGATTATCGTCCGGGCTGGAACCAAGCTGCCTCTGCGCTCGACGGCGAATACGGGCAACGTGGCACTGCGCGTGCCCGATGCCGCCATACCCCGAGCGGTGGTGGAGCGCTTCGGCCTGCCCATCACGGCCACCTCGGCGAACCTGCAGGGCGCCTCGGAGTGTACAAGCGCCGGGTGCGTTCGCGATCAGATCGGCGACCGAATTCCGCTCATCATCGATGGCGGGCCGACAGGCCGCACGCAGCCGACGACGATCGTCGACCTCACCCTCGGCGCCGGCCGGTGGGAGATTCTGCGCGAAGGCGCAATCCCAACTCACGAAATCGTGATGACCCTGCAGCGATAAGATGGAGCGCATGGGGCGCGAATCCAAGACGAAGCGCCGCAACTGGGTCCTCCGCTTCATCGTCGTGCTGGCTGTGCTCGTGCTCGGCGGAGCATTGGTGTGGTGCCGCTGGGTCTACGTGCAGATTGAGAGCTACGCACATCTGGATCAAGCTGCTCCCGCAGATGCGATTGGCGTTCTTGGCGCGGCGGAATACGACGGACGGCCCTCGCCCGTTTATCGCGCGCGTCTCGACCACGCCCTTGTGCTCTACCATCGCGGCATCGCTCCGCTCATCATTACGCTGGGTGGCCCGGGGGGCGATCAGTACACCGAGGGCTCCGTTGGCGCCGGCTATCTGATCAGCAAGGGCGTTCGGGAGCAGTCTATCATCGCTGAAACCGAGAGCCGCAACACTGAAGAGTCGGCCCGCCGCATCGCCGTGATCGCCCGCGTGAATGGCCTGCACCGGCTGGTGGTGGTCAGCGACGACACACACATGTTCCGCATCCACGCGATCTGCGCCGCCGAAGGCCTCGACGTGCTCACGTCGCCACGCCCGCGACCGGCGGTTGAAGATAGAACGCTGGAGGCCGAGCGCATCGCCCACGAGATCCTCAGCTACACGTTCTGGCGGCTGCATCTGCATTGAAAAACAGTGGACAGTGAACAGTGGACAGGGAACAGGGAACACGGGAACGAGTCAGCAGGTCTTTTCAAAAAACGCGTTAGCGCATGAAGGCCGTCAGCAACAGCGCAAACACTGCGGCGCTTCCTGTCGACAAGAAATTCACCCCGTCGTTGTCGAGCCAACCCTTTCTCTCCAAAGTGGCTCCGAGCAGGCTGTCGAAAAGAAGTCCGAACACCGCGCCGGCACAGCTCAGCTTGAAGAGACTCCAGTCGCCACGCATGGCCCAGCTTCCGGCGCCCGCCACGATGGCCGCTGCGACGACGCCGGCCACGGTCCCAACCGCGCTCACTGCGCCGTCGGTGCCCGGTTCCACGGCGTGCAATGTCGTGATCATCCGCGGCCGTCCACCCAGCACTTGCCCGATCTCCGACGAAACTGTATCTGCCGCGGCCTCAGCCAGTGCGGCCAGAGCCATAGCCTGCATAAGCGTTCCAGAGTGGGCTCGGAGCGGAGGCCATCGGCTATCCAGGAACCAGATCCTGACAGGCTCGCTCGCGACCAGCGCCGCCAGGCCCAGATTAGCCGCAACCTGCGCGGCCAACCTTCCCCGCCGCGCCTCGGCGGTGCCCAACCGCTCCTTTTTTCGGCGCCCGGCGCGCGTGGCAGCGAAGGCCAGCAATGAAACTGCCAGCACGGGAATCAGCGCCGTATGCCAAGGCTCGTAGGGGAATTCAACGGTTGAGAACATCAGGCTTGCCGTGATGAGCGCCCCGGTTGCTGCTGCCGCAGGCGTGGCCGCCCGCAGTCTCCAGGTAATAAGCCCCAGCAACGCGCTTAACCCGAATGTCCAAATCACGACGGCAGCGGAAACCGTTGCCCACCCGAAGCACGCGAGCAGCACATCCGTGCCTGCGAAAGGCAACACCGCGAGCAACACCAGCTTCGATTGCCAAGCCAGATTATCTTGAGCCACGCCTCATCCTAACTGCTTGCTGCAGCTTGAGAAAGACCCGCACTTTTCCCGCCTGCGATGACGATTGGCGGCCGCCTGCGTCGGACTTGTTGGAGGGCTGTTACCGTCTCCAGCGCCCACCCCAGTGATTTACAATCAGCAGGAAAGCAGGAAAGATTCCGAATGAGGCTTTTTCACATGAAGTCATGCCCGGCGCGTGTGCTCTTCGCGCAGGCAGGAGCTGCTCTCGCGCTCGCGGCTCTCATTGGCGGTTGTGGCGACAATTACAGGCCAGTGGTTACTCCGATCGGAACCAGCGGCCCGCCGGCCCAGGTCCAATCGTACGCGATCGTAGTTTCCACCACTGGATCGAGCACGCCCGGGGTGGTCACCATCATCGATTATTCCGGCGACTCGATTATGAACGAAACGGACATTGGTCCGGGTCCAAGGGTTTTCACAATCGATGAAGTTGGCGCCACGGGCTACACCATCAACAGCGACGGGACTTTGTCCAATTTCGCCCTAAGCGCCAGCTTGCAGGCCAAAAACGTCTCCGAATCCACGCTGCCTCCTACGGCGCAGCCGGTCAACCTGTTGTCGCCATCCAACGGGCTTTGGACAACCGATCTCAACGGCGACGTGGTCGATCTTTTTAGCGGGTCGCCTGAGGCCTTTAAGCTGGCGATCCCAGTGGCCACTTCGGGCAGTCCAGCCACGATGCCCGTCCTTGTCGCTGGACCAGGAACCATCGGCGGAGAACGCAATTATGTTCTCAGCCAGAATGTTCCCGATACTGCACCGATGACCTGTAACGTGTCTCCGACAACTGCTCCGACTGGCGTAGCGACTCCGATCGAGCTCTCCAGCAACACGACCGATCCCGCGATCCCTGTGGGCAAGTGCCCCGTTTACGCGGTGCAAACCCCGGACCTGCAGCGCATGTATGTCGTCAATCGCGGAGACGATACCCTCTCAGTCATCAACACCAGGAACAATACGCCCGACACCTGCACGCCGTTTCAAAATCAGAATGGGCAATGGATCACCTGCCATCCCACCATTCAACTTCCCACCGGTTCGGGACCCATTTACGCCGAATACAACACAGCGACCCAGCAACTTGTCGTCGCCAATTACGACGGGGGAACGATCAGCGTCGTCGATGTCCCGCTGGACGAATACGGCAATGATTCCAACACCTACACCAACAGCAATTGCACTACCTATGCGGCTTGCGGCGCCATCACGGGCGGATTTGGGACCGTCACTACGATTAAAGTGGGCAACACGGCCACTCCCAATCCTGCCAGCGTGACAGTTCTTGCCGACGGCAGCAAGGCCTATACAGCCAATCAAAACGACGACAGCGGCACCGGCAACGGCACGGTGACAGTGGTGAATCTCCATACGTACACCGCGGAAAAGACCCTTACCGTCGTCGGCCATCCGCGCACCGTCATCAACACGCAGAACTCCGAATTTGCCAAAGTCTACGTGGCGGCGCCCGACAGCCCCTTTATCACGATCATCGAATCGAGCCCTACGGTGACCGACCTGATCGACACCACGGTCTTGCTGGAAGGCACGCCCATTGACATCCGGACCACAACCCAGACGGGATCGAGCGGCAACAACAATTACACGAGCCGTGTACCCGGCTACGGACAACCTTGTAATCTTCCGGGCAGCGCCTCACTCGCATCTCTTTCGGCGTGCCAAGCCATACCGTAGAGTGCGTGACTGAACACTCGAGATCTCCAAAGGGTCATTCCTCAAATTGGGAATGGCCCTTTGACCGTTTTTGGAGGTTTTTAGCACAATGGAAGGAACGCCAGAAACACCTGCCGGCAAGGCACGGCCGCAAAAAGCGCGGCTTGACGTTCTGCTCGTTGAGCGGGGCCTCGTGGCCAGCCGCGAGCGCGCACGTTCGCTGATCCTTGCCGGACGAGTTCTGGTGCGCGAACAGAAGATTGACAAGCCCGGGACTTCGATCCCTTCCGATTCCCCAATCCGGCTTCTCGGCGGGGACAATCCCTACGTAAGCCGGGGTGGATTCAAGCTGGCCGCGGCTTTGAGCCATTGGCAGATTGTCGTAACGGGCCGCGCATGCCTCGATGTCGGCGCTTCAACCGGAGGCTTTACCGACTGTCTACTCCAGCATGGAGCAGCGCAAGTCACCGCCGTTGACACCGGCTTCGGCCAAATCGATATGAAGCTGCGCAACGACCCGCGCGTCCATCTGCTTGAGCGCACGAACGCGCGCCTGCTCGGACCCGGATCGTTGGCGACTGTCGGAGGAAAGCTGGAAAAGACCCTCCTTGTCGTCGATGTGTCGTTCATTTCGGCCACACTCGTGCTTCCGGCTGTTCTGGCCGCGGCGCCAAGCCTCGCTGAGGCAGTGATTCTCGTCAAGCCTCAGTTCGAGGCCGGCCGAGAGCACGTCGGCAAGGGAGGCATCGTGCGCGACCCGCAGGCACACCAGTTGGCGATCGAGAAAGTTGCTGATTGTGTGCGGTCGCTCGGCTGGAAGGTCGTTGAGACCATTCCGTCGCCCATCACCGGTGCAGAAGGGAACCAGGAGTTCCTGCTCTATGCGCGGCGAGCGTAAGTTTCAGTCTCCCGGCGAGCGAGACGGACTTCAAATACGCGTTCCACAATTCCCGCAAAATGGAGAGCCATCGGTCAACTTCGTGCCGCAGTTCCTACAGAATCCGAGGATAGGGGCAACGAAGGGTTGCTGCGGTGGAACTGCGAAGCCAGGAGGTGTGAAGCCTACAACTCCGGCATACATCATCGCTCCCTGCTCGGGAAACTTGGGATTGGGTCCGTACTGGTTAGCCCCTGGAACGCTGTCCTGGCATAGGAATACGATCTGAATGATCGCGGTAATGAAGCCTACGACTGGAATGACGCCAAGCGCGATCAGCAAGAAAAGCAGCCAGCCGCTCTTTCCGATGTCGTGAAACCGGCGCGTGGCCACGGCCAAACTGGGAATCGTGATCGCCAATCCATAGATGCCAATCGGAATAAACATGAGGGTAAACAACAAAGGCGAGCTGTCTCCCGAGGCATCCGTACTTCGGGATGCGAGAATTGCTGCTGCTGCCATTGCAATCGCTCCCAACGCCAAGACGGCCACGCAATTGAACAGCGTGAACATCCAATATTCCTTGCGCCGCGAGCGACCGTCAAACTGAGCGAACTTCCTCCATGCCATCAAGTACCATTCCATCGCACCCTTCCTTCCGGACCGATTCCCGCGTCATCGTTCTGGCCAGCCGCAGGCAGCGCCAGTATGCCCGCCAAGTCAACCCACAGCCTCAACTCTTTGGCGTTGAGCCAATATACAAACAACAGCCCGATCGTGTCAGTATTTTTTCCGCGCCATGATTTCGTCCTGCTCCCGCACTTGACGATGTGCTCTTGCGCGCATCGAGATTGGCCCCCGGTCGAGCGAGTCCATTACACTGGGACGCATGACCTCGGTGGCCATTGTTTGCAAGCCCAACAGGGAAGAGCTTAAGCGGCTGTTGCCTGATCTGGTGGCTTGGCTGCGCACGCACAAGTATGAGGTCGTGCTTGACCTGGAAGGCGGCGCGTACACCGATTCCGCGCCTGCCATTCCTCGCGTCGATATGCCGTCGCGCTCGCCCGGTTTGGTCATCGTTCTGGGCGGCGACGGCACGTTGCTTGCCGCGGCACGGATTTTTGCTACTGTTGGCACGCCCATCCTCAGCGTCAATCTCGGATTCCTGGGTTTCCTAACGGAGGTTCGTCTCGCCGATCTCTACGCCACGCTGGAAAACTGGTGCAAAGGCTGCCACAGTCTCGATGAGCGCGCCATGCTCCACTCCGTGCTGTGGCGCGGGGGGGCGGAGCTGGCGAGTTTCGAGGCGCTGAACGAGATCGTTGTTTCCAAGGGCGACATCGCCCGCATGGGCGAGTTTGCCGTGGAACTCGACGGCAGGAGCGTTGCGCGGTTCCGCGCTGACGGCGTCATCGTATCCACCCCCACCGGTTCAACCGCGTACACCCTGGCCGCTAACGGTCCCATCCTGACGCCCGATGTGGACGCCATGGTGGTCACACCCATCTGTCCGCATTTGCTTACGCTGAGGCCCATTGTGGTGCCTGGCAGCGCGGTGCTTAACATTCGGGTCGAAGGCGTTCCGAACGTTGCTCTGCTCACCATCGATGGCCAGCAGGGCGTCGAACTACGCCGCGGGGACGAAGTGCGATGCTGCCGCTCGAGCCACACCGTCAAGCTCGTCCGCCTCAACGAGGGTGGCTTTTTTGACGCGTTGCGCACCAAGCTGAGCTGGGGCGAATTGTAGGGAGGAGTTGGTTCGGGTGCGCGGGCGGAGACGTCCGCACAACAGCCGGGCCGGAGCCCGGAGCTGCGGTGGACTTATTGCGTGAGCCCAGCCAGCAGGACCTGTGCCTTGGCCGCCAGCGTGTGTGCGCCGTCGACATCGCCTGAAGCCAGCGCTGTCCGCGCCTCTTTCAGGAATTCCCGAATCTGGTCCGCGGTCTTTTGGTCGGAGTCGCTGAGAGGCCGATTGATGCTGTTGAGACCTCTTTCGATCGACGCAATGGAGGCCTCCGTTTGCTGGCGATAACTCCCTGGGTCGCCCGAAGAAAGTTGACCGATGGCGCTGACCTCGGAAGTTGCAGCGACCTCGGGAACGTTAACGATCTCCGGTGGATTCACTGACCTCCAGTGCCTGATGAGCGGTTTGACCGTCTCGTCGTAGACCCTCATGTTGTAAAGAGGCTTGCCAGGAATCAGTCTCACCCCAGCCGGAAGTTCAATCGACACGAGTTCAATGGGATGCAGGGGTACAACCAGCGGCGGCGGCAGCATCGGCTGCGGAGGCGGAGTTTTGTGAAAGGGCATGTGGAAGCAGCCGGTGAGCACAAACGGCAGCAGCCACACAGCGCACTTGGCAGGTGACCTCATTCCCCCAACCCCTTTTGATCTTCAATAGCCGCCGGTTGCAGGTTCCGGCGTCCCCTGTCCGCGGCGGCGAGTGGAATTCGCAGCCGGAATTCCGTGCCGCGGCCTTGCCTTGATTGTACGTCCACACTCCCATGATGTAACTGCAGGATGCGGTAAGTCATGGCCAGTCCGATGCCGCTGCCGCCGATCTTGGTCGTAAAGTACAGATCGAAGATCTTGTCGCGGATTTCGTCAGGAATGCCGATGCCTTCGTCGGCCACGCGCAGCAGCGCAGCGTGCGCCGCAGCATGCGGAGCTCCACCAGCCATCCCGTTACCCTTCGACGCCTGGATCTGGCTTTCGTTTTGATTCCCGTCCAGTTCGAGAGTGACCTCGAGACGACCACCATTCGGCATGGCCTGCGCGCCATTCTGAATGACGTTGAGCACGGCTTGCTTCAGCAAGTCGGCATCCACATTCGCAATCAATGGCTCGGCTGGTATGCGGCTGATCAGCGTGACCCGGCGCATGGTCAGCTCGTCCGCAGCCAGCGCGAGAACGTCGCCAATGACAGGGCGAAGGTCCTGCTCTCGGAGTTGCACCTCCACCGGCCGCGCGAAATCCACCAGCGTCTGCACCACGCGGTCCAGCCGCCGGATTTCCGCGTCGATTACCTCCAGGTGCCGGGTGGCCGGTCCATTCGATTCGCCCAGCTTCGATTTAAGAAGCTCCAGATGCACGACAATCGCGTTAATCGGGTTCTTGACCTCGTGGCCTACTCCCGAAGTAAGCCGGCCGATGGCTGCCATGCGCCGCGAGAGCTCCAGCTCCGACTCAATCTGCGCCGCCGACTCCAGGTCGTGCAACGTGACTAGCGCGCCCAGGCCCTGGTGTGTTTCCGCGTCGTTAATAAAGTCGATGGAAGCTTCGATGCGGCGACCAGCTTCGGTGCGGATCTCAACTTTGTCCATGCGCCTGCCTGTTTCGATCGCCTCACGCAGGGCCCGTCCGAGTGCATTCGAATCGTCAAGAAATTCGCTCGCATGCTGCCCGAGGATGTCATCGCGATCAATCTGAAGGAACCGCCGCGCCGCTTCCGACACCAGCACTGCGCGCCGGTCCTCGGTAAAGAGCATGATTCCGTCCTGCAGATTGCCCAGAATCTGGTCGAGATTTTCGCGCAGCGCGGAGTAAACTTCTTCAACGTTGCGCATGCGCTGACCGATCTTCTCAATCTTCGTGGAGACCTGCGCCGCCACGTCCTGATTCTTCGGCGTTCTTTCTTCAACGGGCGCTTCTCCGGCGGCGGTCAGGCGGTCGAGCTGCCGGCTGATTTCCGTCATGGGCCGAAGCGCCAGGTTGCTCAGCGAGAAAGCCGCCAGCAACGCCGCGATGAGGGCAAAACCCATCAGCCAGAACGCTTTTCTCAAGACCGGGTCATAGGCGGCGCGCAACAGTGACGTGTGAACTCCCACGTGGACCGAAGCGAAAAGCTTTCCGTTGTTCTCCAGCGTCGCAACAATGTCCAGGACCTTGGGCTGGCCAAAGACCTGCATCATCATCGGCACCGGTCCGGCTTTGAGCAGATGGTCAAAGGCGGGTCGAGTCGGCAGCGGCTTACCCTGATTAGCGGGATTCGTGCTCAGCAACACCGTCCCCTGGCTATCGGCGATGTTGACGTCGTACACCGTAGACGAATAGCGGATGACCGAGACCAGCGAGGCTTGAAGGGTGGGATCGTTTTGCACGGTTTCGGCCATGAGCGCGCGCAACTCGCCGGGATTGTTGGGATCGACCGTGAGGCCCTGGAGGCCGGCCTCCAGCGCGTTCTGGAGCGCATAGCGCACTTGGTCGGCCACCATCAGGTTGGTGTCGTAGGTCTCCTTCACAGCGGCTTTCACCAGCTGGTGCACATACACCAGTGAGACCACCCCAGCGATCAAGAACACCAGAGCCGTAATGGCCAGCACGAGTTTGGTTTTCAAGCCCATCGGTTAAAAGAACGGCGGCACATCCGCTCGGAGCACTCCTTAAAGCCTTCAGGCGCGGTTGGCTGTTCTCACCTGTTTTGACGAGAATTTCTGTGCGTTCGGGGACGAAATAAGCAGGCGTTTCAGCGCTTTCTGAATCTTCTCAACTCTCGGTTTCATGCCGCTCCCGGCCGTACTCCTTGAGCTTGTTGTGCAGAGTTTTCAGGCTCACGCCCAGAATCTCCGCGGCCCGCGTCTTGTTTTGCCCGGTAGCCTCCAGGGTCCGCAGGATCAACAGCCGCTCAGCCTCGTCTACCGTGGCACCCACGCGAACGGTGATTGAGCTGCTGTCCGAGGATGCCGCTGCCGCCGCATCCTTGCCAAATCCCTGCGGCAGGTGTCCCGCATCGAGCGGCGCGCCATCTGGGCAAAGAATGACCGCGCGCTCGATGGTGTTGCGCAATTCGCGCGCGTTCCCCGGCCAGCTATGTGCCATCAGCCGGTCCAGCATGGACGGCGCGATACCCGAAACTTTACGGCCGTGCTTCTGGTTCATTTCATTCACCATGGCTTCCACCATGGGCGGCAGATCCTCCAGATGCTCGCGCAGCGGGGGCATGGCGATGTTGAAGACGTTAAGCCGGTAATAGAGATCGGCGCGAAGATGACCCTCCGCCACCGCGGTCTGCGGGTCTCGATTGGTCGCAGCCAGAACACGGACATCCGTATCGATCTCGGTGCGCGCGCCCAGCCGGCGAAATTTCCTTTCCTCCAGCACGCGCAGCAGCTTGGCTTGCGTCCCTGATGGCATCTCGCCAATCTCGTCCAGCAGCAGCGTTCCACCTGCCGCCAGTTCGAAGCAGCCAGCCCTTCGCTCTACCGCGCCCGTAAATGAACCTTTCTCGTGCCCGAAGATTTCGCTTTCGATCAGCGTTTCCGGAATGGCAGCGCAGTTCACGGCCACAAACGGGCGCGCCTTGCGCGGGCTGAGATCGTGCAAGGTGCGCGCGACGAGTTCTTTGCCCGTCCCGCTCTCGCCGGTGATCAGGATGGGCACGTTCGACGGGGCAACCTGCTCGATCAGCGTGAAGATTTCCCGCATGCGTCGCGAGCTGCCAACCAGTTGGCCCAGCACGCCAGACTCGCGCAGTCTGCGGCGCGCAACTTCAAGTTCGATTACCGTTTGGCGCTGTTTCGTGGCGTTGGCCAGGATGGTCTTGAGCCGCGTCGGATCAACGGGCTTCTGCAGAAAGTCGTACGCGCCCAATTTCATGGCGTCGACAGCCAACTGGATCGAACCCATGGCCGTTAGCACCACTACCGCCATGTTGGCGCTCAAGCCCTCAGTACCCTCAGACAGTTTGGCCAACAGGCCCATGCCGTCCATGCGGGGCATCTTCAGGTCAGTCACTACGATGGCAGGGTCCCAGGCCTGAGCTTTTTCCCAGGCCTCGACTCCGTCTCGCGCCGACTCCGTGCGGTATCCCCACCCGGAGATCAGCTCCGCCAACCCGGCCAGCGCGTTGGGCTCATCCTCGGCGATCAAAACCTTTACGCTGTTCTCCATAGGGGCCTTTCGGTCACCCCATTAGCTTACCTTTTCGCAGTGGCATCCGGCCATGAATTAGGCCGGTGGGCAGCGGTGCGACGGCGAGTCGTCGGTCGCGGCCGACGCCGGCCTCGCTCGCCATCGAACCCTATTTGGCAGGAGCGAAATAGGCGGGAAGCGCGTGAATTTCGACCTCCTTGATCGGGAGCCGCACCTCCAGCTTGCGGGCTACCCCGTTTCGCTCGGGGTCGGCCGCGGTGAAATGCAAAACGGACTGGCTGCTAATCATGTCCGCGAGACGTGCGACAGCGGGAGGGAGATCTTTGTCTTTGGATGAGGTGAAAGCGACGCCACCGCCTGCCTGGGCGAGGAATTCCATGGCTCTGCTTCCGAGCCTGACCTCGGCGTATGATTTCTTCTCGCCGTAAACAGACGCCGCATAGAATGTGGGCGCGCCTGGATATTGCAGGCTGCGCATCGCTTCCTCCAGCCCTGCTTTCGATGCGTTGTCGTAGCCATCACTGATCAGGACCAGCGCGCGTCGCACATAGCGCGCATGTGCGGCAAAGTATTTCTCCGTGGCAATGACGGCATCGTAGAGCGCCGTACCGCCGCGGGCGTCCAGATGATCCGGAAACGCCGGGTCAATTCCGGAGACAGGAGTGAGTCGGAGGTCAATAAAGGCTTGGTCAGAGAATGAAACCTCCATGACCTCACTGCCCTCCGGCAGCGTCTTCACGATCGTTTTCACGGCCGTGGCAACTAACTCGCGACGATTGAACATCGACCCTGAACAGTCGACGATGAAGCCAATCGACACCGGAGAGTCCGGTGAACCCCGAAACTGGAGTGGCCGCTCGGCGCCGTCTTCGAAAAGCCGAAACTGCTTCTCGTCGACAGCTTGCGGGGCGCCGTGTTTGTCAAGCACAACCGCGTTGAGATTGACTTCAGGCCAGGAGTTGTTTGCGGCGGGAATTGCAGGGATCGACGTCTCACCCTCGCTCTGGCCTGCCAGAGCTTTTCCGTTGGCCGCAGTCGCCAGCAGCACGATCAACGCAGCGCTCCACGATGTAGCCCACTTGCCGGTCAACATCTCTCCTCCAGTTACGCAGGTTGGATTTGCCAGCTATTTTACTGCCGGAAGAGGGGTTCTGCAGGCGATGCGCGGCAGTTGTCTACTTCGATGGGCTCTAGCGCCCGAAAGCGTACGACGCTTGAAACAGGCCGCTGTCGATCCCGGGGTTTTCCTGCGCGGTATTGTGATTCGAAATGTGGTGATAGCGGTATTCCACGCGAATCGATCGGTGCAGAGTCCGGTAAATTTCAAACCCCGCTCCGAGATCGAAGGTGAAATTGAAGGATCCGGCCTGGATGATGGGAATCGGCTGCGTCGAGTACATGTAGCCGCCGTGTCCGGTGAAGAAGGGCTGGATCTTGCGGCGAGGAAGAAAGTTCCATTGCATTCCGATTGGCGACATGGCTTCGCCGATCGTCCAGCGGCGCCCGTTGCAGGAATAGGTCAGCGTCCCGCTGTAGACGATGCCATTTTCACCTGTGTATCTGTAGGGAACGGTGGCAGGAGCACAGGTCACAAATTGCGCTCCAAAATCGTAGGTCGTTTTCGAGACAACCGGCGTGATCTGATTGTTTGTTTCGGTGCCCACTGGATCACTCTCCAGCGCCACCGGAAGCAGCTCCAGGCTGAACTGCCAGTTCACCGCGTGGCCCATGATCAGGCGCCTGTTGTAGGAAACGCCGAAATCGACGAGCTTGCGGTTCTCGGCGTATCCGAGCAGCATATGGCTCGAATCCGGAGAATAGGCGCCGAAGACTCCAAATGAATTCTTTCGCGCATAATAGGGGTTTTCGGGGCGCACCTGACCGGATGCGTTGGTGTTCGCCAGCGCCAAAACCAGCAAGGTACAGAGGCAAGAAAGACGAATGATTCGGTGCGAGAGACCACGCTCGTACTTAAGCAAGAAAATTCCCTTTCCCGCAGCGAACTGGACAGCGAAAAGGCCTGGATGTCAGTTCAAGGGTACGAGCTTTTGCATGTAGATGAGACAAGCAAATTGGATGCGGCTTCGGCTCCCGAAGAAGAGTTGTTCCAAAACGATCCTTTTCCCGAGAGCCTGTACTTTTGTTTTGACTGCGAAATTCATTGTAAGGGAGCGCGGACAAGGACTAGGTTGCCGCGCAGGTCAGGGCGCTCGAGTCTCGGCTTGCCGTGAATCTGATGGCGGCGAAAGCAGACTGCCGCGGCCCCACACCAGCAGCCAGTTGACCGGCCATCTTCCCATTGACGGCCCACTGCGCCGTTCTATACTAAACGGCACAAGATGAATCCAGACCCACTTATCGGGAAATCAATCCTGCATTACACCATTCTTCGCCAACTGGGTTCGGGCGGCATGGGCGTAGTGTACGAAGCGCAGGACGGGCAGTTGGACCGTCACGTGGCCCTCAAGTTCCTTCCGCCGGAGATGGCCAGGGACAGCCAGTTGCTGGAGCGCTTCCAGCGCGAGGCGCGCGCGGCCTCATCGCTGAATCACCCGAATATCTGCACCATCCACACCATTGAGCAATACGAGCTGCAGCACTTCATCGTGATGGAGCTGCTGGTGGGGAAGACGCTGGCGGAAAGGATGAGGGGGCAGCCGATGGACGTGGAGACGATCCTGCCGCTGGCAATCCAGATTGCCGATGCGCTGGAGTCGGCCCATGCCAAGGGCATCGTGCACCGGGACATCAAGCCGGCGAATCTGTTTCTGACCGACCGCGGCCAGCTGAAGATCCTGGATTTCGGGCTGGCCAAGATCACACAGGGCCAGACGACGCAGGCGGCGGACGGCGGAAGGACACTGGCTGCGGGCGACGAGCTGACGTCGCCCGGCTCGGCAGTGGGCACCATCTCGTATATGTCTCCGGAGCAGGCTCGCGGACAACTGGTGGATGCGCGCACCGACTTGTTTTCGACGGGCACGGTGCTCTACCAGATGGCCACAGGCAGTCTGCCCTTTCCGGGAGACACGTCGGCAGTGATCTTCGACGCCATTCTCAACCGCGAGCCGCAACCGGCCGCAGAGATCAATCCGGCGTTGCCGTTGGAGTTTGTACGCATCCTCGAGAAGTGCATCGAAAAGGACCGGACGCTGCGCTGCCAGACGGCGACGGATCTTAAAACCGACCTGAACCGGATGAAGCGCAACCTGGAGTCGAACAAGAGCCGCGCGAAAGCGAAGACAGATTCGGATTCCGGAGTACAGAAGCAGAGGAAATCGGTCGCCGTGCTCTACTTTGAGAACCTGAGCGGCTCGAAAGAAGACGAATATCTGCGCGACGGCATTACGGAAGACGTGATTACGGAGCTATCGAAGATTCGCGGACTGAATGTCTTTTCACGCCCGACGGTGCTGGCCTTCCGGGACCAGGCATTGACCCCGCAGCAGGTGGGACAGAAGCTGGGCGCCGCGTGCGTGCTGACCGGGACGCTGCGCCGTTCCGGGGCGCGGCTGCGCATCAGCGCGCAGCTGGTGGATGCGCGCACCGATTTTCCATTGTGGTCAGAGCGCTTCGACCGCGAGATGAAGGACGTTTTCGAAGTGCAGGATGAAATGGCGCGCAAGATCGCCGAAGCGCTGCGGGTGACGCTTTCGCCGGAGGAATTGGAAGCCTTGGCCGTTAAGCCGACGGAGAACCTGCAGGCCTACGACCTCTACCTGCGCGGCAAGAGCTACGCGCGGCGGCAGACAAGGCAGGATCTGGAATTCGCGCTGCAGATGTTCGAAAATGGAGTCGTCATCGACCCCAGTTTCGCGCTGGCATACGCCGCCTCCGCCAACGCCTGCGCGATGCTTTACTACTACAGCCGCGATCAGATGTGGTTGGAACGCGCGCGCGAAGCTTCAGGCAAGGCCGTGGCCCTACGCTGGGACCTGCCCGAAGTGCAGGTGAGCCAGGCCTGGGTGCTCTATGCAGCCTCGCTGTACGACGAGGCCGTGCGCATGGTCAAGAAGGCCATCGAGCGCAAGCGCGACTCGGAGGGAGCGTATTACTTGCTGTGCCGCGCCCTGTTTTCTGCGGGACGCTACCAGGAAGTGCTGGACTTAGCGGAAGCTGCGATCGAGTCGAGCGGCGAGGACTACAACGTCTACGTGCCAATCATGAACTCCATGGGCGCACTGGGCAAGTCGGAAGAAGAGCGCAACATGATCCAGCGCCGGATTGGGGCACTTGAAAACCACCTGAAGCAGGTGCCCGAAGACGCGCGGGCCCGCATTCTGCTGGGCGGGGACTACGCACGCCTGGCGCGAACCGAGGACGCCTTGCGCGAACTGAAGATGGCCGTGACCCTGCGCGCCAATGAGGCGTTGATTCTGTACAACGCGGCCTGCCTATACTGCACTCTGAATAGAAAAGCGGAGGGTTTGGACGCGCTGAGCAAGGCCTGGGAAGTAGGATATCGCGACGCGGTTTGGGCGCGCCGCGACCCGGACCTGCTGACGCTCCACGACGACCCGGAGTTCAACCGCATGTTTCCGGAACCTGCGGCATAGGCGATGGGATGGCTTCACGGCCAAGAGCTTCATCCGCGTGTCCAACTCTGTCGTAAGAGCGGCACATTGGGCCGCGATTTGCGCCGCACTCTAAATCCAAGAATCAACGCTGTTCATCACCGCCCCCGCGGCCTCGGCGGTCTATACTCTCTTCTGTCTATTTTTCAAATTGGAGTGTTCCATGTCTTCATCTGCCATTGACCATGCCCGCCAAAATCGCACCCGTTATCTCGATGATTTGAAGGCTCTGCTGCGCATTCCCTCCATCTCCACGCTGCCCGAGCACGCGACCGACTGCCGCAAAGCCGCCAAGTCGCTGCTGGCCGAACTTAAGCGCATCGGCATGGAGAACGCGCACCTCATTGAGACCGAAGGCCATCCGCTGGTCTACGCCGACTGGCTGCATGCGGCTGGCAAGCCTACTGTGATCATCTACGGCCACTACGATGTTCAGCCGCCCGACCCGCTGGACGAGTGGCTCACTCCGCCGTTCGAGCCCACGGAGCGCAATGGAAATCTCTACGCTCGGGGCGCGGTCGACGACAAAGGCCAGGTGGTCGCCCAGGTCAAAGCGCTTGAGTCGCTTATGGCCGTGAATCACGCGTTGCCCCTCAACGTCCGAGTTATTTTCGAAGGCGAAGAAGAGGTGGGAGGGGAGGGAATTGCAAACTACGTTGCTTCGAAGCCTGCTGACCTCGAAGCCGACTTTGCGTTGGTCTGCGACTCCGAACTCTTTGCTCCCGGTCTGCCGACTCTCTGCGTGGGCCTGCGCGGGATGATCTACACCGAGATCGAAGTGCGCGGCGCAAAAAACGATCTTCACTCCGGCATGTACGGCGGAGCAGCGCCCAATCCGTTCTTTGCCCTCACGCACATCATTGCGAAACTCAAGGACGAGAACGGCCACATTCTCATTCCCGGCTTCTTTGACGAGGTTGTCGTTCCCAGTGCCGAGGAGCTTGCAGCATGGCGCAAACTGCCCTTCGACGAAGAGGAATACCGGAGGAACGAAGTTGGCTCGACGCAACTCACCGGCGAACCTGGATACAGCGTGCTCGAGCGGACCTGGGCCCGTCCCTCGCTCGATGTGCACGGGATGCCTGGCGGCTTTATCGGCACGGGCGCCAAGACCGTGATTCCGGCCAAGGCGCAAGCCAAAGTCTCCATGCGCCTGGTTCCCAACCAGACGCCCGCTAAGGCTTTTGCCCTTTACAAGAGCTATGTAGAGAAGATCGTTCCTCCGGGTGTGAGCGTGGACGTCCGGCTCATTCACGCCGGTGAAGCATGTCTGATTTCGGTAGATAACCGCTACGTCCAGGCCGCCACACGCGCGCTCCACGAAGTCTGGGGCAAGGACACTGTCTTCATCCGCTCCGGTGGCTCGATCCCGATCGTCGGCGACTTCGAGCGTAACCTCGGCCTGCCCAGTGTGTTGATGGGCTTCGGATTGCCCGACGACAATCTTCACGCGCCCAATGAAAAATTCAGCCTGAGGAATTTTGAACTGGGCATCGAATCGCTGATTTGCTTCCTGGAGGAAGTGGGGAAAGACAGGGAATAGGACCAGGGATTAGGGACCAGGGACTAGGGACTTAGGGAGCGAGGGAGCAAGGGAGCGAGCCACCCCAGCGACGAAGACCTGTCGCCCCCCCCACTGCGCGACCCCGGAGGGATAAGGCGGCTATCGATGCGGTAGTCTACGCCCAGGATGAGAGAGCGATTAGCCTCGACCGACGAAACGGACGCGGCAGGCTTTGTCCTTGCCGGCGGACAATCGAGCCGCATGGGCCGCGATAAGGCGCTCTTGCACTTTGCCGGCCGGCCGTTGGTCGCGCATGCGCTCGACCTATTGCGCGAGGCATGTCTTCCGGCCGCGATTGCCGGAGCCAGCCCGGCCGCCAGCTCTACGCTCACCACTTATGCGCCGATCGTTCTCGATCCGCAGCCTGGGCTCGGCCCTTTGGCCGGGATCTGCGCCGCGCTGGGGGCCGCCTCTGCGCGCTTCGTCGTCTTTCTCCCCATCGATCTGCCTCTCCTGCCGCCGGCTCTTGTCGCGTACCTGCTCCATCACGCGCGAATCACCGGCCGCGCCGTCACCGTTCCATCGGTTAACGGTTTCGCGCAGACTTTCCCCGTAGTTCTCGACCGATCCACGCTTCCAGTGCTCAAAGTGGAACTCGATTCCGGGAAGCGCAGCTGCTTTTCCGCATTTCAAGTTGCGGCGGAGAGCTTCGGCCAGCCGATCGCCGTCATTGCGGTCGAGATGCTGGCTCAATCGGGGCAGGTCGCGCATCCTTTCGACCTGGCTCCCCTTCGCTGGTTCCTCAACGTGAATACTCCTCAGGATCTTCAGCGGGCCGAGGCGCTCTGGCCACATGCCATCGCGTAAGCTGGATGCATGTCGCTGTTCGAGAATCCCGACGGCCCCGACTCCCTGGAGCCGCTCGAAGCCGAACTGGACGCGCTCGCCGAACCCAATCGCGATGAGCCGCTGCTGCAGCAGGCGTCCGCTCAGGATGCGGCAAACCCAATGATCGTATTCAACGATGTCTCCATCTCCTTCGACGGCCGTGCTGTCCTGGAGCATGTCAGCTTTTCTGTGAACCGCGGGGAGACGCTGTGCATTCTTGGCCGCAGCGGCGTCGGCAAATCCGTTTCGCTGCGCTTGCTGATGGGCTTTTTAAAGCCCGACTCCGGATCGATTCAGGTCGAAGGGCAGGAAATTACGGGACTCGATGAAGAAGGCCTTCGCGCCATTCGCAAACGGATCACGATGGTGTTCCAGAACGGCGCGTTGTTCGACTCGTTGAGCGTGCGCGAGAACGTCGCCTTTCCCTTGCGCGAGAAAGGCGGCTTGGCCGATGACCAGGTGGACCAGATTGTCGGCCGGCTCATCGGACTCACAGGCGCCGAGGATGTGGCCGACTCCTTTCCAGGCAGCCTGTCCACAGGCCGCAAACGCGCTGTGGCCATGGCCCGCGCGCTGGCTGCCCAACCGGAGATCGTCCTCTATGACGAGCCGACGACCATGGTCGACCCCATCACAGCACGCCGCCTTGGCGGACTTATTCAGCGCCTCAAGCTCCAGCTTGGATTCACCAGCATCGTGGTCACACACGATACGCGCTTTGCCGAGAAGCTGGCCGACTCCGTGCTTTTTCTCCATCAAGGGCGGGCGGAATTCTTCGGTCCCCTTAGTGGCTTTCTTGAGTCCGCCGATCCACCGATCCGCCAGTTCCTAAGCCTCGACGCTTATGTATTACCCTCAGATTAAAAGAGTTATGGATCCTTCGCCCATTCAAGCTAAAATAGACTTATCAGCCAGAATCCTTCTCTGGTAACAAATTCGTTGCATTCGCCCGTAATCTGTCAGCGGTATGATTCTCTTGTTATCTGTTTCCCTTTTGGGCCAAGCTGGAGTCAAGCGATTGCACCCGACATTGCGTCGAATTCGGCGGCACGAGCAACGCTCGGGGCTTTTCGCGCTTATAAATAGACAAGATCTGAGTTTTTGTTTTGCCTTCACTGTACTTCCTTTCTTAACTAGTCCGGGCCTAACGTCCAAACAAATGTCCACACGGGGGATCCTGAATCCGCGTCCGCGTGCTACCACACGTAGCGTCAGGTGTGCCTTGCGGGTGCGGCACTGCTTCAGCCGCAATTCCAGGCGCAACACCGGGTCGTGGAAACCATCGCCCGTCGCGAAGAACAAGCCGCTCGTGTCAGTTCGTGCTTCACATGCCCCTTGGTCCTCACGTGTTCGATATCAACCCCAGCAGCCCGTAGTCCAGGCTCTTAAGAAGATTTGAGGTCTGCGTAGACCCTATGGCGAGTTCGGATTTCTGGCAAAAGCTGTCATCGTCTCTGACCGCTTCGGCTGAATGGGACGCCAGAGCCGCAGGCAACTCCTTACGACCTTCGAGGGGCACGGCCAAGCTGTGGATGGCGATGGATGCCCTTACCGTCTTCCTGGCCGCGATAACGGCTACGCTCTATCGATTCCGCACGGACCCCATGACTGGCGCACGAAGTTTTTTTGAGGGCACCATGTTTCACGGCCTGTCGGTGTGGATCCTGCTGGCCCTCTTATGCGGCTTCACCTGTGCGCTGATCGTCACCAGCCGGCGCTTACACCTTTACACGCCGATGCACATGACAAACTTTCTCCACGAACAGAGAATGAGCGCCCAGGCCTGCCTGACTTCCGGCCTGCTCCTCACCGGCACGCTCTATCTGGTCAGAGCTGAAACCATTTCCCGCAGCATTGTGCTTGAAACGATCGGCCTGGTGGCCATCGGCGTAGGACTGCGCCGCTTCATTTATCGGATTTTGCTTTACCAGCGCTTTGATCGCGGGCTCGATACGCGCAATGTGCTCATCGTCGGGACGGGACCAGAGGCGAATGCGCTTCGTCAGCACCTGGAGAAGATTCGCCACCTGGGCTACACATTCAAGGGGTTCATCGAGTTGCCCGGTTGCTCACCGCACGAGGACGTGTCAGAAGACATCGTGGGCAACCTCGAAACTCTCTTCCAACACACTCGCAAGCAGTTCATCGACGAGATTTTCTTCACCACCCCCTGCGAGCGCGTGGTCGTTCAGAGTGTTCTGGAGCAGGCTCGGGTACATGGGGTCGATTTGCGTGTGATTCCCGACCTCTACGACGGCCTGGCCTGGAACAGTCCCATCGAGTACATCGGACAGTTTCCGACGATCCCCCTGCATCGCGGGGCGGTGCCTGAAATCGGCCTCATTTTCAAGCGCGTCTTCGACACAGTGTTTTCGGCGCTGGTTCTCATTTTCCTGTCGCCCCTCCTGCTGGCCATCGCCATCGCGATCAAGCTCGATTCCCCCGGCTCGGTCTTCTATACTTCTGAACGTATCGGCAAGAAAGGCGTCGTATTTCGCTGCATCAAGTTCCGGACCATGGTTCGCGATGCCGACAGCCGACGCGCCGAGATCATGCACATGAATGAGCGCGATGACGTGCTCTTCAAGGTTTCAAACGATCCCCGCGTTACACGCCAGGGCCGCTTTCTTCGCAGGTATTCGCTGGATGAGCTGCCCCAGTTCATCAATGTAATTCGCGGCGAGATGAGCATTGTCGGGCCACGCCCGCCTCTAGCCGGTGAAGTGCGCAAGTACGATCTCGACCACCTGCGCCGCCTCGACGTGACTCCCGGCATTACGGGATTGTGGCAGGTGCAGGGCCGCCAGGATCCATCCTTCGCCAGCTATGTCTCGCTTGACGTCACCTACATCGACAACTGGAGCATCTGGCTGGACTTCAAGATCATTATGCGCACTATTGCCGTGGTTTTTTCCGGCACCGGCACGTAGGCGATTATTCAGGTTTAAGAATTGGCGCAGCGGAGCCGATCGATTTTCGTGGGGGCTGCTGCTAGACCAGGCCAGTGCTCTGCTTGATCTCAACGTCCTGGAACACGTGGGCTGAATCCACCGGCTTCTTTACTTCAGCGAGCATCTCCGGCGGGACTGATTGCGGCGTCCGCTCCATTCGCGGTTCGGTGTTTCGGCGCACCCGTAGATTGTTCACGGCATATTCGACGTAGGGCGACTTCAGCTCCGGATCCTTGCCCAGGAAGCGGCATGTCGCCGTAACCTGCTCAACAATGAAGCTGGGCTGAAACCCGGCCAGTTCGAGTTCCTTTTCTTTTGTGATCATGTACACGATGAAGCTGAAGACTTCATCGCTGAGAGTCAGATTGTGCCGTGCGCATTCCATTTGGAAGATGCGGCGGAATTGATCCAGGCCCGGGGGGCCGACTTCGATTTTGTAGGGGAGACGGCGCAGAAACGCCGGATCCATCAGGTCTTCCGGATTCAAATTGGTGGCAAAGATCACGATCTCTTCAAAAGGAATGCTGAAACTTGCGCCCGAGCGCAGCTTCAGGTAGTCCACCCGGCTCTCCATGGGCACGATCCACCGATTTAAAAGGTCTCTGGGGCTGACGAACTGCCGACCGAAGTCGTCGATGAGGAAGCAGCCGCCCAAAGCCTTCATGTGCAACGGCGCGTCATAGTAATGCCCCTTCTCGTCGTAGCGCAGGTCGAGCATGTCCAGAGTCAGTTCGCCTCCGGCAACCACGAACGGCCGCCGGCAAGTAACCCAGCGCTTGTCGCGGGTATCCCGGCGGAAATTTGCAAACTCGGAAGCCTCTTCTTGACCGGCCGGCAAACTGGCCGGGATGTGGAGCCGGGGATCGTAAAAGCGGATGATCTGTCCCTCGACGGTGATCGCGTAAGGCACATGGATTACATCCTTGAAGACGCTTGCGAAACTCAGCGCGACTGAGGTCTTGCCGTTTCCCGGCGGCCCGTAGAGCAGAATCGCACGGCCGGAGTTCAGCGCTGGTCCAGCTTGTTCCACAATGGTTTCGTCGATCGTCAATTCCTCGATGGCATTGTGGACCTGCTCCAGCGTCACGCGCTCGTTGGTCGGCTTCTGCATGTTGACGCGGTCGATGAACTCCGCCAGCGTGACCGGCGCGGGGCCAATGTATCCCGAGCGCTGCAGCGCTTCGAGTGTCCAGCGCTTGCCCTCATCGGTCATGGAATAACGCATGTCGAGCACGCTGTCCGAACTCATCGCTCCCAGCGTGTAAATCAGCTGCCGCTCAATCGCGATATTCGCCAGGTCCATGACGATATGCTGAGGGAGCTTGATTCCATCCGCAATCTGACCGATCTTTTCCAGACGGGAAGAAAACATCAACTTCATGAAGAGAGACAGAAGATCGGTGTCCGCGATGCCGGTGCTTTCAATGTCAGCGGGTTCTTGTGGCACGCGGTGGATGAAGCGGTCGATCGAACCCGCGTCAATCAACCCGAGCGCGACCAGATTGTCGCCCAGGGTTCCACCCTGTGACACCTGGCGCTGGAGGGCCGCGGTAACGTCTTTATCCGTGACCAGGTTGGCACGGATCAACAACTCGCCCAATTTCAATTGCGGTCCGATGGCGTTCCCCCGACAAACAATCTGTCTTCAGCAGATTTCGTCGACCGCCCCCGCCGTGCCTTTAGGGATGGGTCAAATCGTTACGATTTTGATCCTAGGCCCTGCCTTTCGTCGAAAGAAATCCCCCATTTGGGGACGGTCGCAGAACGTATTTATATCCAATAACTTAGCTTTCCTTGTTCCTGCTTAATCGCCCTGAAATTGTTTCTTTGAGAATCCTCGACCTCCTGCGTGTTCCCCTGGCTCCGTGATTCCAGGAGGTCCGGCTCTCCTCCATTTACACTGGATTTGTGAAGATCGCGCTGGCGCAGATCGATCCCACGGTCGGGGATTTCACTGGAAATCTGCAAAAGATCGTCGCTTTCAGCCGGCGGGCTGCCGATTCAGGCGCTCGCCTGACCGTCTTCTCTGAACTCGCCATCTGCGGCTATCCGCCCGCCGACCTCCTTGAGAAACCCAGCTTCCTCGCTCGCTGCCAGACGGCAGTTGATGAGCTTCGAGCCGCCACGTTCGATTTGCCCACAGCAGTTCTGGCCGGCGTCGCGCTGCCGGCTGGCGGCGCGGATGGCAAACCCGCTTTCAACGCTGCCGTCCTCCTCGATCGCGGCAATCTGCTCCTCGAACAACACAAGTGCCTACTGCCCTTTTACGACGTTTTCGATGAGCAGCGCTACTTTTCGCCGTCGGGAACGCAGAAGGTTATCGACCTCGATGGGACTCGGCTCGCCATCACCATCTGCGAGGACGCCTGGAACGACAAAAACTTCTGGCCGCGCCGGCTTTACGCCGTCGATCCCATGGAAGAGCTAATGCGCCAGAGCCCTGCGCTGCATATCAACCTCTCTTCCTCGCCGTTCTGGCACGGCAAGCGCACCGTCCGCCGCGAGATGCTGGCCGCCATCGCGCGCCGCGATAAGATCCCGGTGTTGATGGCAAACCAGGTGGGCGGCAACGACAGCCTCGTCTTCGACGGCTCGTCGCTGGCTCTCGATGCGCGCGGAGAGTTGATTGCGCAGGCAGCCTCGTTCGAAGAAGACCTGATGATCGTCGATCCTTTCAATTCTTCGCCCGTGCCGCTGCCCGAGGATGACGAAACCGAAGCAGCTTACCGCGCTCTCGTGTTAGGAACGCGCGACTACGTACGCAAGTGCGGATTCAGCAAAGTGGTCATCGCCCTCAGTGGCGGCGTTGACTCAGCGCTGGTTGCGGCCATCGCGACTGAGGCTCTCGGCGCGGAGAATGTGACGGCTATCGGGATGCCAAGTCCGTATTCCTCTTCGGGCTCCATCGATGACAGCCGCCAGCTGGTGTCGAGTCTCGGTATCCGGTTTGAAACCATCTCCATCAACGAGCTGTTCGCCGATTTCAACCACGCGCTGGCGCCGCTTTTCCGTGGGGTGCCGCCCGACACGACCGAAGAGAATATCCAGCCTCGCATCCGCGGTACGATCCTCATGGCTCTCTCGAATAAATTGGGCGCTCTGGTGCTCACGACGGGAAACAAATCCGAGATGGCTGTCGGCTATTGCACCCTATACGGCGACATGGTGGGCGCCCTTGCGGTGATCGGCGATCTGGTGAAGACGCGGGTGTATGCCGTATGCAATTGGCTCAATCGGGAGAAGGAAGTGATCCCCGCCGCCATTCTCTTGAAGCCACCCTCGGCCGAGTTGCGGCCAGGCCAGATGGATACCGACTCGCTGCCGCCGTATGAAGTGCTCGATCCCATCGTCGAATCCTATGTCGAGCGCTATGAGACGCCGGAGTGCATCGTCGAGAAGCACGGTTTTACCCTCGAACTCGTCCAACAAGTAGTGCATCTCATTGAGCGCTCAGAATACAAGCGCCAGCAGGCCGCTCCCGTCCTGAAAGTCACGTCGAAATCATTCGGCATGGGCCGGAGATTTCCGATCGCGGTCAAAGTCCAGGTCTGACTCTAGATTCCACTGCCGCGTTATAAGCTAAGGGTAGGGAGTTTTCCCTTAAGTGAAGGAGAAAAGCTTGATCCGTCTGTCAACCCGATTCATCGGCGCCGTCGCGCTGATTGCCTTATTCGTTCCCGCACTTCAAGCTGTTGCCCAGCAGCACGTGCCGCCCGCGCCGCCCGCGCCTGATACCACCTCCGAGCCCTCGGCGCCCGCTCAGCAGCCGCCCGACACGACTCCGGCAGACCAACCCCAGCTTCAGGCTCCTCCCGCTGCGCCGGCTCCGTCGGGACCACCGGTGTTTCCAAAGCCCGATCCCGCTAACTTCACTGCCCCCGCTCCCACCGCGGAAGTCGTCAACGGCTTTCTTCAGGCCAATTGGGGTTACGACACGGACCGAATGTGGCAAGTGCAGGCCATTCTCAAAACGCCAGCTGAAGGTGTCAGCAAAGTCATCGTTCTGATCGGCGATAAGACGGGTAAGCAAAAACCCCAGGTGCTCTCTTTCTACGCTCTTCCCGATGGCAAGCACATCATCATCGGCGACGAAATCGTCAACTTCGGCGCGAATCCCTTCGCCGATGTACGGCAGCAGTTACAGCAGCACGCCAACGGTCCCTACCGCGGAGCCGCGTCGAAGGATCTGGAATTGGTCGAGTTTGCCGATTTCCAATGCCCGCACTGCAAAGAAGCCCAGGCCAACATGGACAAGCTGGCTGCGGATTATCCCAAGGCGCGGATTGTCTTTCAGAACTTTCCCATTGCTTCACTCCATCCGCAGGCTTTGAACGCGGCCGAGTACGGCGTCTGCGTGTCGAGACTGGGCGGCAGTTCGGCATTCTTCCAGTTCGCGTCCGCGGTTTTTGATGGTCAGGATGGCCTCGCCAGCCCCGATGGCGCAACGCTTACGCTGAACAGCGCCACCACAAAGGCCGGTCTTGACCCTGCGAAAGTCGCGGCCTGCGCCGCTACGCCGGAGGTCAAGGCTGACGTCGAAGCATCCATCCAATTGGGGAAGGATCTGGGTGTAAACGAAGTGCCCACACTCATGGTTAACGGCCGCGCACTTCCTGTTGCCGCTGTTCCTTATGACCTGCTGAAGAAGATCGTCGATTACCAAGCCAAGGCTGATGGCGTTAGCGGCCAGTAGGGTTCTTGCCGGCGTCCTTCTGCCTTGACGGCCGGAAAGATCGAATTCGTCACCCATCCTTTCCGCTCTGATTTGCAGAAAAGGGTGGGCGGCACCCTGCGCAACGAAGCGTATCGTCCTCGCCTCTTTCCTGGCTCGAGCTGACTACTTTGCCGCGACCAACGCTCCCGCGTTGCAGGTTGCAGTGGTCGGCGTGAAGATGGGGTTCGCGTTGTCGTCCATCGCCGTCATCAGCTTGCCGTTCACCGTGAGCGGCTGAGACATGGCAAGCGACCCATCGGAATGAACGCTGAGAGTGAATGGATTTGTACCGTCGCTCTTCAAGGAGACAACCGCGGCGCCGCCTTGAAGCGAGACGTCGTACCTTGCCAGCACATGTGCCTGCGCGCAATCGATCACGGCATTCCCGTCGTTGAACTGAATCTTGAGGCCGCTGGAGTTTGTGAACAGACCAGCCATGCGCGGTCCCGGCGGAACCGTAAACTGATTTGAGTCATTGGATGAAGCATCGCCGGCCATCGTACTGAGCACCGTGCCCAGCGCCGAGAGCACGCTGGATCCGTTTGTGGACAGTCCCGCGTCGAGAATCACGCCGGGTCCGGGCGCGAGCGCTCCGATGCTGCAATGCTCTGTGATGGGTCCGTAGACTGGCGTGCGCGAAACTTCTGCCCCGGTTTTCCGATTCGTCACCACTTCATAGCCGGTGATCTGCTGCCCGGTGATGTCATCGGCAGCGGGCCCAGCAGCGTTCCCATCTGGCCCCAGCGTGACGACAAACGCCTGTGGCTGATTGGCGATATCGATGGACCACTTTCCTCCTGAGGCGCCGACGGTGTAGTTGTGCGCGCCTTGAACCATCTTGCCGCAGTTTCCGATGTCGACGTTGGCGTCGGCAAAGGCGAAGGTGAGTCCTCCGGATGCCTTGAAGGTGCCGATCAACACGAGGCCTGCCTTGCCTGGGCCTGTAAGCCCGCTTAGGTCGATGCCGATCATCTGCTTCAGGCCTTCGCCCATTCCCGCGCCGACACACTGTAATCCGGTGCCGCCCAGCTCAAAGCATCGGCGGATCGCGATCTGGCTGGGATCGTTTGTCGGCGGCAGCGTTTGTGTGTTTGATCCGCCGGGCTGCCCGGGCGCCTGGTTCATCGATGCCTGCCATAGCTGCTGGATGTCGGGCATGGGAAAAGTTTGAAACAAATAGGCCGTGAAATCGGTTTGGCCAACATAGGAATCCTGCGGATTGGCCGCCGACTTGGCGAAACTGGTGTACGCGTTGAAATAGGTGGTCAACATGCGCACTTCGTCCGGCGTCATCTGGTTTGCCTGCAGGCGCGGTCCCGCCAGCGCCCCAATCAACTGCCCCAATTCATGCAGTGCGCTTAATTGGCGATTCGCCGTGTCCTGTGCACTCAAACCTTTCACTTGCGCCATGATCTGGTCCACTGTGGGGAATTCTTTCAAGTATGCGGGATTGAATGTCTGCTGCGTGCTCGCGGGGGCCGGAGCGCTCGGCGCCGCCGGGGTTGCGGAAGGTGGTGTGACGGTGCACCCCTTCAGCCTGCCGGTCATCTGCGACCATGCGCTGTCCATCGTCGTCACCAGGTTGCCGTTCTGCTTTTCGACCGTATCGCACCATTGGTCGGCGCGGTACGGCTTGCAGGTCGTGACGGTGTAGGTGATGCCATTCGCGCACTGGTAGGGCACGTTCAGCACCGGCGGTGCAGGCGTTTGCGCGGCAGCCCCCATTGCGAAAAGGATCGTGAGTCCCGCGAGGACCGCGGAAGTCCTGCAACAGGCCCGTAGCTCAGGAGATCCCTTGTAAAAAGCACTGTAGAATCCGGCAAAGCGCGCAACTTTCATCGCGTACATCGATTCCCTCCAGTGAGACTTGCATCGGTCGCGGGCACTCGATTCGCTTGGCGCGCCACGCCAACACCGAATGCAGGAAACAACTCTTGTTCAAATCCAAAGGAATGCGGATGAATGAGCTGGCAGGGGGAACCAGCCGGTTGGGCCGATGCGTTATGGTACCAACCTGCGGTCCTTCTGAAAAGACGGCTGGACGTGAAGTGAAAGTTTCAAGCGTGGATTGATTTGAGCACGAATCAGCGGGGAATCAATGCAGCCAAGCCGGAAGCATTTACCTACTGCGTGCCCCGCTCCACCCGCATCATCGCGGTATGTCCCGCGGCCTGGGTCCCGCGAATCACATGGGGCGTCATGACGATCACCAATGTAGCGTAGTTCCGCTGCAAATCCTTGCTGCTTACATCGTTCAGCCCAGGAATCTCGCTGATTCCCGGCGTTCCGCTGATCGCCAGGCTCTGCGACTTGTCCATCTCCGTGGCCACCACTGCGGCCTCGCCTGCTCTCAGCGTGACCACCCCTGAGTACGCGCGATTGTCCAGGATGGGGTTTCCATCGATCGAGGACCCTGCCAGCGCATCGAGCTTGAGGTCAATGGACAGAGCGACGTCGCCATCGCGCAATACCCTGGGATTCACCTTCAGGTTCAATCCCAGATCCTGGTACTGCACCATGGGAACATTCGGGACCGACGATGTCAGCGATGACAGAAGCGATGAAAGGGCGCTCGAGCTTCCTGCTCCCGTCAATCCGGGGATTTTTGGGACGTTGGACGAGAGGTTCCCGTACGAAGCCGTCTGAATGGGGTACCTTTCGCCTTCTTTGATCGTCTCGTCCTGACCGTCCTCCATGCGCAGCTCAATCTGGTCGAGCTCCCGCGAATCGGACGTGTTCAGGTTCAGGTTGAACGTCGCTGCGCCTGGCGCCAGAGCCGACTCCGTCAGCCCGCCGCCGAACAACGCAAATCCGCTGGTGAGCAATGGGCTCGATACCTGACCGGAGGCGATGAGGATGCCCAGGATGGCCAGCGGATCGTTGCTCGCGGCCAGCCCTGACGAGATAATCTCCTGCACCAGGCTGGCGTTCTGGCTCAACAGCGATTGCTCCTCGGCAAACACATTGAATGCCGAAATGCTCTGCGGCAGCTGTGTTCCAGTATTGCGCGTGCTGGTATGCGCCACCTGAATCATGCGTACGTCTACGAGCACCTGGCTGCGTCCTTCAATCAGGCTCCTCATCGTGGCGTTGAACGCATCCAGCGTCGATGCCGGCGCGCGCAAGGTCAGGCTATGCTGCGACTGCGAAAGCTGAGCCTGCTTCGCTTGAAACACCTCTTTTGCCAGTGTCGAAACCTCGGTCATTTCATCGGCGCTCAGCCCGGACAGGTAAACCGTCTCCGACTCCTGGGGCATCAACTTGTCGCGGTTACCGCGCGTATCGTCGGCTACCAGGACCTGATGCGCGTCAAGCGGCACGAAAAAGGTGTGCGTCGCCATTCCCAGAATGTGCGTTGCATCGGCAAAGCTCACGTCATCCAGGTCCAGCCGAATCTGGGTCGGTTGCACGCTGTCGTCGAGCATGGCCTTGACCCCGTACGCCTTGAAGACTTGGTCGATTACCTGACGCCGATCGTTGTGCAGGTGAAAGCTCTGCTTTGCCGGCCCCGCCAGGATCGTGTCCTCGCCGGCGATCTCGCTCGCTGCCTGCTCATACTGCGACTTGGGCTGAGCGCGGACTGTTTCATCGGCGAGCTCGTCGAGATGCTGGCTGGCCTCAAAGTTTGCGGGATCGAGTGAAAGAGCGCGCGTGAGAGCGGCGCGCGCGCCAGCCTCATTGTTCAGAAGCCGGTCCTTGGCCGCCTCCTGAATGAGTGCGGTCACCTCGTGGCTTTTGGCCACAAGGGCAGCCAGGTGGTAGTTAGAGTTCGAGGGGTCGAGCGCCGCGGCGCGATCAAATCCCTGCATCGCCTGATCAAACTGGCGGTTCAGAAACAGCTTGCTCGATTCCAGATAGAGTTTTTCCGCCCGCCTCTGATCGCTGCTTCGCGGCTCTTTCGTTTTGAACGGCACGGGAATCTCGCTCTCTGCAGGCGGCTGAGCGGCCGCCGCCCCCGTGTCGCCAGCCGCACCTGTGTCGCTGTTGGCCGTTGGCACGGAAGAAGGGCCGTGGGTGCTCGTTGCGCTTGGTGCCGTTTGAGGTGCGGGACTGCTCGATTGCGCCTCAAGGACGCCCGCTGCGGCAGCAAGAACCAGCAGCACGCAGCAAAGCGTCGCTGCCGCGCGCGTCCGTCCGCCCCGGGCCTCGGCCCGTTCGCGCCCCACGATCGTTTCCGGTAGCATTGTCATTTTGTGCTCGGAGCCATGGCCAGCAAATCCTTGAGCGAGGAAACGCACGCTTCCGGCTGGGAGTGCAACAACTCGTCAAAGCTATATTTTCCCGTGGCCACGGCGATGACGGAAAGAAAATTGGCGCGCGCCGCTTCGATGTCCCGCGGGGTGTCGCCCACGACGCAAATTCGCGCCCCTTTGCCCGCCAGTTCCCTGGCCATTTGCGCCGCATGGCCGATTAACTCGGCGCGGATTGGAAAGTGGTCGCTGAAGCCGCCGAAGCGGAACCACTCGCGGAGGCCGGCTTTCTCAATCTTGATCCAGCCGATAGCCTCGAGGTTTCCTGAAGCCACGCCAAGCAGCGCGCCCTTTTGCGCCAGATACCGAAGAACCTCTTCGATCCCCGGAGTCAGTTCCGGGTCCAGCTCATGGCGCCTTTCGGAGACGGAATTCCGCATCGCTTCAAGAATAGCGTCGTAGTGACTCTCCAGAACATTGTCGGGGATTCCCGCTTGGCGGCATGCCTCACGCAGAATCGCGGTGTCCGTGCTGCCATGGATCAAAACCCCGGCCAGCGTGATCTCAAATCCCGTAACCCGATGCATGCTCGCGGCCACCGATTCATAATGGACCCGGTCACGGCTGCGCATCAGCGTCCCGTCGATGTCGAACAGGTATGCATCGTGCCCATCCCACACGAAATCGGGCTCGATCTCGATTCGGGCTTCGCTCTTCTGTTGTATTTTCTGCATGATGCGGGGGCGAGATTTCAGCCCTGGCGGTAGCCCTGGCGATACGCTCCGTATACAGGACGTTCGCTCCGAGGCGGACGCTTGAGTTCGGCACGGACTTCGGTCAGATCCAGTCCCAGCTCCGCCATCGCGCGGCTCAGCGTGTTGCGATGCATTCCCAGTTCCTCGGCCGCCTTGCACTGGTTTCCACGGTGCGCCACCAGCACCTCGCGCAGGTACTGCCGCTTGAACTCGCGCACCGCCTCTTCGTAGCGGATTCCGCTCGAGTGCATTTGCGTCACCAGGCTTTCCAGTTCTCGTTTCACTCGTCCCTCTTGCCAAATACGAAGAATCAGTCTAACCCGTCCCGCGGCCTTCGCGCAGCACAATTTCTCAGCTCGTGCCGTGGGGGTGCATCCACTCCGGCGATTCGTGCTCCAAAAGCATCAGGCCTTTGCGCACGCGATCGCCCAGGTCGCCGGGACTCACCTTCTCGCTCATATGGAGCGTCCCGAAAAACAATTTCGGTAACCTGGCCTCGTTTAACCATCCCTGCCCTGGATAAAAGGCCACGATCACCAGGATGCAGATCATCACCAGGAACACTCCCTGAATGAATCCAAGGATTGCTCCGGCCAAGCCATCCAGACATCCGAGGCCCAACTTATCGGCTACCTTCCCAATCATGCCGCCGATCAGGTTCGCGACCCCCATGACAAGCAGCGCGACCAGCAGGAAACCGACGGTGTTGGCGATCGCATCAGCCTTGAAGATCGGCTTGAACAGAGACCCGACTCGCTGGTAGTTCCACGCTGCCAGCGTAAGCCCCAGGATCAACCCCGCCAGCGAGCAGGCTGTGCGGAAGAACCCCTGCGCAAGTCCACCTAAGGTCGCTCCCGCGAGCACCGCCAGAATGACCCAATCAACCCACGTCATATTCCGCTCCGTGTCCGCTACAGGGCCCGTTCACAAACCCTACTGGCCCATCTCCCGTCCGGTCAAGCGCCGGAAGGCCTCAAGATACTTTGCCCGGGTCCGTTCGACAACTTCCTCCGGTAGACCCGGAGCCGGCGCCTGCTTGTTCCAGCCAATTTCTTCCAGGTAGTCGCGTACAAACTGCTTATCAAACGAAGGCTGCGCTCCGCCGGGCTGCCAATCCTTGCCGTCCCAGAAACGAGATGAATCCGGTGTGAGAACCTCATCGGCAAGGATAACCCCTTCGGAGGTTTTGCCAAACTCGAATTTCGTGTCGGCCAAGATCAACCCGCACGATTCCGCATGCGCGGCGGCCCACTGGTAGATTGCGAGCGTCAGCCTTCGCAGATCGGCTGCTTCGCCGGCGCCTACCAGCTTTTCCATTGTCGCAAATGAAATGTTCTCATCGTGCGCACCGTCCTGGCTCTTGGTAGCCGGCGTAAAGATTGGCTCCGGTAGCCGAGATCCATCTTTCAGATCGGGAGGTAGCTCGATGCCGCACACCGTTCTCGATGCCTGGTACTCCTTCCATCCCGATCCCGCCAGATATCCCCGCGCCACGCACTCCACCGGAAACATATCGGCGCACTTGACCAGAATCGAGCGCCCCTCCAGTTGATCGTTATACGGTTGGAGTGCCTGCGGGTACTCCTCCGCATTCGCGGTGATGACATGATTGGGAACCAGGTTCTTGAGCAGGTCGAACCAGAAAAGCGAAATCTGTGTGAGAATCTTGCCTTTGTCCGGAATCCCAGAGCCGAGCACGTGATCGAATGCCGATATGCGGTCAGTCGCCACCAGCAGAAGCGCGCCATCTACTTCATAAAGGTCGCGCACCTTGCCGCGCCCCAGCAAGGGAATGTCGCCAAGGTCGGTCGTCAGCAATGCTGCCATTTGGATTGTTCCTCTTGGATCGTTCTTCGGGGGGCTGAATTTTCGATTCTCCGGCGGCGAGCGCGCTTTGTCAATGATTCCTGCGCGTGTACCGAAGCCGCAGGCCGGTCTGCTCTCAACGGCTGCATCTCCCAAGACCGCTATGGCACCATTCGGTCGTCATTCCGGCCGGAAATGGCGGTTATTCTCCCATGTATTTCGTTAACACAAACCCCTGTGACGGCCGTCACGGACCCTCAGCGGCGCTTAGGAGACACTTCGACTGTCAACATGGTTCGGAAGGCGTGTAAGAAAGCCATCTTTGAGCCGGGCGACACGAGGCAGCAGTGGAAAGGGGAAGCCGCGGCTAGCTTCGTTTAATGCAGGGATCACCAGTAGCCGCGTGCTACCGACCTCCAGTGCCGGCTACTGGTCCCCGTCTTTATCTTGTTTATGTAGATCTACAAGCGCCTCCGAAGAGAAGTTATCCTTCGGGGGCGAATTTTTGTCCTTAATGGCCCTCCCAAACGCTGGCATGTGCCCGACCCTCCCTAGGAACCAGGAACCAAGAACTACAAACTTTCTTTCAATGTGGCCTTCCCGGCAGCACGAAATGCTCCTCGCAGCGCGGCTCGTAGTTGTCTCCTGCCATGATGATTGGGCTGGAGTAGTCGGCCGGCTTTCCATCGATCATTCGCTGCGGATACAAGGCCTTGGCTCCGCAACTGCAATACGCCACCAACTCGGTCACGTTGCCGGCGTAGGTGCGCACCAGCCACGAAAGTTCCAGCATCTCGCCGAAGGGCATGCCGCGAAAGTCGAGTTCGAGGCCCGAGACCATAACGTCGTAGCCCGCGTCGAGCAGCCGCTTGGTGAACAAAAAGAGATCGTGTACGAATTGACCCTCGTCGAGAGCGATGCACTCTAGGCGTTTGCCGATCCGCTGCTCCGTTGCCCGAATCACCGGCAGCACGGTCCAGGGATTGGTGGAAGGGAACTCGACCGCCTCCATTTTTCCGCAACCATTGCGATTGCGGCTTTCGACCAGCCCGGCGGCGGCCTTGGTATCGGCGCTGGGCTTCAGCAACATCACGTATTGCTTGGCGTACTCACGGCGCGTTTCAATTCTGCGCAGCAACTCCGCGGTCTTGTTGCTCCGCATGGGCCCGACAATCATTTCGAGCTTGCCTGGCACGATGTCCTCGGAAATGCTTCGATCTGCCAGCAGCAAAGCTTGTAGCCGTTAGCCTGTAGCTGGTTTCCGGCTATCGACTACAAGCTACCGGCTGTTGGCTGCTTCTCTCACGCCGTCGCCCGCTGCGCCTCGCGCTGATGCCCCAGCCGCACGCTCACCACCTTTGACACGCCCGGCTCCTGCATCGTGACGCCATAGATCATATCGGCGGCCTGCATCATGCGTTTGGAATGCGTCACGATAAGGAACTGCGTGTCGCGACTCAGCGATTCGAGCAGATCGGCGAAACGGCCCACGTTCGTTTCGTCGAGGGCCGCGTCGACTTCGTCGAGCACGCAGAACGGGCTGGGCCGGAATTGGAAGATGCCCACCAGCAGCGCCAACGCCGTCAGCGACTTTTCGCCGCCCGAAAGCAGCAGCACATTCTGTAGTTTCTTGCCCGGCGGCGAAACCACGATGTCCAGCCCGCTCTCGTCCAGATTTCCTTCGTCGCTCACGCGCAAAAATGCCTGGCCGCCCTGGAAGAGCCGCGCAAAAACGCGTCCGAAATTCTCGTTGATGCTGGTCAGCGCTTCGTCGAACTTGGTGCGCGAGATCTGATCGATCTCCTTAATCGTCTCCTGCGTGTTTTCGATGGACTCGATCAGGTCCTGCCGCTGCGTGGTCAGGAAGCTGTGACGCTCGGCCGTTTCCTTGTACTCGTCGAGGGCCATCATGTTCACCGGGCCCATCTGGTCCAACCGTTCGCGCAGCGTGCGGCAGACTTCTTCCTCGGTCGCTAGTTCTTCACCGGCGAGACGCGCGATTGCCGCGTCGTCGCGCAGGACCTGCGCTTCCACATTCACCTCGGCAAGGCAGCTAGCCTCGAGGTGTTCCAAGTCGGAGCGCAGCTTGGCCAACTCGCTCGAAAGCGCGGCGCGATCTTCGCGTAGCTGGTCCAGTGCCGCCCGTTCGCTGCGGAGCGCGGTCTCAAGCTCGGCCAACTGCTGCCGCAGTGCTTGTGCCTGCTCCGCGATGGATTGAGCCGTGGACAGCGCTCTCGTCTGTGCCTGCGCGACTTCCATCAGACTCTTTGCGAGCTCGGCGTTTTCGTTGATGCGCTGCTCGCGCTCTGCCGTTGCCGCTGTGCGCTGCTGTTCGATCGACTGGACTCGCCGCTCAAGATCGCCGAACAGCCGGTCGATGCGCTGGAAGGCCGCTTCGGCTCCGCGCCGCCGCTCTTCGAGGCCCGCCAGTTCGGCGGTCATCTTCGCCGCTTCCTGTTGCAACAACTCGCGCTTCTGCCGCAAAATCTCCAACTGCGCCTGTTGCGTATTCTGGTTGCTTTCGGCCTGCGCATGCTCAGCCTCAAGGCGCGAGGCTTCGCCGCGCTTTTCCGCAATCGTCTGGTGCTTGGCGTCGCGCGCATCCTTATTGCGCGCCGCCTGCGACTGCCACTCCTGCATGCGCCGCTCGATGCGCTGTTCCTCGGCCTCCATCTGTCTGAGAGCCGCGCCCAGGTTGGCTGCCTCGCTCTCGGCCTGTCGCCGCTCCTCGCCGCGGGTTTCGAGTTGCGCCGTTAGCTCTTCGATCGCTCGCGTCAGCGCTTCAGCGTCTCTCTCGGCCGCAGTCAGCCCCGAATCGAGAATGGCGAGCCTGCCTTCGGTGTCGCGCAGTTCGCGCTTCAGCGCCAGCGGCCCTTCGCTCGCCGGCTTGCCGCCAGTCACCGTCGAGCGATGAAAGCATTCACCCTCTGGCGTGAGGAAATAAGCGTGCGTGTAGCGCAACGCCAAGCGCTGCGCCTCGATGGCGTTGTCAGCCAGATAGCCGTGCCGCAGCTTTGGCAGCAGAGACTCAAGCGACCGCCCGAATCCGTTCAACACTTTAATCGCATCGCGCAGCGGGGTCAGGCCAGGCTCGTCCACCGGTCCCTCGCCGGTGTCGAAGAGCACGCCCTGCGCGTCCGAGTGCACGAGGAATGTGGCGCGCCCGTCGCTCGTCTTCAGAACGCGTACGCCCTCTTCCGCCGCGCCCCAGCTTTCGACGACCACGTAATTGAGCTCTTCACGCAGGAATTCGTCTACCACGCCTTCATGCTCGCCGCTCACTTCAACAAAGTCCGCCAGCGTGCCCACCGGTGCGACCGACGGCCCCAGCGCCCCCGGCTTCAGCAGCCTTCGCACGCTGTCGGTGGCGTAGCCATGATTGCGGATCAGCGCGTTGAGCGAGTCGCGCCGGCCTGCCAGCGCAGCCTGTTCGCCGCGCAGCTGGTTGGCCTGAGCACGGCGCGCCCCTTCATCGGCCCGCTTGTTTTGCGCAGACTCGCGCAGGGCAGCAATTTCTTCTTCCAGCCGCTTTACTGCCGCGTCCGAAGCGCCAAAACGCTGCCTCGACTCCGAACTTTGGATGCTCAGGTTTTCCTGCTCGATGTGCCCCTGGCCCAATTCCCCTTCCAGCCGCTCCGCCTCGCGCTCCAGTGCGAAGAGGCTCTCTTCGCCCTGCACAATTGAATTCCGCGCGTTGGCGGCCAGCGTGAGCAGGTGCATGGCGTTTCGTCGCCCCGCCTCAAGGTCGCGCTCCGCGCTGTAGACTTCCTCCGCCGCGGCGCGCGCCTCGTGCTGCCGCGTTTCCACCTTCTCGCGGAACTGGTGCGCTTCGCCGGCCGCGGTCTCGAGAAAACTCTTCTGTTGCGCGCGCTCCTCTTCGATCCCGGACCTTTGGGTTCGTGTCTGGTCAAGTTCCACGCCCGACGCCGCAATCCGCGCCTCCAGCTCGCTTACGCGCTCCGTGTTGCTGCGCTCCCGCGCTTTGCCCCGCTCCAGTTCAACAGCCGCTTCGCTCGCCTGGGTCCGCGCTGCCTCTCCCTTGCGGTCCAGCGCATATCCGCGTTCGGTCAGGTTATGCTGGTTCGCTTCGCGCTGCGTCACTGCTTCTACTGAACCGTGGATGCGTTCAGTCAGAGACGCTATCTCCTGGTCCAGCCGCGCCTGGTCCGCATCCATCGTGGCCATGCGGCTCGCCAGCACCACGCGCAAGCGCCCGCGGAGTTCCTCCCGCACAGCGGCATACCGCTCGGCCTTCGCCGCCTGTCGCTTCAGGCTGTTCATCTGCCGCGTCACTTCTTCAAAAATGTCGTCGACACGCGCCAGATTCTGTTTCGCGCTTTCGAGGCGCAGCTCCGCCAGCCGTTTTCTGGTCTTGAACCGCGTTACGCCTGCCGCCTCTTCGATGATGGCTCTGCGCTCGTAAGGCTTTGAGCTCAGTAGTTGGCCAATGCGCTCCTGGCCGATGATGGCGTAGCTCTCGGGCCCCAGGCCGGTGCCCATAAAGATGTCCTGAATGTCGCGCAACCGGCACAGCTTGCCGTTCAGCAGGTACTCGCTCTCGCCCGTTCGGAACAAGCGCCGCGTGATGACCACTTCGCCCTTTTGCGGCGCGCTGTGGAATTTGCGCCGACGAATCTTGAGCACCACTCCTTGCTGCTGAGAAGAATTCCGATCCGCGCCGTCGTTTTGTGTCTCTGGAGCCGCAAGCTTTTCGCCATTTTCTTCTTCAATCGTTTGTCCCGGCTGCTCGTTGGCGATGATCTCTTCGGCCTCCACCGCTCGCTGCCGCCGCACCTCGTCCTCATCCCAGTCCGACGGTCCATCGTGATCGATCTCGACCTCAGGCGTCACCGGCACTGGGCCTTCGTAGGCATCGGGATCGATCATGGTCAGCGTGACTTCCGCCATGCCCAGTGGCCTGCGCTCGCGCGTCCCCGCAAAGATCAGGTCCTGCATGTGCGAGCCGCGCAGGCTCTTTGCGCTTTGCTCGCCCAGCACCCAGCTCACTCCATCCAAAATGTTCGACTTCCCGCACCCGTTCGGCCCAACCACCACGGCGATCCCCGTGCCCGCGACCGTCACTTCAGTGCGATCGCAAAAGCTTTTGAACCCGAGGATATGAATCTTCTTTAGTTTCAGCATCTTCTTCTCCGACCCGAACCGGAATCGCCGAGCCCGCTTGCAAAGCCCATTGTGCGTGTGGCGGCGGCCTTGCAAAACGCCGCGCATACGGCCACTATGCCACTTCAAATAAGACTCTACGGACGCGGAACGGCAGGGTCAACGCCGATCAAAGGTGCCAATGTGGATAAGAGGGCAGGAACTCGTGCCCGACCTTTGGACTGCGATTGACAGTTCCTTGCAGGCGATTGAAACTCAAGAAACTGGTTCCAATTCTTCACCGATCGGCCTGCCATGAATCGATCTATCCGTATCGCATTTCTCGCCTCCGTTTTGCCGTTTTCCGCTTTATTAGGCGCCCAGCAGAAGCCATCGCCACTGGCTCCCTATATCGAGGTCAACGCGCCTGTGCTGGTGTTGGAGCATGTCACGCTCATTGACGGCACCGGATCCGCACCGCAGAGGGACATGCGCATTGACATTGCGGGCAGCAAGATTATTGCCGTGCAACCCTCTAGTCCATCCATCCCTCTGCCGCCCGATGCGAAAGTCCTAGATCTGACGGGCAAGACCGTCATCCCCGGCATTGTCGGCATGCACGAGCACTTGTTTTACCCTTTGCCGCAGCGGCCGGACGCCGGCAACGCGCTCTACGGGGAAATGGCCGACAGTGCGCCGCGCCTCTATCTTGCCGGCGGCGTCACCACGGCACGCACAGCGGGGAGCGTAGAGCCCTACACCGATCTTGAGTTGAAAAAACAGATCGATGCGGGGCTGATTCCGGGCCCCAAGCTCGACGTCACCGGTCCCTACCTCGAAGGCAGGGGCACGTTCGCGCTTCAGATGCATCAACTTGCCGATGCCGACGACGCCGGTCGCACTGTCGACTACTGGGCTGCCGAAGGCGTCACTTCGTTCAAGGCCTACAACTACATCACTTCGGATGAGCTCAAGATGGCCATCCGTCGCGCGCACTTTCGCGGGCTCAAGATCACCGGCCATCTCTGTTCTATCGGATTTAAAGATGCCGCGGAGATGGGCATCGACAACCTGGAACATGGAATTGTTGTCGACACCGAGTTCTATCCCGGCAAATTGCCCGACGTTTGCCCGGATGCGAGCGCTGCGGAAAAGGACCTTGAGACCAATGTTGACATTGCGGGGCCCGAGGTCACGGCGATGATTCTCGATCTTGTTGCGCACCATGTTGCCGTTACGTCCACACTGGCCATCCTGGAAACATTTATTCCCAACCGCCCGCCTTTGGCATATGAGAACCCAGTGCTCAAGACGATAACACCGGAAGGCGTCAGAAGTTATCTGGCGACACGCGCGCGACTGGCGGAGCAGGCCGCGAATCCCAACTTGCTTGAGCGTGGCGAGGCTCCAAAGCTTTTGAAGGTTGAAATGCAATTCGAGCGTGAATTCGTTGCGGCCGGCGGACTGCTCATGGCCGGCTGCGATCCCACCGGATACGGCGGCGTTGTTCCAGGTTTTGGCGATCAGCGCAACATCGAACTACTGGTTGAAGCGGGCTTCCCGCCAGTCCAGGCCATCCAAATCGCTACCCTCAATGGCGCAAGATACATGGGAAAAGACGCGGCCATTGGATCTATCGCTCCCGGCAAGACAGCGGACCTGGTTGTGCTGGGCGCAAATCCCGCTCAGAACATCGCCAACATCGAAAAAGTCGAAGCTGTCTTCAAGGACGGGGTGGGTTACGATCCAGTGAAATTAATTCAATCGGTTACCGGATTGGTAGGTCTGCGGTAAGAGCCCCAACTCAACGGCCGGGATCTTCTGGAACCATCGTCTCCGCGCATTTGTTCCGGCCATCCCGGCAGAGATAAACTGGACTGACCAAAGCTTTCGGCTCAGCTTCGTCTGGCAGGTTTCCCTTTCGCGATGCTGACGCCATAGATTTCGACCAGAGGCCTTGGCCCCCAAGGAGAAGCACAATGTCTGAACGCGAGACACAGACCCCCGGACCGCCAATTGTTGACGATCAAAACGCCATGCTGAGCGAATCAAAGCCCAGCGAATCCAAGTGCCCGTTTTCGGGCCATATGCTCACACACACAACGGCAGGAGCAAAAGGCAACAACGACTGGTGGCCCGGTCAACTCAACTTGGGGATTCTGCATCAGCAGTCCTCGCTCTCTAATCCCATGGGCGAGGAGTTCAACTACGCCGAGGAGTTCAAGACTCTCGACCTTAACGCCGTAATCAAGGACCTGCGCGCCCTGATGACCGACTCGCAGGAATGGTGGCCGGCCGACTTCGGCCACTACGGGCCGCTCTTCATCCGCATGGCCTGGCACTCTGCGGGCACCTACCGCATTCACGACGGACGCGGCGGAGGCGGCAGAGGCGCGCAGCGCTTTGCGCCGCTCAACAGTTGGCCCGACAATGTGAATCTCGACAAGGCGCGACGTCTGCTCTGGCCCATCAAGCAGAAGTATGGCCGCAAAATCTCGTGGGCCGATCTGATGATCCTCGCCGGCAACGTGGCGCTCGAGTCGATGGGCTTCAAGACCTTCGGCTTCGGTGGCGGTCGCGCCGACATCTGGGAGCCGGAAGAAGACATTTATTGGGGACCTGAGACCAAGTGGCTGGGAGACGAGCGCTACAAGGGCGACCGGGAGCTTGAAAATCCTCTCGGTGCGGTTCAAATGGGACTGATCTATGTGAATCCCGAAGGCCCGAACGGCAATCCGGACCCCATCGCCGCGGCGCGCGACATCCGCGAGACATTCGCTCGCATGGCGATGAATGACGAAGAAACGGTTGCCCTGATCGCTGGCGGACATACCTTCGGCAAAACGCATGGCGCTGCCGATCCGGTTAAGTATGTTGGCCGTGAGCCTGAGGGCGCCGGTATTGAAGAGCAGGGACTGGGCTGGAAGAACACCTTTGGCTCCGGCAATGGCGACGCCACCATCGGCAGCGGCCTTGAAGTTACCTGGACCACGACGCCGACCAAGTGGAGTAACAACTTTTTCATCAATCTTTTTGGGTATGACTGGGAGTTGACCAAGAGTCCAGCCGGCGCACACCAGTGGAAGCCCAAGGGCAACGGCGGGGCGGGCACCGTTCCTGACGCGCACGATCCGAAGAAAAGCCACGCGCCGACGATGCTGACCACCGATTTGTCTTTGAGATTTGATCCGGCCTACGAAAAAATCTCGCGCCGCTTCCTTGAACATCCCGAGGAGTTCGCCGACGCCTTTGCCAGAGCATGGTTCAAGCTCACGCATCGCGACATGGGCCCGCGCTCGCGCTACCTCGGTCCGCTGGTGCCCAAAGAAGAGCTCATCTGGCAGGACCCGGTTCCCGCGGTCGACCATCCACTGATTGATGCCAAAGACATCGAGGCACTTTCGGCCAAGATTCTCGCGTCTGGCCTCACGATCTCGCAGCTCGTGACGACGGCATGGGCGTCGGCTGCAAGCTTCCGCGGCAGCGACAAGCGCGGCGGCGCCAACGGCGCGCGCATTCGCCTGGCACCTCAAAAGGACTGGGAGGTCAATCAACCGGCTGAGCTCGCAAAAGTGCTCGCGAAGCTCGAGGCCATCCAGAAAGAGTTCAACGCGGCGCAAAAGGGCGGAAAGAAGGTCTCGCTCGCCGATCTCATCGTTCTTGGTGGGTGCGCAGCCGTTGACGCGGCCGCAAAGAAGGCCGGCCACAACGTGAAGGTGGGTTTTGCGCCGGGACGCACCGATGCATCGCAGGCTCAGACCGATGCGGCTTCGTTCGCGGTACTCGAACTCAGAGCCGACGGCTTCCGCAATTATGTTCGCAAGGGGCTCGAAAGCTGTGCCGCGGAATTGTTGCTCGACAAGGCACAGCTGCTCACGCTCACTGCTCCCGAGCTGACGGTTCTGATCGGCGGCATGAGAGTCCTGGGCGCGAATTTCGGCCAGTCGCCGCACGGCGTGTTTACCAAGCGGCCCGGATCGTTGACGAACGACTTCTTCGTCAATCTCCTCGACATGAAAACCAAGTGGCAAAAATCCGCCAAGTCGGAAGGCGTACTGGAAGGTCGTGATCGCAGGACGGGTGCGATCCAGTGGACTGGAACTATCGTCGATCTCGTCTTCGGTTCAAACTCGCAACTCCGCGCGCTCGCTGAAGTCTACGCCAGCACCGATGCCGAGAAGGCGTTTGTTGAGGCCTTCGTGGCATCGTGGACCAAGGTGATGAACCTTGACCGCTTCGATCTGGCCTGATTTTTATCGCGTCTCCGTGGCGAAGGCCCATTCGATTTGGATGGGCTTCCGCATTCTGCATTGGCATCGCGCCGAGTGATAAAATCAATCAGTGCCGGGTCCTACGCGACGTAATCCCGCCAACCCCGCCAGGTCCGGAAGGAAGCAACGGTAACGGGCTAGTACGTGTG
>Ga0187855_10000147_pt1 | contig 60896 bp, 42 predicted proteins | sample June2016WEW_8_10_2_FD_132969 | JGI IMG/M metagenome (GOLD analysis project Ga0187855, IMG submission 132969) | Peatland microbial communities from SPRUCE experiment site at the Marcell Experimental Forest, Minnesota, USA - June2016WEW_8_10 | ecosystem: Environmental > Terrestrial > Soil >... | reverse complement strand
GTGGCCGAGGACTGGACCGGCGTCCGTGCCGGCATTCCAGTGTTGCCCCCTTACGAGGATCCAGACCCCCTCGACCTGAGCCACCTGCGCCCCGGCCGGGGTTGAGCCACGCTTCACACAAAAGAAATCATGTGGCTTCACAAAAAGAGGAATGAACGCTTCTATGACTGCTGCGTCTAGCGCTTAGGTCTTAAACTCATCTCAAGAGCTACTTTGTATTTCGTTGGAGTAGACATGAACGCTGACTTCGTACGTATGCAGGTCCGCGGCGCTGTCTGGCCGCGTTGTCTGGCGATCTTTGCCACGGTTCTTCTCGGATCGTTTACCGCATCGGCGCTTCCTGAAAAAGGAACGCCAGCACCCCCGTTGCAATTCACACAGCTGCTACAGGCTCCTCCGGGAGCAAAGGCGGATTGGCACAGCCTGCGCGGCAAAGTTGTGGTGCTGGAGTTCTGGGCGACGTGGGGCGAAGGATGTGTGGCTGAGATTCCCGATCTGAACAGGCTCGTAGCCTCGCTCGACCCGACCAAGTTCCAGTTTATTTCTGTAGACGATGAAGACCTGAAGATCGTCCAGACGTTCCTAGCCAAGAGGAAGATGGCAGGGTGGGTAGGCATCGATACGATGCGCAGGGTCTCTGCATGGTACGGTGTCAAGTCATGGCCGACGACCATCATTGTGAATGGTCAGGGCCGGATTGTGGCAGCGACCAGCCCTGAGGAACTCACGGCTACTAATCTGCTCGAAGTTGCATCCGGGAAGAGTGTGAAATTCAAGCCGGCTCAAAATGCGGAGGCGCCGGCCCGTACTGCATCGATCGAGGCCAATGTCAAACCCCTCTATGATGTATCTCTGAGCAAAGCAGCACCTGACGCAAAAGCTATGATGTCTGAAAGTTCAGGCAGCATGGACATTTCTGGATGGAATGCGGAACAGCTTCTGAGCTATGCGTACGACACTCCAGAGAGTCGGCTTATTCTGACGGGTTCTCTGCCCAAGGGACTTTATAATTTGCACACCGTCTGGGCAAGCGCGGACAATAATAACTCGCTAATTGCACCCTTTCTTCAACCAGCCATTACATATGGTCTGAATCTGCGTGTTCAGCCTAAGACCATTACCAAGAAAGCCTACGTACTGAAGGCGACCGGCGTCGGCAATAAACTGCTACAACCAACGGCCGTGATGAATCAGTCGCAGATGTATGGGTATTGGAAGGGAGAGCTCAAACTTGTCAATGGATCCATGAATAGTCTGGCGTATTCGCTGGAAGATGGGCTTGAAGTTCCGGTGGTCAATGAGACCGGCATCGAGGGTAGATTTGACGCGGAATTGGAGTTTCCCGCAAAGGACATGGAAGCCGCCAAAGCCGCTCTGCTCAAGACGCTGGGCCTGGAACTGATTGAGGCGGAGAGGCCCATCAAGATGCTCGAAGTGGGCCCGCGGGAAGAAGCGAAGAAAGCAGACGAAGCCAAGCCGCGACAAACGCCTAAGCCTTGAAAACTTACTGACGTATCTGCCGCCAGCACGGACTGGCGGCAGATACCCACCCCCGGTATACTCTATCTATGCATCTGCACGCAGCGTCCGGCTCGCCCGGCGCTCAACGAACTCAATCCGTATTGCGTTTTTCGCTGGTGGCCACGCTGGCTTACGTCGCCGTCACCTTCGTAGCCGGATTGTATGCCCACTCGCTGGCGCTGCTCTCTGAGGCCGGCCACAACCTCTCAGATTTTCTGGCCCTTCTGCTCAGCTTTCTCGCCGTCTATCTGCAAACCCGCCCTGCCAGCAACTCCAAGACCTTCGGCTATCAGCGCGCCGGCGTACTGGCTGCCTTCATCAACGCGAGCACCCTCATCGTCATCTCGCTCTGGATCGCCCTTGAGGCCGTCCATCGCCTCTCGGCGCCCGTCGCCGTTCAGCCCAAACTCATGATCGTTGTGGCCGCAGCCGGCGTGCTGATGAACGGCATCATTGCTGCCCTCTTGTGGGGCGTCAGCAGAGACGTCAACCTGCGCAGCGCCTTTCTCCACATGGCCGGCGACACGCTCTCCACAGCCGCCGTCATCGCCGGAGGCGCGGGCATTCTCATCACCGGCCAAAACTGGATCGACCCCGTTCTCTCGCTCGTGATCGCCGCTCTCATCCTCTGGTCCAGCTTCGGCATCGTCCGCGAAACCCTCAACATCCTTCTCGAAGGAACGCCTCGCGGCGTATCCCTGCCCGTAATCCGCTCCGGAATGGAAGCCGTCGAAGGCGTGCTCAACGTCCACGATCTACACGTCTGGTGCCTCGGCTCGCAATCCCGCGCCCTCGCCTGCCACGTCACCATCGCCGACATTCCACCGTCAGAGAGCGCCTGCATCCTGCTCAAGCTCAAACATGTGCTCCACGACCGCTTCCAGATCAGCCACACCACCATCCAGTTCGAGCACACCGGCTGCGAGGTGCTCGAGGGCTGCGTTGTCCCCATGGAAGAGATGGCCCGCGATGCTTCCCATAAACACCACGGCCACGCGCATTAAGTCGATTTATTGTTAGGGTAAAGTAAGTAATGGATGGAGTTGCATAAAATCGAATGCTAAATAACTGTCATTTGTCCAACTCCGAGGAGGGTCTCGTTTGTTCCGTTTCCGTCTCGCTTCAACCGCTCTCTGTGTTGCATTGATTCTCTTCTCGCCCGCTCTGGCCAGGTCGGCCTCGCACCCCGCGCAGACTACCGAAGCTGAAATCGGCCAGGTCGAAGCCCTCACCGGCGAGTACACTGACCCCGTTGAGCCCGACACACCGCTCAGCGTCTACGTCCTGAACGGCAAGCTCTACTTTGAGAGCGAGCGCATAGTTCCCACCGAGCTCAAGCCCGCCTCCGCCATCGAATATGCCATCCCCAATTCCAAAGAAACCCTCCGCTTTACGCTCGATGCCAACGGTCGCGGCGATACCGTCTCTCTCTCCTCTGATCCCGTAGGCGCCGTTTACCACCGCACTCGCCAGTTGCCCCGCCATTATCTCTTCCACGCTTACATGCGCACTGAGGTCATGATCCCCATGCGCGACGGCGTCAAGCTCCACGCGGTTATCCTCAGGCCCGCGGACATCGCGACCCCGCTTCCGTTCCTGATCCAGCGCACCCCTTACGGCGTTGACCAGACCACTCGCGCGTGGTTTTTCGGCGCCCGTCCGGAGCTGGCCCGCGACGGCTACATCTACGTTGGCGAAGATATTCGTGGCCGCAACAAGAGTGAAGGCGAGTTCATCATGAGCCGTCCTCTCGCTGATCACCACAGCCCGAAAGCCATCGACGAAAGTACCGACGCCTATGACACCGTAGCGTGGCTGCTCTTGAACGGCCCAAAAAACAACGGCCGCGCCGGCTTCATCGGCACCAGCTATCCCGGCTTCCTGGCCATGATGGCCGGCATCGATCCCCACCCCGCGGTGAAAGCAATTTCTCCCCAGGCTCCCATGATCGACGTCTGGATAGGCGACGATTTCTTTCACAACGGCGCCTTCCGTCAGAGCTACGGCTACGACTATGTATTTGAAATGGAAGGCAGCAAGGATCGCACCCGTGTGGACTATGTCAAGGACAGAGAAGGCAATCCCCGCGACGGCTTCGATTATTTCCTTGAGCGCGGGAACTTTGCTGTAGCCGTGAAAAAATCCGGAAACAAAATCCTGCCAACCTGGAAGCTTTTCCTTGAGCACCCGGCCTACGATTCCGTCTGGTACTCACGTGGCGTCGAGCACGTCCTCAACGCGGCCGCCGTTCCCACCCTAACCGTCGGCGGCTACTACGACCAGGAAGATATGTACGGCCCGCAGATCGAGTACTCCACGCTTGAGCCTCACGATACCAACCAACAAAACTTTCTCGTCCTGGGTCCTTGGCGTCATGGTTCCTGGGCCTCCTCATCGCGCCATCTCGGCAATCTCGACTACACCGAGTCCATCGGCAAAGAGTATCGCTCCCAGATCGAAGCAAAATTCTTCGCCCACTACCTGAAAGACGAGCCCGGAACCAATCCGTCCGGCTTCGATCTCGAAGACACAGCCAGCTTTCAAACCGGCTCAAATACATGGCAGCGCTACGCACACTTTCCGCCGCAAGACTCCCGCCCCACCAGCCTCCATCTTCAGGGCGCGGGCCAGCTCAGTTTCAGCGGTTCGACCGCCGACGCCCAAACGAGTTATTTGAGCGACCCCGCCAACCCCGTCCCCTACTGTCATCGTCCCATCCAGCCCTCTTATGGCCCGGGTTCCAATTGGTATACCTGGCTCGTCGAAGACCAGCGCTTCGTCACCGATCGCAAGGACGTGGCTGTCTGGAAACTCCCCGTCCTTACCAAAGACCTGACAGTAACCGGCGAAGTCCTCGCCGACATTTATGCCTCCACCACCGGCAGCGACAACGATATGGTGGTCAAGCTCATCGATCAGTACCCCGGCGACGATCCCGACCCCAAAATGCGCGGCTACCAATTAATGACCAATGAAGAGATCTTCCGTGGCCGCTATCTTGACTCCTTTCAGAAACCCACGCCCCTCGAGCCCGGCTCCATCCACGAGTACAAGTTTTCGCTCCACGACGTGGATCACGTCTTCAAAGCCGGCCACACCGTAATGGTCGAGATCCAAAGCACCTGGTTCCCGCTCTACGATCGCAACCCTCAGACCTTCGTGCCCAACATCATGATCGCCAAACCGGCAGATTACAAGCCCGCCACCATCACCATCTACTCCGGCCCCGGCCACGATTCCACTTTGCAGGTGCCGTTGGAAAATGACGGCAAGGATATGCAGTGATTTTAAAAATGGCAGGCGAAGGCGGTTTACTCTGATGGCCGCCATCGCAAAATTGGCTTCCTGGCCGCCCGCACTTCGTCGAGCCTTGAAACGCGCGTCGAGTGCGGTGCGGTCTTCACCAGCTCCGGGTTCTCCTCCACTTCGCGAGCGATGGAGCGCATAGCTTCAATGAAGAGATCCAGCTCCTCGCGCGACTCGCTCTCCGTAGGCTCAATCATCAGCGCGCCGTGCACGATCATCGGAAAGCTCACCGTATATGGATGGAAGCCGTAGTCGATCAGGCGCTTGGCAATGTCGCCGGTCTTCACTCCCCTGGCTGCCTGCCGCTTATCACTGAAGACCACTTCGTGCATTGAGGACGTCTTGTAGGGCAACTCGTAGAGGTCTTCAAGCTTGGCGCGAATGTAGTTGGCGTTGAGCACGGCGTCTTCTGTGGTCTGCCGCAAGCCATCTGGTCCGTTTGCCAAAATGTAAGCCAGCGCGCGAATAAACATTCCAGTGTTTCCATAGAACGCTCGCACGCGCCCAATGGACCGTGGCCGATCGTAATTCCAGCACAGTTGGCCGGTAGTTCCTGTTCCCTTAGTCCCTGAGTCCCTAGTCCCTGGTCCGTCAATTCCCGTCCTTCTCGCAAGGACGGGAATTGGTAAAAACGGCTCCAGAAACGCCTTGCAGGCCACCGGCCCTGATCCAGGTCCCCCGCCGCCGTGAGGCGTCGAAAAGGTTTTGTGCAGGTTCAGGTGCATCACGTCCACGCCAAAGTCACCGGGTCGCGTCTTGCCCACCAGCGCGTTCATGTTGGCGCCATCCATATAGAGCAATGCGCCCTTCGCGTGCAGAATATCGGCTATCTTGTGGATCTGACTCTCGAACACTCCAATCGTCGAAGGGTTGGTAAGCATCAGCGCGGTAGTCTCCTCGTCCACTTGGGCCGCGAGGGCTTCAAGGTCGATACCGCCCTCTGCGTTGGACTTCAGGTTTTCGACTGTATAGCCGGAGATGGCCGCCGTAGCCGGATTGGTTCCGTGAGCCGAGTCGGGAATGAGAACCTTCCGGCGCGCATTTCCCTGCGACTCATGCCACGCGCGGACCAGCATAATTCCCGTAAGCTCGCCGTGTGCGCCGGCCGCTGGTTGCAGAGTAATCGCATCCATGCCGGTGATTTCGATCAGGCAGCGCTGCAAGAGCTCAATAATTTCCAGAACGCCCTGTGCAAGCGAATCGGGTCGGTAGGGATGCGCCTCGGCCAATCCCTCGATGCGCGCCACCGCTTCATTGACCCTCGGGTTATATTTCATGGTGCACGAGCCGAGCGGATACATGCCCAGGTCAATCGCATAGTTCCACGTTGAAAGTCTCGTGAAGTGTCGAATAATCTCAATCTCGCTCAACTCGGGCAGCAACCCAGGCGTGTCGCGATGTGCCGCACCGAGCAATGCCGCGGCATCGACCGCAGGCACATCCAGCGGTGGCATCTTGTAAGCCCGCTTCCCCGGCGACGACTTCTCAAAGACCAGCGCCTCGTTCTGCGTCTGGTGAGGACGGACTTTGCCGAGTGTGCGAGGGCCGGAATTTTCAGTATTCGTTGCCATTCTCTATGCCTCCACCGGCGCGGCCGCCAACACTTTGGCCGCGGCATCGATCTGTTCACGGGTAATCACTTCCGTTGCGCACCAGAGTGTTGCATTGCCTAACTCGGGATACCAGCGGCTCAACTCAATTCCGCCAACAATCTTTGCATCGAGCAACCGCTGGCTCCACGCCGCCGGAGCTTCTTCCGTCTGAAGCACAAACTCGTGGAAGCGCGGCGCGCCGGTGAACAACAACTTTGCGCCGGGTTGCGCCGCAAGCGTCTCCGCCGCGTAATGAGCTTTGGCCAAATTGTGTTCGGCCAGTTCGCGAATGCCCTCCTTGCCGTAGACGGTCAGAAAGATGGTAGCCATCAGCGCAACTAACGCCTGATTGGTACAGATATTTGAGGTCGCCTTCTCGCGCCGTATATGCTGCTCGCGCGTGGCAAGCGTGAGCACAAATCCGCGGTAACCGGTCGAGTCGACAGTCTGGCCAACCAGGCGTCCCGGCATCTGCCGTACAAACTTCTCTTTAGCCGCAATCACTCCGCAGAACGGACCGCCATAGCTGAGCGCCACACCGAAGGACTGTGCTTCCATGTTGACGATGTCCGCCTCCACGGGCGGCCGAACCACCCCAAGCGAAACCGCTTCCGCAATCGAGACAACCAGCAGAGCGCCCTTAGCGTGAGCAATTTCAGCAATGGCAGGAATATCTTCAATCACGCCGAAGAAGTCGGGGCTCTGCACCAGCACCGCCGCGGTTTCATCCGTTACTGCAGCTTCGAGGGCGGCCAGATCGATGCGGCCGGTTTTGGAATCATAACCAACCAAAGTCGTGTGCAGGCCCTGATGCTTTGCATAAGTAGCCAGCACCTCGCGGTATTCGGGATGAACGGTTTTCGCCACGACGGCTTTGTGTCGGCCGGTAACGCGCACGGCCATCATCACCGCTTCCGCGGCTCCAGTGGACCCGTCGTACATGCTGGCGTTCGCCACATCCATGCCGGTCAGCTCGGCGATCATGGTCTGGAACTCGAAGATCGCCTGCAGCGTGCCTTGTGTGATCTCGGCCTGGTAGGGCGTATAGCTGGTGAGAAACTCCCCTCGCTGCACCAGCGAGTCGATGACCACCGGCCGGTAATGGCGATAGGCTCCCGCACCCAGAAAGCTTGCGTAGCCGGTCGCATTCTTCTCTCCAGCGGCACGGAAGTAGTCCACGATCTCGCTCTCGGCCTGCTGGCGGGGCACATCGAGGTCGTGCGTGAGCCGGTATTCGGCGGGAATGACTTCGAAGAGATCGTCGATCGAAGCCGCTCCGACTTCAGCCAGCATTGCCAGACGTTCAGCAGGCGATTTGGGAAGATAGCGCATGGAATCCTTAGGATTGTGAAGAAGTGAATAAGTGAACAAGTGAAGAAAATCCGCCCTTTGCCTTACTCATTCACTTCTTCACTGTTCTACCGCAATAAACGCCTCATAGGCCGCCGCGTCCATCAAGGAATTGACCTGGGCGGGATCGGCTACTTCAACCTTGATGATCCAGGTGTCGTGGGGCGTTTCGTTAATCTTGTCGGGCGAGGTTTTCAGCTCCTCGTTAATCGCAGTCACGGTGCCAGTGACTGGCGAGTAGAGGTCGCTGACGGCCTTCACGCTCTCGACAGATCCAAAGGTAGCGTTGGCAGTGACCGCGTCGCCAACTTTGGGCAGGTCAACGTATACGATGTCGCCCAGGGAGTTCTGCGCGTAATCCGTAATCCCGATGGTTCCTATGGATCCTGTGAGCGAGATCCATTCATGTTCGCGGGTATACCGGTAATTAGTAGGGTAGGCCATGGAGAGTTTGCTCCTTAAAGAAATAGTGTACGGCGAGAAGCGGGCAGGGGAACCTGTGAATCGCTTGGTAGCATCCAATTTAGGATAGAGCCGTGAAGGGACAATGCCGTGACGGAATTGCCGCGATTCCGAACGATTGTATTACTACTGGTGGCACTGTTGTTGCCGTGGGGTGGTGGAGCGCGCGCTTACTCGCTACTGACCCATGAGCAACTCATCGACCTCACGTGGCAAGACTCCATCGTTCCGCTTCTGCTCAGCCGCTATCCCACGCTGACCCCGGCGCAGTTGGAGGAGGCTCGAGCCTACGCATATGGCGGTTGCGTGATCCAGGACATTGGCTACTACCCGTTTGGCGATGCCATGTTCTCAGACCTCACCCACTATGTGCGCTCGGGTGATTTTGTAGTGAACCTCTTCCGCAATGCCAAAAATGCCAATGAACTGGCCTTCGCCGTGGGCGCGCTCTCTCACTACATCGGCGATTCAATCGGTCATTCCGAGGCCACCAACCTCGCGGTTCCGGTCGAGTTCCCCAAGCTGCTCGCCAAATATGGACCGGTAGTGAACTACGCCGAGGGCCAGCACCAGCATGTGCAAACGGAGTTTGCTTTTGATATCAACGAAATTGCGCATCACCGCCTGGCGCCCGTCCATTACCTGCGGCACGTTGGACTCCAAGTGCCAGCGAAGCAGCTTTCGCTCGCGTTTTACCAGACCTATGGAATGAGCGAGGACTTCGGGGGAAAGCGCGGGCTCCGCGTCAACGTCAGAGCCTATCGTTTCGCGGCGCGAGCCTTTATTCCGCGCATCGCCTACGCGGTCACCCTCCTGCATCGTAATCACGAGCCTGCGGACCCGAATACACCGGAGGCTCTTGAGTTGGAGCAAGAGGTGGCCAAAGTTGCCAGCGAAAACGACTGGCAAGCCTACCGCAGGCATGCGGGAATTGGCACCTATACGCTGGCCGGTCTGCTGTTTGTTCTCCCCAAGGTGGGTCCGCTGAAAATGGTTGCGGTGAAAGGCCCAACCGCGGACACTGAAGTGGAATACAAGCACAGCGTTGTGCTTTCAGCGGCGGAGTTGCGCAACGCGCTGGCCCGATTCACGCCACCGTCCGCGCCGCATCCAACTTCAGCGCAATCGAACGCTCCCGCCCAGGCCGGGCAATCTGAGGCGCCACCACAAGACGCGCCGTCCACTCACCTGCGTCCCACAACCGACGGGCCGCGTCAACAGCGCGACCCGCACCATCCGCTGCCGAATCGCGATCTGGATACGGGGCGCGTAGTAATGCCGGGCGGGTATTCGCTCACCGACTCCACCTTTGCAAATCTCCTGCACTTGCTGACCCAGCAACCCACCGTGCCCATTCCGCCGGGAATCAAGGAAGAGATTGAGGCGTACTACGCCAATCCTGATGCTCCGATCACCACCAAAAAAGACCCGCAGCAGTGGGCGCAGGTTCAGGCCGATCTTCAAACGCTCGCAAAGATGCCGACCAGCATGGAGCCGACTCCTTATCCGACATACGGAGACGACTAGGAAAGCCCCGTGAGGAACCCGCCTGAACGACCGGGGAACTGGGCCAATCCTGAGCGAGTCAGCTTCGAAAATGGCTTTGACTTCCCCGTTTTGTCAATCCTTGTTTCGATACCCCCTATTTGTCAAAGAATTGACCATGCCCGCCGTTGGCCCATGGGTCGTAGTGCAGGGCAAAGTTGGCGCGGGTTTGGACGGAGGGGTGGTTATACTCCCAGAACTCGATAAATGGGCTGGGATTAGGGTCTTCCAGCCAGGCCTCGCCAAGGGCATTGAAGGCAGCCACGGCGGTCTTTTGTGGGTCGGCTACGATGCCGTGAACAGCCTCCTGTCCGTATACGTCCGCCTGGTGCTCGAAGTGGCGGCTGAAGGCGTTGCTGGCCGGCGTCAACAGGAAGCTGACTATCGAAATGGCTAGGAGGAGCACCAGAAAACCCTGGCGGCTCGCGAGCGGATTCTCCCCGTCATTCAACCCGCCCAGGTGCCATGCGTATCCGAAGCGGTTCGCCATCCACCCGGCAAATGCGGCGCATCCCCAGTAAATAAAGAACAGGGCGAAGATCATCCCCGCCAGCATCTTGGGAATGTGGTGCAGTACGTAGTGGCCGCTCTCGTGCCCGAAGATAAAGAGCACTTCGTCGTTGGGGACGCGCCCTGCGGTGGTATCCCACACCACCACGCGCTTGGTGGCGCCGAGCCCGGTGACGTATGCGTTCAACCCGTTCGTCTTGACGCTGGCCTTCATCAGGTACATGCGGTCAGGTGGAATGTTGGTCCCGGTGCGGGCCACCACTTTCTCAAGATCCGCGACCAGCGGGGCATTGTTTTGGCTCAGCGGCTCAAATTTGTTGAAGATGGGTTCCAGCAGCGGCGATACAAAGATGGCGAGAATCAGCAGCGGAATGGTGACCAGCCACAGACCAAACCAGTAGCGATTCGGCCACCGCCGAACGATCCAATTGAAGAGCAGCAGCACGGGCGCGCCAATCAGAATCGAAAGGCCCAGCGCCTTGGTCTGATCCCACGTCCAACCGCCCCACCCCTGCACGCTGATGCCGTAGCCGCGGCTGAAGTGGTGGCCGAGAATATCGAAGGGAATGCTGGCCACGGTGCTGATGATGAGAAAAGCTGCGAAAAACAGCAGCCCCTGCATCCAGCGGCGGCTCAGCATGCGCTCCGCCCATCCAGCCAGGGCGGCGGCAGCGCGGGTAGCCAGCAGCAGCCACAGGAAAACCAGGCCCCAGATCGAGCCAGTGATATCCAGAATGTTGCGAATGCGGCTCAGGGCGATAGCCTTTGCCAGCTTGTCGGCGGGCAGGGAATAAGCCTGCCCGGCGGGCTGGGCGGGTGCGGGCTGGGATTGGGCAGTTGGTGTGGCCGCTGGGGCGGGGGCTGGTTGGGCGGGGCAAAGACGCGGGGCCAGGCCGGCGAGCAGAATGGTAAAGCCCAGCGTCAGCAACATACGGCGCGCAAAGGTCATCGAAATTTCTCCTCGGGTAGCTCTCTCTGAGACAATCGAGCTTACACATGCTTTTACCTCAGTTTTCCCATCTTGTGCCAGTATTTTCTTTCGCTGCTAACAGTTGGAAGACAGCGAGAGCCGGCTGTTGCGTAGCTGTTGCCGCTTTTGGTTTGACCCTCAACCCATGGGCAGGCGCCCTGCAGGCTTCTCCGCCGCCTCACTCCGCCGACCAGGATCCGCCGGGGACCCCGCTGCTCCTCGACGCAATGACGTCCGAGCTGCATCGCGCCTTCACCACGCTCGGCAGGCAAAGCACGGGCAAACAGGACTCTGAAAAGCCGTTGCCGCCGTACTTCCTGAGTTACACGGTCAGAGATGCCGGCAGCGTGTCGATTCGGGCGCAGTTTGGCGCGCTGGTCAGCAGCGAGGCAAACCACGTGCGCTCGGCTGACGTGCAGGTAAGGCTCGGCGACGCCAAGCTCGATAACACGCATGGAAACCATCGCAGCTCGGCGGTGAACAACCTGCAATTGCCGCTGACGGACGACCGCGATTCGCTGGCGCGGAGTCTCTGGTACGCAACGAATGCTGGCTACGGAAACGCGCTTGATAACTATCTCCGTGTGAAGACCGAGGCTGGCGTGCGGGCCAAGGAAGAAGATAATTCCCCTGACTTTAGCCAGGAGGAGCCGCAAACCTACCTGGGCAAGCCCGCACCGCCGGTGGCAATTGACCGCGCCGCCTGGGAGCAGCGGGTTCGAGCACTCTCAAAGGCCTTCCGCGAGTTTCCTGATGTCTACCAAAACATCGTGATCCTATCGGTCGAAAACGAGACCGAGTACTTTGTCTCTTCAGATGGATCTCAAGTAGTTACGCCCCACCTGCAGGCGCAGGTGGTCATGCTTGCCTTAACCCGCGCCGACGATGGAATGGACCTGTTCCGCGCCCAGACCTTTGAGGCTGAGACAGTGGAGGGCCTGCCCACGCAGGCAAAACTTGAAGCCGCTGTAAAAGACCTGGGACTCAGTCTTGAGGCTCTGCGCAAGGCTCCTGTAACCGAGCCCTTTGACGGGCCTGCAATTCTCTCCGGACGTGCCGCGGCCGTCTTCTTCCATGAAGTGCTGGGCCACCGGCTTGAGGGCCAGCGCCAGCGCGGCGACGAAGAGGGCCAGACATTTACCAAGGAAGTGGGCAAGGATGTGCTGCCCACCTTTCTCTCCGTAGCCGACGATCCCACCATGACCACCTTTGGCAAGACCTGGCTCAGCGGCAGTTATCAATTTGACGATGAGGGTCAGAAGGCACGCCGCGTGGATCTCATCGACGAAGGAGTGCTGATGACGTTCCTTATGTCGCGGTTGCCCATCGCCAGCTTCAGCGCCTCCAACGGCCACGGTCGGGCGCAGGGCGGCCGCGTGCCCACAGGGCGGCAAGGCAACCTGATTGTGACTTCAACCAAAACCGAGTCAGAGGCCAAACTTCGCAGGCAATTGGTTGAGGAAGCAAAGAAGCAGGGCAAGCCCTATGGACTCTACTTTGAAGACATTTCTTCAGGATTTGCAGTCACGTCGCGCAGTTCGCCTCAGGCCTTCCAGGTGATTCCGTTAGTGGTTTGGCGTGTCTTTGTAGACGGTCGTCCTGACCAGCTGGTTCGCGGCGTCAGCATTGTGGGCACGCCGCTGGCGGCCATGAAGCGCATTGTGGCCACTGGCGACAAGAGCGAGGTCTTTAACGGCGAGTGCGGAGCGGAGTCGGGAACCATTCCAGTCAGTGCGGTGGCCCCGGCAATGCTGGTGAGCGAGATGGAGACGCAGCGCGTGCAACAGGGCACGGCACGGCCGCCGATCCTGCCCATTCCGGGATTGGTTGCCCCAGCGCCCGCAGCAACCAAGGAGGCGAAATGAACCCGATTCCTCGCAGGGCAATGATTGCGGTGTTGTCGGTTGCCTGCCTGTGCGCGCCTCTTGCGATCGTGGCGCAGCAGACCCGCGCCGATGCTGAAAGGGATCCCGTCCTGAAGGCGATGCTCGAAGAACTGGACCGCAGCAAGACTCAGTTGCAGCTAAAAGATTTCGCCAAGCCGTTCTTTATCCAGTACCGCATCGAGGAAGTGGAAGAATTCGAGACCAAGGCGGAGTTCGGGGCCAGCGAGGGCTCGGAGTACAAGCATCAGCGCGCAGCCCGGATCACGGTGCGTGTGGGCGATGTCAAGACCGATAGCTCCGGCGGTCGCGGAGATGGCTCGGTTCAAATGGAGGTGCTCGACGACGATCCGATCGCGATTCGAACGGCGCTTTGGGCCGCAACCGACCAGGCCTACAAGAGCGCCTTGGCCGCTTACGCGCAGAAGCAGGCCGAACTGAAGCAGGTGCAAACGCCGCCCCAGGCAGACGATTTCAGCCACGAGAGCCCCGTTATTTCGCTCGGCAGCACGCACCACATGAAGCTGGATGAGGCCGCCTGGGTAGATCGCGTGGCTCGCGACAGCGGGCTCTACAGGACTGAGGATTCGGTGAAGGCGAGCCAGAAAGACGTGCAATACTCCCTGGCCAATTTCCATGCGCGCGTGACTACCACCTGGCTGGTTAACAGCGAGGGGACCATCGTGCGCAAGCCGGCGGCCGAGTACCAGGAGTTGTTCGCGGTGGGTACGCAGGCGGCGGACGGAATGCGGCTCGACCGTTCTTACGGCTCCGTGGGCGCCTCGCTTGAAGACCTCGATGCGCCCCGGACCTTTGAGAAGCATGCACTGAAGCTGATCGCTTCGCTCACTGACCTGCGCAACGCACCGCTGGTTGAGGAGGAGTATCACGGCCCGGTGCTGCTTAGTTCTGATGCCTCCGCAGATACTTTATTGTCGGCTATGGCGACTGGGTTTTCGGCTACGCGGCCCAAACTCGGCACCGAGGCACGGACCAATGGCTTTTTCGCTTCCAGTTACCACGAGCGCATTCTGCCCGTCTCGTTCGATGTCGTCGACGATCCTAGCCTGAAGAGCTTTAACAGCAAAGGCCTGGTGGGCGCCTATGACGTGGACGACGAAGGCGTTCCCGCGCAGGCGGTCAAGTTGGTTACAGCGGGTAAGCTGGTGGGTTATTTGGTCGGCCGCGAGCCGGTTAGAGATTTTCCCCAGTCCAACGGCCACGGGCGTGCGGGGTTTACCGGAGCTCCGGTGCCGGCGTTAGGCGTGCTCAAGGTGACAGCCAAGAATGGCCTCACCGACGAAGAACTGAACCGCAAATTGCTCGATATGGCCAAGGACCGCGAACTCAAGAGCGTCTATTATGTTGAGACGATGGGCGGCGACCTGACCCCCAGGCTGCTCTATCGTGTCAGCCCGGACGGCAAGCGCGAACTGGTCCGCGGCGCGGTGCTTGACGATCTGGACCAGCGCGCCCTGCGCTCCAGTGTCGATGCCGCGGGCAAAGACTTGTGGGTAGCCAACTACTTTGCCGATGTGCCGGAGACGGTGCTTGCGCCGGCGCTGCTCTTCGACGATATTACCGTTCGCCGCGCCAACGAGAAGAACGAGAAACTCCCGTTCTATCCCCCGCCGGATTAAGAAAAGACGGGGACTCGGAATTAAGGACTAGGGACCAAACGTATCTCAGAGCCTTGCATTGAAACATAGGCAAGGCTTTAGCCGGGTCGCAAACTCCGGGCAAGAAGGGAAGAACATGTAGCGCTGGCCTCCTGGCCGGCTGTAGCGTGGACCTCCCGGTCCAGGCCTTACCCTTCGCCCTCAAAAGAACCGCTCTAACCTGCGGCCTTGCCTAAAGAGAATCCAGCAACCTCCCTATTTCGATACTTTGCAGATAATTACTCTCTCCAGGCGCACAATCAAAATGGACAAACCCATGAAATATGCGCCAGGAATCGCTCCCGTTCCAAAATGTCAGGTATGTGGCCGGTACGTACCCTACCCGCATACCCACTCCCCGGGGTACAATTCCCCTCCTGTTCGCCCTTTTATACACGTAAGTGATTGATTATAAAAGACAATATACTCACGAATTAACGTCGAAAATGCGACAAAAAAGGCAGAATTCTGACCGAAATCAGACGAAATCTGCCAGAATTCTGCCTGTCCAGGATGCCTATCGCGCCAATTCCCGCCAAAAGCCGCCGCAAGATTCATTTCCCACTGACGTGCTTCCCAGTTTTCAAGTTCACGTCAAACGGCGCTTCTTTGTCCGTGATCAGATTCCATCCCAATCCGTGCAGAACATCGCCTTCAATCGCGGTAATTGTCAGTCCTTCCGACGACAGTCGCCCCGATTGCCAGGCCTGGCCGTCGCTGCCCCACGCGAGAATGCTGTGGTGCCCAACGAAAAGCAGCAGGCCCTGTGCAGGCAGCGGACGGAGCTCCAGCACTGGCCGATAAGCAATCATGGTGAAACGTTCTGGCGCGATGGTGTCGATGACGTAGGCATAACCGCCTGAGACAGCGCAGATCTCTATCGGGTTCGGAGTGGACCAGAGACCAGTGGGAACCACGGGATCGTGGAAGCCCAGAGCGCAAGTAGCCAGGAACTCCTTCGTGGAAGGCGCGTCTTTTGCTTGCAGTTGTTCACCGGAAAAGCCGGGCTGAACGAGCACCTCGAGAGCGCCGCGTTCCACTTCTTCCGCCTCCCGCGGATAGACGAAGTGACGCGCTGGCAGGATGGGTGGGCGTTCAGCAAGGATCTCCGCCTGCCAGTTGTGCGGAAAGGTTCCGTTGAATACGGGTGCGGCTATATGGGCGTTCACGGCTTTCGGACTCCTATAGATTGGGCAAATTGAATGATACGCTCGCGGACGCCAGGAAAGGGCAGTCCGAGGGCTGCGCCATCTTCAATAAGAGGGATGAGCTTGTCGAACTCGCGGCCGGAATGGGCGCCGGTGAGAGCAATACGGACAGGATTAAACAGCTCCTTGCCCTTTACGCCGGTGGCTATCTTGATCTCTTCCAACCAGGCCTTGAAGAGTTCAGGGGTCACGTAATCCTGGCCTGCGCGGGCGCGGGAGGCGAGTTCGCTGATGACTGTGCGGGCGGAGGGTTCGGCCAAAAAGGCGGCGTTCTCAGCGTCGCGCCGGGCTGCGCCGGGATCGAAAAGGAAGACGGGCGCGGATTTTGCCGGTAGCTCGTCAAGGTGATCGACGCCTGGGAGAAAGAGCGCGAGCAGGCTGTAAAACCACGTCTTGCGGAGATCAATCAGCTCGATGGAAGGGGAGTCCAGCTCAATTGGTGGGTCGAGGCCCGCGAGGATGGCCATGGCTTCGGCGGTGTAGAGCTCTGTGGACGACCAGAGCGGGAAGATATCCGGCCTCTGCAGCAGAAACTGCCGCTCGGCCAGCTTGGCGATGCGATCTGGCTCGGCAAGCTTGATGTAATGGCGATTAAGCCAATTGAGCTTATCAAAGTCAAAGACAGCCGGACTGGGCGTAACGCGCTCAATGGAGAAGATCTTCGTCAGCTCGGCCAGGTTGAAGGTCTCGGTTTTACCGTCTTCCGCGCCCCAGCCGAGCAGGCCCAAGTAGTTGGCCAGTGCCTCAGGCAGATATCCCATACGGCGGAATGCGGAGATTGAAGCGGCTCCATGGCGCTTGGAGAGGCGCTCGCGGTCAGGGCCGAGGATGGTGGAAAGATGAGCAAACTCCGGAACCGGCCAACCGAAGGCTTCGTAGATGGCTACCTGCTTGGGAGTGTTGGAGATGTGGTCATCGCCGCGGATGACGTGAGTGATGCCCATAAGGGCGTCGTCGATGGTGACCACGTAGTTATAGACCGGAATGCCGTAGCCTTCAATGGTTGACTGCCCGGCTGCGCCGCCCGCCGCGGAGCGAACGAGGATTGGGTCGCTGACCGTTTCAGCGGCGAACTCGATGGGGCCGTGGACCAGATCGTGGAAGCGGAGGGGATGGTCCTCGGTTTTGAGGCGGACGGCGAAGGGCTTGCCGACAGCGAGGTTTTGCTTGATAGTCGCGGCGTCGAGTGTGCGGCAACGGCCGGAGTAGACCTGGGGGCGATGGGAGGCCTCAGCTAGCTTGCGCTCAGCTTCCAGTTCCTCTGGCTTGCAGAAGCAGCGGTAGGCTTTGCCTTCAGCCAGAAGGCGTTCAGTGTGTTCAGCGTAGATGCTCAGGCGCTCGGATTGGCGTGGGGCCAGCGGTCGCCTTTGCCAGGCAGGCCTGAGATGCCCGCGCCTTCGTCCCAGTCCATGCCCAGCCAACGGAGATCTTCGATGATCTGGGCTTCAAAGCGAGGTTCGGAGCGTTCGAGGTCGGTGTCTTCAATGCGGAGTATGAAAGCTCCGCCCATGCGGCGGGCAAAGAGCCAGTTGTAAAGCGCAGTTCTAACGTTGCCTACGTGCAGCAGGCCGGTGGGGGAAGGGGCAAAACGGACGCGGGGACTAGTTGTCATCTCTCCACTACTAATGATAGACGGTATCAGGAGAAATGCTGCCAGCCCTGAGGGTTAAGGGGTTGTGCACCATGCGGTGTGAGAAGCGTGACGGCGGGGCGGCCGAGGCGACATTTGAGGATATGACCGATTTGTGTGATTGGAATGCCAGCGATTTTGCGGGGCAGGCGGACAGTGGGTGGGGCGGTGAAGAGGAGCTCATAGTCTTCGCCGCCGTTGAGGGCCTGTTGCAGGGTCGCGGCAGGGTAAATGGGAAGGGCGGCCGCGTTAACCTCAGCGGCGACGCCGGATTCTTCGCAAATGTGGGCGAGATCGGTGGAAAGGCCATCACTGAGGTCGATGGCGGCGGAGGCCGGTCCTTGGTGGACTAGCCAGAGGCCCTGACGGACGCGGGGCTGGGGATAGAGGTGCGGAGCGAGCACGGCTTCCAGATTCTTAGGGATGCGGGGCGGTTGGCTTGACGGCTTGTCTGTGACCAGCTCTTCGAGCCGGGCAAGGGCGGTGGCAGCTCCGCCGAGGGAGCCGGTGACGTAAAGCAAATTGCCGGGGCGGGCAGTGGAGCGTAGCAGTGCTTTTCCGCGTGGGACAGCGCCGATGAGGACGATGTCGGCAACGGCGACGGGTGACTCGGAGAGGTCGCCGCCAGCCAGGGGGGTTTTGTAGGTCGCAGCCAGGGCGAGCAGGCCGTCGAAGAAGCGTTGAATCCAGGCGGGTTTCCAACCAGAGGCCACGGTCAGCTCGCGCGGAAGGCCGAGGGAAAGAAAGCCTGCGACGGGACGGGCGCCCATGGCTGCAAGGTCGCTTAATCCACGCGCTAGCGCACGGTGGCCGATGGACTCAGGGGAGTGCCAGTCGAGACGGAAGTGGCGGCCGGCGATTGAAAGATCAGTCGTAACGGCAAGCTCCTCACCTGAGCGCGGGCGGAGCAGGGCGCAGTCGTCGCCTATGCCGAGACGCAAGGAACTCAGAGAGGAATGAGCCGCGCGGCTGCGAATTTGGCGAAGCAGGGCCTGCTCATTTTGCTCGGATTCGTGAATGGAACTCGCCCGCCGTGATCCCATTTCTTGAGAATAGGTCATACCGCTAGCTTTTAATGCGCAAGACAAATACCCTATGAACAAACTAGGCTAATAGTGAAGCCCTCCTTGCAATGGAATGACCGTGCTTGGGGAGCACCTGCGCGGCGAGTCCATGGACGGGTAAAGAAGGGACAAAGATGAAGGCCTTAGGGATCAGTGGACTGGAAAATGCCATGCCGTTCAAGAGGGAGACGTGGCCCGGCCTGGAGGAGCGCGAATACCGGATTGCCCAGGGAATGGACGCGGCGGCGGCGCTGGTGGTGGACGGGAAGCTGGTGGCCGCGGCAGAGCAGGAGCGTTTCAGCGGAAAGAAGGCCACCGGCAGCTTCCCCATCGACGCCATTCGCTTCTGCCTCAAAGAGGCGGGCATCAAGATCAACGAGATTGACGAGATTGCGCACGGATTCAACTACGCACCGTATCGCGACCTCTACCTGAAGGACGAAGTATCGGCCAAGCTCTATAACAAGGTCTTCAGCAGAGAAGCACTTCTGGCCCAGGTGCGCCGCGATCTGCCGGGATTTCCTGAAGAGAAGGTATTTTCTGTGGGCCACCATATGGCGCACGCCGCCAGCGCTGCTTATACATCGGGCTGGGACGAGTGCCTGGTGGTGGTAAACGATGCGATGGGCGAGGTTGAGAGCCTGAGCGTCTACGATTTTGACGACGGTTATCTTGAGAAGATTCACACCGTCGGCGCCAACGATTCGATGGGAATTCTGTACTCCCTTGTAACGCTGCATCTGGGCTTCGATTTCAACTCCGATGAATACAAGATCATGGGGCTGGCTCCTTACGGCAAGCCCGCGCGTTTCCGCTCGTTCTTTCAGAAGGCCGTGGAACTGCGCGACGATGGCTCTATTCGCATTCCGATCCTGAGGTTGAACAACGCGCGCGAGGAACGGGAAAACTATACAGCCACGCGTGCTTATCTCGATAAGCACCTGATTCCGCGCAGAGCTCCGGCCGACCCGGTTACTCACGATCATGAGGATGTGGCTGCGGCGTTGCAGGAGTGCCTGGACAAAGCGATCCTTCACGTTTGCGGAAAATTTGGTGAGAAGACCGGACTGCGACGGGTTGCGCTGGCTGGAGGCGTTGCGCTGAACTGCGCGGCGAACGGGAAGCTGATGCGCTCGGGATTGTTCGATGAAGTCTATGTGCAGCCTGTTGCCGGAGACGACGGCGTGGCGCTGGGGGCGGCGCTCCATCGCAGCTCGCTTACTGAGGAGGTTCCCAATCACCGGATGCCGGCTCCGCTCTTTGGGCCGCACTACTCCACGAGTGATATTGAAGCCGCGCTGAAACGCTTTGACGGCAAAATCAAATGGCAGCGCTTCGATTCGCTCGCGGCCGCGTGCGCGTCCGCAGCAAAGTTGATTGCGGACGGACGGGTAATCGCATGGTTCCGCGGACGCATGGAATATGGTCCGCGAGCGCTCGGCAATCGCAGCATTTTAGCCGACCCGGGGCACCCGGAGATGCGCGACCGGATCAACGCCATGGTCAAGAAGCGCGAGGCCTTTCGTCCGTTTGCTCCTGCTTGCACGGTGGAAGAAGCGAACCAGTGGTTTGATCTTGTTCCCGGCGAGCAGCATCCTTACATGATCAGCGTGGTCGATGTCCTTCCCTCGGCGCGGGCGAAACTTCCCGCGATTACGCACGTGAACGGATCGGCTCGCTTGCAGACCGTGAGCGTGAAAGACAACCCGGATTTTCATGCGTTGCTGATGGCCGTGGGTAAAACCACAGGCCGGCAAATGGTGCTGAATACCAGCTTCAACGTCAAAGGACAGCCGATTGTGAATGCGCCCAATCAGGCGATTGAGACCTTTCTCGGAACCGGCATCGAGTTTCTATTCCTGGAGAACTTTCATGTTACCCGTTCAGGTGCTTGAGTGGAATCGAACTGAAGCCGATTATCCGCGTTTGAGCACCATCGCTGAACTGTTTTCAGAGCAGGTCGCACGAACCCCGGACGCAATTGCAATGGTTGCGAAGGACCGCCGGTTGAGTTATCGCGAACTCGACCAGCAATCCAATCGCCTGGCGCGACATTTGTATTTACTGGGCGTGGAGCCGGATACATTAGTTGGCATTTGCATGGGACGGTCGGAGACTCTGGTCGTCAGCCTGCTGGCTATTCTCAAGGCCGGTGGTGCCTATGTTCCATTGGATCCCACGCATCCCAAAGAGCGCCTTTCCCTGGTCATTGAAGACTCGGAAATGAAAGTACTGCTGACAACGGCAGAGGCGCGACAGAAACTTCCATTGGAGTTGAGCGGCATCAAGGTGGTGGTTGCCGATCATTCCGGCCTTGCCGCGGAGAGCACGGGCGAAGTCCCTTCCAAAGCGAAAAGCCACCACCTGGCCTACGTGATCTACACCTCCGGTTCCACCGGCAAGCCGAAGGGCGTGATGGTTGAGAACCGGAACGTGGTTAACTTCTTTACCGGCATGGATCGAGCGATCGGCTGCGGACCTGGAGTTTGGCTTGCCGTCACCAGTGTTTCGTTCGATATTTCAGTGCTGGAGCTTCTGTGGACTTTGACGCGCGGCTTCATGGTGGTCGTTCACGGGGATGAGGGTGCAAGCACAATTGCCGATGAAATCGCACGCGACGGTGTGACGCATCTGCAAATGACTCCGTCGCTGGCTCGCATGCTGGCGCTGGATGCTCGCGCATTTGCCGCGCTCGGATCGCTGAAGCAGATGCTATTGGGCGGGGAGGCTGTGCCTGCTTCCATCATCGAACATCTTCGTCAAGTATTTCAGGGCGAGATCTATAACATGTATGGGCCTACTGAAACAACCATCTGGTCGACGACTTATCGCGTCGGCGAGCCGCAGAAAACGGTTTCGATTGGACAGCCGATCGCTAATACTCAGATCTATCTACTTGATGCGAATTTACAGCCGGTTCCAGTGGGAGAAATCGGCGAGTTATTCATTGGCGGAGAAGGAGTAGCTCGCGGTTATTGGAACCGGCCCGATCTAACAGCCGAGAGATTTATAGTAATCCCTTCAATTTCAGCTCAGCGTATCTATCGCACCGGTGATTTAGCGCGCTACTTACCTGAAGGGAACATCGAATTTCTTGGACGCGCCGACTTCCAGATCAAGTTGCGCGGGCACCGCATTGAACCTGGCGAGATTGAAGATCTTCTGGAGCACTGCGTCGGTGTGAGGCAGGCGGTGGTTGTGGTTCGTGAAGACAGAGAGGGCGATAAGAGGCTGGTTGCTTATGTGGTTGCTGAAAGTTCAGGAGCCGGGACGGTCACCATTCTGCGCAGAGCGCTGGAATCGAAGCTTCCCGATTACATGGTTCCTTCTGCCTTCGAATTTCTCCCTGCGTTGCCACTTACTGAGAACGGTAAAATCGACCGCAAGGCACTGCTCAAACTTTCCCCGCCAAAGCAAACCGCAGGCACCGCCGTAAGCCAATCCCAGAACGAAACCGGCAACGAAATGGAACGTATTGTAGCTGCCGCCTGGCAAGACGCGTTGGGCGTGGCAAGCGTAAGAATAAACGATAATTTTTTTGACCTCGGAGCGCACTCTCTCACAGTCGCCGAAGTGCAGGCTAAATTGCAAGATGCGTTGAAGCGTGAAATTTCAATCCTTGATCTATTCCAATACTCCACTGTGAGTGCGCTTGCTAAACATCTTGCCGGAACGCAATCGAACAGCCTGATTTCAGACCGCGCACAACGCCGCAGACTGGCCAGGCAACGCTGAAAGGAAAGCGATGAAGCCCTCCACAATTGCAATCGTCGGAATGGCTGGTCGCTTTCCCGGCGCGCGAAATATTCGTGAGTTTTGGAAGAATCTGCACGATGGGGTTGAGTCGATCCGCGATCTCACTAATGCAGAGTTGAGGGCAGCGGGCGCTACGGAAGAGGAGTTGGCTAACCCGGAGTACGTGAAACGGGCTTCAGTGCTCGACGATGTGCCACTGTTCGATGCGTCGTTTTTCGGCCTCAGCCCGAGAGACGCTTCCATCATGGATCCGCAGCACAGGCATTTTCTTGAGTGTGCATGGGAGGCTCTGGAAGACGCCGGGCACCCGCCGCAGGGCTTTGATGGATCGATTGGAGTTTTTGCCGGGTCGGGCATGAACACCTATTTGATACATAACCTGCTGGCTAATCGGCGGCTGCTTGAGAGCGCGGGATTGTTCCAACTGAAGCAGACGGGCAACGATAAGGACGTGTTGGCCACGCGCGTTTCGTATCAACTTGACCTCCGCGGGCCCAGCATCAACGTGCAGACAGCGTGCTCCACTTCGCTGGTTGCGATTCACCTTGCCTGCCAAAGCCTGCTCAACTTTGAGTGCGATATGGCATTGGCGGGCGGAGTAACCTTCGAATTCCCGCATGGACTCGGCTATCTCTATCGCGAGGGAGAGATTCTTTCCCCTGACGGCTATTGTCGAACTTTCGATGCAATTTCGAGTGGAACGGTTTTCGGAAGCGGCCTGGGCATCGTGGTGCTGCGGCGGCTTGAAGATGCGCTTGCGGACCGAGACAATATCCGCGCCGTCATTCTCGGGTCGGCAATCAATAACGATGGCGCGCGCAAGGTGGGTTATCTTGCGCCAAGTGTTGAAGGCCAGGCTGAAGTGATTGCCGAGGCGCTGGAGTTTGCCGGGGTCGGTGCCGATGAAATTTCGTACGTTGAGGCGCACGGAACCGGGACGGCGGTCGGCGATCCAATTGAAGTACGCGCTCTCACGCAGGCGTTCCGCAAAACGAGTGCGCGCAGCGGATACTGTGGAATCGGTTCGCTGAAAACCAATGTAGGCCATCTGGATGCGGCGGCAGGCGTGGCTGGGCTGATGAAAACCGTGCTCGCACTGGAGCATGCGCAACTGCCCGCAACTTTGCATTTTCAAAAGCTGAATCCTCACATTGAGCTTAAGGGCAGTCCGTTCTTCGTTAACAGTAAACTCACTGACTGGGCTGCCAGCGGAGCGCCCCGGCGCGCAGGCGTCACGGCGCTGGGCATCGGCGGCACCAACGCGCACGTAGTGCTAGAAGAAGCTCCGCAGCTTCCGGATGAGCCGCGAAATTCAAAGCCTTTGCAATTGCTGACGGTCTCAGCAAAGACCGAGGCTGCGGCGGATCGAGCCCTTATCAATCTTGCCGATTACCTGCAGACGCACCCCGAACTGAACCTGGCTGACGTTGCGTTCACGTGCCAGCTCGGCCGTCATGCATTTTCGCATCGACGTGCGCTGGTCGTCGAGAATACTCGCGAAGCAATCGGTGCCCTGGCGCAGGTTGAGCGCAAGCAGATTTCCTCCGGCGTAGCCGGGACGAGCGCGCCTCCGGTTGTGTTTCTGTTTTCGGGGCAAGGTTCGCAATATGCCGGAATGGGCCGCGAACTCTACGAAAACGAGCCGGTCTTTCGCGAGGCGCTTGATCTCTGTGCGCAACATCTTCTTGAACCTCTAGGGATTGATCTGCGCCACGCGCTCTATCGGCCACCGGATGAAATGGAGGCCTCGGCGGAAAAGCTGAATCAGACTTGGATCACACAGCCCGCACTTTTTGCGGTCGAGTATGCGCTGGCGCAGTGGTGGATTTCACTGGGCGTGGAACCGGCGGCCATGGTGGGTCATAGCATCGGTGAATATGTGGCCGCTTGCCTGGCTGGAGTTTTTTCCCTCAAAGATGCACTGTCCATCGTCGCCGCGCGCGGGCGGCTAATCTACGATCTTCCCGCCGGATCGATGCTCGCTGTTCCGCTTGCGGCTGACGAAATTAAATTGAACGGTACGCTCTCCGTGGCCGTTGTAAACAATCCGGAGATGTGCGTAGTTTCCGGACCGACGCCGGAGATCGCGGCGCTGGAAGAGAAACTTGCAAAGCAGTCCGTCGTCAGCCGCCGGCTGTTCACATCGCACGCTTTCCATTCAGCGATGATGGACCCAATTCTCAGCGAGCTTGAAAAGCTGCTGAAGGGAATTTCGCTCAAGCCACCGTGCATCCCTTACCTTTCCAATGTGAGCGGAGGATGGATCAAAACAGAGGAAGCCACAGATCCGGCTTATTGGTCGCGGCATATTCGCTCGACGGTTCGTTTCTCTGACAATTTGACGGAACTCTTTTGCAAGCCGGAACGGATATTTGTTGAGGTTGGACCGGGCAACACGCTCACGACCTTCGTTCGTCAGCAAGGCGGTGGCAAGGCAAAAGCATTTCAATCGCTTCCGCATCCCCGCGAAACAGTTTTTGGCCTACATTGCGCATTGCAAACACTTGGTGAGCTTTGGTTCTTAGGAGTAAAAGTCGACTGGGCGAAGCTGCATGAGCCAGACTCCCCAAGGCGAGTTTCGTTACCGACTTATCCCTTTGAGCACCAGAGATTCTGGATCGAGCCGGATAAAGTTCAACCGGCAGCGACGCCAACGAGTGAGCCCCAGGTTGAGCGCGATGACGACAAGTGGTTCTATCGCCGCGTTTGGAAGACCGCTCCATTCACTCTTTCCCCAGTGAAAGAGGCTAGCAATTGGATGATCTTCAGCGACTCGCTCGGCTTGGGAGACAAAATCGCCGCGCAGCTCAAGGCAAACAAGCAGGCTGTGATAGTGGTTGCCCCAGGTTCCGGTTATAAGCCGGTTAAGGGGGGGGGGTATACAGTTCGTCCGGCGGTTCGCGAAGATTATGATGCGCTGGTTGGCGATTGTTTCAAGAGCGGAGATGCGCCCTGGAAGATTCTCCACTTATGGTCCCTGGTAAAAGACGGCACTAATGTCGCTCTCGAAGAAACGCTGGAGCGCAGTTTCTATAGTCCTCTCTTTCTCGCCCAGGCACTGGCCGATCAGGATATTGCGGACGTGGACATAGCGCTGGTCTCTAACAGCATGCACCAGGTCGCGGAAGAGCCGGTTCACAACCCGGCTCGCGCGGTACTGCTGGGTCCAGCGCGAGTGATTCCGAAGGAGCTGCCAGGAATAACCTGCCGCAGCATCGATTTGGATCTTAAAAGCAATCAGGTTGCAGAATGCGCCGGACAGATTATCTCCGAGATGGCTTCGGTTCGCGAAAATGCAGCCATTGCGTATCGTCGCGGCGAGCGCTTTGCCGAGTCTCTGGACCATTACGATGTGTCTGCCGCTCTTGTGAATCGCCGATTGGAGCGCGGAGGCGTTTACTTGCTAAGCGGCGGATTGGGTGGTATAGGACTGGTGGTCGCTGAGCATCTGGCGCGCGAGTTCAAAGCACGGTTGGTTCTAGTGGGCCGCTCAACGTTGCCCGACGAGGCAACGTGGGAAGCTGCGCTCGACGATGCCGCTCACAGCGTGGCAGTCAAGCAAGTTATTCGTAAGCTGATCGAGATCCGTTCACTCGCAGATGGATTGATGGTTGCTCAGGGAGACGTTTCCAATCTCGAACAGATGCGTGGCATTGTTGCCGAGGCCCGGCTGCGCTATGAAAAAATCGACGGCGTATTTCATGCCGCGGGAGTTCTGGACGACGGACCGTTGATGCTGAAGAGCGCTGAAAGCGCAGCCATGGTACTTGATCCAAAAGTGCGCGGAACGCTGGTTCTGGAAGAGGCTCTGCGCGACGAGCCGCTGAAGTGCTTTGTTCTGTTCTCCTCCATTAGTTCTATTTTTCCGCCCGCGGGCCAAGTGGACTATGCCGCGGCCAACGCATTTCTTGATGCCTTCGCGCTCAGCCGCAAGGGTCCGGTGACAGCGATCAACTGGGGCATTTGGCGCGAGGTGGGGATGGGCGCGCGCTCGGCCTCTCCGCATCTATGGCTGGAACAGCGCCTGCTTGAAACGCCGGACGAGGTGGTGTACTCCACCCGGTTCTCTCCTAAGCGGCAGTGGTTGCTTTCTGAGCACAGGCTCATCGGCGGCAAGGCCATCATCCCCGGAGCGGGCCACATGGAAATGGTTGCCGGAGCATTCATGCGCGGCAAGCAGGGCGCGTTCGAATTTCGGGATGTGTATTTTCTCGCTCCACTGATGTTCGATGAGAAAGAAACGAGAGAGGTGAGGGTGCAGCTACAGCGCGAAAACGAAGCAGGGATGGAGAAAGGTGCTTTCCGATTCTCACTTTTTGCGCGGGCCGGCGAGTGGGTGGAGTACTCCACCGGGACTATTGCGCCGTGCCAGACGCGGCCACCCGCAAAGGTAGATCGCGCCGCTATCGCCGCTCGCTGCCAGGGGCGCGAATACATATTCGACGAGACACACCGGACCCGGCAGGAACGCCAATTAAGTTTCGGACCCCGCTGGCGCTCCCTCATGCGGATGAACATCGGCAAGCACGAGGGCCTGGCTTATATCGAGTTGGATGAGAGATTCTCCGCGGACGTTCGCAGCCTGCGCGTGCATCCCGCGCTGCTCGATATGGCAACGGGCGCAGCGCTCTACCTTACGGAAGACTACGAGAATTCCGACGATCTTTTCCTTCCTATTTCCTACAAAAAAATCAGCGTCTACCAGACGATTCCCGCCAGATTTTATAGTCACATTCGTTCACGGCAGCAAAATCCGGTTCGCAATGAGATTGAGACCTTCGGTATCACGCTCTTCGACGAGCAGGACCAGGTATTGGCGGAGATCGATGGATTTGCGATGCGCCGCATTACCGATTTCGAAAAAGCCCTGGAAGAGAATCGATTAGGCCGCTTTGCCACTCGCTCCATCGCGGAGCAGCCGATTGAAGTTCGAGATCTGCCCGGAATTCCGCCACTCGAAGGCGCGCGGGCATTGACGCGGATTCTGCTCGCTGCCACTCCCACAGCCGTGGTTGCCGTTGCTCAGCCGTTGGAGGAACTTGACGCACGCAATCGATTGCGGGTATCCACTGCCGCGGCGAGCACTGCCGCATCTTCAGACGCAGCTTCAGGCGGAAGCATCGAGGCCACACTGGCTTCGTGGTGGCAGGAACTGCTGGGAGTGGAGCGGGTAGCATCGGACGACGATTTCTTTGCGCTTGGAGGTCATTCTCTGGTCGGCGTGCGCCTGTTTGCCAAGATCAGAAAAACCTGGCAGGTAGATCTGGAGCTCGCCGTACTTTTTGAAGCGCGCACCGTGCGCCAGCTTGCGGAAGTGATCGCCAGGGCTCAACAGCCTGCCAGCACGGAAGAGAAGATGCGTTCTTCCCTGCGCGCGATTCAGCCCGCCGGTTTGCGTATTCCACTCTTTTGCGTCCACGCTGTGGGAGGCGACGTTCTTTTCTATGAGCAGCTGGCAAAGGCTCTGGGACCCGATCAGCCGTTTTATGCATTCCAGTCTCCGCTCATCACGCGGCCGGATTTGCGCGAGATAAGCATGGAAGAACTGGCAGCCACTTACATCAAGGAAATGCGAGCGTTTTATCCACAAGGGCCTTACCTACTCGGGGGTGCGAGTTATGGAGGATTGGTTGCCTATGAAATGTCGCAACAGCTTCTTGCGCAGGGCCTGGGGCCAGCGTTGCTGGTCATGTTCGATACCGCGATTACGGGTCATGAGCAACGCGTGGATTCCAAAGATCGCGCAGTTACATTCTGGCAGAATCTTCGCAAAGAGGGTGTTCCCTATCTAATTCGAAAATCTGTGGTGAAGAGAAAGTACTGGTGGAAGAAACTTGAACGGCGTGCTCAGGTTGCGGCCGGCGCATCTTACCGTCTGGCAGGCAAGCCTCTTCCACTCAGCCTGCACTATATAGGGGTTGAGGAAGCGCATTGGCGAGCCCTGAAGCGTTATACGTTCCTTCCCTACGCCGGCAAAGTAACACTGATGCGGGCGGTGGATCGTGGTCCCGAGGTTCTGGGCAAGCGCGAGGACCCGACCCTGGGATGGGGCCCGCTGGCGAGCGAGCTGGAGATTCACGACGTTCCCACCGGGCATATGTCCATGCTATTTGCGCCGAGTGTGAGCACGTTTGCAGAGATGCTCAAGGCCGTTTTGCCTTAGAAGCTGCGCGCTCCAGCGGAAACCACGACGTTCCATCTGCGGCCAGCGGTGCGGGCGGTGCCCCTAAAGGGCTCGTCTCCCAAATCTGCAACTCGGGAGCACCGGCTCGCTCAACCATCAGTGCGATGCGGTGCCCGGCATGATCGAGTGAGCAAAACCGCCAGCGCTCAGGCTGATCGTTCAGGTCCGGGTCCAGTTCCAGACGGATTCCTTCAGCCCCGCCGAAGAGGAAAGAGAATCTTTTCATCGGCAGCGAGAGGCCCATGCCCCGCGCCTTCATATAGGACTCTCTCAGCGTCCACAAGCGAAGCGCGCGATCGAGTTTTTCGTCTTCGCGTAGAGCATCAAGCTGAGCCAGTTCGAGCGGAGAAAGTACCTCCGGCGCAAGCTCGGCGATCTTTCCGGCGCGGGCGCAAGGCTCCACATCCACGCCTACTTCGACACCACTGGCAATGAGGCAAACCACCAAGCCCGGAGAGTTGGAGAGATTGAAGCGCAGGCCGCAATCCGGTTCGGCAGCGGGCTTGCCATAGCTGTTCAAAGAAAAGTGCCAGGCCCGGGGAGCAAGGGGATAGTGGTTCGAGAGCGCAATGCGCGCCAGGGCATGAGTAGCCAGAAACTCACGCGCATGCCGCTCGAACTTGAACGACTGCCAGCGTGCAAGCTCGTCATCGCTGAGCAACTGCGCACAGGCCTGCGCAACCTCGTCCGCTATCAGATCGTCGGGGTATGCGCACCATAGATTGAGCGGTTCTTTGTTCATTGCAGTTTGAACGGCATAAGTAGCCTACCGCACCAGACCGGCCGGCTTTGCGTCAGAGGCCGCAACCGGGGGCAATTCAAGCGGCAGAAGACTATAATCTGCCTTATGGCGGCGAGTGCACAAACGAATCCGGCTGGAGCAGCAGTTGCGGCGACCGCTGCTTCCGGCGCTGCGGAAGCGACGGCCAAACTGCACGCCCTGGAAGCGCGGCTGGAGCAATTGGGCAGCCTGATGGTGGCTTACTCCGGCGGGGTGGACTCGGCTTTTCTGGCAGGTACGGCGCACCGCGTTCTGGGTGACCGGATGCTGGCAGTGCTAGCCGACTCGCCCAGCCTGGCTCGGCGCGACCTGGAGCAGGCCCGTGCCTTTGCAAATGATCTGAAAATGCCGCTGCACGTGGTTGCGACAGAGGAATTGGAGCGTCCCGAGTATGCGCGCAACGATGCTAATCGCTGCTTCCATTGCAAGGACGAACTGTTTGCGGTGATGGAAGCGTTGGGCCCGAAACTGGGCTTTTCCCACATCGCCTATGGCATGAACGCCGACGATACTCGCGATTTTCGGCCCGGTCAGCGTGCGGCTGAGGAGCACGCTGTGCTGGCGCCGCTGGCTGAGGCCGGGCTTACCAAAATTGAGGTTCGTGCACTGGCCAAGACGGCCGGCTACTCACTGTGGGATCGTCCGGCCGCGCCGTGCCTTTCTTCGCGCGTTGAGTATGGCCGCACCGTGACCCGCGAAGTGCTCGAACAGGTGGAAAAGGCCGAGGAGAGCTTGCGGCAGTTGGGCTTTCGCGAGTTGCGCGTGCGCCACCACGGCGAAGTGGCCCGCGTTGAGATTGCGCGAGCGGAGCTGCCCCGCGCGCTTTCGATGGAGATGATGGACTCGATCTCCGCTGCACTCAGGCAGGCCGGATTCCAGTACGTCGCGCTGGATTGCGAGGGCTTTCGCTCCGGCGCTATGAACGTTGTGCTGCCCGCGGACGTATTAAACCGGCGCGGCGCATAGTCAACGATTTAGAATCTCAACCATGCGTATTGGATATCTGGAGTGTTTTTCCGGCATAAGCGGCGATATGCTGCTGGGCGCCTTGGTGGATGCAGGCGTACCTTTCACTCGTCTTGAGGAAACAGCTGCGGCGCTCGGTGTAGGCGCTCGGCTGGAGATGCGAAAGGTAAGCCGCGGCGGACTGGCCGCTACTAAGGTGGACGTGATTCCCTCCGAGCAATCCGCCGGCGAGCCGGCCCACTCGCACGAAGATCATACTGAACACGCTCATCACTCTCACACGCATGAAGAACACGAGCACCACGCGCACGCTCCGCACCGCCCTTTATCGGAGATTCTCAAGATCATTCGTTCAGCTTCGCTTGCCGAGACTGTGAAAGAGCGTTCCATTCGTGCCTTCCAGCTTCTGGGCGAAGCAGAGGCGGCCATCCACTCCATCTCCATTGAAAAGGTACACTTCCACGAGGTGGGGGGTGTGGATACCATCGTCGATATTGTTTGCGCCGCAGCAGGCGTTGAGGCGCTGGGCGTAGATCGTTGGCTTGCGTCGCCCCTGAATGTGGGCAGCGGGACGGTCGAATGCCAGCACGGAACGCTTCCAGTTCCCGCGCCAGCGACGCTGGCCCTGCTCGCGGATGCGCCGATTTATTCCGCAGGCGCGCAGATGGAGCGCGTGACTCCTACAGGTGCGGTCTTGTTGCGCATGCTCGATGTGAGCTACCAGCCGCTACCGCCGATGCGCGTGAAGGCCTCAGGCTACGGAGCGGGGGGGCGCGAAACTCCGAGAGAGCCCAACCTGCTTCGATTGCTGGTTGGCGAGCAGGAGGATGCGACGGCCGACCAATCTGAATCCGTCGCAGTGATTGAGACGGTGATCGATGATTCCAGTCCGCAGTTGCTGGGCTACGTGAGCGATCTGCTGCTGGCCGCCGGAGCTTGGGACGTTTATCGCGCTTCGGTGCAGATGAAAAAGGGTCGCACCGGTGTGCAGGTGACCGTCCTCTGCCGTCCTGATCTCGTGCCCGTACTTGAAGATCTGCTCTTCCGCGAAACCACCACCATCGGCCTGCGCTGGAGGCTCGAAAACAAACGCTCGCTGGCACGCGAGTTCCAAAAGGTGCAGACCGAATGGGGCGAAGTGACCATCAAAATCGCACGCTGGCCCAACGGCACTATTGCCAATGCTTCGCCGGAGTATGAGGATTGCCGGAAATTGGCCACGCAGCACACGGTCCCCCTCAAACAAGTGATGCAGCAGGCCATGCGAGCCTATGCGGCCGGCACAGAAAAGGATGGAGTCTGATGGATCGTACAAATATTGAGGCGCTGCTGAACGAAGTTCGCGAGGGCCGCGTCGCTGTGAATGAAGCCCTGGACCGCCTTCGCGATCTGCCCTTCGAAGACTTAGGATTTGCTAAGCTCGATCATCACCGTGCACTGCGCACCGGTATGCCCGAAGTGCTCTTTGCCCAGGGTAAAACCGTGGAGCAGGTAGCTAAAATCTTTGACCGCATGGCCAAGGCCGGAGGCAACGTGCTGGCTACCCGCGCCTCCGCCGATATGTTTCGCGCGGTCCGCGAGGTGACTCCGCGCGCAGAATTCCACGAGACCGCTCGCGCCATCACGCTGGAGCAGGCTCCCACCGTCCCAGGCAACGGAACCATCGCCGTAGTCTGCGCAGGCACCAGCGATTTGCCGGTAGCGGAGGAAGCAGTGGTCACGGCCCGGCTGATGGGAAATACCGTGGAGTTGATCGCCGACGTAGGCGTAGCGGGCATTCATCGCTTGCTGGCGCAAAAGGGATCCCTGCAGTCCGCGCGGGTGCTCATCGTCTGCGCCGGAATGGAAGGCGCATTGCCCACTGTAGTCGCAGGACTGGTGAACGCGCCGGTGCTGGCCGTGCCAACCAGTGTAGGGTATGGAGCGTCATTCGGCGGAGTGGCCGCGCTGCTGGGCATGCTGAATACCTGCTCGCCCAACGTATCCGTGGTCAATATCGACAACGGATTCGGCGCGGCCTGCATCGCTTCGCTTATCAATCGGCTGTGATTGCCTGCCTCTGATCACTGTTTGGTTGGGCCATACTCATGGCCCCGTTTGCATTAATGTCTACCTTCACCAGCAAATCGCTTGCCATTGTGAAGTGCACAATCGACTCCGCCGGTATGACGATATCGCGGTTGCCGGTTAACGCGGCCGTAGCGGTTCCAGCGCCTCCACCCACAAGGCCGCCCACCGCCAGTCCTACGCCGCCAGTGGCAAGACCGCCCACAAGCATGCCCGCCCCAGTCCCTCCGCCGATCATGGCCGCTGAGCGCTTACCTTTGCCTTTTTTCGTTTCCTCAATATCCCGTGTATTCAGCCGATACGTTGTTCCATTCACAGCGAGTGAGATCAACCGCAGTTCCAGCTCAGATCTGCCTTTGAAACGACCGCGCCGATGCGCTACATCCACAATTCCGGTCACAGGTGAGCCTTTCGGCACCGGCACTGTCTTGTCATCGCCACGAACAGGAATTACTATTTCGCCGGTGAACCTCACACCCGGACGGCTATGTTTGACGCTAATGCGTTGATCCACACGGATCGTCAGCCTGGTACCAGCTGGGATACTGACTTTTTCCGGCTCCGGAGGTGGTTGCGGCACCGCTGAAATTGTCGGATTCAAGGGCTTTGGAGCCGGAATCCCGGCAGCGGGCGGCACAATCGTAGTTGTCATTGCCTCTTCCGTTTGTCCGGCCGCAGGCGGCTGGACAACTGTTGTCGTCGTAATGCCATGCTTATCGACCGAAACCGCCTGTTGCGCCTGCCCGGTTTTGGCCGCCTGGTTCATGGCCTGTTCCAGCGCTTTCTCCTGTCTGGAAGCGCATCCCGAAAAGAGGCCAGCTGCCAGCACCAGCGCGAGCAGCCGGGCAGAATGAACAAATGAGCTTGAATTGAACTTGCTTGTTCTCCTTTCGCAGTGACTTCATACACGCAGAATGATCTTCATCGTGAACCGCGCGGTCATGGATTGCTGTCTAAAATTGGACTCGGAACTGTTGGCTTTAATTCCGCAATTCTATTTGATGGGAATCTCCTACTCAGCGCGCTGATTTTGCAGCACATAGCACCATAAAACAAAACGTAAAGTCTAATAATCTAATTCGGAATGAAATTTGTTCCCGGCGGCGAAATTAATCGCTACGCTTTTTCGCTTATTTCGTCTGCCAGAGCGTTAAGATAACGCTCAAGAGCCGTATAATCAGTGCGATTGGGGCAGGCCAGGAGATTCCAGTGAAGAACATACCGGTAAGCTCGAAGTTCATCACATATCTGGGTGCAATTCTAGCGATTGGTCTCGGATTTGGTGTCTCCCAGGATGCGCCCAAGCCGGCGAACGCCGCCACTGCACAGATCCCGATCCGCAACGCTTCTTCAAAAGCCGTGCATATCGTCAACGACCAGTTGATGGAGACGGCGGATGGTTTCCACTACCGGGTAATCGGCAAGGTATACAACTCCAGCGACGAAGCACTGGTGAATGTTTCGATCGTCTACAACATCTGGAAGAAGTATTATCCCAACGGTTCACAGGTCAAAGGAACGGATGGGCAGGTTTCGGCACACATCAAGTATCTGCCTCCAAAGCAGATGGTCGATTTTGTGGCAACAGGAAACGCCCCCGTGATTACTTCTTCAGTACCGGAGCCCATCCAGGCTGAGATTGCCGCTCAGTTTGTGGAGGAGTGATCCCTCTCGCAAAGCAACAGCCGCTTTCGACGCCAGAAACAACCGGCATCCCCGAAAACCGCAAAGTGACGCTGATCACAGTACGGCCTAAGCCTGTTCGCTGATCATTCTACTTGTATAGGTAGCGCCCGCACGCGGCGTGTGGAGGAGAGTCGTGGCCCGTTCCAGGTTGCCGCTGTGGCGCAGAATCTCGCAGGTATTCTTCCTGCTTCTGTTTTTTGCGCTGCTGATCTTCACATCACTGCGAACCACGCCCGGCGCCACGGGCGATATTCATCTGCGCGCGCCGGTGCGCCTGTTTTTTGAGTGGGACCCTCTGGTGGCCGTGGTCAATGCGCTGGCAGGCCATGCTCTCTATCGCGGGCTCATCTGGAGCCTGATCATCCTGCTGCCCACGCTCTTTCTGGGACGTTTTTTTTGCGGTTGGATCTGCCCCATGGGCACGTTGCAACACTTTGTGGGCAGCCTGCCTTCTGAGGCCAAACGCGGCAAGCAGCGCATCGAATCAAATAGATACAAGCGCTGGCAGACGGGCAAATATGTTGTGCTGATTGCCGGGTTGGTGGCTGCTGTCTTTGGTTCGGCGGCCATTGGCTGGCTCGATCCCTTCAGCCTTCTGGTCCGGTCCATTGGATTATCGTTGCTGCCCGCCTTCAACTTTGCCGTGCGCTCAGCGCTTGCGCCTCTGGAGCACAGTCATATCGCGGCGATCAAGTCAACCGGAGAAATCCTCCACGCGATTTTGCAATTCACGATTTTGGATTTTCGCCCGCAGCAGTTCGCGCAAGGGCTGATCCTGGGGATTTTGTTTGTGGCCATTTTGCTGGCCAGTATGCGGGTGACGCGGCTCTGGTGCAGGTCGATCTGTCCGCTGGGCGCGTTGCTGGGAGCGGTTTCCCGGTGGAGCGTGCTGGGGCTGCACAAGGATCCGGATGCCTGCGACAAATGCAACCGCTGCCTGCTCAATTGTCAGGGTGGCGACGATCCCATCGGCGGCGTTCCCTGGCGCAAATCCGAGTGCCTGATGTGCATGAACTGCATCGGCAGTTGCCCTCACGATGGCCTTCAATTCCGCTTCTTCCGCAAAGAGAAGGAGGTCGCCTCGCCGGATCTGGGGCGGCGCAGAACGCTCACCGGTCTCGCGGCAGGCGCGGCGCTGGTTCCCATCATGCGCGCCAATACCGGCCTGGGCAAAAGCCGCCACGAACGGCTGCTGCGTCCTCCCGGCGCGCTCGATGAACGCGATTTTCTCTCCCGCTGCATCCGCTGCGGCGAGTGCATGAAGGTTTGCCCCAATACCGCGCTCCATCCGACGCTGGAAGAGGCCGGTCTGGAAGGGCTATGGTCGCCTACGCTGGTGCCACGCATTGGCTACTGCGAACCCAGTTGCGTGCTCTGCTCTGAGGTTTGCCCCACCGGCGCAATCTGGCAGATTACGCCGAAGGAAAAAGGTTGGGTGGTCGGAGTGGGCACGCAGAACCCAGTCCGGCTGGGCACCGCATTTTACGACCGCGGCCGCTGCCTTCCCTGGGCTGAGGCCATCGACTGCATTGTCTGCGAGGAGTGGTGCCCGGTTTCGCCCAAGGCCATTTACGTGGAAGAAGCCCAGGTCATCGACTCGGCCGGCAACACCAAAACTCTCAAGCAGCCGCGCGTCGATCCCAGCCGCTGCGTGGGTTGCGGCGCCTGCGAGTATGCCTGCCCGTTGCAGGAGCGCCCAGCTGTTTACGTTACCAGCATCGGCGAAAGCCGTTCGCCGGGCAGCCAGATTTTGCTGAATAGAAAGTAAAAAGGAGAACGTTTCTAATGTTTCAATCGAAGATTATGAGCTTGGCAACTGCAACCTTAGTGATGGCAGCCGCCGTCACATTCATAGGATGCAAGAAGCACCAGCCCGACCCCTTCCCCGCATCAGCCGCAGTAGCGGGTTGGGATAAAACCAGCGAAACCCGCACCTTTCCGTCCAAAGACCTTTGGCAGTATATCGATGGCGACGCCGAGCAATATGTTTCTGCCGGCGTGGTCTCAACCTCGACCTCCGACTATAAATTTCAGAACCAGTTGGAAGCAACTTTAGACGTGCACACCATGGGCGATGCGGCGGGTGCGCGCAAGATTCTGGAGACTGGAACCAGCGACGCCAAACCCGTCCAACTGGGCGATGCGGGCGTTCAATACGCGCAAAGCGTGATCTTCCGCAAAGGTCCATACCTGGTGCGCATTGTTGCCTATGAGTCCACGCCCGGCACGCCGCAGGCTCTGCTTGCACTGGCGCACGGAGTGGAAGCAAAGCTTTAAATCAATGGGCCGAAGCACCGGCCGCAGAGGAAAAATGAGGATAACGATGAAAAGCCGCCGGGAGTTTATCAAGACTACAGCAACTGGGGCCCTTCTGTTGGGCTCGCAGAGCAAATTGGGATTAGCCTCCATGCTCGACCAGAACGCTCAGCACGTCGCAAACGGCAAGTCCAGGGTAGTGGTCGCACGCGATGCGGCCCTGCATGGACAAGACGGGCAACTGGACGAAAAGCGCGTGCTCGCACTGCTCGACCGCGCCATCGCCACTTACACCGGGCACGACAATCCGGTAACGGCGTGGAAGCAGATTGTGCCGATGGATAAGGTGATTGGCCTCAAAACGAATGGCCTGGGGGGCAAGGGAATTTCAACCCACGCTGCGCTGGTGATGGCGGTCTGCGAGCGGCTTCAGCAGGCCGGCGTCAAGCCAGGCAACATTCTGGTATGGGACCGAAACGCCCGCGACCTTCAGGCGTGCGGGCTTACCGTCTCCACCGATTCCAGCCGCATCCGTGTCTACGGCTCTGATGTGGCCGGATTCGAGGACCAGCCGGCGGCTTTTGGCTCGGCAGTTAACGTGAAGCTGGCCAAGATACTCACCCGCGAGTGCGATATGGTACTCAACCTGCCCATTCTCAAGGACCACGAAATGGCGGGCGTTACCTTCTCCATGAAGAATATGTACGGAGTCGTCCAGCGTCCCAATGAACTGCACGCGGCCGGTTGCAACCCCGGCATAGCCGATCTGAACTGCATTCCAGTCGTTCGCCAAAAGGTGCGATTCACCATTGGCGACGCAATGACCTCAGTCTATGATGGCGGCCCGGGCTTTCATCCCGAACGTCTCTGGCAGCCGAATGCCCTGATCGTGGGTGAAGACCGCGTGGCGCTCGACCATACTGCCTGGCAGATGATTGAGCGCAAGCGTGCCGAAGTGGGGATGCCGACCCTTGAAGGTGTTGGCCGTCCGCCGCGTTATATCGCAACCGCCGCCGATCCGGCGCACGGATTAGGCGTCAACGATCCGAAACGCATTCATTTAATCGAAGTCTAGGTGCTCGATTTTGGATCGAGGAGAATCACAATGACCGGCGAAAACGAACGGATGCCAGGCGGGAAACAAGCGCAGGGTCTCACGCGGCGTGAGGCGATGCTGCAACTGCTTCGTCTGGGCGGCGTGGCTGCAGGTGCAGCGGGCGCAGGCGTTTGGCTCAGCGAGCACAGCTCCCGTCCGGTTCCGGCGCAGGCTGAGCAGGCGCGTCGCGATCATCGCACCGCATCCGATTCTCAGACCTCGCAATTGCCGCACCTAGTCGTGGCGCAGGGCGGAGAGCCGCGCGCCCTGGTCGACCGCGCTCTCGAGGATCTGGGCGGCATCCGCCGTTTCGTCAGCCGTCAGGACGTGGTCGTTCTCAAGCCCAATATCGCCTGGGATCGCACTCCTGAGCAGGCAGCCAACACCAATCCAGAATTGGTGGCCGAGGTGGTGCGACAGTGCTGGCAGGCGGGGGCAAAGCGGGTCATTGTTACAGACGTCAGTTGCAATGAGCCTCGCCGCTGCTTTCAACGTTCCGGCATTCAGGCTGCTGCCCGCGCCGAGGGCGCCGAGGTAATTCTTCCCGATCCCGAGCTTTATCGCGAAGTGGATCTGGGTGGCGTGGTGCTCAAAAGCTGGCCGGTCTTCACGCCGTTTCTTGAAGCCGATAAGATCTTCAACCTACCCATTGCCAAGCATCACGGACTGGTTGGAGTCACGCTGGGCATGAAGAACTGGTACGGCATCCTCGGCGGCCAGCGCAACCGCCTGCACCAGCAGATTCACCAGAGCCTGGCCGATCTGGCCAACTTCATGCTGCCCACAGTCACGTTGCTGGACTGCTACCGCATTCTGCTGCGCAACGGCCCCACTGGCGGCAATCTTGAAGATGTTGCATTGAAGAAGACTCTGGTCGCCGGAACCGATCCCGTGGCCATCGACGCTTACGTGGCCAAGGCGTACTGGAACCTGGATCCCGAGCACCTCCCTTATCTGGAGATGGCCGCCGCACGCGGTCTGGGCACGGTAGACTTCGAGAAGTTACTGGTAAAGGTCAGCCAACTGGGCTAGCTATTTTTGAGATCGTAAGCCATAGTTGCTAAGCCCGTCAAAATATTTCGAAGAAGACTAATGTCTTGCGAATCCGCCCGTTGCAGCGCGCCGGGTTGATTCCATGGTGCGGACCATGGAGTCGCGCGGGAACTTTTCCAACGGTTCATGCAACCAGCCGAAGCCAAACGGAATGCCGCGCGAGAGCGAAATGCTGCGGCATTCGGCGTAAACGCCGTCATCAGCTTCTACGAAGCGCCAATACGAGTTCAGCCGCCACAGAAAGCCCTGATCGCTTCCGGCCTGTTGAACGCGGGCCGAGTGAGACACAATTTCCAACCGATCCGCCGCAGGGGCGCTGTAACTCACCTCGAATTCCGAGTCATAAGTCAGCGTGATGAACCGTTTGTTCTGCATCTTTAGAAACACTCGGAAGTTGTCGCCATTCTGACCAAGTAACTTCGAATCGATAACATCCAGTGCGTAGACGCTCTTGTAGTTCGCGTAGTTCTGCATCAGCGCTCGCACTTCAGCCAGATGGGCGCCGGGAAAAAAGGAAAAACCCAGCCAGTCGTGGATCAGCCCGCCGGTAATTCGAACCTCTCCGCTTCTCTGCTGCACGACAACGGTCTCGCCCGTGCGTGCGGCTGTCTTAGCTTCAGGGTGAGTATCGGAATAGAGAAATGCCCCGTCGCGCAACTGCTTCTCGGCCGCCGCTACGTATTGATCGAAAGCTCGGTTGGTTTCCGCCGCCGGCTCAACGCCCAGTGCAGGCATCGCAAACAACGCGGCTGCCACAACCAGAAATGTGCGCATACCTCATATTCCTGCTGCGTGCTGGCCTCGTCAACTCGGCTGATTCCGGAGGATTGATCTTTCGAGCTACAATTCGATGGGAGCGCCTTCATGACTCAATCCCGTCGTTCATTTCTTAAATCCAGTGCGGCGGCTGCCGCAGCTACCCTGGCCGCGCCCAGGAGCACATTCGCGGCACTGGCCACTGATAATGTAGCCAATGGACCCCTCAGCGAATTCGGCTATGCCGAGATTGAGCTGCTCGACGGACCGCTCCTTGAGCAGTTCAAGACCAACCACATTTTTTATCTTTCACTCGATGAGGATATGCTGCTCAAACCCTACCGCCAGCGGGCCGGATTGCCGGCTCCCGGCGACGATATGGGCGGATGGTACGACTGGGTGGACACTAAGCATCTCAAGAACAATCACGGTTTCTGCCCCGGCGGTACCTTCGGACAGTACCTCTCAGGATTGTCGCGCGACTTTGCCGCCACCGGTAACAAGCAAACGCAGGAGAAGGTGCATCGCCTGGTGAAGGGCTATGCCGCGGCGATTTCGCCAAAGTATTACCAGGGCAATCGCTTTCCCGCCTACGTCTACGACAAGGGCTCCATCGGCCTGCTCGATGCGCACCGGTATGGCATGGAATATACTGCTCTCCGGACTTTGAATGCCACGATCGATGCCGCCCTGCCTTATCTGCCGCCCCGGGGAATATCACGCGACGAACAATACGCGCGGCCGCACACCGATCCCTCCTGGTGCTGGGATGAGCCTTACACTTTGCCGGAAAATCTTTTCATTACCTACAAGTGCGGCGCGGGTGACCGCTTTCTCGATCTCGCCAAGCGCTTTCTGGCCGACGACTGGTACTTCGGCCCACTGGCTGCAGGGCAAAACGTGTTGCCCGGTAAGCATGCCTACAGCCATGTGAACGCACTTTCAAGCGCCATGCAGGCTTACCTGGTCATGGGCAGCGAAAAGCATCTTCAAGCGGCGAAGAATGGGTTCGACTTCCTCCGCACAACGCAGAGCTTTGCCACCGGCGGCTGGGGGCCGGATGAGGAGTTCTGCGAGCCGGGAAGCGGCGTGATGGGCGAGAGCCTGACCAAAACACATTCGAGCTTTGAGACCTGCTGCGGAACTTATGCCCAATTCAAGATCACGCGTTATCTTTTGCGAGTAACTAAAGACAGCCGCTATGGCGACAGCATGGAGAGGATACTCTTTAACACCATCATGGGCGCCAAACCCATGCAGAAGGATGGTCACGGATTTTATTATTCCGACTATAACAACGACGGTTTCAAGATTTATCACCCCGAACAGTGGACCTGCTGCACAGGAACCTTTGCCCAGGTCACCGCGGACTATGGAATCAGCTCCTACTTCGGCGATTCCAGAGGAATCTATGTCAACTTATATATTCCGTCGCGACTAACCTGGTCGCGTGGGCGGGAGGTGATCGCATTTACCCAGGAGACTAACTATCCGCACCACCCGTCGACCCGAATCTCAATCGACGCCGCAATACCCAGCAAATTTCCTATCTATCTGCGCATTCCCGCCTGGGCTGGACCTAAGACCACGGTCGCAGTCAACGAGAAGCACGTTCTCGCTAGTCCCGCGCCCGGACAGTTTGCCCGCCTGGAGGGAGTTTGGAAAACCGGCGACCGGATTGAGATCGAGTTCGATATGCCAACTGTGCTTGAGGCCGTTGACCCGCAGCACCCCGACCTGGTTGCTCTGGTGCATGGGCCGCTGGCGCTGTTCGGCGTGGGTGCGATTCCAGACAAGATCAGCCGGCAGCAGCTTCTCTCCGCAAGTCAGATTGCAAACGGCTCGACCGATTGGCAGGCCAATACGGCTGCGGGCAATCTTAATCTGCGCCCATTCGCCTCCATAAAGGACGAGCACTATCGGCTTTATCTGAATGTCAAGGGGTGAGTCGAGAATATTGCGGGGATCTTACTGTTTAAGGGAATGGATAGCAGGAGTTCGCTACCCGAGCTTGCTAAAAAATCTGCGGGAGTAGAGAATTTTTGACGCCGAAACGCGGTCCGGAGAATCCACGAAGAGTAATTTCCGTCAGTCTTGAGGGTACTTCGATGGCGCCCGCCGAAATGAATTTCCTGCGCAGTCAACTGGAGGAGCGAAAGAGCCGTCTTGAAACGGTCATTGCGCAAACGCCAGGCGATGCGAGTCTTGAAGCCTTGTTGCTGGAAGTGGATTCCGCGCTGGATAGATTTGCCGCCGGCACTTACGGTCTGTGCGAATCGTGCCATGACACCGTGGAAAGGGACCGGTTGTTAGCCGATCCGCTAATTCGCTATTGCCTCGACCATCTGACGAAGACTCAGCGCGCTGCGCTTCAGCATGATCTGGACCTGGCCTCAGAACTGCAGCGGGGCCTCTTGCCGCTTGCGGATCTCAGAGTTGACGGGTGGGAGACAAGCTATCACTACGCACCTGTCGGACCGGTCAGCGGCGACTATTGCGACCTGTACCCATCTGATGGGCAGCTCTACTTCGTGCTCGGCGATGTCTCGGGAAAGGGCGTGGCGGCATCGATGAGAATGACGCAACTTCACGCACTATTCCGCAGTTTGATCGGCATGGGTCTTCCGCTTCCGGAGATTGTTGGACACGTTAACCGCTTCCTCTGCGATAGTGGGCTCGCCAGGCAATATGCCACGCTCGTCTGTGGATGCGCCAAGGCGAGCGGGGACGTGGAACTCTTCAACGCAGGGCATTTGCCCGTGATTGCTATTCAGCTGGGCGGTGTGCGGCTGATCGAGTCAACGGGATTTCCGCTGGGAATGTTTCGCGAAGCCTCGTTTGAAGACGCCCACCTGCAATTGTGCGGCGGTGACATGCTTTTTCTTTTTACGGATGGTCTCTCTGAAGCCTGCGGAGAGAATGGCGAGTATGGCGTGGATCGCCTATCCGATCTGGTTAGCCGGCATACTTCGTGCGGCGCGGCTGAAGTCATCTCCGCCTGTCTTGAGGACCTGCGCGCATTCGTCGGCGCCAACCCGGGGATGGACGACGTGACTCTACTCGCCATCCGGCATGCCACATAAGCGGGCCACCGTAAATGAGCGTCTAAATGCACGAAGGCTGCCCCTGAGGACGGCCTTCGCTTTGGAGAGAACCAGAGCGTGTGAAAGCTTCACGCAGAAACACCGTTTGTGCGTAACATCGCACGAACTTGCCAACTCACAGGTTTGATTTCTGCCTGAACCAATTACTGGTTAAGATATACGTTGTGATGGTGATGATGGTGGTGGTGATGATGGTGGTGGTCAGTACCTACAGCAACGATCACCTGCGCCTGCGCCGCATAAGGTAATGCGAAGCAGAAGACGAGAGCCAATCCGAGCAGAAACTTTTTCATACCTTAGTGTGACGTACTCATTAGTGAATTACAGAGCTATATTGACCTGTGCGCGCTAACGTCACTTTTGCAGCATAAACAATTCAGGCCGGGACTGAGTCGTCCCGGCCTGGATCGTAGACTATTTTACGACTGAATAGTGAGGATTAGTCTCCGGCTACTGGCTCTGCTTCACGCTGCTTGACTGGCTTGGCGGGCGCGATGGAACTGAGCGTAACCAGCCCTTCGATCGGCTTTTCACCGAGGACGTGCTCGCGATAGAGCTTGGCCATCTGTGCGTTCTCCGCTTCTGCCTTCAGCTTGTCTTCACGGGCACGCATCTTTTCCTCGCGGGCGTTCTTGGCGATGCCAAGCTCGTCCAGCGTGTGGTTGGCTTCGGAGTTCACGTGCTCCATGTTGAGCTGCAGCGTGTGGCCCACTTCGGTCATGCCCACCTTTTTGCCGCCGGCAAAGATTTCATGGCGGCCGTGCTCCTCATACCACTTAGTGAGGGTGGCCGTCATATGCATCTTCTCGATGATGTTGCGCCAGCCCACGCCAGTGTTATAAGCACAGAAGCTGATTTCGCCTTCCTGCGTGGCGTAAGGGATGATGCACTGCTCGGTGCGGCGGAAGTCGTAGTTGAACAAGTCCTGGAACCACATGCCGGCGATGAAGAGGAAGTTCCAGCGATCTTCGCGGCGCTTCTTGATGTCTTCCATCGTACGGTCGCCCTTCACGCTGCCGTAGTTCTTGCCGGTGGCGTTGAAGGTCTTGTCCATCTTCCTCATCATGTCAGTGATCTTGAAATGGGTGGGCGCCTGGAATGGATCGTAATTGCGCAGCAGCGCGAGCCCAAAGCCGATGACGGAGAGCCACTTGCCGCGTGCCGCGTCGTTGATCTTGGCCAGATCCTTGGCCACCTTGTTCATATCCAGGAAGGCGGTGACGGGAGCGGATTCCTTGGTTTCTTTGTCGATCATAACCGCCATGCCGATGCCGCAGTTAGGGTGGCAGCCGCAACTGAGTTGGCCCCACTCGGCTGCTGGGCCGTGAATCAGATCAGCCCAGTCAGAGAAGGTGCTCATGAAGCTGATGGGGAACCAATCGCGCTCCGGTTCACCGATGCCGCACTGGCTCTTGACGTCGTGCGCCATGTGCGAGAGCGTATAGCGCTGCGCCTGGCGGCGATCGTCGGTGATGTCTTCGTCGCGTCCGGTAAAGCTCACCGGCTGGAAGCTGAGGAAGCTGATCTTCTTGGGATTGTCGAGGGCGAACTCGATGATGCGGCCCACCTGCTCGTTGTTGATGCCGTTAATGATCGTGGTCACCGGGACGATGTCGACACCTGCTTCATGCAGGTTGTTGATGGCCTGCAGCTTCACGTCAAAGAGGTTGCCGACCTTGCGGTGCGAGTTGGCGGCGTTGCCAATGCCGTCGAACTGGAGATAAACGTAGCGCAGCCCGGCTTCGGCTGCCGCGCGGCAGAGCTCCTTGCTCTTGGCGAATTCAATTCCGTTGGAAGCGGCCTGGACGCTGTTGTAGCCTACCTTGCGCGAGTAGGCTACCGCGTCAAGGAAGTAAGGCGAGAGCGTGGGTTCGCCACCGCTGAATTGCACGCTCATCTGCCGCTTGGGCTTGATGGTGATGGCGTTGTCCAGCATGGTCTTGATCTCGTCCCAGGTGAGCTCATGGACGAAGCCAACCTGGTTGGCGTCCATGAAGCAGGGGTCGCACATCATATTGCAGCGGTTGGTCAGGTCGATGGTCAGCACCGAGCCACGCCCGTGAGTGACGGTTGACGTGCCGTGGTGGTGCAGCTCATCGGCGCCCTTGCCGTGGGCGCGCATGTCCCGTCCAGGGAAGCTCTCTTCAAGATGCTTGAAGAAGGCCGTGTCGATCGACATCACGTCTTCAAAATGGCCGTGCTTAGGGCAGTCCTTCACCATCAGGATCTTGCCGTCGCGCTCGATAATCTGGGCCTTGATCTCGCCCACCTTCTCATTGAGCAGGACTTCATGAGGCAACTTGCCGTCCAGAATCTGCTTGCGAATCTCAGGAACGCACTTGGGACAAAGCGAATCGGTAGTGCGCGGCCAGCCAAGCGGCGGTTTTTCCTTCTGCCAGCTTTTTTGCAGCGGCTTGTCGCTCCACTTGGGGGTAAACGAGGGGTTGGGGCTGATGCGGTTCAGGCGCTCGTAAACAATCCACGCGCCCTTGGCTGCGTAAACGGCTGCTTTCTCGGCATACTTGATCGCTTTGGACATAAATTGCAATCTCCTCAATTAATTAGTTGCCGGCGCGATCGCTCGCCAGACTCAACCCTTGGTTTCCCAAAAAACGAGGGAATCCCGGGAAGCTGAAATTCCAGTTCTAGGGTAACCGCGTACTCCGGTCAACCCAAAGAGGTTGCAGCGAAGGGGCAGAATCCGCCAGTGAACGGCAGCCAAACCGGGGCGAACGGATCGTCCGCTCAGCCCCGGTTGTATTTCATTTTCAATGATATGCGTCAGTTCACCGTTAGTGAAAAGCTTGTGCTGTCCGTAAGCGACCCTGACGTGACGGTCACGGTGATAGTCGTTGTGACGGGCTACTCGTCCGGCATGTAGGGCATTGCTGCTGCCACGCATCCACGCAGTTCGTGGGAGTTAGCCGCAGGCTACAGGACTACGACCCGTTGGTCTTGGCTACCTGGTTGATGATTCGCTGAATGAGGACTACACGGACGTGAATGCGTTTGGCCACATCGGGGACAAACTCGGTGACAAAGTTACCGATGGGAGCTGTGGCCACTCCCACGCCGTAACGCTCAAGATCGGCGGAGAGGTGTGTTTGTTGGCCCGGCACATAGAGATTGCCGATGGCGATGCCGATGGCTCCGCTGCCCAGATCGGCGTAGTTCAACATTCCCTTGCCTTTGTCGCTCTGGGCCCACACCACCTGGAGCATGGCATGACCGACACGGCGAGGAATGGAGGCGTTGGGCATGCGGTGGTAATGCGGGTCCTGGTGGTCGAGAGACGAGATGAGAAAAGTGCCGAAAAATTCGCCGGTTATATCCTGCGTATAACTGACGCCCACATACCTCGCGAATCCATGCATTCCGGGTCCGACAGGGGAGTGGGAATTGGCGCCCACGGAAATGCCGGCAAGACCCATAATCGTGATGGCGTTGAAGGGGTCGATGACGTTGCGCACCGCCAGCCAGCCCTTCTCCTTGGCCTTCATGGGCTTCACCTGCGGTCCGGTAAGGAAGCGGGCATACCAGTCAATAAAAGGCTCAAGGGGCGGACAGGGCGCCGGGCGAAGTCTGCGATCGAGAACCGGGTTAGCTGGGTTTGAAGATATTGCCGCTGCGGCCCCGGCCTCCACCACGGCAGTGCCGTCTCTCTTGATATGACAAGGTTGAACGACCGGCTGTTTGGCGTGGACGGGGATTTGGGGTTGAGGAGCTTCCGGCAGAGAGGACTGGGGCTTGGAGCTCTCAGCCTGACCGGGCCATCCTGGGGGAGCCGCCAGGAGCAACGCTCCAAAAGCCAGGACGGCGCACCACGGCCTCAGCGACCGGCGATGCGCACCGGAGCATCTGATTCTGCTGCTTTCCGCTAAACGGCTTTCCAAGGGCAAGATCCTCACCAGCTACAGGTTGGACTGCTGACTCACTCTAGCAAAATCGGGGCCGTTCGGGTTCGGCCTTCAACACCCGCTCAACGCGTCAGACGCTGAATATGAATCATTTGTCGCGAAAGCCAAGCACAGAGATTTTGTATTCACACCAGCGGAAGAGCACTCCAGCAGCGAATTTGGTTATTGACATTTGCGGCACCTTTGGGACATCGGCCATTGACGCACCGGTCCGCGCAACTCCAGACTGAGGATGGGGTTCTTTCAACAGAATTGCCAGCCGGAGGTGAATCGCCTTGAGTACTAGTCCACCCTACGGACCCGGCACGAGCGGCGTGGGGCGCCGCATTGAAGAGGCCATCGAACTGATCGAGATGGAGCTGCGCCACGCCGCCGCCTACGTCAACGACAACGTGATTCCGCAGGTGCGCAGCGAGTCAATCACAGCCCTGCGCACGGTGGCAGATACGCTGCGCAACTTTGCCGACCGCCTCGACCGGCAATCTGATGGGCAGCCTGGCCAGCCGAAGGATCCTCAAGCCTGATGAATCTCGTGCCGCGGAACAAACGGAACTGGGCTGGCTTCGGAGCCATTTCCCTGGCACTCGCGTTGCTGTGCGGCTGCGGGCATCATCAAAAAACCAACCGCCCACCCGAAGAGATGGCGCCTGAGGCTGAGGAGCAGTACCCTGAGTACCATGCGCCCGTGCGCATTGCTCCCACACCGGCGCCGCCGGGAGGGGTCAGCGACGATGATCTGGATTACGTGGCGACCCACAGGCCCTTCCTTAGCGAGGTGGGCCTGGCCACCTGGTACACCGCGGCCAAGGGGCGCAAATCCGCAAATGGACAGCTCTTCAGCGACCTTGCCATGACCGCTGCTCACCGCACGCTGCCGATGGGCTCTCTGATTGTGGTCACCAACATGAGGACCGGCCAGGCCGGCGCCATGCGCATCACCGACCGCGGTCCTTTTGTTGAGGGAAGAATTATCGATCTCACGATCGCTTCAGCCAAGGCAACGGGGGTTTACCAGGGCGGGTTGGTGCAGGTGAGGGTGGACGTTTACAAGACTCCCAAGCCGATCCATACTGGCGGCCGCTGGTGCGTGCAGATCGGTGCATTTCACAGCGAGGGCGAGGCGATCCGGCTGAAGGAACAGCTATTGCGCACTTATCCCGGCGCCAACGTGATCGAGTTTCCCGGCGAAGATAGCTACTGGGTCCGCATTCGTCCCGAGGGCGATAACCGCGAGCAGGCGGAGTTTATTGCCAGACACGTGATCCCCAGCGAGGGCGAGGCGTTTCTTACGCGACTGGATTAAAGTGCACACAAAATCATTTGTCTTTTCATAGCGGCTTATGCGCAAATAAACGGATATGGAGGGCGAAATGACAAACGGTCAACCGAGAGTCCGGCAAAACTACCTAGCCATCCTGATTGCAGCCATCGCCTGCTTTCTTTTGGAGGCGGGGTGGTACTCGTTCTTCCTTCAATCGTGGGTCGACGGCATTGGTCGTACCATGGCGTGGCTGATGAGTACCGGCGTCAACCCGGCCTTTCAGTACGGGACGGCTCTCATCTCCGCAGCCGTCATTGCTACAGCCATCTCCTGCGTTACGCAACTCACCGGAGCGCAAACGGCATGGCGTGGAATCAAGGTCGCGGTACTGCTGTGGCTCGGCTTTGTGTTCACTACATTTTCCACTGAATACGTCTTCGAGGTGCGTCCATGGAGCCTGCTGGGCATCAATGCCGGCTTCTGGCTGCTGGGCATGATGCTGATGGGCGCAATCGTCGGCGGGTGGAAAAAGGCAGGGAATTGGGAATAGGGACTAAGAATAAATGTCCACGTGCTTGTCCAGTGTCAGATGTGTCTCCGGTCAAATTTGTCGGACTCCCGCCCGGTTTGTACCGTCGAGGGGGGGCACCCCCCCCGGGTGGTTTGTGGGAAATTCCTTATTTTAAAGGGGATGCGGAGAGTGATCGGTTGTAAACGACTGGTTCTAATGGAGTTGATTGTAGATTCCAGATAAAAAAGGGGTTAGGGGCTCTTTCCCGAAGCCTTTGGACGCGAATCTTCAGCTTTCGGCACCTGCCGAGCATGGATTCGGTTCGGCTGCATGGGTTCGGAAGAATCCTTTGAAATGATTGTGCGCCAAGGGAGGCTAATTCTCTGCAAATGCTGAAGGGAAAATAGCCGCGGTTTGCCTCCTTCCAGGCAACGGAGACGAGCCTGTGGCCGCTCGGCGTATGCGTCATCTTCAGGACAGCAGGCTGTCAGGAAGATGACCGTTTGAAGCGCGTCTGGATTTGACCCGGTAAGCGAAGACAAAAACTCCCGCAGTCGCTTTCACGACCGCGGGAGTTTGCCGTTCGAACTGCAGGACGTATTTACGCCTGCAGGTTAACCTCTGTCTTTTAGAACACGTACTTTGCGGCGAGTTGGAAGAACCGCGCATCGGGCGTGTATAGCTGGAACGGCTGAGTGTTGATGATCTGACCGGCAGTCGGACCAAGAGAGGGACTGTCTGGCTGGCCGTTGGAGGGAGTGTTGAAAAGGTTAAAGGCGTCCGCACGGAACTGGACGTACTCGTCGCGGAAGGTTTTGAAGTTCTTGAAGATGGACATGTTGACGCGTTCCCATCCCGGTCCATGGATCTGTTGTGATTTTGAACCGGAATACAAGAGGGCGTTGGCAAGACCGACCAACGGTGTGCCAACCGGTATGCCAGGCCCGTTTTGTACTGTTCCGCCTGCTCCTGCCGTATTCGTTCCAGACTGTGGATCGATGAACGCGCAAGGGTTAAACCAGTTTTGCCGGTTATGCACCGAAGTTGGGCATGTAGAACCTAGCATATCGACGTTTGCCGCAGGCGGAGTACCGCCGCCCTTGAACGGATCGCCAATCCTAATTGCATTGTACTGACCAATGCCTTGGGCGCCGTCGAAATTGTTGCCGCTTGTAACCGTAAACGGAATGCCCGTTTGCGCAGTCCATGTGGCGCTTGTTTCCCAGCCACCTACGAGATAGTCGAGCACTCCGCCCTGGTTCATATATGCGCGGCCTTTGCCGAACGGCAAATCATACGAGCCGTTAAACGTGAAGCGGTGACGGATATCGTAATTGGCGTTGGTGAATTCTTGTTTGAGTGGAATGAGGTTTGAGTTCCGGAACGGTGGGCCAACTCCAATTCCGGGGTTTCCAGCGTCGTCCATAGCATGCGACCAGGTATAGGTGGCAAGGAAGCTCAACCCGTACGTCAGGTGCTGTTCGAGCTTTGCCTGCAACGAGTTATACATGCTTTCGCCGATCCATTGCTGATCGTGAGCGTAAATGCCCAGGCCTGGGAACGCATAGATGTCCGTGGGATCGTTGGGGCTGGTGAGAGTGAGAGGAGACATTGGGCTGGTGCCGGCATACGTATGCTTGGCGTTGTTTCCAACGTAGCCAACACTCGCAACCATGTTTCTCATGATCTCGCGCTCAACCGTCAAGTTGTAGCTCTGCGTGTAGGGAGTCTTGACGCTGGAATCGGACATGGCGAGCGCAGTTGCCTCGCCCGATGCATTGGCAGGATTAACGACGCCACCCACCAAATAGCCCGACGCACCGGTCTCGAGGGTTGTCGGGTATGGGAAGGGGTTCCAACCGGCCGTTATACTGTAGTCTTGGGTCGGACTCTGGGACGGAACCCCGGGCGTTGGATTGCCGGGATTATTTACAGATAGATCCGATGTGCCGTTGGACGGGCATTGGCTCAGGTAATTGTCATATCCAGCGTTGGTGGATGGAAAGCACTCGCCGTAGTTTCCCAGGTAGGGATTGTACATAACCGTGTTGTAGGCGAATGGAAAGTTTGTCTCCAGCTCGGCGGCTCCAGGAGATTCAATGGCTCCGTAGAAGATGCCGTAGGCAGCGCGCACCACAGTCTTTGGATCGATTGAATAGGCTAACCCGATGCGCGGAGCAAAGTTATAGTGCTGAACGCTGGTTAAAGAATGCTGGTTGGCGGTGGTGTAGACGAGATTGGAGTTGTTTCCGGCCAAGGTAGCCAGGAATGGCGCCCCAACAGGAAATGCGGCTGCGGAGAAGGCGGGCAAGACGTAGGTGCCCGTGCCGGTAACGTAAGAACCATTGATTGCCGCGCCCCCTGGATTTACGCTTTCCGAGTTGATGATATAGTTGGCCAGCGCGCCATCTTTGCTGCTGTACGGCTGAATAAAGTCGTACCTCACGCCCAGATTCACGGTCAACTTGGAGTTGAATTTCCAGTCGTCCTGAGCATACCCGGCACGATAATCCCGATAGTATTCAGTCGTCCAGTTGGGAGACATCTCCATATTGCCCGCATTATCTTCAAACGCATCGGCTGCGCCTATTCCGGTACGCGGTGTATGACCGCCGCCGGCACTATAACTACCGCTGTACACGCCATCGAAGTTGTAATAGCCGCGGCCTAACACGGACGCCGAAAGGGCGGGGCGAATACTCTCAAACTGGAACCCAAACTTCAAAGAATGGCTCCCATGAATCTTGGTCAGGTTGTCAAGAATCTGATAGACATCCTGCCGTTGGAGAGAGGGAATGCCGTAGCCCCCACCTGCCGTGGTTATGGCAGTATTTCTGCTCGCCTGGTTGTAAAGGCGGACGCGCGGGATGCCGCCCGTTCCCGGGCCGCTAAAAGGCACGCCGCCCATGCCGGGAATCAACGTCGATGCAGGGATATCGTCGTTCAACTGAGCAATGATCGAGTAGCCGTAGTTGTATCCGAAGCGAAATTCATTGATGACCGAAGGGTTGAAAAGGTGGGTTTCGCTGGCCATGAAGTTCTGAGCCTTGTTGAAAACGGTGTTAGCCGCAACGCCGGCAGGCTCATTATCGCCTCCATCAATCGGGCTTCCAAGCGGAGCTACAGATTGGCCGACATGCTCATTGGAGTAGCTATAGCGCAAGTAGGTCTGATCCTTGGCGCTAATGTTCCAATCCAGACGCTGATCCCACTTGAAGGTAGTGTCTCTGACGGGCACATTGACGCTATAGTTGTTATACAAATTGCCGCTGCCCGGAGTGCCGTAATTGGCGGAAGTCCACCCACCCTGGTTCGGATGGGGGTAAGCAGCCAGAATCTCCCCGGCGACGGGATCCATCATCCCGGTAGGCAATGCCCCTGAGGCGCTGTAGGGATCGCCCGGAGTAAGTACGTTGGTGGTAGGAGCGCCGAATCCGCCGGTGATAGTGCCTGGGTTTGTGGGGTTCCAAGCGCAAATCGATGAGGTGCAGTTACCCGGGTTCCCCGCTGCCGGGTTTGGAAACGCGCCGCCAGCTTGGGTCAAAGGCACCTGGCCGGCAGTATTTGGCGCAAAGATTCCTATGGGGCCGGTCTGGGCAGTGAGAGCTGAATTGAAAAACTCCGTAAAGTCCCCGTTGCGCTCAATGGCCGTGGGCACATTCAAACCTGTGTCGGGAACGGCAAAGGCAATGCGATTTTCTTCGGCATCGCCAAAGTAGAAGAGCTTGTTCTTGATGATGGGAAGACCGAGGGTGGCTCCGAACTGGTTCTCATGGTATGCGGGGACTACGCCATTCGCATCCCAATCCGCCGCATCGAATGCGTTATTGCGGACATACTCCCACAAATCTCCGTGGATATGATTGGTGCCCGACTTGATGCTGGCGTTGAGCACAGCGCCAGCCGAGTGGCCGAACTCGGCGCTGTAGTTGGAAGTATCGAGCTTGAATTCAGCCAACGCGTCGGGTGGAGGCCTGACGTTGTAGCTTTGGCCGTTCTGCATGCTGTCGGTGTCGTTGTTGTTGTCGACGCCGTCGAGGATGAAGTTGTTCTGCAAGGTGCGCTGGCCGTTGGCCGAGAAGTCTCCGGTGAGTGCGCCGGGTGCGCCACCGGCCGCTATGGCCGGAGCAACACCGGCCGTCAACTGCGCAATATAGACCCAGTTGCGTCCGTTGAGTGGTGTGTTGTTGATCGCTTCAGTGTCCACGACCTGACCTACGCTGGAGGTCTCACTCTGCAGCAAAGGAGGCGCGGAGGTTACAGTCACGTTCTCTGTTACGCCGCCGAGCCTCAGGGTGAGCGAGATATTCAGCACGTCCTGAATGTTGACGGTGATATTTTCCTGAGTCGTGGTCGCGAACTTGGGTGCCGTCGCACTCAACATGTAATGCCCGATCTTGATGGGCGAAAAGGTGTATTCACCATTCTGACCGGACTTTTTCTGCAAGGAGAAATTTGTGTCTGTATTGGTGAGTGTGACCAGTGCGCCCTGAACAACAGCGCCCTTGGTATCCTTCACAACACCGTTAATTGCGCCCTGGTCAACCTGGGCGAATGCCATGCCTGTGAAGACACAGCAGAAGCTGAGCGAGAACAGAAAAGTCCAAATTAAGTTACGCGCTTGCCTCAATTGCATGATTTCCATTTGTCACAAGCTCCTCTCATTTTTTTGTTCGCTGCCGTTTCCACAGCATTTGAAACGACCTGCCACTATAGCGCATGTTGAGGCCAAACGCAAGCGATTGAAAACGATTCGCAGATGATTCGTAAACATATACATTAAGTAGTAGATATTACGTAAACAAATACGTTAAATCGTAGGTTCTCGTTACGTAGATACTCGTTAAGCATTGAAAACAATAGGGGATTGACAATGGGACTACTCGGAACGATCATGGCGTGCGTGGTGCTGCATTTTTTACTTAGAGGGATTGATGAATCGACATCACCGGCACTGACAACGGTAGTTGGAATTCCGAACGCAAGCCGACTTATTCGTTAATGATCACTCTTGATGAGTGGCTTGGCGACTTAGCGCCAACCGAGAGCTGGGGCGACCTGGGTGAGAATTGACTCCATGACATGCGCGTTGTAGGGAACGCCTAATTGATTTGGAATGGTTAGCAATAGGGTGTCGGCCTCCGCGATCGCCGTGTCTTTCTTAAGCTGCTCGATGAGAAGATCCGGCTCAGCGGCGTAGCCGCGGCTGAAGATCGCCTGTGTGTTTTCGTCAAGGAAACCGATTGAGTCTTCTTCCTGAGAGCCTCGCCCGAAGTAGGAGCGATCACGGTCGTCGACTAAGGCGAAGATACTGCGGCTAACGGAAATGCGCGGAGTGCGCGTGTGACCGGCTTCCTTCCAGGCGGCGCGAAAGGCGCGAATCTGGGCGGCTTGCTGGATGTGGAGCGGCTCGCCGGTCTCGTCGAATTTGAGGGTCGAGGTCTGCATGTTCATTCCCAGCTTTGCGGCCCATACGGCTGTCGCGTTGGAAGCCGAGCCCCACCAGATGCGATCACGCAATCCCGCAGAGTGCGGCTCGAGACGCAGCAACCCCGGCGGATTGGGAAACATGGGACGCGGATTAGGCTGAGCAAAGCCTTTGCCGCGCAGCAGCTCAAGAAATTCCTCTGTGTGACGGCGGCCCATGGCTGCGTCGTCCTCGCCTTTAGCGGGGCTATAGCCAAAATAACGCCAGCCTTCGATGACCTGCTCAGGGGAACCGCGGCTGATTCCCAGTTGCAACCGGCCGCCAGCGATTAGATCCGCAGCCCCAGCGTCCTCCACCATGTAATGAGGATTTTCATACCGCATATCGATGACAGCGGTGCCGATTTCAATTTTTCGCGTTTTGGCGCCAACCGCCGCGAGCAGTGGAAACGGGGATGCCAGTTGCTGCGCGAAGTGATGAACACGGAAGTAGGCGCCGTCCATTCCCAGGCGCTCGGCCTCTACGGCGAGGTCAATGGATTGCAGGAGTACGTCGGCCCCCGACTGCACCTGCGACTGCGGTGAGCGTGTCCAGTGACCGAATGAGAGGAATCCAATTTTCTTCATATGATTTGTCCGACTTTCGGCAGGATGGTTTCGTATCCAGCGTAGACGCCTTCAAATACTGAGTCCCAGCTCATGGTAAGTGCGTGGGCTCGGGCTGCGTGGCGCATCTGCTCGTGTTTTTCGGGGTCGGCGAGGATTCCGGCAACTGCGGCGGCGAATTCGCTGTCGGGGACGATGCGGCCGGTTTCGCCGTCGTGGACGATGGTGCATGGACCGCCGTTGGGAGTTACTACTGCGGGGACCCCGCTGGCCAGGGCTTCAAGAACTACGTTGCCGAAGGTGTCAGTGTGTGAGGGGAATACGAAGAGGTCCATGTTGGCGTAGGCGGTGGAGAGGGGCTCGCCTTTCAGGACTCCGGTGAACTCCGCGCGGGGGAGATGCTCGCGGAGCCAGCCTTCAAGAGAGCCATGGCCGACGATCATGTAGCGGAAGCTTTTGTGGCCGGATTCCCACCCCAGCGACGAAGACCTGTCGCTGGGGGCCCCGGCCGCTTGCTCAAGCTCAGTTTGCACCTGGGCGAGCAGGGCTACGTTTTTTTCGACGGAGAGACGGCCTACGAAGCCCAGGACCTGGTCGCGGTCTTCGGGATTGCGGCTGCGTTTGCTGGGGTGGAAGAGATCGGCGTCTACTCCGCGGGGCATGAGATAACACGGTCGTTTCGCCGATCGCTCAAGAAGGCGGCAGAGCTCGGGGTTGGGCGCATAGAGGATACGCGCGAGCGAGTAGAAACGGGCTATGATCGCCAGCGACAGGTTTTCGATTTTTTGGCCTGTTCCAGCCGATTGGCGTTGGGGGAGCAGGCGCAGAAACCACTTGGAGCGGCGAGCTGCGTATTCGTGGACGTTGGTGTGCCAGCTTGCCGCCAGAGGCACGCCGAGACGATGGGCGAACCAGGCGCCGATCATTCCGACCTCGCTAGGGCCGGTGATGTGGATTAGGTCGGGCTTGAAGCGCTGGAGCGTTTTGGAGATGAGCGACAGGTGGCGGAGCCAGGCGGGGTCGAAGCGGAGGTCCTTCTCGAGGGCGAAGGAGAGAAAGCCGCGAGGCAACTCAAGCGACCAGACGCTGCCTTCTTCAAGGAGGGGCTGCGAGCGGTTGCCGGCGCGGACACAGAGGAAAGGGAGATTGCGGCGGAGGGCGAAGGCCTGGAAGTGACGGCTGGTGTGGGCAACCCCGTTGACTTCATGGAAGGAGTCGGGAAAGTAGGCTACACGGGGCTGGCTTGCGTTCATATCTACAAGAATATGTCCAGCCCGTACCCTTCAACAAAAGTCAAGTTAATTGGACAGTCCCCGCGCCGTCCCTACGGGACTCCCTAACGATCCTTTGGTTTCCTTTTCCCCACGCTGAAGCGCGGGGCTAACAAACTCTGCGCCCACGGCGCAGTTGCAATCATCAATAAGGCCCACATTTATGGCGCGGTTGTGCGGACATTACTCATGCATTCCTCAGCCGTCGTTTTCGCCTAGCGCCAGACGCAACTGATGCGCTTCGCTCCAGGCCATTCGCAGTCCGCCTGAGACCAGGCCGCGGCCCATTACCTGGACCAGTCCAATGCCCAGGCGCATGGCGCGGGGAGCTTTTCCGGTGGGCCAAAGCTCGCTCAAGGGGCGGACTACGCCGTTTGCGTCGGGATGGTAGACACGCTCGTCCCAGGTTCGCGAACCCTGCGGAAACTCAGGATAGTGGCGCACGGCATCGATGGCCGACTGGAGGATGCGATGCTTCCAAGGTTCGGCGTACTGCTGCATGAAGAGCATGCTGCTCTTCTTTTCGCGGCGGAGCTCGTGGACAAACTCGGTAAAGCTGGAGGCGTTGGTCAAGTTGATGTTGGCGTTGGGTTCCACGCCATGACGGTCGCCGCCGCTGACGAGCAGCATGTTCCACTTCTCGGCCAGGCGACGCACTTTGCGGTTCTCATCCCAGTGGCGCAGTCCGTTCAGCTCCAGGGCGTGGAGGTGTGCGCCGTTTTTCTGCAGGAACTCGTTGACCAGGAACTCGTGCTTCTCCGCGCCTACCAGGTAAAGGTCCCACATGGGATGGTTGAAGATGACCAGCACGTTGCGCTCTTCATTGAGGGCGATCAAAATTTCGGTGAGGCGCTTGTCACTGGGGTTGGCGGTGTAATCGTTGAGCGTGCTCATCCACTCCGATGCTCGCGCGCTGGGCAGGTTGTGAATGCCGAGGTGGAAGGACTGAGTTCCATAGGGCGCGCTCCACTCCACTGAAACGGGAATCTGGCGGGCGCTGGGAACGGTGCGCAGAAGCATGGGGGCGCGAATGTTGTCGTGGTCGGTGATGGAGACCATGGAGTTCAGGTCAAGCTTCTCAATCTGCTGCCGCTCGAGGTCGTAGGCGAGCTTGGGGGTCATGGGCGGGGTCCAGTAGCTAGCCGCGTAGTCGATCCGCACACCATATTTCGACTCAGACCGCCGCTCAAGCCGCGAGAGCAGGGGACGCATTACCGGGTACTGGTTGCCGAAGTTAGCCAGAAAATCCAGAGTCTCCTGCGACTGGTTGGTATGGCTGTGGAGCGAGACTCCGGTGCGGAATCCTTGCTGCGCGTTGTGGTCGCGCCACACATACGAGATGGTCGAATTGGCCATGCCAGCTCCTTTTTCTGAATTGATGCCCGGATTACCGTACTTAGTATCCCTTGCCACTCATAAACACCGCGTTAAGATGGCGCGAATACAAGTTCAATTTCTGAAGGAATCAAAGGAGTTAACTTAAGCAGGCCCTCTAGAATCCATTATATTCTTAAACTTTTCTTAGGAATTGAGGCCGACGCTGCTGCCGGCCGCTCTATTTGCGGGTTTCGGCCAATTCCGGACCCAGAAAGTCGTCCAGCGACCAGCCAGCCATCAGGTCTTCCCAGGCTGCCGCAGCCCCCGAGCTCTGCTGCTTTCCGGCTTGCGCACTGGCTGCTTCGGCCTGCAAATAGTTTTCCGTCAAGCCTTTGCGCAGAATCTCGAAGGCCTCCTCTGGTGTGTCGGCAAACTGAAAGAGCTCAAAGTCTTTGGGGCTGATGGTTCCCGCGTCTACCAGTGCATCCAGATTAATTACTTTCTTCCAGTAATCCTGTCCATAAACGACCACAGTGATCTTTTTGGCCAATTTCTGTGTTTGGGCCAGGGTGAGGATTTCGAACATCTCGTCCAGCGTTCCGAATCCGCCGGGAAAGACCACCAGCGCCTTCGACATATAAGCAAACCACAGCTTGCGCATGAAGAAGTAGTGGAACTCGAAGTTCAGGCCGGGAGTGATGTAAGGGTTGGGCGCCTGCTCAAAGGGCAGCCGGATATTCAGGCCGATCGTTTTGCCGCCGGCCTCGCATGCTCCGCGATTGGCCGCTTCCATGATGCCCGGACCGCCGCCGGAGGTAACCACAAAGCGGTGGCCGCGCGCGGGAATCATCTTGGCCCAACGGGTGAGAAGCCCGGCCAGACGTCGTGCATCCTCATAGTAGCGGGCCATCTTTACTGCGGCTTCGGCGCGCTTGATCTGCAGCTCCGAGGCCTCGCCCGCAGCAATTGCCGGAACACTGGCCGGCTGTTCGTGGCTGGGAGCCGGCTGGCACGATCCGGTATTCTCAAGCAACTCCAACTCATGGGCGGCTTCAGCGCTTCCGCGAAATCGCGCCGAGCCGAAGAACACCACCGTATCCTGAATCTGCTGCCGCCGGAAGCGCGCGAGCGGCTCCAGGTACTCGGAGATAATGCGGATCGGCCGCCCCTCAGACGAGTTCAAAAAAGCAGGATTCTCATAAGCCAGCGGAGCCCGCTCCGGCACAGGCGGATTGCAGTTTGCTGTCGGCTGTTCCTTATTCCCTATTTTCTGTTTCATCTCATCCATTCCGGTGCCGAATTGCATCTTCAAACGCGATCCACAGGTTCAAAAGCCCCACGCCCGAGACGATGCCCCGCACCGCCCCATAAGCGGCAAAACTCCCCAGCATGGGGTAATGCAAGAAGATTGGGTTCTGGTCCCAGAAGACTTTAGACCACGGCGCATAGCAAACCGCCAGCCCTATATACATACGCAGCAGCACACGCAGGAACAGTTCCCCGCGCACCAGCCAGCGCGGAATTCTCTGCGGCTCCGGCCCGGGTGTGGGAGGCGGGCTCGCGGGCAAAGTGGGCGTTGTCAAGTCCGGCTGCTGAGACATTCTTTGGCTACGCATTCGGCCCCCATTTCCCGCTCAAATCGCGGGCATTCTCTTCAGGCCGCTAACCATCGACCCGGCGCGGGGATACCGTACTGCAACGGTAACACAGCGGACACTGACGTCGTTCAGGAGTCCGGTCATTGCCGCTATCCCTCGACCGGAGCCTCCCAGGAAAATTTTCTGGAATGCGCTGTTGAACGGGCAACTCCGCCTAAGCACTCATCATCACACTAGTGTGCGTTCACCTCTTGCCCACAGTAAGGGCATCTGAGTGGGAAGAAGCGGGGGAATTCAGCCTCCGTTCCGCACCAGGGCCTCGGTGTTTAGCAGAGCTCGATCGAACCGGCGCAACCCTCCGTGCCGGAAAACCCTGAGAGATCTGCATTTCGCATCGTAATTCCCCGGTCTTGCATCGTCGCGATGCAAGCCTGCGAAATAGGCAAATCGCAGGCTTGCATTACGATCGCCCTCCCCAATCACCCCCACAAAACCTGCATAAGCTTTGCCAAATTGCCCAACTTTTCGGGTGAACACGGATCTCTGAGATCACAGCCCCTCCAGCCCGATTGCGCTACCATAATTGCAGCGTTCTCGAAGACAGAATCGGAGCCAAGCATGTTTGTCGTGGTCTGGAAGTTCGAAATCGTCGAGGAGAAGATTGCCGCTTTTGAAGCTGCCTACGGCCCGCAAGGCGCATGGGCCCAGCTCTTCAGTTCCTCTCCTGACTATCAGGGAACGGAGCTCTTGCGCGACGCCTATATTCCCGACAGCTACCTCACCATCGACCGCTGGGCAAGCGAAGACGCCTTCCGCGCCTTTCGCAAAGATCACGATGCGGAGTATGAGGTGCTGGACCGCTTGTCGGACTCGCTTACCAGCCGGGAGACCCGCATCGGCGCCTATACCGTTTTAGCTGGCCATTGACCTGGCGACTGCTCCATGCTGAGGGCAACAATCCCGACAGCCAGGCAAGCCGCAATCCTGCAATGGTTTAAGTGCGATTCTATTATTTTCTCCATTTCTTCGCTTTTTTCTATCATTGTCTGTCTAGCCCTGCTACAATTCGTTCGAAATCCAATCCAGCCGCCGCCCCGTGTTTGAATAGCGAGAGGCAAGGCGAGCATTGTTAGGAGCCCTCCTGATGGCAATTTCCGACGACCGCGCAAAGGCAGTAGACGACCGCACAAAGGCAGTAGAACTAGCTCTCTCACAGATTGAAAAACAGTTTGGCAAAGGATCGATTGTGCGGCTCGGTTCCAAGGAGGCACTGCTGCCCATCGCGGTGATCTCCACCGGATCCATCAGCTTTGACGGGGCGCTGGGCGTGGGCGGAATTCCACGCGGCCGCGTGACGGAAGTCTTCGGCCCTGAGTCCTCTGGCAAGACGACGATTTGCTTGCAGATTATCGCTGAGGCGCAGAAGGCTGGGGGGTTGGCGGCGTTTGTTGATGCTGAGCACGCGCTGGACCCAGGATATGCCAAAAAACTGGGCGTGGACGTCGACAATTTGCTGGTTTCGCAGCCCGATAGCGGCGAGCAGGCGCTGGAGATTACCGAGGCGCTGGTCAAGTCGGGCGCGATTGACGTGCTGGTGGTGGATTCGGTGGCCGCGCTGGTGCCCAAGGCTGAGCTGGACGGCGAGATGGGCGACTCGCACATGGGTTTGCAGGCGCGGCTTATGTCGCAGGCTCTGCGCAAGCTGACGGGCAGCGTTTCAAAGTCGCGCACAGCGCTGATCTTTATCAACCAGATCCGCGAGAAGATCGGCGTGATGTTTGGCAACCCGGAGACCACGACCGGCGGCCGGGCGCTGAAGTTTTACTCCTCGGTGCGCGTCGATATCAGGCGGATTGCCGCCATCAAGGAAGGCGACGCGGTAACCGGCAACCGGACGAAGGTAAAGATTGTGAAGAACAAGGTGGCTGCGCCGTTCCGCGAGGCGGAGTTCGACATTCTCTATGGCGAGGGCATCAGCCGCGAGGGCGACGTGCTGGACCTGGCCGTGGCCAACAATATTGTGGAGAAGTCTGGCGCCTGGTACAGCTACTCCGGGGAGCGGATTGGACAGGGTCGCGAGAATACACGCACCTTCCTCAAGGAGAACAAGGATCTGTTCGCCAAGATGGACGGAGAGGTGCGCAAGAAGCTGGGCATCGGCGCGAGCAAGGTTGATGTGCCCGAGGTTCCCGCCGCGGGGCCAGCCGAGGCCAAGGAAGCGGTGCGGGGGCGCAGGGGATAAAACAGAGATCAGGGGTCAGGGGTCAGGGATCAGACTGTGGCTTCCGCTGCTAGAATCCGCTTAGAGCGTTATGACCGTAAAAGCCCTTTATCCTGGTACATTTGACCCGCCAACCAACGGACACGTTGATCTGATCACGCGCGGGGCCAAGCTGTTTGGGCACCTTACGGTTGCCATTCTCATCAACCCGGTGAAGGACCCGCTGTTCACGGTGGAGGAGCGGGTGGAGATGCTCAAAGAGGTCACTGGCGCGATTGAAAACGTTTCGGTGGCCACGTTTGACGGGCTGATGGTGGAGTTTGCTCGGCAGCAGGGGGCGTCGGCGGTGCTGCGCGGGATTCG